>Ga0209777_10000212_pt1 | contig 103075 bp, 98 predicted proteins | sample FrelakmetHBP12HB_FD_187147 | JGI IMG/M metagenome (GOLD analysis project Ga0209777, IMG submission 187147) | Freshwater lake sediment microbial communities from the University of Notre Dame, USA, for methane emissions studies -HBP12 HB (SPAdes)... | ecosystem: Environmental > Aquatic >...
GCCCGAGCATATCCTCAGGCCGCCGGTAGTCCTCCAGCAGCTGGTCCAACAGCTCCGGTGCGAACGCCATCTTCTTGCCCTTTCTGCCCATGGCAATAGAATGGCTCGCACACAGAAATCAGGACAGGCTCGAGCGCAGTCCAGTGGACGGTACTCGCAACTGGGCTGCGTTCTCACGACTCCCATCTCACCACCACTCGCAACTCGGCGTCTCGCAACTGCACTCTTACCGCATTCTCAGCTCCGCGTGCTCAGAGTCGCGACCTGAGAAAGGCGGGCGTCAGCGATTGCAGCCATCCCGACAGCAGCGTGAAGCTCCCCGTCAGCAGCAACAATCCCACCGCGATCAGCAACACCCCGGCCACCCGCTCCACCCATCCGATGTACCGGCGGAACCGCTGGAACCAGCGGAGGAACGCCTCCAGCGCCCACGCCGCCACGAGGAACGGGATCGCAAGCCCGAGCGAGTAGGCCGCGAGCAGGCCGAGGCCCTGCGCGAGGTCGGCGCGACTGGAGGTGTACAGCAGGATCGAGCCGAGGATCGGGCCGATGCACGGCGTCCAGCCGGCCCCGAACGCGATGCCGACCAGCACGGAGCCCAGGAAGCCGAGCGGCTTGGTGGAGAGCTGGACGCGGGCTTCGCGCGCCAGCACACCGATCCGCAGCACGCCAAGGGTATAGAGGCCGAACCCGATGATCAGCAGCCCGCCCACCCGCTCGACCCAGCGCTGGTACGACTTGAGCAGCAGGCCCAGCTCGGTCGCCGTCGCGCCGAGCGCGATGAAGATGATGGAGAAGCCGGTCACGAAGAGGGCGGCGTGCAGCAGCGCCACGTGCCGGCGCGACTCGAGCTCGGTGACCCCGCTCACCCCGGTGATGAACGACAGGTAGCTCGGCACCAGCGGCAGCACGCAGGGGGAGAGGAACGACAGCAGGCCCGCCAGGAAGGCGACCGTCACGCGGCAGCGCTTCCCGGCGGGCCTTCGCTCACGGCGTCGGGCGGGGGGGCGGGGGCGCGGCGGCCGGCGCCTCGGCCACGTGGTTGAACTCGACGTACACGCACGAGGCGACCACCGTCGTCCACAGCCCGTCGGGGCCGCACTCGGCGGTCTGGGTGACGTTGCGCGTCTTCACGATGTCGCCCGACATCAGGTAGACCGCGCGCCGCTCATCCCATGCCTGGTTCGGGTCGAACGGCACGCCCAGGGTGGTGGCGAGCATCGAGGCCGCCAGATCCTCGGCGTAGTCGCCCGCGATTTCCTCCTTCTGACCGTAGGCATGGTGCTCGGAGATGTAGCCGTAGTGGTTCGGATCCGCGGGGATGGCGAGCCCGATCGAGGCCGCCACCATCCGACTCGGCTCGTTGGTGGACATCTCCGCCAGCACGGCGAAGACCACCTGGCCCGGATGGAGCAGCTGCACGCCCTCCTGCCGCGTGACCAGCTTACCGTGCGGCGGGAAGATCGAGCTGACGCGCACCAGGTTGCACTTCTCGATTCCCGCGTCGCGCAGCGCCATCTCGAAGCTAGTGAGCTTTTCCTTGTGGCGGCCCACACCACGGGTCAGAAACCCTTTCGTCGGCACGAAATGCATGGGATCGAACACTTCGCTACCTCTAGTCGGACTGGGAAGAGGATGGGGGAGAGGACGTAACGCCGTCCTTCAGTTGACACTCCCGGCAGACGCCGTAGATGTCCAGCCGGTGATGGTGATGCTCGAAGCCGTACTCCTCCGCCACGAGCGCCTTGAGGCGCTCGAGTCGGTCGTTGGTGAACTCGATGACCTTGCCGCAGCGGGTGCAGATGAGGTGCTCGTGGTGCGGATGGCCCGGGACGCGCTCGTAGCGGCGGAACCCCTCGCCGAAGTCGCGCTCGGTGATCATGCCGCTCCGCGCCAGGATGTCGAGCGTGCGGTAGACCGTCGCCTTCCCGATGTGCAACCCCCGCTCGCGCAGCTGCTGCTCGATGTCCTCCACCGACAGGTGACCACGCGACTCGAGGATCGCCTCCGCCACCTGCTCGCGCTGCGTGGTTACCGGCAGGCCCTGCTCGCGCAGGTAGCGACGGAATTCCTCCAGCAGCTGCAACTCGTCACTCGGGGGTGGAACGCTCACCCTGTCCCGCCTTCCACGCGGTGAGATCCACGGGCTCGGCCTCGCCCGCCTCGTCAGCCCGCCGCCGCACGCCCTCGAGCACCTCGGAGAGCAGCGCGGCCGGCGCTTCGGCCGTCTCTTCGACGGCCACCGTTACCTTGCCTCGTTCCGGCCCCTGGAGCGGAACCACGTAGCGCGCGCGGTACACCAGGCGCCGGTCGCCACTCACCACCCGGCTGATGACCGCCACCCCGTGTTCCCGCCCCTCGTGACGCACCGGCGGGAATGCGTAGACCGCCTCAACCTCGTCCCGCGGCATCCGCTCGGCGAGCACCGCGAGCAGCCGCGCCACCGCATCGCTCACCGGCGCGCGCCCCGCTCCCGCCGCGCCCTGCGAAGAAGAAGCCGGCCGCCGGGGAACTCCCCATCGGCCGGCACCTGCGAGAGCGGCGCGCGATCCGCCATCACCGAGGAGGGCCCGCCGCTGGAACGGGACACGAACTGCGCTGACGGGCCATGAGCGGCGCGAATAATACGAACGGCCCGAGGCGAGTTCAATAGCGCGCTCACAGGAGCGACGCCGGATCGCGATCCACGACCAGGCGCACCCCGCCGGTCACCGGCGCTCGGGCCACCAGGTAACCCGCCAGCCGCGTCAGTTCGCCGTCATCGGCCGCCTTGACCAGCACGTGCCAGCGCCAGCGGTCGCGGACGCGCTCGATGGGACAGGGCGCCGGGCCGAGCACCGTGGCGGGCACGTCGGGCCGCGCAGCTAGCAGCGCGCGCAGCCAGGCCGCCACCCGTTCGGCCGCCCGCGCCACCGCCCGCTCGTCCTTCCCGCTCAGCACGGCGTTGGCCAGCCGGACATGCGGCGGATACGGCGGATCGCGCCGTTCGACCAGCTCCGCCGTGACGAAGCCGCGCACGTCGTGGCCGGCCGCGTGGACGATGGCGTGGTGCCCTGGGGCCCGGGTCTGCACGATCACGCGGCCCCCCAGCGGGCCCCGCCCCGCCCGCCCCGCCACCTGGGTCAACAGGTCGAACGTGCGCTCCGCCGCCCGGAAGTCCGGGAGATTCAGGGCCACGTCGGCATCCACCACCCCGACCACCGTCACCCGCGGAAAGTCCAGTCCCTTGGCGATCATCTGGGTGCCGACCAGCACGTCCACCGTCCCGGCCTCGACCCGCTCGAGGATGCGGTGGTGCGCCCAGCGTTCCCCCGTGCTGTCGAGGTCCATCCGCGCGATCCGGGCGGCGGGGAACCGCCCGGCCAGGAACTCCTCGACCTGTTGCGTGCCTGCGCCCCGGTAGCGCTGCACCTCGGAACCGCAGTCGGGGCACGTCTGGGGCGGACGTTCCCGGTGGTCGCAGTGATGGCAGCGCAGCGCGGCCGGAGAGCGGTGGTAGGTGAGGGTGATGCTGCAGTTGGGGCACTCCCACACCCGGCCGCAGGAGGGGCACTGCACGAACCGGCTGAAGCCGCGCCGGTTGAGCAGGACCATGGCCTGTTCTCCGCGCTCGAGGGCACCCTGCACCGCCGAGTCCAGCGCCTCACTCCAGGGCACGGCGTGCGAACCCGCCACCCGAGGTGCGGCCCGCAAGTCCACGACCTCGACCGGCGGGAGCCGGCGCGACCCGACCCGCTCCGGCAGCTCGATCAGCCGGTACGCGCCGGCCTGGGCCGCAGCCCAGCTCTCGAGCGAGGGCGTGGCGCTTCCCAGGATGACGGTGGCACCGGTCAAGGCCGCGCGCCGGATGGCGACTTCGCGCGTCTGATAGCGCGGCGCCTCGCCCTGCTTGTACGAGGGGTCGTGCTCCTCGTCGAGCACGATGGCGCCGAGCCGCGGGATCGGGGCGAACACCGCCGACCGCGCGCCGATCGCCACCCGGCGCCGGCCCTCCCGCAGCGAGCGCCAGGCATCGTAGCGCTCTCCGTCGGAGAGACCGCTGTGCAGGACCGCAACGTCGCCGCCGAACACGCCCCTGAGCCGCGCCACCGTCTGCGGCGTGAGGACGATCTCCGGCACCAGGACGATGGCGCCCCGTCCCGACGCCACCACGCTCCGCAGGTATTCCAGGTAGACGAGGGTCTTGCCGCTGCCGGTGACGCCGAACAGCAGCGCCACCCCGCCGGGCGCGAGCGAGCCCAGCGTGGCGACCGCTGCACGCTGGGCCTCGGTAGGCTCGGTGGGCGGTGCGCTCGTCGGGAGCGTGGCGAAGGGATCGCGGATGCGCGTCTCGACGACGCTGCGCGCGTCGCCGCGCGAGACGAGCGCGGCCAGCGCCGCCCGCGAGATGCCCTTGCGCTCAAGCACAGGCGCGCTCGCGCGCCCGCCCAAGGCCGCCAGTGTCTCGTACGCCTCACGCTGCTTCGGGGCGCGCGCGAACCGCCGCTCCAGGTCGAGCAGGTGCTCGTAGCGTCGCACCAGCTCCACCACGCGCTCCCGGCGCTCCGGCGCCGCGGTGCGCGGTGGCTGCGTCACCAGTTGCGCGAGCCCCTCGGCCACCAGCCGCTGCACCAGATGGAGCCCTGCGCCGCCGGCGGCGCGCCGGATGGCGGCGAGGGGCACGGCGCGCCCGGGAGCCCGGAAGAGCCTTGCCAGGGCCTGCGCGGACGCGTCGCGCGCGCGGTGGAGCACGGCCGCGGCGGCGGCGCCCTCCAGCGCGCCCGCCTCGAAGCGCACCATCGGCCGCCCCACCGAGAACAGCGCCGCGGGCAGCATGGCGCGGAGCACCAGCCCCGGCGGGGCCGCGTAGTGGCGGCCGATGTGCCGGGCGAGCGCTACCAGGCCCTGGTCGAGCACCGGCTCGGCGTCCGGCACCGCGATGACTTCTCGAGCGGTCGCGGCAGGCGGCGGGCGGCCTGTGGCCGTCACGATGCCGACCGTTTCCCGGCGCAGCACGGGGACCACCACCCGGCATCCGGGCGCCACGCGGCCGGCCAGGTCGGCCGGCACGGCGTACGTCAGAGCGGTGGGAAGGGCGAGCGGCAGAGCGACGTCGACGAACGCATCGCTCATCGTCGCGTGACGCCGAGTCCCGGAGCGGTGGGGAGCGTGATCCGGCCTCCGTCGATCGAGGCTCCCACGAACGGGTCGTGGGCGAGCAGGGCCGCGCCGTCGAGGTCCACGAGGTCCAGCAGCGGCGTGAAGTGCGCCGCCGCGGTGATGCCCAGCGACGTCTCGATCATGCACCCCACCATCACCGAGAGGTGGTGCGCGCGGGCGACGGCGATCATGCGCAGCGCCTCACGCAGCGAGCCGCACTTGGCCAGCTTGATGCTGATGCCGTCCACGGCACCGGCCAGACCGGGGATGTCCGCCGCCACCTGGCACGCCTCGTCGGCGACGATCGGGATGCGCGACGCGCGATGCACCGCGGCCAGCCCCGCCAGGTCACCGGCCGCGACCGGCTGCTCCACTAACTCGACGCCCATCTCCTCCAGGAGCGGCAGCCGCGCCATCGCCTGCTTCGCCGACCATCCCCCGTTCGCGTCCACCCGCAGCGGCTTGTCGGTCACCTCGCGCACGGCGCGGAGCATCGCCTCGTCGTCGGGCGTGCCGACCTTGATCTTGAGAATCGGATACGGCGCCGCCTCCCGCACTTTCGCCCGCACGATCTCCGGCGCGTCGAGTCCGATGGTGAATGACGACAGCGGAGCCCTGGCGGGATCCAGTCCCCACAACTTCCACAGCGGGGCGCCAAGGCGCTTGCCGGCCAGATCGTGCAACGCCGCCGACACCGCGACGCGGGCCGACGGGTTACCGCCCAGCGTCCGCAGCATCGCGGCCTCTGCGTTCTCCAAGTCGAACGGCCCCGCCGGCAGGACCGGCCCGAGCCGCCCCAGCGCGGCCACGACGGTGTCCGCCGTCTCCCCGTAGTACGACGAGGGATCGGCCTCGCCCCAGCCCTCCGCCCCGTCGGCGTCGGTGAGGCGGACCCAGACCCGCCGGTACGCGTCGGACGTGCCGCGCGCGATAGTGAAAGGATGCCTGGTTCGGACTTCGAGGACTTCGAACGACAGCTTGAGCGCCACGCTCACACCGACCCTCGCCACGACGATGCCGCAACATACCCCCGCATCCTCACGAGGCAAGCGCCTCCACGTGCCGGCACGCCGCCTCGGCGACGCGGGCAGGATCGTACCCTCCCTCCAGCACCGAGATGACGGCGGCGCCCGGCGCTCGAGCGCGGATCGCGCCGGTGAGGTGGAAATAATCGTCGGGCTCGAGCGTGAAGCCGCCGAGCGGGTCCCCGGCGAGCGCGTCGAAGCCGGCGGAGAAGACGACCAGCGATGGCACGAAGCCGGTGAGGGCACGGTCCACGGCGGCCAATAGGTCGGCGACGTAGCGCTCGCGCGGCAGGCCGGGGCCCCGCGGCACGTGAAAGAGGTTGCCGGCGCCGACGTCGTCCTCCGCGCCCGTGCCGGGATACCACGGCCACTGGTGGAGCGAGACGTAGCGCACCAGGGGCGCGGCGCGGAACGCGTCGGCGGTGCCGTTGCCGTGGTGCACGTCCCAGTCCACGATCAGCACCCGCTCGGCGCCTAGGCGATCCACCGCGGTCTGCGCGGCGATGGCGGCATTGTTAAGCAGGCAGAAGCCCATCGCCCGCGCCGGCGACGCGTGATGCCCGGGGGGACGCACCGGGCAGAAGGCCGGCCCGCCGCCAGCGAGCGCCCGCTCAGCACCGTGCACCGCCGCGCCGGCCGCACGCCACGCGGCCTCGAGCGAACCCGGCCCGAGAAAGGTGTCGGGATCGAGCGCCCCGCCGCCGGCCCGATCCAGCGCCGCGAGGTGGGCGAGGTGGGCCGCCGTGTGCACCCGCAGCACGTCCTCGCGCTCGGCGCGCGGCGCCTCCACCCAGGCCGCGGCGCCTCGCCGCACCGGCCCGCCGTCCAGTGCCACTCGGACCGCCTCCAGCCGGTCCGGCGACTCCGGGTGCCACGGCGCGTTGCGATGCTCGAGGCACGAGGGATGCGTGATCAGGGCGACCGTCACACGCCACCCGGAGGGCACACGGTGCGGACGCCGCCGGAGCCGGCGGCGTCACCGCGCAGGCTCATCGCACAGCGCGGCGGCGCGCCGACAGCACCACCAGGGCGGCGCCGTCCGGCACCCCCAGCTCCGAGAGCGAGCGCGCCTCGTTCCCAACGAGCGCCCCGCCGTACTTGACCACGTAGTCCGCGGCCCGGGTTGGAGCGATCCCCGCCGCGGTCAGGGCCCGTTGCTTCACCGTTGCGATCTTCTCGTTGGCGCGGGCCTCCAGCGTGCACACCCTCCAGCCGTCGAGGACCGTGACGCGCAGCCGCACGGTCACCTGCACCGCGGCCGTCACGGCCTGCCCACCTCGGCCAAGGTGGCGAAGAAGCGGAGCGCCATGTGGCCGGCGCTCTCGCGCTCCACGAACACGCCGGTGGCCGGCACCCGGGTGGCGAAGAACTCCTTGGCCCGCGGGAGCACCTCGCCCGGGGGCAACGACGTGGACGTCTCGTACGTCATGCATTCACTCCTTTGTTCCGCTGCCCGCCCGTGCCTGCCGCTCTGACGGACCCCTTGCAGGATTGGCCGGCCCGCCTTGCCGCTCTGGCCGAATCCGCCGCCCTTGCACCGGCACACCGCTTGCTTAGCTCCCGCCGGCGGAGGCCGGCCGTGGGGGCCGGCTGGACACCAGCAAAAGGTAAGCGACGCGACAGGAGGTTGCACCATGTTCGCCATCACCTGTTCCACCAATCCCATCTACACCGAAGTGTCCACCCTGCAGGGCCGCTTCAACCGCCTGCTGGACGAGGCGTTTCGGGGCTGGCCGCAGGTCATCCAGGACGACGGCAGCTCGCTCGTCGGACAGTGGGTGCCGCCGGTGGACGTCTTCGAGGACAAGGACGCCGTCCAGATCATGGCGGAGCTGCCCGGCGTACGACCGGAGGACGTGAAGATCTCGCTGGAGAACAACGTCTTGACGATCCGTGGCGAGAAGCGGCAGACGGCGGAGGAGAGCACCGACCGCGTGCACCGCTACGAGCGCTACTACGGCGTGTTCGAGCGCGCCTTCACGGTGCCTTCGACGGTGGACGCCGACCATATCAAGGCGAGCTACGACCTCGGTGTGCTCACCGTGAAGCTGCCCAACGTCGAGCGGGCCAGGCCGCGGCAGATCGAAGTGCAGGTCGAGTCGGCGAAGTAGCTCGAGCGTGGTGCGAAGGGGGTCGAGAGCGGGGCCTTGGGACCCTCTCGGCCCCTACGCCTTCGCCTCAGCGTCGATCTGTTCCACCGCGGGCCGGCGGAAGACGTCGCGCAGCCCGGGACGGCGCCGCACCACAACGATCAGATCGCCCACCGGCTCCGGCTCCACGCCGCCGACCGTCACGAACAGCACGTCGGGCAGCCGCGCCGGCAGCGCGACCCGGTAGGAGCGCCCGTGCCAGACGAAAGGCAGCGTGCCGCCCGCTGCGCGCCGCCAGTCCCGGCGACCGAGCGGCACATCTACGAACACGTCGTCCTCCACCTTGGTCACCCGCGGCGCCACCGGCTCCCCGTCGTGGAAGAACAGCGGATCGAACGGCTCGCCGTCCTGGCGCGCGTAGTTGGCATCAACGGCGTCATCGAGCGCCTCGAGCGCCGGCGCGTTGGCGCGCCATTCGAGGTGGTGCCGCACCTCGTGGGTGAGCGTGTCCCACGCCTCGCGCCGCCAGTCGAAGCCCGGATCGCCCGACGCGAGCGCCGCGAAGGAGCCGTAGTGCAGGTAGATGGTGGAGCGGAGCTGCGCGGCCTCGTCGCCCGGCGCGCCGAAGGCGTGCGGAACGCACTCGCCCATCGTGTAGATGTCAGAGCGGACCGGATGGGGGACCGTCTTCGCCGTCACGTTGATCGCGACGATGCCGTCGCGGAAATCGGGCAGCAATTCGTCGGCCATTCCGCGGACCATGGCCTCGAAGTCGCGGCGTCGCATCCGTCAGGGGAGGCCGGCGGTCAGGCCAGCGCCGCCTCGGCGCGCGCGATGAGGGGGCCGAAGTCGAGCCGATGGCCCAGCACGGTGCCAGCCAGCGCCGCCGCGTCGTCCCGCTGGCCACGGGAGAACAGGTCAAGCAACCACTGGCCGCAGCGCGGGTTCCGGAACCAGTCTTCGTCGAACTGTTCCTCGAGCGACGCCGCGAGCAGCGCCTCGAGTTGCCAGGCCCTCAGGTAGCGGGCCGCGTAGAAGCCGTCGTCCAGGTCCAGCAGCGCGTCTTCCGCGGCGTAGCGGAACCCGGTGGCCTCGCTCAGCAGGGGCGCGTAGGCCGTGGCGCCGGCGTCGAGGTTCGGCGCGCGGTGCAGCTCCAGCTCGTAGCACAGCTTCGCCGCGTAGCGCCGCAGGATCGCGAGCAGCGCGAAGGCCTGCGATCGCCGGAACGCGCGCTGCCGCTCGCCGGTGAGCCCGATGTAGCGCCGCAGCCACGACGGCGCGAACACCATGTGCTCGAACAGCATCGCGAAGGCTTCGGTGACCGAGTTGTCGCCGAGCCAGCGGTGCTCGAAGGGAAGCGCGCGGGAAATGTTGGCGAAGTGCTGCGCGTGCCCCAGCTCATGCCAGAAGGCGCGGTAGTCGGTCTGCCCGCCGAACGGCCGGATCACGAGGTACACCTCGTCCGGGACCTGCACCGGCGAGCAGAACGCCCGCGAGCGCTTGCGCTCGCGGTCCTCCGCGTCGTAGCGGATCCGTCCTCCCGCCTCGGCGTCGAGCCCCATCTCCGCCAGCTGAGCGCGCGCGGTCACCACCAGCTCGGAGCCGCGGAAGAACTCGTCGTACCCGGCGCCCCGGAACAGGTAGGCCGCGTCGGCGCGATCGGCGTCGCCCGGCGCGAGCGAGAGCTCCCGCCGGAGCACCTCACGCAGGACGTCACGGTGCAAGTCCGCCGTCGCCGCCAGGAACGCGGCGCACGCCTCGCCGAGCGACGCGAGATCCACGCCGGACAGCGCGGAGCGCGTGGCCACCTGATCGCCCATCCCCAGCGCCGCGAGCAGCTCCCGCTCGAGCGACAGCCGTTCCCTGCGGATGGCGGCCGGTTCCTGCAGCACCGCCCGTCGCGCTGCCTCGATGGCCAGTCGGCGTGGCCGCTGCGGTTCGTTGGCGATCTCGATCGCCGCCCGCTGGTAGGGGAGCGTCTCGCCGGCCGCCAGCGAGATCACGGCCCGCGCCTCCCAGGCGTGCAGCCGGTCGTCGAGCGCGGCCACCGCGCGGCCCACCCGGTTATCCACCACCCACTCGAACAGCTCGCGATGGCCACGGGCCACCTCCACCGCCGCCTGGTCGGCGAGGTCGGCATAGCGACCGAAGATCTCCGCGTAGTGCGATTCCTCCGCCAGGCCCGCCCCGGTGCGGTAGCTCTCCCGGCCCAGCTCGCTGCACATCCCTTCGCCGCGCTGCCGCAGCTGCTCGACGTTCACGACGCCAGGCGCTCGCTGAGGTACGAGGCCAGGCTCGCCGCGGCCACCCGGTCCTGCGCCAGCGTGTCGCGGTGCCGGACCGTCACGGTGCCGTCCTGTGTCGTCTGGCCGTCCACCGTGATGGCGAAGGGCGTCCCCGCCTCGTCCTGGCGGCGGTAGCGGCGCCCGATCGAGCCACCGTCGTCGTAGAACATCGTGAAGCGGCCACGCAGATCGTCATAGATGCGGCGGGCGATCTCCGGCATCCCCTCCTTCTTCACCAGCGGCAGGACGGCGGCCTTGATGGGCGCGATCTCCGGACGGAAGCGCAGCACCACGCGCGCCTCGCCCTCGATGATGTCCTCGTCGTACGCATCGCACAACACGACCAGCGCCAGGCGATCCGCCCCCAGCGACGTCTCGATCACGTACGGGAGGTAGCGCTCGTTCCGCTCCTGGTCGAAATACTCGAGCTTCTTCCCCGACGCCTGCTGGTGGCGCGACAGGTCGAAATCGGTGCGGTTGTGGATCCCCTCGAACTCCTGCCACCCGAACGGAAACTCGAACTCGATGTCGTACGCCGCCTTGGCGTAGTGGGCGAGCTCCCCCGGTCCGTGCTGGTGCCAGCGCAGCTTCGCGCGGTCGCGCAGCAGCGCGCTCTGCCAGGCCATCCGCTGCTCGCGCCAGTACTCAAACCACCGCTCGTCCTCGCCGGGCCGCACGAAGAACTGCATCTCCATCTGCTCGAACTCGCGCGTGCGGAAGATGAAGTTCCCCGGCGTGATCTCGTTGCGGAACGCCTTCCCGATCTGCGCGATGCCGAACGGCACCTTCTGCCGCGAGCCCTGCAGCACGTTGAGGTAGTTGACGTAGATCCCTTGGGCGGTCTCGGGGCGGAGGTACACGACCGCCGCGTCCTCCTCCACTGGCCCCATGAAGGTCTTGAACATCAGGTTGAACATGCGCGGCGCGGTGAGCGAGCCACGCGTCCCGCACGCCGGACACTGCGCGTCCGGCTGGCCGGGGGTCCCCTTGATGCGGGGGTCGTCGCCGCGGAACCGCTGCTTGCATTGCTTGCAGTCCACCAGCGGATCAGTGAACCCGGCGACGTGCCCGGACGCCTCCCACACGCGGGGCGACATCAGAATGCCGGCGTCGAGTCCCTCGATGTCGTCGCGGGCGTGCACCATCGCCTTCCACCAGCGGTCCTTGAGGTTCCGCTTGAGTTCCACGCCGAGCGGGCCGTAATCCCACACCGAGCCGAGGCCGCCGTAGATCTCCGAGGACTGGAAGACGAAGCCGCGCCGCTTCGCCAGCGACACCAGCTTCTCCATGCGTTCGTTCTCTGCCATGAGCCCTGCTGAACGGGAGTTAGAAGTTGAGAAGGAGCAGGAAATTAGCCGCATCCCGGCGACTCGAGCAAGCAGGCGGCGCTCACAACGGCCCAACCAATTCACTTGCGCGAAGCGGCGTGCGAAGGGAAGATCGGAAATGGCGTAACCAAATGTCACTCAGAGACTTGTTCATTCAGCGGCGGGTTCCTATCTTCTCGTGTTGCCGGTCTGAATGAAGAGCATTTGCTTGAAGCGGTCCCGCGCCGGTCCGCCCTTTGGGAGGTGGATCACACCTGGTTTGTTTCGGAACCGAGCCAGGTGAGCGACGATAGTGACTGCCAGCCCCGGAATCGCCTGTGATCCGCGCCGGTTGAGTGGTGGCGATGCGGTGCGGTTTGCAACAGATGAAACGTAGCGTTCGCCGGCACGCAGATCGGTTGTGGCTCACTGTAAACAACCAAATCACACATCGTTAGCGGCTAGCAAGTACGCGAACACCACTGTCGGAACGGTTCTTGCTACCTTATGCTAGTAGACGATCCATGCGGCAACTTGCAGTATCTGAATGGCTTAGCCGACGTGGCCGTTGGGAGCTGGCTCCCGGGCGGCGGGACGTGAACGTGCGCCTGCTGGAGAGCTTGGGGGAGTTCGGACTGATCGACCGACTGCGATGTGATGACCGGAGGTCCTGCTGACCACGCCGGCCGCGGCGAGCCACTCCGGCCTCGGTGGCGAGCACCAAGTCCACCTGCGCGACATCGTGCGGGTGCTGGTGCTGCACTGGAAGGTCGTCGCCCTCGTGACGGCCGCTGTGTCGGTTGCGACGTACTCCTCCGCGAAGCGGGCCGTGACGCGCTACCGGTCGGACGCGTCGTTCCAGATCGGGTCTAAGAAGTACGGCGCGCAGCGGCTCGACGAGCCGAACGTCAACGAGCTGGACATCAGGACCGACCCGGTGCTGTCGGAGGCGTTGATCCTCAAGACGCAGAACCTGGCTCTCGAGGTAGTGGACTCGCTCGGCCTCCAGATCCAGTTCACCGACGTGCGGATCCCGCGCGGGAGCGTCCTCGAGGACGTGCACGTCTCCGGCGCTCTGCCCCGCGACACCTTCACCCTGCGACTCAACGGCCCGGCCGGCTACGTGGTGCGCGACGGCCGCGGGCGGACGGTCGCGGCGGGAAGCTACAGCGTGCCGGTACGGGACACGCTGCACGGCTTCAGCTTCACCGTGCGGCCCTCCGACGCCCAGCACACGCTCAGGTTCGTGGTCCTCCCGCCGGTTGCCGCCGCGAACGAGGTGCGCGGGGGCCTGGGATTCAACGTCCAATCGGGCACGACCGTGGTTGACGCCTTCTTCGACGGCGTGGACCCGTCGCTCGCCCCGGACATCCTGAACGTGGCGATGACCGTCCTCAGCCAGAGTGGCGTCGTCCGGCTGCGCGAGCTGTCCGCCCAGCGGGAGTCCTACCTGAAGACCCAGCTCGCCGAGGCCGCGGTCAACTACCAGGGCGCGCTCAACGCGCTGCAGCGCTTCAAGGAACAGCAGAACACGACTGACCTCAGCGCCGAGGAGCAGGCGCTCCTCAACTCAGTGCAGATGCTCGACCGCGAGAAACAGCAGCAGCGGGAGAATCTCGCCCTCCTGCAGGCGATCCTGGGCTCGGACACCACGGGCAACGTCACGCTCGAGACGCTCAATCGTCTTGCGGCGATGCCGGACATCGGCACCAACACGGCCATCGCTTTCCAGCTGCAGAACCTGCTGAAGCTGTACGACGACCGCCGCAGCCTCACCGCCGGCACCCTGGGGCTCAGGGAGGACAACCCCAGCGTCCAGGCACTCGACCAGCGCATCCAGCAGGCGGGCCGCGCCCTGCGCCAGGCCGCGCAGGCCACTGAGCAGGGGGTGCGGGCCAACGTCGAGGCGCTGGACGCGCGGATCCGGGACCTGCGCGGGCGGCTGTCGGCGTTCCCTGGCAAGGAGATGCAAATCGGTAAGCTGACGCTGGACGCCTCGCTGTACAACGACACTTACCGGTACCTGATGACCCAGCTGCAATCGGCCCAGATCTCCTCGGCGACCATCGCGCCGTACACCCAGATCGTGGAGACCGCGACCGTCGCGACGCGGTTAGGCATCACCACCCGCCAGAAGGTCACGATCGGGTTGCTCCTGGGGCTGTTCCTCGGGATCGTCATCGCGTTCTTCCTCGAGTACCTCGACCAGACGATCAAGTCGTCGGCCGACGTCGAGCGCGGGCTCAGGATCCCGGTGCTCGGGCTGATCCCGCTCGATCCGCGCGGGCTGCACCAGGGACGCCGCAACGGGCGGCACCGCAGCTCGATCGCCTTGATCTCGCGCGCCGCGCCCGACGATCCGACCAGCGAAGCGTACCGCGCGCTGCGGACCAACGTCACGTTCGTGGGCGCCGAACAGCGGGCGCTGCAGCTCATCTGCATCACCAGCCCGGGCCCGGGCGAGGGGAAGAGCACCATCGCGGCGAACCTGGCGATCACCCTGGCCCAGCAGGGGGCGCACACGCTCCTGGTGGACGCCGACCTGCGGCGGCCGAAGGTGCACGGCGCCTTCAACCTGGTGCAGGAGCCCGGGCTGACGGACATCATGGTCGGGGCGGCGACGCTGCGGGAGGCGGCCCGCCCCAACGTCATTCCGAATCTCGACGTGCTGCCGAGCGGCGCGCTGCCGCCGAATCCCTCGGAGCTGTTGGGCTCCGAGGCGATGCGCCGGCTGCTCGAGGACCTGCGCTCTCACTACGACATCATCATCTTCGACACGCCGCCCGCGCTGGCCGTGACGGATGCCACCGTCCTCGGCGCGAACGCCGACGCCGTGATCCTGGTGCTGCGCGCCGGGGAGACGGAGGAAACGGCGGCCCAGCGCGCCGTCGAGATGTTCCGGCGGGTGCAGGCCCGCGTCGCCGGCTCGGTCCTCAACGGCGTCCAGAAGGCGCGCGACCGCTACTACTACTACAGCAACTACTCCAAGCACCCACGCGCCGCCGGTGGGGTGCTATCGTCCCTCCGCGAGAAGATCGCCCACCTCTCCTAAGACCTATTTCCGGTTGCGCAGCACTTTCCAGATGCCCCGCACGGCCCGGTGGGCGTAGAGGGCCGGGAGCAGGGCGCTTGCGAAGGCGGCTCCGTCCCACCCATAGGCCCGGAGCATGTAGCCTGGCGCAGGGAACGCGACTTCCTTCAACAGGCGGAGGCGATCGGCCCAGCGGGGTAATCCCCGAACATTCGACAGCAGCTCGTCGTTCCACCGCCGCTCCGGTTCCAGGTAGGACGCCGACCGCTCGGCCCGACGCCGGGGCGCGGCAAGGGCGGCGATCACCTCGTCCGGCACGGGGGTGTTGAGCCGCGAGCGGGCCAGCGCCAGCTCGTGCGCGCAAATAGCCGCGACGCCCTTGCGCACTGCAAGCTCCACGAGTCGGCGAAACTCGGCGCGCGAGAGCCGGGCAGCGAGCAGGTGGATATCGTAGATCCAGACGAGCCGCTCGACGTTGCGGTGGTGCATCACCGGATGAACGCAAGCCAGGAGCAGCGCGTGGACGGCTCCGGCGGTGCGCGCATGGGCACCGAGCGCGGGGACCTCTTTCGCGTCGGCCGAGAGCTCGTCATAGCTGAGGAGATCGGCGAAGGCGGATTGGGTGCTGATCCTCCAGTGGAAATCGAAGGCGTGACCGACGCCGAACCCGTCCTCCTTCCCGAATTCAAACTGGCAGAACAGGACCTCGCCGTCGCTGTAGTTCGTGGCCGTGTAGCCGATCCCGGTCATCGCGCGGCGGACCTCATCCGTCTGCTCCCGCTTGATGAGAAGGTCGGTGTCGCTGCGGGGCCTGAGGCTCGGGGTCTGGTAGACCGCATACGCGAGCGGCGTGCCCTTGAGCAGGATCGGGTGGATATCTCGCGCCGCGAGAGCGCCGAGCACGCTCACCACTTCATGGCGTCGGAGGAGCTCCCTTGCCGCTCCCGCTCGAGCTTCGCCTTCCAGCGCGTCGCGGAGGCCCTGGGGCCAGCCGATGTCCGGCAACTTGCCCAGCTGATGATGCACGAGTCCGGTGAGATCCTCCACGGCGCAGAACGCGAGCAGATCAGCCGGTTCCACGCCGAGCGAGCCCCAGGAGACGCGTTCGCCGCGGAGCACCGCCGCGAGACCGTCGGCCAGGGGTGCCGGCAGCACCGCGATCACGATGGATCCGGCGTGGCGGGAGAGGCCGGCGGCGCAATCGGGGCCAGCACCCGGTAGTCGGCCAGGTCTTGGACCTCCCCCACCACGACGCGGCCCTCACACTCGACCCAGGCATGGGCCTCGAGCGGCTTCGCGGTGCTGCTCCCGCGCGCCTGAACGCCGATGCGGAGATGAGCGCGATATCCGCGGCGGAGGAGCAAGGTGAGTGCGGTGAGACTCTGCACCAGGCAGGTCATTCCCGGAAGCCGGCGCGCGACGGCGGCGACCGCCCAGGACACGTCATCGGGGAACCCGGAAGGCGGCTGCCGCCGCGAAGGGTGGGCCCGGTCCATCACTCGCCGGAGCTTTGCGTATGGCAGGAGCCAGAGACCGATCCGGGTGACGACGAGCAGCAGCCCCGCTTCCACGAGGAGCCGGCGGTCGGCCGTGCTCAGAGTGCGGAGCTTACGCCACAGAGTCATCACCGCTCTCCCGGACCTCGATCAGGCCCCGCGCGGCCAGATCCTGGAGCAGTGCCCGCACGTCCCGCCCGCAGCGCTCCGGCTCGACGTCGTATTCGGCGACGAGCGCGTCCCGGATGGCGGAGACCGTTACAGGCCGTTGCAGGAGGCTCCACAGGCGCGCCCCGACGTCCTCCAGCCCGTAGTACACGCCGTCCCGCAGGTTGAGGATCACCAGCTCGGCGCCGAACTCGCTGGCGAGCAGGTCCCCAGCCGCCACGACGGTGGCCGTGTCCGGGATCGTACGGGCGGTCATTGTGGCTCTTGGCTCGGGCGTCGGAGTGTCTATAATAAGCTAATCTATGAGCGGAATCATCGGGGTCTTCAACCTCGATGGGCAGCCGGTGGACGATGCGCTGGTGGCCCGCATGAGTGTCACGCTCCATCACCGCGGGCCCGACGGCGAGGGCCGGCGGGGGGCCGGCCCCGCCGGCTTCGCGTGGCAGCACCTCTGGGTGACCGCCGAGGAGACAGGCGAGATCCAGCCGCTCGTGGGTCGCACTGGCACCATGCTCGTCATGGACGGCCGCCTCGACAACCGTGACGAGCTACTCCACCCACTGGAGCTACCGCAAACTACGAGCGACGCAGGCTGCGTCCTGGCCGCGTACGAGGCCTGGGGCGAGGGATTCGCCGAACGGCTGAATGGCGACTTCGCGCTCGCCCTCTTCGATCCCCGCCAGCCACGACTGTTGCTCGCCCGGGATGCAATCGGCATCCGTCCGTTGTACTACCACAAGAGCGAGCGCTTCTTCGCGTTCGCCTCCGAAATCAAGGCGTTGCTCGCGCACCCGGAGATACCGGCGCGTCCCGACGACGAAGGCCTCGCCGACTACATGATCCCGGATATGCGGCCGGTGAACCGCCAGGACATCACCTGCTTCGCGGGCATTGCCGCGGTCGTCCCGGCGCATCTCGTCGTCGTGACGCCCGAACGGTTGGTGGCCCGGCGCTACTGGGATTTCGAGATCGGCCGTCCGGTGCACTTGGGCAGCTTCGAGGAATACGTCGAGGCGTTCCGCGAGCGATTCGGCCGGGCCGTGGAGCGACGTACTCGCTCGGTTCATCCGGTTGCGGTATCGGTCAGCGGGGGACTGGACTCCTCGTCGATCTTCTGCCAAGCCGAGGCCCAACGCGGTCGCGGCTGCGGAACCGCTCCGTCGCTGATCGGCGCCACATTTCAAGGATCCGAGGACGGGCCGGCGGATGAGCGCGAGTACGTGTCCGCGATCGAGCGCCTGTACCACTTGTCGATCGAGGAAGTCCCGACAGACTCCGTGCTGAGTGTGGCGGTGGGTGCGGACCAGCAGATCTGGCAAGTGGAGGCGCCGATTCTCGACAGTCTGTGGGGGGTGAGTCGAGCCTTGCACCAATTGGTCCGCGAGCGCGGAGCCCGGGTACTCCTCACCGGGCACTGGGGAGACCAGCTGCTGTTCTGCTCAGGGTACCTTGTCGACTTGGCTCGACGTTTCGCGCTGCGGGACATATGCCGGCATCTCGCCGAGTACCAGCGCTGGGGTGCTGGAGAGACTCGCGTGTTCCGCCGACAGTTTGTCTGGTCTCTGGTGCGCGAGCACGTGCCAGAAATGCTCGTTCCATCGCTCAAATGGATTCGCCGTCGGCTACTGCATGCCGAACGGCCGAAGCCGTGGTTCGCGGACGGGTTTCAGCATCGCACGGCTAGCCTTGCCAGCGGCCGGGCGAACCTGGCGCGCGGGTTTCACAGTGTTCAAGCTAAGTCGCTCTATCTCGAAGCACGGTCCAAGTACCACGTGCACTGCATGGAGTGGGAGAACAAGGCGGCCGCCATGCATGGGCTCGAAATGGCGCTTCCTATCCTCGACCGCGACCTGATCGCGTTTCTCATCGCCATTCCCGGTCAAGTGCAGAATCGGGGCGGCGTACCTCGCGGCCTGCTCCGCGAAGCCATGCGCGGGATCCTCCCGGAGGCCATCCGCACTCGGAGGTCGAAGGGGGACTTCACAGACCTGGTCAACACCAGCGTGGACCGGGACCTCGAACTCATGGCCAGCTGCCTTTGGCCGCGATCGCTCGGGGTCGAGCTGGGCTACCTGCAGGCGCGTGGAGTGGCCGACAAGATCATGCGGGTCGACTCCCGTTTCCCGAGGACCGACGCCCTCGACAGCTGGGAAGTCACTGACCTGTTTGGCCTGGAGTCATGGCTTCGAGTATTCTTGAGTGGAGCGCGCGGCGCTCCAAGCTGAGGCGCTCCCGATCCCTCGTTCAGGAGAAGCTCCATGAAGAAGCGATCGAGGCAAACACAACCCAAGCGCGGTTCGAAGAAGCCCTACCGACAGCCCGCGCTCACGGTGCACGGCAATCTCCGATCGCTGACGGCGGCGAAGGGCGGCAATCGAGGCGATGGGACAGGCGTCCCGAAGACGAAGACCACAGCGATTCCTTGAACGGACGGTCCGCTTCCTACAGGCTGTTCGGCCTCGCGGTCGGGAGCGGCTTGGAGTTGCCCTGTCCGCGCGTCCGTAGCTCGCGCCCGGCGGACGTGCGCTTCGCTTCCGGTGACCCCGGGGCGTTTGCCGCTCTGCGGCGCCGCCACCCTCCCGCGCCGCGGGAATGGTTCCGCCACCGCCGCCTGCCGGACGGTTCGACGTACCTCCGGTGGGCAGATCTCTTCGAGTTTGTGGTCTCCTCGGACGGCCGAGACATCCGGTACTACCAGCTTCGGGGCGCCACCGCGGAGTCCTTCAGCACGTACCTGCTCGGCCAGGTTCTGTCCTTCTCGCTGCTCCGGTTCGGCTTGGAGCCGCTGCACGGGACGGTGGTCGTTATTGACGGAGAGGCGATCGCGTTTCTCGGGGACTGCGGGTACGGCAAGTCCACACTGGGGGCGGCGTTCCTCAGCCTGGGCTTCCCGATCCTCACGGACGATCTGATCGCGCTCGAGCGCACGGCCTCGGGCTACGCGGTCCACCCGGGGATGCCCAGGCTCAAACTCTTCCCGAGCGTCGCCCGGCGAGTGTTGGGCGTCGAGCGGGGCGGGACACCGCTCAACAATGCCACCTCCAAGCAAATTCTACCCCTCGCCGCCCAACAGGCGTGCCGTCGCCGGACGCCGCTCGGGGCGCTCTACGTTCTCTCCGAGCCGACGCCCGCCCTTCGCCGCCCGGCAGCAGACATCGAACTGGAGCGGCTCTCCGGCGGCGATCCGTTTCTCGAGGTGATTCGGAATACGTTCAATACGATCGTGGAGGACCGGGACCGGCTCGCAAGCCAGTTCGCGTTCGCCGGCCGACTGGTGGCCGCGGTGCCGGTCACGCGACTGAGCTACCCGCGAAGCCTGGCCCTGCTCCCCGCCGTCTGTGAGGCTGTGCTGGCCGACCTGTCGTGATGAGACTGCCGCAGCGTCTGGCTTCCCGGTTGAAGGTCGTTCGAGAGGTGATCGCCGCGCTCCGGAGCTTCGAGCGGCCGGCGGCGGCGGTCGCCGTCACCTCGCTGACGCTCGTCCTGCTCGAAGGTGCATCCCTCACGCTGCTCGTTCCCGTCCTCGAGTCGTTCAAGCGAGGATCGGAGCAGAGACTCCAGCTCATCGTCTTCGCGATCGGTGCGCTCGTCCTGCTCCGCGCCGCTGCCTACTACCTGAACGGCGTCCTCTCGGCCCGGCTCCAGCTGCGCGTGCTGCTTCGTCTCCGGGAGTCACTGGCTGAGGCGTTCTACGCCTCCCGGTACGCGGACCTGGCCGCCTTCGGTGGGGGGAGGCTCGTGAATCTGTTCTCGATGCAGACGGAGCGGGTAGTCGCCGGGATCTCCGCGCTCGTCTCGCTGCTCAATGCCGTGCTGCTGCTCGTGGTATATGGCGTGGCCCTGGTGCTGCTGTCGTGGCGTTTGTCACTGACTGCGGCGATCGTGGGAGCGATCGGCTTCGGTGTGGCCGCGTACGCGAGCAACCGGATTCGAGCCTACTCGGTGCTCATGGTGCGGGCGGAAGAGGACTCCAGCCGGCTGGTCCTCGACGATGCCGCGGGGCTCCACGTGATCCAAGCCTACGACGTGGGTGGGGAGCGGCTTGCACTCCACCGCAGCGTGAACCAGACGCTCTATCGCGAAGCGATGGGCCTCAACCGCTGGCGCAGTGCGGTGAGGCCCGCGACCGAAGTGCTCTACACGGTGGTGCTTCTGGGCGCCCTGCTGCTCGCGCTCGACGTTTGGCGGGACCAACTGTTCGGGAGTCTGCCGCTGGTCCTCGGTTTCGGGTTCGTATTGGTTCGTCTCCAGGGTAAGGTCGGCGCGATCGCCGAGGCGGCGTCGGCGCTGGCGGAGCAGGAGGGCGCCACGCTCAACGTCTTCGCCTTCCTAGGCGATCGTGTGTCGCGCGCGAGCGACGGGTCCGAAGAGGTGATTTCACCGGTGGAGCGGATCAGCGTGGAGCAGGTCGAGTACGGATACGCCGAGGGCAACCCGGTGCTCCGCGGCCTGGACCTCGAGCTCCGGCGCGGGGAGGTGGTCGCGGTGGTGGGAGCCAGCGGGTCGGGCAAGAGCACGCTGGCGCAGCTGCTCGTCCGGCTGCGGGCTCCCCAATCGGGCAGGATTCTGGTGGACGGTATGCCGTTGGATCGCGTGGCGCGGGCCTCGCTCGCGCGGCACCTGGGCGTCGTGTTCGAGGACGGCTTCGTCTTCGACGAGACAGTTGAGTGGAACATCTCGCTGGGGCGCGACGTTCCCTCGCCCGCGGTCGCGCAGGCCGCACAGACAGCCCGACTGGACGAGCTCATTCACTCCCTCCCCGACGGCTACGGCTCCCGCGTCGGGCCGCGCGGAGGGAAGCTCTCCGCAGGCCAGAGGCAACGTCTCGCGCTGGCTCGGGCGATCGTGACGCGGCCTCAGATCCTCATCCTCGATGAGGCGACCAGCGCGCTCGACACCCCCACGGAGCGGTCGGTCGCCGACAGCCTGCGTGGCCAGCGTCCGGACGGCATCACGCTGATCATCGCCCACCGGCTCAGCACCGTGGTGGCGGCAGACCGGATCGCCGTGCTCGACGACGGCGGAATCGCGGCCACCGGCAGGCATGCGGAACTGCTCGAGACGAGCGCGATCTACCGCCGGCTGGTCGAGACGCAGCTGGTGGAGCGCGGCGCGGAAGCCGTCACCCCATGAACGGAGAGGGCGGACCAGAGCGCCGCCTGCGCCGCTCTCGGCGTCGAAGATCGAAGGACGCTGGAGGCACCACCGCGACCACCACCACGCACACTCGGACGGCGGTCTTCAGGGCACCGCGATCAGCTGCTCCCGCTTCGTGCCGACGCCCACATACCGGACCGGCGCGCCGGCCAGTTCCTGGAGACGGTCGAGGTAGCGGCGCGCCGCCGCCGGCAGGTCCTCGAGGCGCTGCGCCTTCGCGGTGCTCCGGCGCCAGCCGGCCAGCAGCTCGTACACCGGCTGCACGCGTTCGAGGGCGGCAACATTGTCGGGAAGGTCGTCGAGCCGCTCGCCGTCCAGCCGGTAGTGGGTGCACACCGGCACCGTCTCGAAGCTGTCCAGCACGTCGAGCTTGGTGACCGCCAGGCCTGAGAGCCCGTTCACGCGCACCGCATAGCGCACGACCACCGCGTCGAACCAGCCGCAGCGGCGCGGCCGCCCGGTCGTCGCCCCGAACTCGTCGCCGAGCGAGCGGAGGCGCTCCCCCTCCTCGGGCTTCGCTTCCGTCGGCAGCGGACCGTTGCCGACCCGCGTCGTGTAGGCCTTCACGATGCCCAGCACCGCGTCGATGGCAGTCGGCCCGATACCGGTGCCCACCGCGGCGCCGCCCGCCGTGGTGTGGGACGACGTGACGAAGGGGTAGGTCCCGTGGTCCACGTCGAGCAGGGCGCCCTGGGCGCCTTCGAGCAGGACGTTGCCGCCGCGAGCCAGCGTCGCCCAGACCAGCTTCCCGGCGTCGCCCACGAACGGAAGGAGGCGCGGGGCCAGGCCGAGGAGCGCGTGCTCCACCTCCTCCGCCGAACAGCGCTTCGCGGAGCCCGCCAGTGCCAGCATCTGGTTGGCGCGCTCGCACCCCGCCTTGACCAGCTTCGCGACGATCGCCGGATGCCGCAGGTCGCCCACCCGCACGCCGCGCCGCCCGTACTTGTCCTCGTACGCCGGACCGATGCCTCGGCTGGTCGTGCCGATCTTCCGGCTCCGTGCGCTCTCGGCGTCGAGCAGCTTGTGGTATGGCAGGACGAAGTGCGCGCGGTCGCTGACCACGACGCGCCCCTCGATCGTGACGCCGCGCTCGATCAGCGCGTCGATCTCGTGGAACAGCGTCTCGGCGTCGAGCACCACGCCGTTGCCGATGACGCAACGCGTGCCGGGGTGGAGGATGCCTGCCGGGATCTGGTGCAACACGAACTCGCCGCCCGGCGCGTCGACCGTGTGGCCCGCGTTCGCGCCGCCCTGGTAGCGCACCACCAGCTCGGCGCGCTCGGCGAGGGCATCGACCACCTTGCCCTTCCCCTCGTCGCCCCACTGGGCGCCGACGACCACGATGCAGTGGATCTCGGGCGAGAACATGGGAGGGTGTAGGGTGTGAGGGTATAGGGTGTAAGGACGCTACGCCGCGGCCTTGAGGCCGGCGGTGGCGAGCAGATCCACCACACGCGAGCGCTGCCGGACGTCGAGCGGCACCAGAGGCGGGCGCACCGGGCCGCCGGGCAGCCCCACCACATCCATCGCCGCCTTGACGCCGGGCACCCCCAGCTCGCCTACGATCTCCCGGGCCAGTGGCGTCAGCCGCTCCTGCTCAGCCCCCGCCGCCCGGCGGTCGGCGGCGCGGAACGCCCGGTACAGCTCCACGCACCGGTTGGCGGCGAAGCAGGCGATCGCCAGCACGCCGCCGTCGGCGCCCAGCTCCAGCGCCGGGTAGAACTGCGAGCCCGCGCCGACCAGCGCGCGCAGCCGGGGCGCCGCCGCCCGGTAGTTGGCCAGTACCTTGAGGTCGCCGGACGAATCCTTGAACCCGATCACCCGCTCGTGGTCGGCCAGCGCGCGGAGCACGCTGTCGTGCAGCATCACGTGCGTGTGCTTGGGGATGTTGTAGACCAGCACCGGGACCGGGCTCGCGTCCGCGACCCGCAAGTAGTGATTCGCCAACGCTGCCGGCGTGAGGGCCGGCCCGAAATACGCCGGCGGGCGCACCAGCACGGCGTCCGCTCCGGCCGCGGCGGCGCGCTCCGTGGCGCGCACAGTGGCGCGAGTGGACTCCGCCCCGGTGCCGGCCACGAGCCACCGGTCCTCGGGGACGACTTCCCGCAGCCATTCCACGAGCCGCACCTGCTCCTCGGTGTCGAGCAGCGGTCCCTCGCCGGTCGTGCCCGACACCACGATTCCCTGGAGCCCGCGGGCCAGCAGTTCGCGCACCAGCGAGCGCAGCGCCACGGGCGCGACATCGCCCGTCTCCGCGTCAAACGGCGTCGTGATCGGGGCGATGACGCCGTGCAGCTCGTCGGGCCTCACGAAGGGAGCATGCTCGACAGGTCGTCCGTGAACCCTTCAGGCCGGTCGGACGCAGGCGGCACGGCCGCGGCGGGCGGCGCCGCCTCGGCCGGGGCCTTGGCCTTGGTCGACATCCGGGAGCGCCGGCGGAAGGTCTTCATCTGCAGCTCGAAGTCGGACGGGTTCGACGCGTGGGCCACGGCGATGTCGTACTCCACGATGTCCTCCTGGACCAGCTCCATCAGGTGCTGGTCGAAGGTCTGCATCCCGTACTGCTCGCGCCCCTCTGCGATGAACTCCCGGATTTCGCTGGTGCGGTTCTGGTCGAGAATGAGGTCCTTGATCGTCGCCGTGACGACCATGACCTCGAGAGCGGCCACCCGCCCGTGTCCGTCCTTGCGCCGCAGCAGCCGCTGCGAGATCACCGCATGGAGGGAATCGGCGAGCCGCACGCGCACGATGTCCTGCTCTTCCGGCGGAAACATCGCAATGACGCGGCTGATGGTCGTGGTCGCGTCGGGCGTGTGCAGGGTGGACACCAGGAGGTGGCCCGTCTCCGCCGCCTTCATCGCGGTGTCGATCGTCTCGGGATCGCGCATCTCGCCGATGAGGATGACATCCGGGTCCTGGCGCAGTGCGGCCCTGAGGCCGGTGCGGAAGCTCTCCGTGTCCGTGCCGACTTCGCGCTGGGTCAACGAGCAGTTGATGTCGCGGTGCAGGAACTCGATCGGGTTCTCGAGCGTGACGATGTGCTTCTGCTGGGTGCGGTTGATGCAATCGATCAACGCGGCCATGGTGGAGCTCTTGCCGCTCCCGGTCACGCCCGTCACCAGGATCATGCCGCGCTCGGCGCCCGCGACGGTGGAGAGCACCGCGGGAAGCTTGAGCGACTCGAAGGTCGGCACCTCGAAGGGGATCACCCGCATCACGATCATGAACGACGAGCGCTGCCGCAGGATGTTCACCCGGAAACGGCCGATGCCCGGCGCGCCCCAGGAGCAGTCGTAGTCCTGGATCTTGTCGATCCGCGCGCGGTCCTCGACGTTGGGAATGAACTGCAGCGCGATGGCCTTGGTCTGCTCCGGGGTCAGGCGCTGCTTGGTCAGCGGCACCAGTTTCCCGTCGATCCGCGCGCGGAACACGTCGCCCGCCTTGATATGCAGATCCGAGGCGCCGCGATCCACCGCGGCCTTAATGATCTTCTCCATTCAGTACCCCGCGCCCAGGTCCACGACGTTGAGCTGCTCCCGCCCCTCCCGGTAGCGCGCCCAGTTATCCAGCACCAAGGCCTGCTCGCGCGCCCAGAAGCACGGCGTCACCGCCGCCACGTGCGGATGGACCAGCACGCGCGGGTGCTCCCAGAAGGGATGCTCCGCCGGCAGCGGTTCCGGGTCGAACACGTCGAGCGCCGCGCCCCGCAGCTTGCCGGACTGCAGCGCCGTCAGCAGCGCGGCCTCGTCCACGATCGCGCCCCGCGACACGTTGACCAGCACCGCGCCCTCCGCCAGGAGCGCCAGCTGGCCGGCACCCAGCGCCGCACGCGTGCCCCGCGTCAGCGGCGCCGCCACGACCAGCACGGCCGCGCCCTCCAGCGCCCACGCCGCTTGGCCCGGACCCACGACCGGCACTCCGCCGGGACCGCCCAGGGCCGGGCGGCGCCGCACCGCGCGCACCTCGGCACCGAGCGCCGCCAGGCGCAGCGCTACCGCGCGTCCGATGCCCCCCAACCCGTACACCGCGGCCCGGCTGCCGGCGATTTCCCGGAGAGCGCACGGCAGGCCGGTGAGGTCGCTCTTCGCCCACCGCCGCTCGCGCTGGGCGCCGAGCGTCACGTCCATTCCGCGGAAGAAGTGCAGCACGGCACCGATCACCCACTCGGCGATGGGCTCCGCGTGCACGCCCGCCGAGTTGGTCAGCACCACCCCGGACTGGCGCAGGGCTGGCGTCAGGCTGCGGCCGACGCCGGCGGCGGCGCTGTGCACCCAGCGCAGCGTCCCGCGCCCGGCCTCAATCACCGCCTCGGGGATCCCCCACCCAATGTACACCTCCGCCCCGGCAGCCACAGCTACCGCCTCCGGCGAAACGCCGCCGCCGTCGCCATCGCTGTCGTTCGGCGCGCTCACCGAATCCACGCGCCACTCCGCGCCCCCGGCCACCATGAGCGCGCGCACGAACTCCTCCGGCGGCCGCCACACCGGCCGCTGCGACGAGAGATCGACGACCAGCCGGTGCTGCGGCATCAGGCCACGGATCCCGGGAAGCGGGGAGCAAATCCCATGATATCGCGGACGCCGGCCAGCGTCTCGTTGGCCAGCCTCCGGCAGTGCGCGGCTCCGCGCTCCAGGATCTCGCGCACGCGGCCGGGATTGGCCTTGAGCTCCCCGGCTCGCTCCCGGATGGGGGCCAGGGCCGCTATCATATTGTCCGCCAGCAGGCGCTTGCAGTCCAAGCACCCCCATCCCGCCGTCCGGCACTGCACCGCGACGTGCTCGATCTGGGCAGGTGTGGACAGATGCTGGTGCAGGCCGTACATGTTGCAGATTTCCGGGGTGCCTGGGTCGCGTTTCATCTTGCGCGCCGGATCGGTCATCGCCGGCCGCAGCTTCTCCCAGATCACCTCCGGGCTGTCCAGGACGCCGATCGTGTTGCCCAGGCTCTTGGACATCTTCGCCTTGCCGTCGAGCCCGACGATCCGCCGGGCCCTGGAGAGGATGGGTTGAGGCTCCGGGAAGAACTCGGTCCCGAATCGCGCGTTCCAGCGCCGTGCAATCTCGCGGGCGAGCTCGAGGTGCTGGAGCTGGTCCTCCCCCACCGGCACCCGGTCGGCCTTGTAGAGGAGGATGTCGGCGGCCTGCAGCACCGGGTAGTTGAGCAGCCCCGCGGGGATGGTTTCCTCGCGCGCGGACTTGTCCTTGAACTGGGTCATCCGCTCCAGCTCGCCCAAGGGCGTGACCGAGCCCAGGGCCCAGGCGAGCTCCGTGTGCTCGGGGACGTGCGACTGGACGAACAGCGTGGCATGCTCCGGATCAATGCCGGCGGCGAGCAACCCCGCCGCCATCTCGAGCGTGCGGCCGGCCAGTTCCCGGGGCTCGTACGGCTGCGTGATGGCGTGGAGGTCCACGATGCTGAAGATGCACTCGTGCTCCGACTGGAGTGCGACCCAATTCCTGACGGCCCCGAGGTAGTTGCCGATATGCAATTCGCCCGAAGGCTGGATGCCGCTGAAGACCCGGTGCATCCGCGCAAGCTAAGGATGAGCGGGGGGCGTGGCAAGTGAATCCGGACGCGCGCCAACTGCTGTCCGCGGCGCAACTTGCGGCCGATCGAGCCGCGGCGTTCCTGCGCCGGGAGGAGGGGCGCCTGGCACCCGAGGCCTGGTCGGAGAAGGGGCGCGCCGACTTCGTCACCGAGGTGGACCGGGAGTCGGAGCGGCTGATCGCCGAGACCCTCAGCGGCGCGTTTCCTGACGGCGCGATCGTGGGCGAGGAACTCACGCCCGGCCCGCTCCCGTCTGGGCTGGTCTGGGTGGTGGACCCGCTCGACGGCACGACCAACTTCCTCCACCGCTTCCCCTTCTACGCCGTGTCGATCGGCGCTTTGGTGGACCGGGAGCCGGTCGCCGCCGTGGTGCAGCACGTGCCGCCGGGGGTTCGCTACCACGCGCTCAAAGGCGGCGGCGCCTGGCAAGACGACACGCCGCTCCACGTCTCGGCGGTGCGCGATCCGCGCCATGCCCTGATCGGCACCGGCTTCCCGTTCAAGTACGTGGAACAGCTGCCACGCTATCAGGCGCAGTTCGCGGCGGTGCTGTCGAACGCCGCCGGGGTGCGGCGTCCCGGCTCCGCGGCGCTCGATCTGTGCGACGTGGCGGCGGGACGCTTCGACGGCTTCTGGGAGCTGGTACTGGCGCCCTGGGACGTGGCGGCGGGCACGTTGATCGTTCGAGAGGCCGGCGGGGTGGTGACCGGTCTCGACGGCACCACCGACGTCATCCGCCACGGCTCGATCGTTGCGGGGAATCCGGTCATCCACGCGTGGCTGATGGAGCTGCTGAACACCACACCCTCACACCCTATACCCTAACCCCTACACCCGGTCTCTATGTCCCTCGTCGAATGCGTCCCCAACTTCTCCGAAGGCCGCGATGCCGCCGTCCTCGAGGCGCTGCGCGAGGCCTTGACCTCCGTGCCCGGCGTCCGGCTGCTGGACGCACAGGCGGACCCGAGCCACAACCGCTCCGTGTTCACCCTGGTCGCGCCGCCCGAGGCCGCGCTCGAGGCCGCCTTCCGCGGGGTCAAGGTGGCGTCGGAGCGCATCGACCTCAGGACCCATAGGGGCGAGCACCCGCGGATGGGCGCAGCGGACGTGGTGCCCTTCATTCCGCTCGCGGACGCGACGATGGACGACTGCGTGGCGCTGGCTCGGCGCCTCGGCGAGCGCGTCGGCGGTGAACTGGGCATCCCCGTGTTTCTGTACGAGCGGGCGGCGACCCGCCCGGAGCGGACCAACCTGGCCGACGTGCGGAAGGGCGAGTTCGAGGGGCTGCGGGAGTTGATCGGCACCGATCCTGCGCACGCTCCCGACTTTGGGCCCACCAGGATCCACCCCACGGCGGGCGCGGTGGCGGTGGGTGCGCGACCGTTCCTGGTGGCGTACAATGTCTATCTCGCCAGCGGCGACCAAGCGCTCGCCAAGGCGATCGCGAAGAAGGTGCGCACCGCAACCGGCGGCCTTCCGGCCGTGAAGGCGCTGGGATTGCTGGTGGGCGGCGAGGCGCAGGTCTCGATGAACCTCGTGGACATCGACGTCACGCCGCCGCACGTCGCGTTCGACGCCGTCGCCGCAGCGGCGCGCGAGGCGGGGTCGGAAGCCGTGTGGAGCGAGGTCGTGGGCATGGTGCCCGAGCGCTGCGTGCAGGGCGCGGCGGGCGCGCACTTGAGGCTCCGCGAGCCGGTGGCGGGCCACGTGCTGGAGGCCAAGGTCCGCAGTACGGCGGGCCCCACACTTGGCGACTGGATGGACTCGGTGGCCTCGGTGAGCCCGGCCCCGGGCGGCGGGACGGTTTCGGCGGTCGCGGGCGCCATGGCTGCAGCGCTCGCGGCGATGGTGGGCCGACTCACGGTCGGGCGCAAGAAGTACGTCGCGGTGGACGGCGAGTTCCGGCAGCTGGTCGAGCGCGCCGAAGCGTCGCGCGTGCGCCTGATGCGCCTGGGCGACGAGGACGCGGCGGCGTTCAACGCCGTGAGCGCCGCGTACGGGCTCCCGAAGGAGCCGGAGGCGCCGCGCCGGGAAGCCATCCAGCAGGCGCTGATGGGGGCGGCGAAGGTGCCGCTCGAGACTCTGCGGGCGGCGCGCGACGTCGCGGCCCTGGCGGCGAGGGCGGCGGAGGCCGGCAACAAGAACGCGGTGAGCGACGCAGGCGTTGGCGCGCTGCTGGCAGGCGCTGCCGCGCGGGGCGCCGCCTACAACGTGCGGATCAACGTGGCCGGGATGCCGCAGCCGGAGGAGGCAGCGGCACTGGCGGAGGAGGCCAAGCAGCTGATCGCCGAAGCTGAGCATGACGTCACACGCGCGACGGCAGCTGTGGAGGCGGCGATCGGGGCCTAACAAGGCGGGAGCCGGAGCCGCGCCTCGCATTAGGCCCGACTGTGCGACCTCCTAAACCCCATTCGTATCGTGCGGGGCTCAAGATCCGAGAATTTGTCGGATGGCCCAAACGGTCCGAACCACCGAAAGTGCCGTACTGCCGGCGATGCCGAGCGTCGGCACGGAATCGCGATGTCGGAACTTGGCGGCAAGAATGTCGGATGATGCCGGAAGAAACGGACCCCCAGACGGACCCCGCCGCCTGCTGCGTCCAGGCGTCCGGAGTGTGCCCGGCAGCACAACAGGTAATCGCGGTTGGATGTAAATCCGACGACCCGCGGACTAAGAGGTCGTTCCCGCCTCGGTGACGCTCGGTTGTAGGCTGCACTTCTCAGCACCGCTTGGCCACTCCCGCCCGTCGAGTCGTGCCGAGCTGAACGTATGTGGACGAGCTGTTCCGAGGTGCGGTCCCACGGTTGGTCCCACTGTCGGCACTTGGCGATTGAGGAGCCGAAGCTGAGCCGTACGAGCACGGTTGACAAGCAGACGTATAGGAGCCCCGCACAGAGGTTCGGACGCCCCTCAGGTCGGGATTTCGTCGTTGCCCGAACGTGCCCCTGGGTTCCAGCTGTCACTGCCTTGACGCCGCCGCCGTGGACCGTAGCATTGCCGGTGTGAGTCCCGCCGAAAGCACGTGCACCTCCTGCCACACGCCCCTGCCCGCGGACGCGCAGTTCTGCCCCCGCTGCGGGAGGGCGACGCCCACCCAGATCTCGGCTGGTGGAACGACCACGAGCACTACCTCAGTTGAACAGACCGCCGAGCAGCAACGCCGCATCCAGGCCGCCCTCGACCCGGACTACGAGGTGCAGCGGCGGATCGGCAGCGGGGGCTTCGCCGAGGTCTGGGCGGCGTTTGACCGGAAGCTGCAACGGCCGGTGGCGGTGAAGGTGCTGCACCCGGACCTGGTCGCCACTCACGCCTTGCTGGAGCGGTTCAAGCGCGAGGCGCAGGCGGTGGCGAAGCTACGGCATCCGGGCGTGATCCCGATCTACGCCGTGGGCGAGTACGAGGGCCTGGCCTACTACATCATGCCGTTGGTCGAGGGGGAGAGCCTGCGGGAGCGGTTGACGCGCGAGGGGCGCCTACCGCCCGACGAGGCGGGCCGGATTCTCCGCGAGGCGGCGGCGGCGCTGGCCGTAGCGCACGAAGCGGGCATCGTCCACCGGGACATCAAGCCCGAGAACCTGATGCTGGAGGGGAAGGAGCGGCGGGTGTTGGTGATGGACTTCGGGATCGCGAAGTCCACGGCGGGTACGCAGACGGGGCTGACGGGCACGGGGATGATCATCGGAACGCCGACGTACATGAGCCCGGAGCAGGCTACCGGCTCCAAGGAGGTGGATGTCCGCTCGGACGTGTACTCGCTGGGGGTCGTGGGCTACGAGCTGCTGACGGGTAAGCCGCCGTTCGCGGCGCCCTCGGTCCCCGAGCTGATCATGCAGCACGTCACCACGCCGGCGCCGTCGGTGGCGGCCGGTCGCGCCGACATCCCCGAGTCCCTGGCGATCGCCGTCAACCGCTGCCTGATGAAAGAGCCGGGGGAGCGATGGAAGGACGCTGGTGAGCTGTCCACGTTCCTGGAACGTGTTGCGACCCCGACGCCGCAGCCGTCCCTCGTGTCGAAGGACCTGCGCAAGTACGCGCGGCGGAGCTGGAGACCCACCGGGAGGCAGGTCTTCTGGACGGGATTGGGCGGCGCCGCCCTAGTGTGGATCGCCCTGATGGGCGGATCGCCGGCCACGGTTCGTGAAGCCCTTCTCTACTGGCGGAACCGCATTACCCGCTCGGCCAGGCTCGCGCCGCCGGCGGAATCCGGGGCGCGGACCGCTCGCGTGCCTTGGGAGTCGTATCATTATTCGACAGGCAGCGTTCAATCGCTCGGCGATTCGCTCCTCTTGTTCTTGACCAACGACGGCGAGAGCGGTCCGCAGCTCTTCGACGGCAAGACCTGGCGCACGATCACGGTCCCAGGAAGGAACGTCCCCAGAGCCATCATTACCCGAGACACGGTCTGGTTCTACTCGTCGCTGCTTTCCCATCAGCTGCCCGTGACCGTGGTGTACGCCCTGACCCGCACCGGGCTGGCCGCGGTTGACACCGTCCGGATTCCCATCAACGCGGTGTGGGGCGACGGCACCCAGGCACTGCTTGCCACAGCCGATGGCGGCATCTTGCGCGGCAGGCCAGGCGCCTGGCACCGTGAGCCGACCGGTACGCGCACGAAGCTGAGTCGCATCTGGGGCGATGCCCGCAGACAGGTCGCCCTCGGCTACTTCGCTGTCGAGAACTACCCTCGCATTGTGGTCCCGGATTCGCTGCTGGTGTTCAACGGCCTCAACTGGCGGACGGTAGACCCGCGGCCCGACACCATGCGCGGGTGGGTCTACTTTGACGGAGCAGACCTCCGGGACGGCACGCTCCTTGTCGCTGGAGAGGACTGCCCGGAATCGGGCATGTTGAGCTGCCGGGGCCTGGTCGCCAGGCTTGCGCCCGGGTCGGAACGTTGGCAGCGGGTTGCCGCGCCCATGCCTGAGGACGTGCGGTTCTCGGAGGTTGTCGCCGGGCCTTCGGGGGATGCCTGGCTCGTCGGCGACGGGGCCGGATGCGGGGCCAGCGCCTGCCTCTTTCGACTCACGTCCCGGGGTCTCGACACTATCCAGCGGCCACCCAGTCGATCGGCGGTTACTAGCGTGGCGTTTTTGCAGGGGGAACCAGTGGCCGTAGACGCGGGCGGAGTCGTCTGGGCGCTGCGGTCGGGCTCGTGGGGTGTGCTCGGCGAGGTGCCAGGCTGGATCGGGCGTGGCCGGGATCCCGTGACCAATGTGCAATGGTCCGACAGCACCATCGCCCTTCAGGGGGTGTCGGGTGTCAAGAGCGTAGTGTCGGCGTTTGGAGAGGGGCGGTTCCATCGGTGGACCGTGGCAGGAGGCCGTCTGTTCGAGGAGACGTGGGAAGGGACGGGAGATCGCCGACCGTTCTCGGAGCTTCATGAGCTTCCGTCACCGGGCGGCGCGGTTTCTGCCATCGCTACTCTAGGCCCGCACCTGATCGCGGCGGCGCCCCACGGCGGGGTGGTCCAATGGAAGGGCAGCTGGGAGCCGATGCACGGAGGCCCGCCGGATTCCATTGTCGGCTTCGCCAACGGCGAGGGCTACGTCGGCGAGGGCCAGGCGGTCGCCGCGCTGGGTGGAGCGGCCCTCTGGCGCTGGGACAGCGCGGGCCAAAGATGGGCCAGGTGGCACACTCTGCCCCGCTGGCTGGGGCGGCCTCTCCGCTTCGCCGTCGATCCTCAAGTCAGTAGCGCGTTTGTCGTGGGAGGCGCCGGCAATGCCGTGCTGACGGCACGGGGCGAGTTCGAGAGCGTCCAACGACTGGAAGGCAGTGCGACGGCCGTAGCAGTGCTCGATGACGGGCGCGCCGTGCTCGCGTATCCCTCGGTCGATCCGCTGGTCGATGGCAGGCTCGTGATTACCACGCCCCTGGCGCGAGGTGCCGTGGGCACGTCGCCGCTCCAGACTCCCACAGGTGCGAACCTCTATTGGGTAGGTCGCCGCGGCTGCTACCTCGACGGCGTAGGGAGCGGCCAGTTGCAGGCGATTGTGGTCGAAAGCCAGCTGCCATTCGCGGACACCGCCTCAGGGACACTAGAGCTTCCCGCGGACTTGCCGGCGGGAGTCACAGTTACCGTTGACGGGAAGGTGCAGCCCGGGGTCGGCAGGCACCTTCAAGTGGCGCCGGGTCAGCATACTATCGTGTTGAAGGCGAAGGGCTACAGGGATCACTGGATAGGGTGGTGCGTGAGCAGCCGGCGGACCTCCAAGGTCATCGGCGTGACGATGCAGCGCGCTCCGGGCCCTCAATAGGATGCAGGACGCTCGGAGCGTGCTCTGGCGGCGTGTGTCGACACGGCAGGCTGCTTCGTGGCGGCGCCCAAGAACTGACATGGATTCCGCAGACCCACCTGGAAACTCGGCGTGCTGGCTGTACTCTCGGACGGGGGCCTTGGGCTGTGGGATCGCGCGCGGAGTCGGCAACGCCACGTCGGCCCGCGCCTGAACAGGACTCAGGAGGTCGGCCGCACAACCTTGATGGTGCGTGTTTCGGACTCGATGTGGCGAATGCATGGGAGAGGCTCACTTCGAACACCGGCAGAGCGGCTACAGGATCCCGTACCCCACCGTCGCCGCGCCCTACCCCACCGGCACAGCCGTCGGGACGGTGAGGATCTGCGCCCCGGTGCCGGTGATCAGCACCGTGTGCTCGAAGTGGGCCGAGAGCGAGCCGTCCACCGTGACTACGGTCCACTTGTCGGGGAGGGTGCGCACCTCCGGCCGGCCCAGGTTGATCATAGGCTCGATGGCGATGGTCATCCCGGCCAGGAGCCGGGGGCCGCGGTGCGGTGTGCCATAGTTTGGCACCTGCGGCTCCTCGTGGAACTGCGACCCGATCCCGTGACCCACCAGCTCGCGCACCACGCCGTACCCCTCCGCCTCCGCCACCTGCTGCACGGCGCTTCCGATGTCCCCGACGTGCCCCTCGGCCCGCACCGCCGCGATGCCCGCCGCCAGCGCGCGCTCGGTGGTCTCCAGCAGCTTCCGCGCGGCGGGCGACACCTCGCCCACCATCGCGGTGAGGGCCCCGTCCGCGTGCATACCGCCGATGCAGGCGCCCACGTCCACACTGACGATGTCGCCGTCGGCCAGCACCCGCTTCTTGGACGGGATTCCGTGCACCACCTCAGAGTTGATCGAGGTGCAGAGGGTAGCAGGAAATCCGTAAAGGCCTTTGAACGAGGGGGTCGCACCGTCGTGCGAGCGGATGAACTCCTCCGCGATGAGGTCGAGCTGCCAGGTCGAGACCCCCGGCGCCGCCCGCGAGCGCACCAGGGCGAGCACGTCAGCCACGATGTGACCGGCGCGCGCCATCAACTCGATCTCACGCGGCGACTTGATGGTGATCACGCCTTGGCTCCGACCACCCCCCGCACTCTGGCCTGAATCTCGTCCACGCTCCCCATCCCCGGAATCCGGCGCACGACCCCCTGCTTCTCGTAGTACGTCACCAGCGGGGCCGTCTGGTCGTGAAAGACCTTGAGTCGTTGCTGGATCGACTCGAGGTTGTCGTCGCTGCGGCCTTCCTTGGCCGCGCGCGCCAGCAGCCGCTGCACCAACTCCTTCTCCTCGACCTCGAGCAGGAGCACGAGGTCCACGCGCTCCTTCCGCTCCGCGAGGAGCCGGTCCACCGACTCCGCCTGCGGCACCGTGCGCGGGAAACCATCCATCAGCATGCCGCGCTCTCCCGCCGGGGAATCCAGGATCTCGCGAATCAGGCTGAGGATGACCTGGTCCGGCACCAGCAGCCCCCGGTCCATGTACCCCTTGGCCTCGCGACCGAGCGGAGTTCCCTGCTTCACCGCGGCGCGCAACAACTCGCCGGTCGAGACCTCGGCGATGCCGAGGTACTCCGCCACCAGCTTGCCCTGCGTCCCTTTGCCGGAGCCGGGGGCCCCGAGGATCATGAGATGCATCGCGACTCCCGTAGACGTGACATCAAGAGTGGGACGAGGCTGGTGAGAGGTCAAGCACGGGGAGGTGATGGAGTGATGATGTGAATGAGGTGATGAAGTGAGTGGTCCGGCGCCCCGCTCTCACCTCATCACCTCATCACCTTCATCACCTTCATCACCTTCCCGTTACATATACCTCTGCCGCCCGCGGAATCTGACGCGACCTTCCTTCATGAACCCGTCGTACTGCCGCAGGATCATGTGCTGCTGCATCTGCTGCACCGTGTCCAGCGCGACGCCAACCACGATCAGCAGCGCGGTGCCGCCGAACCGGAACGGGACGTTGAAGGCATCGAAGATGATGATCGGCATCACCGCGATCGCCGTCAGGAACAGCGCGCCTGGCAGCGTCACCCGCGACAGGACGTGGTCGATGTACTCGGCCGTGCGCGATCCGGGCTTCACGCCGGGGATGAACCCGCCCTGCTTCTTGAGGTTCTCCGACAGGTCCGTCGGGTTGAAGATGATCGCGGTGTAGAAGTAGGTGAAGAAGATGATCAGCACCGTGTACAGCGCGTAGTAGACCCAGGAGCCGGGCTGGAAGTACTCCGCCAGGTCCTTCAGCGCCTGGACGTTGGAGAACTGGGCCAGCGTGCCCGGCACGATGATGATGGACTGCGCGAACACGATGGGCATCACGCCGGCGGAGTTGATCCGCAGCGGGATGAACGACTTCTGCCCTTCGCGGATGCGGCCCCGCCCCATCACCTTGCGCGGGATCTGGATCGGGATGCGGCGCGCCGCCACCGTGATGGCGACCGTCACCCACACCACGATCAGCATGATGAAGGCGAGGACGATCAGCCGCGGCCAGTCCACCGCGCCGGTCCTGAGGTATTCCATCGTCTTGCCGATCGCCGGCCAGCCGCCTTGCACGATCGAGAAGAAGATCAGGAGGCTCATCCCGTTGCCCAGGCCGCGCTCGGTGATCTGTTCGCCGAGCCACATGACGAACACGCCGCCGACGGTCAGGACGAAGGCGGTGGTGACCCGGAAACCCCAGCCCGGGGCAGCCACCGCGCCCTGGACCACGCCCTCGATGAAGATCGCGATGCCCCACGCCTGCCCGGTGGCCAGCCCCACCGTGAGGTAGCGGGTCCATTGGGTGATCTTCTTCCGGCCTTCCTCTTCCCGCTGGAGCTTCTCGACGTAGGGGAAGACGGCCCCCATCAGCTGCCAGAAGATGCTCGCCGAGATGTACGGCATGATGCCGAGCGCAAACACCGTCGCCCGCGACAGGCCGCCGCCGACGAACATGTCGTACATGCCCAGCAGCCCGCCGCCCTGGTTGCTGCGGAAGTACTGGGTGAGGGCGTTGACGTCCACGCCCGGCACGGTGATATGCGAGCCCACCCGGTACAACAGCAGGCACAGGAGCGTGAAGAGGATCTTCTCTTTGAGCTCGGGGATCTTGAAGAAGTTCGGGATCCGCGGACCGGTCACCGGCTACTCCTCGACTCTCCCGCCGGCGGCCTGGATCTTGGTGCGCGCCGAGGCGGAGACGGCGAGTCCCTTGATCACCAGACCCTGCGGCGCCTCGCCGTCGCCGAGGAGCTTGACCGGCCGGTCGGCATGGCCGACGAGCCCGGCGTCGGCGAGCGCTGCGGCGGTCACCTCGCGGCCAGCGAACGCGCCGAGCGCCTTGAGATTCACCGTCTGCGCCCGCGTCTTGAACGGGTTGGTGAAGCCGCGCTTCGGGACGCGCCGGATCAGGGGCATCTGCCCGCCCTCGAAGCCGGGACGGACGTGCCCGCCGCTGCGCGCCTTCTGGCCCTTGTGGCCGTGGCCCGACGTCTTGCCGTGCCCCGACCCGGGACCGCGGCCCCGGCGTTTGGGCGCGTGGGTGGAGCCCTTGGGCGGCTTCAGCGTGTCGAGACCGACCCGCTCCACAAGCTTGTCGGCCATCAAGCCTCCTCGACCGGCGTCACCTCGACGAGGTGCCGCACCCGGTTCAGCATGCCCCGCACGGATGGACTGTCCGTCACCAGCACGACGTCCTGATGGTGCTTCAGCCCGATGGACCGCAGCGTCTGGCGGTGCCCGGCCGGATGGCCGATGCCGCTCCTGACCTGCTTGACGCGCAGGCGCCGGCCGGCCGGCGCCGTCTCGGTCTTAGCTCGCACGACTCGGCTCCCCCTGCCGCGCCCGGTAGCCGAGCGAGGCCACGTCCACGCCGCGCTCCTTGGCAACGCGCTGCACGGTGGTGAGCTGGCTGAGCCCGTCCAGCGTGGCGCGCACCATGTTGTGCGGGTTGTTGCTGCCGAGACTCTTGGTCAGGATGTCCTGAATGCCGGCGCATTCCAGCACGGCGCGCACCGGACCGCCGGCGATGACGCCGGTTCCGGAGGTCGCCGGCTTGAGGAGCACCCGGCCCGCACCGTGCCGGCCGATGACCTCGTGCGGAATAGTCGCGCCGGTGCGCGGCACGCCCACCAGCGCGCGGCGCGCGGCCTCGACCGCCTTGCGCACCGCCTCGCTGACTTCGTTGGCCTTCCCGGTCGCCACGCCGACATGCCCCGCGCCGTCACCCACGGCGACCAGCGCGTTGAAGCTGAACCGGCGGCCGCCCTTCACGACCTTGGCGACGCGATTGATGCTGATCACGTTCTCGATCAGCTCGCTCTCGCGGTCGCGGTCCCGGCCGCGCCGCGGCGCCTCGCGCTGCTGCTCCTTGGCCATCCTCTAGAACTCCAGTCCGCCCTTGCGCGCGCCTTCGGCAACCGCCTTGACGCGCCCGTGATAGGCGTAGCCCGCCCGGTCGAACACCACTCTCGTGATCCCCCGCTCCTTCGCCTTCCCTGCCAGCGCCATCCCCACGGCGAAGCCCTTGCCCACCTTGCCGCCGGCGCCCGCCTCCACCTTCTCGGAGTTGTCGGCGACGCCCAGCAGCACCACGCCGCGGTCGTCGTCCACCAGATGCGCGTAGATGTGCTTCAGCGAGCGATACACCACGAGCCGCGGCCGCTCTCCCGTGCCGCGGACCTTGCGCCGCACCCTGAGGTGCCGCCGGCGGCGATGCTCGCTCGCCGACTTGGGCTTCCGAACCGGTCTCATGCTACTTGGTTGCCCCCGCCCCCGTCTTGCCGGCCTTGCGCCGGACGTGCTCGCCGGTGTAGCGGATCCCCTTGCCCTTGTAGGGTTCCGGCGGCCGCACCGCGCGAATCTCCGCGGCGACCCGTCCCACCAGCTCCTTGTCGCTCCCCGATACTTTCACCACCGTGGGCTGGTCGGCCTTGATCGTGACGCCGGCCGGCGCCCGGACCTCCACCGGATGGGAGTAGCCCACTACCAGCACCACGCCGAACGGCTTGGTCTCGGCGCGGTAACCCACGCCGACGATCTCCAGCGACTTCTCGTACCCCTTGGTCACGCCCTCGACCATGTTCGCCACCAGGGTGCGCGACAGCCCGTGCAGCGACTTGTGCTTGGTGGCGTCGGACGGCCGGGTGACGATCACCTGCCCGTCTTCCAGCTTCACCCCGAGCTCCGCCGGGATGGTGTGCGTCAACTCGCCCCTCGGGCCTGTGACGACGACGGTGTTGCCGGCCACCGAGGCGGTGACGCCCTTGGGCAGCGGGACCGGTCGCCTGCCGATGCGGGACACGCGGCCCCCTACCAGATCACGGCGAGCAGCTCGCCGCCCACGTGGGCCGTCCGTGCGTCGCGGTCGCTCATCAGTCCATGCGGGGTCGAGAGGATCGCCATGCCCAGGCCGTTCCTTACCCGCGGGATCTGGCGCACCCCGACGTACCGCCTGAGGCCAGGCGCCGACACACGCTTGAGCTCGCGGATCACCGGCTCGTCGCCGTCGTGGTACTTGAGGTACAGCCGCAGCACGCCGTGCCGGCCGTCGTCCAGGAGGCTGAAATCCTGGATGTAGTGATTGTCGCGCAGCAGTCGCGCGATCTCCACCTTCAGCTTGGAGACCGGCACATCGACCCGCCGGTGCCTGGCCAGGCACGCGTTGCGGATACGAGTCAGCATGTCTGCGACGGGATCGGTCATGCTCATAGGTTCGCTCGACTCCTCTTCAACCAGACGGTCCGATCCACGCTCACCAGCTGCTCTTCCTGACGCCGGGGATCTCGCCCCGCAGGGCCAGGTCCCGGAAGCAGATGCGGCACAGGCCGAACTTGCGCAGGGTCCCGCGCGAGCGGCCGCAGCGTTGACAGCGGTGGTACGCGCGCGTCTTGAACTTCGGCGTCCGTTTGACCTTCTCGATCCAGCACTTCTTGGCCATCAGCTCCCCCGCCCTGGTTCAGCCCACGTCCACCGGTTGCTCGCCGTGGAACGGCACGCCCAATTCCCGCAGCAGCGCCATTGCCACGTCGTCGCGACCGGCGTCGGTGACGATCGTGATGTCCATCCCGTGGATGCGCTCGACCTTGTCGAAGTCGATCTCCGGGAAAATCATCTGCTCCTTGATACCGAACGTGTAGTTGCCGCGACCGTCGAAGCTCCGGGTCGGCAACCCGCGGAAGTCGCGGATCCGCGGCACCGCCATGTTGATGAACCGGTCCAGGAACTCCCACATCCGCGCGCCGCGCAGCGTCACGCTCGCGCCGATGGGCATCCCGGCGCGGAGCGAGAAGTTAGAGATCGCCTTCTTGGCCCGGGTCACCATCGCCTTCTGGCCGGTGATGGCGCTCATCTCCGCCACGATCGCGTCGAGCGCCTTGGGCGCCTTGGGCGCCTCGCCCAGGCCTACGTTCAGCACCACCTTGAGCACCCGCGGGATCTGATGCGGGTTGGTGAAGCCGAACGTGCGGGCCAGGGCCGGCCGCACCTTCTCGACGTAGATCACGCCGAGCCGCGCCGGGGGTGCCGGCTCGTAGACCACCGGCGGGCCCTTCGGCTCGTCCGGATGCTCCGCGTCCTTGCCCTTGCCGCCCTTGCCACCCTTGCCACCCTTCTGCTCCCTGGGGGCCTTGGGCGGCTTCGCCGCCTTCGCGTCCGGCGTCTCTTCCTTGGTTTCTTCCGCCATGGTCCTTACCGGTTCCGCGGGATCGGCTCGCCGGAGCGCACCGACACGCGCTCCACCGTCCCGTCCTGGTCCACCCGACGCCGCACGCGGGTCGGGCGGTCCTCCTTGGGATCGATCAACATCACCTTGCTGGCGGCGATCGGGGCCGGGAATTCCACGATCTGGCTCTCCTCGCCCTGCTGCCGCGCCCGGCGGTGGCGCTTGACGATGTTCACGCCCTCCACCACCACCCGGCCCTTGGCCGGCAGCGCGCGCAGCACCTTGCCGCGCTTCCCCTTCTCCTCGCCGGAAATCACCACCACCAGGTCGCCCTTGGTGATGTGCATCCGCACCCGCACGCGCGGCGCCGGCTTCCGCTTGCCGCGCTGGAGCTTCCGATAGACCAGCCGCCGCATGCTACAAGACCTCCGGCGCGAGGCTCACGATCTTCATGAAGCGCTTCTCCCTGAGCTCGCGGCCCACGGGCCCGAAGATCCGGGTCGCCCGGGGCTCGCCGGCCTCGTCGATGATGACCGCAGCGTTCTCGTCGAACCGGATGTAGCTCCCGTCCTTGCGCCGCGTCTCCTTGGCGGTGCGCACCACCACGGCGCGCGCCACCTCGCCCTTCTTCACCGTGCCGGTCGGCAGGGCATCCTTGATGGCGACGATCACCACGTCGCCGAGCCCTGCGTACCGGCGCTTGGAGCCGCCGAGGACCCGGATGACCAGCGCCCGCTTGGCGCCCGAGTTGTCGGCGATTCTGACGATTGTTTCCTGCTGGACCACGGCCGCCTCCCTACTTCGCCCGCTCGACAATCGCGACGACCCGCCACCGCTTGGTCTTGGACAGCGGCCGGGTCTCCACGATGCGCACTACATCGCCGACGTGCGCCTCGTTGCGCTCGTCGTGCGCCACCACCCGGCTCGTGCGCGTGGCCTGCTTCCCGTACAGCCCGTGCGTCACCCGGCGAGTGATCGTCACCACGACCGACTTGTGCATCTTGTCGCTCACGACCGTGCCGGTGCGGGTCTTGCGCCGCCCGCGCGCCGGGGCCGCCTGCGAAACCTCGCTCATTGTGCCTTCGCCTTGGCCGCGCGCTCGGCCTGCACCGTCTTGAGACGGGCCACCGTGCGGCGCGCAGTCTTCACGTCCATGGGATTGCCGAGCACCTCGGTCGCGGCCTTGAAGCGGAGACCGAACCGCTCCTTCTCGAACTCCTCCATCTTGGCTTTCAGCTCCGCGTCGGTCAGCTCGCGGATCTGCGTCGCCGTCAGCTTGGTCAGCGCCACGGCCCTAGCCCTCCCGCTTCACGAAACGGGTCTTGATGGGCAGCTTCGCCGAGGCGAGCGCCAGGCTCTTCTTGGCCAGCACCTCGTCGATGCCCTCGATCTCGAACATCATCCGCCCGATCTTCACCGGGCACACCCAGCCCTCGGGGTTGCCCTTCCCCTTCCCCATCCGGGTCTCGGCCGGCTTCTTGGTGATCGGCTTGTCGGGGAAGACCCGAATCCACAGCTTGCCGCCCCGCTTCATGCTGCGCGTCATCGCCACGCGGGCCGCCTCGATCTGCCGGTTGGTCACCCACCCCGCCTCGAGCGCCTGAAGGCCGAAATGCCCGAACGCCACGGTCTGGCCGCGGGTCGCCACCCCGCGCATCCGGCCCTTCATCTGCTTGCGGAACTTGACCCGCTTGGGCGCCAGCATGTTCAGGCCCCCGTGCTGTAGGTGCGGCCGCGCGCGTCTTCCACGACCTCACCCTTGAAGATCCAGGTCTTCACCCCGATGGTGCCGAAGGTCGTCTTCGCGGTGGCCGTCGCGTAGTCCACGTCGGCGCGCAGCGTGTGCAGCGGCACGCGCCCTTCGTGGTAGCCCTCCACCCGCGCGATTTCCGCCCCGCCGAGCCGCCCGCCGCACTTAATCTTGATGCCCTGCGCCCCCATCCGCATCGCCGACTGCACCGCGCGCTTCATGGCGCGGCGGAAGCTGATGCGCTGGGCCAGCTGGTGCGCGACGTTGTCCGCCACCAGCTGCGCGTCCAGCTCCGGGCGCTTGATCTCCTCGACGTTGATCCCCACTTCCTTCGAGGTCAGCTGTGCCAGCTCGTCGCGCAGCTTATCCACCTCCGCCCCGCGCTTGCCGATCACCACGCCCGGCCGCCCGGTGTGCACGGTCACCAGCACCTTGCCGGGCCGCCGCTCGATGTGCACGTCGCTGATCGCCGCGTGCTGCAGCCGGGTCTTGAGGTAGGTCCGGATCAGCTCGTCTTCCTTGAGCAGGGCCGGGAAGTCGCGGTTCGCGAACCAGCGCGACCGCCACGGCTTGACGATCCCGAGCCGGAATCCATGGGGATGTACTTTCTGTCCCACCGCTAGTGCTCCTTGGTCGCCACGAGAATGGTGACGTGGCTGGTCCGCTTGTGCATCGGCGTCGCCCGCCCCATCGCTGCCGGCTGAAACCGCTTCAGCGTCGGCCCCTCATCCACCATCGCCGTCTTCACGAACAACTGGTCCTCGTCCAACCGCTCCGACGCGCGATCCGCCTTCTGCCGCGCGTTGGCCACGGCCGAGAGCAGCACCTTCCGGACCGGCACCGCCGCGCCCTTCTTGCTGAACTTGAGGATCGAAAACGCCTCGCCGACCGGCCGCCCGCGGATCATGTCTACGACGAGCCTGACCTTGCGCGCCGACTGGCGCAGCGTCCGCTGGATCGCGCGCGCTTCGGTCATGGCTTCGGCGCCGGCGCGGCCGCGCCCTCCGCCTCGAGCCTGGCCTTCTTGTCGGCCGACATCTTGCCGCTGTGCCCGCGGAACAGCCGCGTCGGCGCGAACTCGCCGAGCTTGTGGCCGACCATGTTCTCGCTCACGTACACCGGCACGAACTTGTTGCCGTTGTGCACGGCGAGGGTGTGCCCGACGAAGTCCGGCGTCACCGTGGACGACCGCGACCAGGTCTTGAGCACCCGCTTCTCGTTCTTGGTGTTCAGCTCGTGGATCCGCGCCAGCAGGCGCGCATCGACGAACGGGCCCTTCTTGACGCTACGGGACATTTATCGCGTCGCCTTCCCGCGCTTGTGGCCGCGGATAATGAGTTTGCTGCTCGCCTTCTTCTTGTGCCGGGTCTTCACGCCCTCGGGCTTGCCCCACGGGCTCACCGGAGGCCGGCCGCCGCTCGACTTCCCCTCACCGCCGCCCAGCGGATGGTCCACCGGGTTCTTGGCCACGCCGCGGACCTTGGAGCGCCGCCCCAGCCAGCGCGACTTCCCCGCCTTGCCGATGCTCTCCAGCTCGTGCTCGACGTTGCCCACCTGGCCGATGGTGGCGAGGCACACGCCCCGCACCAGCCGCACTTCGCCGCTCATCATCTTGAGGGTCACCATGGCACCCTCTTTCGCCACCACCTGGACGCCGGCCCCGGCGGAGCGGGCCATCTGTCCGCCGCGCCCTGGCTTGAGCTCGACGTTGTGCACCGTGGTGCCCAGCGGGACCTCGGCCAAGGGCACGGCGTTGCCCAGCCGGATGTCGGCGCCGGGACCCGAGTTGACGGCGTCGCCCACCGCCAGCCCGCGCGGGTGCAGGATGTAGCGCTTCTCCCCGTCGCCGTACTGGATCAAGGCCAGCCGCGCCGAGCGGTTGGGATCGTATTCGATCGCCGTCACCTTCCCCGGGATCCCGAACTTGTCGCGGCGGAAGTCCACCCGGCGGTACATCCGCTTGTGCCCGCCGCCCCGGTACCGCGTGGTGACGTGGCCCTGATTGTTGCGCCCGCCCTGGGAGCGCAGCGGCTCCAACAGCGACTCCTCGGGCGCCTTCTTCGTGATCTCCGCGAAATCCGAGATGATCCGGAAGCGCGTGCCCGGCGTGACGGGCTTGAACTGGCGGATGCCCATGCTCTAGCCCTCGAAGATCGGGATGACGTCGCCCTCTTTGAGGACGACGATCGCCTTTTTCCACTTCGGCCGGCGCCCCTGCCGCCCGCGGCCCAGGCCGCCGGCCCGCCGCTCCTTGGCGCGCATCTGCATGGTGCGCACGTCCTTCACCGTCACGGTGAACAGGTGCTCGATCGCGTCGCGGATCTCCGGCTTCGTGGCGGCGCAGTCGACCCGGAAGGTGTAGATCTTCCGGTTCTCGTACAGCGCCGAGGACTTCTCCGTCACCAGCGGCTTGACGATCGCGCGATACAGTGCCGGCATCGCCTACTCCTTCTTCCCCGGCTTCTTGCCGGACGTGCTCTTCTTGGGCCTCGCCGACGCCTTGGCCTTGGGGGCGGGCTTCTTCGCCGGCGGCTTCCTGGCCGCCTCGCGCGTCTTGGGCGCCTTCGCCGCCTTGGCCGGAGGCGCCTGCTTTGTGACCGCCGCCTTCTTGGCCGGCGCGGGCTTCCGCTCCGCCTTGGCTTCGGCCTTCGGGGCCGTGTCCCGCTTCGACCGTTCGCGGCGCGGCGCCGGCGCCGGCGCGACGTCGGACGCCTCGCCACCCTGCTCCAGGATCCCCAGGGCCGGCTCCTCGATCACCAGCGCGTCGGCCCGCAGGATGTCGTAGGCGGACGCGTCCTGGTATCGCATGACCGACACGTTCTGCAGGTTGCGCGCGGAGAGCAGCAGGTTGGCGTTCAGCGCCTCGGTCAGCACCAGCACCCGGCGGTCCTCGATCCCCAGTCGCCCCAGCAGCTCGGCGACGCGGCGCGTCTTCGGCTCCTCGAAGGCCAGGGGCGCGATGACGCTGATGGCCCGCTCGCGGGCCCGTGCGTTCAGCGCCGAGCGGCGCGCCAGCCGGCGCACCTTGCGCGGGATGCCGCGGCGATAGTCGCGCGGAATGGGCCCGAAGATCGTGCCACCGCCGGGCCACAGCGGCGAACGGATGGACCCCTGCCGCGCGCGGCCGGTGCCCTTCTGCTTCCACGGCTTCTGGTTGCCGCCGGTGACGAACCCGCGGGTCTTGGTCTGCGCCGTGCCCTGCCGCTGGTTGGCCAGGAACGTCGTCACGGCCTGGTGCAGCACGGCCTCGTGCACCTCGCCGTCGAACGTATCGGCCGGGAGCCGCACCGCGCGCGGCCGCCGCGTGCCGTCGGCGGCGTAGGCGAGGACTTCGAGCGTCTCGCTCACGCGCCCTCCTTCGACACGGTCACGAGGCCGCGCATCGGTCCCGGAACCGCGCCCCGCACGTACAGCAGGTTCTTCTCCCCGTCCACCTTGGCCACCAGCAGGTTGAGCACCGTGCTCCGCTCGGCCCCCATGTGCCCCGGCATCCGCTTGCCCTTGATCACCCGTGACGGGTCGGTGCCCGGACCGACCGAGCCCGGCTTGCGGAACCGGGTGTTGCCGTGGCTCGCCGGCCCTCCGCCGAAATGGTGGCGGTGGACCACGCCCTGGAAGCCGCGTCCCTTCGAGATGCCCGTCACCTTCACCCGCTCGCCCGCAGCGAACGCCGTCACGGTGACCACGGCGCCCGGCTGCGGCGCCTCCCCGCGGGCGGCGAACTCGCGCAGCACGTGCGGCGCCGCCTCGAGCCCCGCCTTGGCGGCGTGGCCGCGCTCGGCCTTGGTCGAGCGCTTCGCCTTGGCGACGCCGAAGCCGAGCTGCACGCGCGCGGGCTGGCCCTCGCGGGCCGCTCGCACCTGCACGACCGGACAGGGGCCCGCCTCGATCACCGTCACCGGCGTGAGGGTCCCGTCCTCGGCGAACAGCTGCGTCATCCCCAGTTTGCGCCCGATGATCGCGTCCATCGCTACTCCACCTTGATCTCCACGTCCACGCCGGCCGGCAGATCGAGCTTGGTGAGCGCATCCACCGTCTGCGGCCGCGAGTCGAGAATGTCGATCAGCCGCTTGTGCGTCTTCAGCTCGAACTGCTCGCGGCTCTTCTTGTCCACATGCGGGCTGCGCAGCACGGTCCAGCGCTGCGTCTTGGTCGGCAACGGGATCGGCCCGGACACCTGGGCACCGGTCTTCTCCGCGGTGCGGACGATGTCCGCCGCGGCCTGGTCGATCACCGCGTGATCGAAGGCCTTGAGGCGGATGCGGATGCGGCCTTTCACGGTGTCTACTCCAGGATCTTGGTGACGACGCCCGCGCCGACGGTGCGGCCGCCCTCGCGGATCGCGAAGCGCAGCTGCTCCTCCATGGCGATCGGCGTGATCAGCTGAATCAGCATCTGCACGTTGTCGCCCGGCATCACCATCTCGACGCCCTGCGGCAGCTCCACCGACCCGGTCACGTCGGTCGTCCGGAAGTAGAACTGCGGCCGGTACCCCTTGAAGAACGGGGTGTGGCGCCCGCCCTCTTCCTTGGTCAGGACGTAGACCTCGGCGTTGTACTTGGTGTGCGGCGTGATCGAGCCGGGCTTGGCGAGCACCATGCCGCGCTCAATCTCGTTCTTCTCCACACCCCGCAGCAGCAGGCCGATGTTGTCGCCCGCCTGCCCCTCGTCGAGCAGCTTGCGAAACATCTCGACGCCGGTGACGATGGTCTTCTTGGTGGCGCCGAGGCCCACCATCTCGAGCTCCTCGCCGACCTTGACCTTGCCGCGGTCCACGCGGCCGGTGGCCACCGTGCCACGGCCGGTGATGCTGAACACGTCCTCGACCGGCATCAGGAACGGCTTGTCAATCTGGCGCTTGGGCTCGGGGATCGCGCTGTCAATCGCATCCATCAGCTCGATGATATGCTTCGCCTCGGGGTCGTTGACGTCCTTGGCCGACAACGCCTTCAGCGCGCTGCCCCGGATCACCGGGAGCGTGTCACCCGGGAAGTCGTACTTGCTCAAGAGTTCCCGCACCTCGAGCTCCACCAGATCGAGCAGCTCGGGGTCGTCCACCATGTCCACCTTGTTCAGGAAGACCACGATGGCGGGCACGTTCACCTGGCGGGCCAGCAGAATGTGCTCGCGGGTCTGCGGCATCGGGCCGTCCACCGCGCTCACCACCAGGATCGCCCCGTCCATCTGCGCCGCGCCCGTGATCATGTTCTTCACGTAGTCGGCGTGACCCGGGCAGTCCACGTGCGCGTAGTGCCGCTTGGTGGTGCTGTACTCGACGTGGCTGGTGGCGATGGTGAGGATCTTGGTGGCGTCGCGCCGGCCCTGCGATTCCGAGGCCTTGGCGACCTCGTCGTAGGAGACGTACTTCGCCAGTCCCAGCATCTCGGCCACCTTGGTGATGGCCGCGGTGAGAGTGGTCTTCCCGTGGTCCACGTGTCCGATCGTGCCCACGTTCACGTGCGGCTTGGTCCGCTCGAACTTCGCCTTGGCCATGGCTGTTAACCCTTCATCTTGTTGATGATTTCGTCCGCCTTCGACTTCGGGACTTCCTCGTAGTGCGAGAACTGCATCGAATACACCGCCCGCCCCTGGCTCATCGAGCGCAGGGTGGTTGAATACCCGAACATCTCCGCCAGCGGCACCGAGGCTCCGATGACGTGCGCGTCGGCGCGCTGCGTCATCCCCCCGATCCGGCCGCGGCGGCTGCTGAGGTCGCCCATCACGTCGCCCAGATACTCCGCGGGCGTCACGACCTCCACGTCCATCACCGGCTCGAGCAGCACGGGCTTCGCGGCGCGCGCCGCCTCCTTGAACGCCATCGAGCCCGCGATCTTGAACGCCATCTCGCTCGAGTCCACATCGTGGTACGAGCCGTCCACCAGCTCCACCTTCACGTCCACCACCGGATAGCCCGCCAGCACCCCGTTCTCGAGGGCCTCGGCGATCCCTGCCTCCACCGGCCGGATGAACTCGCGCGGGATCGTGCCGCCCACGATCTTGTCTTCGAACACGAACCCTGCACCCTTCTCCGCCGGCTCGAGGTTGATGACCACGTGGCCGTACTGCCCATGGCCGCCGGTCTGCCGCACGAACCGGCCCTCGACGTCGGTGACGCGGTTGCGGACCGTCTCGCGGTAGGCCACCTGCGGCCGGCCCACGTTGGCGTCCACCTTGAACTCCCGCTTCATCCGGTCCACGATGATCTCGAGGTGCAGCTCGCCCATGCCCGAGATGATCGTCTGCCCCGTCTCGTGGTCCACGTGGACCCGGAAGGTGGGGTCCTCCTCGGCCAGCTTCTGCAGCGCGGTGCCCAGCTTGTCCTGGTCGACCTTGGTCTTGGGCTCGATCGCAACGTCGATCACCGGCTCGGGGAACCGCATCGCCTCGAGGATGATCACGTCGTCGGCGTCGCACAGCGTGTCGCCGGTCTTGGTGTCGCGCAGCCCGATCACCGCGGCGATGTCGCCGGCGCGGATCTCTTCGATCTCCTCGCGCTTGTTGGCGTGCATCTGGAGCAGCCGGCCCACCCGCTCCTTGCGGTCCCGCACCGGGTTGTAGACGTACGATCCGGACTCCAGCACACCCGAGTACACGCGGATGAACGTCAGCTTCCCGACGAACGGATCGGTCATGATCTTGAACGCCAGCGAGGCGAACGGCGTGTCGTCCTTGGCCTCGCGGCACGCGCGCGACTCGCTGTGGTGCTGGAGGTGCCCCTGCACCGGCGGGATGTCCTCCGGGCTGGGGAGGTAGTCCACCATGCCGTCCAGCAGCGGCTGCACGCCCTTGTTCTTGGCGGCCGCGCCGCAGAAGATCGGGACCAGGCCGTGCCCGATCGTCGCCTTGCGGATCGCGCGGCGCACGTCCGCGTCCGACAGGTCGTGCTTCCCCAGGTACTTCTCCAGCAGCTCGTCGTCCGACTCCACCGCCGCTTCGATCAGCTCGTGACGCAGCGCCTCCACCCGTTCCTTCATGGACGCCGGCACCGGGCCCTCGACGTATTGCTGGCCGAGCGACTTCTCGTCGTAGACGATCTCGACCCGCCGCACCACGTCTACGACGCCGGTGAACAGGTCGCCCGAGCCGAGCGGGATCTGCACCGGAAACGCCCGGGCGCCGAGGCGCTCGCGGATCTCCGTCACCACGTTGTCGAAGTCCGCGCCGGTCCGGTCCATCTTGTTCACGAACGCGATGCGCGGCACGGTGTACTTGTCCGCCTGGCGCCACACCGTCTCCGACTGCGGCTCCACGCCTCCCACCGCGCAGAACACCGCGATGGCACCATCCAGGACCCGCAGCGACCGCTCGACCTCGACGGTGAAGTCCACGTGGCCGGGCGTGTCGATGATGTTGACCTGGTACAACTCGCCGTCGCGCTTCCACTCGGTGGTCGTGGCGGCCGACGTGATGGTGATGCCCCGCTCCTGCTCCTGCTCCATCCAGTCCATGGTGGCCGTGCCGTCGTCCACCTCACCCAGCTTGTAGGTGCGGCCCGTGTAGTACAGGATGCGCTCGGTCGTGGTCGTCTTCCCGGCATCGATGTGCGCCATGATGCCGATGTTCCGCACGCGATCGAGTGGTGTGTTCCGGGCCATATGCTCCTGAGTCTGGTCAAGAAAAACGCGGGGCGACCGTTCGCGCATGCCCGCGCAGGTCTCGCTCCGCCGTCGTCCGAACGTTCCGGACGGGGACCGCTTACGGCAGCGGCCCTATCTTGTTCGCGCTAAAGGTTTACCACCGGTAATGGGCGAACGCCTTGTTGGCTTCGGCCATCCGATGCGTGTCTTCCTTCTTCTTGATCGTGTTGCCTTCGCCCTTCGACGCCGACACCAGCTCGTTGGCGAGACGGTCGGCCATGGTCTTCTCGCCGCGCCCGCGGCTGTAGTCGATCAGCCACCGCATCCCCAGCGCCGTCCGCCGCTCCGGCCGCACCTCGACCGGCACCTGGTACGTCGCGCCGCCCACCCGCCGGCTCTTCACCTCGACCACCGGCTTCGCGTTGCTCAGCGCCTGCTTGAACACGTTCACGCCGGGCTGCCCGGTGCGCTGCTCGATCAGGTCCATCGCCGAATAGAAGATGCCCTCCGCGACCGACTTCTTGCCCTTGCGCATCAGGTTGCAGATGAACTTCGACACCGTCTGGCTGTCGTAGCGCGGGTCGGCAGGGACCGCGCGGCGCACCGCCCGAGGGCGCCGGCTCACTTGGCCGCCTTGGGCGCCTTCGCCCCGTACTTCGACCGGCTCTTCTTGCGCTCGACCACACCCGCCGCGTCGAGCGTTCCGCGGATGATGTGATAGCGCACGCCCGGCAGGTCCTTCACACGCCCGCCCCGGATCAGGACGATCGAGTGTTCCTGCAGATTGTGGCCTTCGCCGGGGATGTACGCCGTGACTTCGAACCCGTTCGTGAGACGCACGCGGGCGACCTTGCGCAGCGCGGAGTTCGGCTTCTTCGGCGTCGTGGTGTACACGCGCGTGCACACCCCGCGCTTCTGCGGGTTGCCCCGCAACGCGGGCGCCTTCTCCTTCCCCTCCACCGAACGCCGGCCCGCACGGACCAGCTGATTGATCGTCGGCATAGCCCCCAGCACACGCACAAGAATAAACGCGCGGCCCACTTCGGCCGCAGACATAGAAACGTACCCGGGGCAGCAAAACGGGTCAAGGGAGCCATTGCGCCGGGATCGGAGCGCCGGCGACATCAACCCGACACGGGGACCCAATCCCGGCGCTGGGGAGCGGCTTTCGGGCCGGACAACTCGAACCCCGCCCCGGTGACCCGGGACGGGGCTCGTACCGCCGCGGCCGGCCGGCGGGGACTACTGCAGGCGCTTGATCTCCACCCGCATGTTCTGGCGGCGACCCGCCGCCGTGGCATTAGACACCAATGGACGCGAGGAGCCATACCCCACGGACTCGAGGCTGGCCGCCGGGACTCCCTGCCTGGCGAGATACGCCTTCACGGCCAGGGCACGCCGCTGCGACAGGCTCTGGTTCTTCGCGGCGTCCCCCATGCTGCTCGTGTGCCCGCCGATTTCCCACCGCGCGTTCGGGATGGCCCGCATCGCGGCGGCGACCGAATCCAGATCGGCCAGCGCTTCCGGCGGCAGCCGGGCGCTGTTGGGGCGGAAGACCACGTTGCGCAGCACCAGCGTCGCGTTCACCGCCGGCACCAGCGCCGCCCGGGTCGTATCCACCCGGACTTGAGGCCTGGCGACCACGACCGGCAGTGCCACCGTCAACGTGGCGGAGCCCGTCTTGTCCTCGGCGGCCGCGGCGATCTGCGCCGTGCCGTTCCCCACGGCCGTGGCCAGGCCGGTCGGACTCACCGTGGCCACGCCCGGAGCGTCGCTCGTCCAGGTAAACGTCTTACCGGCGATGGGACTGCCATTCGCATCCAGCAGCTGCGCCGCAAGCTGAATCGTGCGGCCGGCCCTGGAGATCGTCGCGGTGGGCGGCCTCACGGCGACCGACGCGGGCGCCTGGGCCACGGTGACCGTCGCCGCTGCCGTACGACCATTGGCAGCAGCCACGGTGATCGTGGCCGTGCCGTTCTTGACCGCCGTGGCGAGCCCGGCGGCATTCACGGAAGCCACCGTGGCATCGCTGGAGCTCCACGTGACGGAGGGATTGGCCATCGGATTGTTGTTGGCGTCCTGAGCCGTCGCCGTGAACGGCTGTGTCTGACCGAGAGCGGTCAGGGCTGCGTTATCCGGGGCGACGGCCAGCGTCGCCTCCGTCTGCGCCACGGTCACGCTCACCATCCCGGTCGCGCCCTCACTGGCCGCGGTGATGGTGGCGGCGCCGTTACCCGCCGCGGCCACCAGCCCGGTGGCGGATACCGCGGCGACCGAGTCATTGCTGCTGGTCCAGGTCACGGCCCGGCCCGCCAGCGGCCTGCCGCGGCCGTCCATCGGCGATGCCGACAGCTGCTCCGTCGCGCCCAGGGACTCCAACATCACGGTCGGCGGGTTCACGACGATGCTCGCGACGGCAGCTTTCCGGCCACCCAGGAACCAGGAGAAGCCTACCGTACCGATGCCTTCGTACGCCGCGTTCGGGAACGCGTTCGTGGAGAACTTCTCGTACTGCTCACGGGCCTCCAAGCGGAGTGCCAGCGTTTCACCCAGCATGTGGCGGAGCCCCAGGCCCAGATGGCCACCATACTGGCTCGTGGCCCGGTAGCCCTTCCAGCTGACGCTTGTCACTCCGCCGCCGAGGGTGATGAACGGGCTGGTCCGCGCGTTGAGGTTCGGCGTCCAGGTGATGCCCGCGAATGGCTCGATCACGGTCGCCGATGAGGCGTAGCCGACCCCGGTCCCGACACTCAGGTTCCACATGTCGCTGAGGTTGTAGCCCAGGCGCACGACGCCGCCGGGAACGATCCGACCCGGGTTGGCCACGCCGCCCTGGCCGATCAGCGCCTGTACCTGGCGGTCGAGGTACGTGCCCCCGACGCCCACGCTCAGCTCCCAGCTGCCCTCGCGCTGCGGGCCCGCCATCGGTGTCGTCGCGGCGGCCGCTTGCTCCTGGCCCACCGCCACCGCCGGCAAGCAGGCGGCCAAGACCAATCCACCGATCACGATTCGATAGCGCATCTGTGCTCCCGAGCGAGAGACAGCACCCTGCCAACGGCTTCCTGGGAATGCACTAACGAATACCGAGGGGAAGCATCTTCCGCCAGACGGGACCCACTGGCGATGGCGCGGCGGGCATGGCGCCGCGGCGCAGCCTGGCCCCTGCAACACCGCCGAGCGGCCCACTAGCTTGCCGATCCCATGACACCCGACGCCACGCCGCCCCCGCACGCTCCGTTCGATCCCGCCGCCGACGAGGTGCGCGCCATCGGCCAAGCCGCGACCGAATGGATCGCCCGGCACTTCGCCGCGCTGCGCGAGATCCCGGTCATCCCCGACATCACGCCGGAGCAGTCCTTCGCACTGTTCGCCGAGCCGCTGCCGGAGCAGCCGACGCCCTGGCCGGCGCTGTTCGAGCGGTTCGAGCGGGAGATCGTGCCCAACAGCTTCCACTTGCCGAGCCCGCGATACTTCGGCCTGATGAACCCGACGCCGCTGCCCATCGCGGTCTTCGCGGAGGCGATGGCGGCAGCGCTGAATCAGAACCTGGGCGCGTGGCACCACAGCCCCGCCGCGACCGGCATCGAGCGGATCGTGATCCGCTGGCTGTGCGAGCTGGCGGGTTATCCGGCGGGCGCGTTCGGCAGCCTCACGCTCGGCGGCTCGTTGGCCAACACCACCGGGCTCAAGGTCGCCCTCGCTGCGAAGGTGCCGGAAACCACGACGCGTGGGTTGTGGGGACTCGCGAAGCGCCCGACGCTTTACGCCTCCGCCGAGGCGCATTTCTCCATCGCGAAGAGCGCGAACATCCTCGGGCTGGGCAGCGCCGGCGGCCTCAGGACGGTCCCGGTGGACCGGAACTCGCGGCTCGACGTCGCGGCGCTGCGGCGGATGGTGGCGGAGGACCGGGCAGCGCGGCTCGATCCGTTCTGCGTCGTCGGCATCGCGGGGGTCACCAGCAACGGGGTGATCGACCCGCTCGACGCGATCGCCGACGCCGCGTGCGACCTGGGCTTGTGGTACCACGTGGACGCCGCCTACGCCGCCGGCGGCCTGATGAGCGACGCGCTGCGGCCGCGGTTCCGGGGCATCGAGCGAGCCGATTCCATCACGATGGACCCGCACAAGTGGTGGTTCATGCCGTACCCGTGTGGCGCCATCCTGACCCGGGATGGCGAAGCGGGCCGCCGGGCGTTCTGGTCGGACGCGGTCTACATCCCCCAGACGGACGACGCCATCGAGTTCCGGGACCACGGCCTCGCCGGCTCACGTCCCTTCAGCGCCCTCAAGCTCTGGATGGCGATGAAGATGGTGGGCCGGCGGGCCTACGGCCGGATGGCCGAGGAACAGGTCCGACTGACCGAGCGGTTCGTCGCCGAGCTGACGAAGGATGGCGACTGGGAGGCGGTGACGCCTGTAGATACGGCGATTGCAGCCGTGAGGTGGACGGGGAAGTTGCGAGACGCCGAGTCCCGCAGTGGTGCCGAGTTGGACAGAAAGCAGGACGAGATTGTCGCGCGGGTGCTGGCGTCGCGGCGCCACTGGATCTCACCGACCACGACCGTGGGCAAGCGGGCGATCCGGGTGATGGTGATCAGTTACTTGACGCGCTGGGAGCACCTCGAGGAGCTCATCGGCGAGCTGAGGAGGGCGGCGGCGGCACTCTAAGCAGAGTTGCAGTGGTCTGAAGCGCATCAGTAGTCAGTAGTGCGCAGACGCGCCAGACGCGCAGTGGTACCAAGTGACAAGGGGTCAGCCCACACCAAGGCTGACCCCTTCGCACTTCACGCCACTGTGCGTCTGCGCGTCTTGACACTACTGCCCACTTCCGACTTCACACCCCTGCAACTCTGCAACCCTGCAACTCTTCCTACTCTTCCACCACGTGCGCCACGAGTTCCGGGGCCGGCGGCAGGCCCAGCGGCTCGACCGGCGGCGGCGGCTCGAAACCCGCCGGCGGCTCCACGTCGATCTCGTGGTACCGGTAGATGCCGGTGCCCGCCGGGATCAGGTGGCCGATGATGATGTTCTCCTTGAGGCCGAGCAGGTCGTCGCGGGCCCCGCGGATGGCCGCGTCGGTCAGCACCCGCGTCGTCTCCTGGAAGCTCGCGGCCGAGAAGAACGACTGGGTCGTGAGGCTCGCCTTGGTGATGCCCAGCAGCAGCGGCTCCGCCGAGGCGGGCTTGCTCCCCTTGCGGGTCACCCGGGTGTTCGCCTCCCGGAAGACCACCTTGTCCGCGTGCTCGCCCTCCAGGAACTCGGTGTCGCCCGGGTCCTGGATGCGCACCTTCTGGAGCATCTGCTTGACGATCACTCCGATGTGCTTGTCGTTGATCTTCACGCCCTGCAGCCGGTAGACCTCCTGCACTTCGTTGAGGAGGTACTCCTGCACCGCCCGCGGGCCCTTGATCTGCAGGATGTCGTGCGGGTTCACCGGCCCCTCGGTGAGCCGGTCGCCCGCCCGCACCCGGTCGCCCTCGTGGACGCGCAAGTGCTTGCCGGCCGGCACTTCGTACAGCAGCGGCTCGACCGATTCGTCGGAGACCACTGAGCCGTCCTTCAGAGTGCGGATGTGATGCACCAGGATCTCGCGCTTGCCGCGCTTGATCTCACCGAACCGCACCACCCCGTCGATCTCGGAGATGGTGGCCGGGTCCTTCGGCCGCCGCGCCTCGAACAGCTCCGCCACCCGCGGCAGGCCGCCGGTGATGTCGCGCGTCTTGTATGCCTCGCGGCTGATCTTGGCCAGCGTCTGGCCGGCGCTCGCCTCGTCCCCGTCGTCCACCAGCAGCTGCGCGCCCTCGGGCACCACGAAGTCGCGGACCTTCCGCTCCTTGCCGCCCTTGGTCTGCACGATCTCGACGTGCGGGTGCAGCTTCTTCTCGCGGTCCTCGATGATGACCCGCTGCCGGAGGCCGGTCAGCTCGTCGAACTCCTCGCGAATCGTCTCGTCGTCGACGATGTCGCGGAACCGCACCGTCCCCTGCAGATCGCTGATGATCGGCGTGGTGTACGGGTCCCACGTGAAGAGCGGGTCGCCGCGCTTGATCACCTGGCCGTCCTGGGTGCGCAGCTCGGCGCCGAGCGGCACCTGGAAGCGCGAGCGCACACGGCCATCATCGTCCTTCAGCACCAGCTCGCCGTCGTGCTTGGTGACGACCTCGCGCCCGTCCGGCGTGGTGACGTGCTGGAGCCGGTCGCCGTACTCCACTTTCCCGTCGAGCTTGGAGCGCCGGTCCGTCACTTCGGCGATGCGCGCCGCGGTCCCGCCGATATGGAAGGTGCGCAGCGTCAGCTGCGTGCCCGGCTCTCCGATGGACTGCGCGGCCAGGATGCCGACTGCCTCGCCGATGTCCACCATTTCCATCGTGGCCAGGTTCCGGCCGTAGCACATCCGGCACAGCCCGCGCTTCGACTCGCAGGTCAGCACCGAACGGATGCGCACGTCCTCGATCCCTGCGTCGTCGATCGCCTGGGCCGTGGCCTCGTCGATCAGCCCCCCCGCGGCCACCAGCACCTTGGGGTCGCCGTGCTCGTCCAGCTCGTGCGGATCGAAGATGTCGTCCGCCGCCACGCACCCCACGATGCGCTCCGACAGCGGCTCGACGATGTCCTCGCCCTCCTTCAGGGCCTGGACGTCCAGTCCCAGCACCGTGCCGCAATCCTCCTCGCTGATGGTGACGTCCTGGGCCACGTCCACCAGCCGCCGCGTGAGGTAGCCGGCGTCGGCGGTCTTGAGCGCGGTGTCGGCCAGGCCCTTCCGCGCGCCGTGCGTCGAGATGAAGTACTCGAGCACCGACAGCCCCTCGCGGAAGTTCGAGCGGATCGGGCTCTCGATGATCTCGCCGATGCCGCCGGTGAGCTTCTTCTGCGGCTTGGCCATCAGCCCGCGCATCCCGGCCAGCTGCCGGATCTGGTCGCGCGAGCCGCGGGAGCCGGAGTCGAACATCATGTACACCGGGTTGAAGCCGCCCTTCGCCCCGCCCATCCCGCGCACCATCTCGTCGGCGATGTCGTTGTTGGCGTGGGTCCAGGCATCGATCACCCGGTTGTACCGCTCGCCGTTGGTGATCGAGCCGCTCTGGTACGCCTTCTGGAAGCGCTGGATGCGCTCCTCCGCTGCGGTCAGCAGCTTTGCCTTCGCCTCCGGGATCTGGAGGTCCTCGATGCCGATCGAGATCCCGCCCAGCGTGGCGAACCCGAACCCCGCGGACTTGAGGCGGTCGAGGAACTCGACCGTCGGCGCGAGGCCCAGCTCGCGGTACGACTGGAAGACCAGGTCGGAGAGGTTCTTCTTCCGCATGGTCTCGTTCTTGAACTGCAGCTCCCGCGGCAGGATCGCGTTGAACAGCACGCGGCCCACCGTCGTCTCCAGCCAGCGGCCGCGCTCCGCCACGTCTATCCACCAGAAGCGGATCGGCGTGTGATGCCGCACCCGCTGGTGCAGCAGCGCCGTCTCGACCTCGGCCATGTCGCCGTACGCCGGCGCACTGGCCTTGAACGCCGCCGCGAAGTCGGCCGGCTCCTTAGTGAGGAAGTAGCACCCGAGCACCATGTCCTGGCTCGGCTCCGCCACGGGCCGCCCGTCCGAGGGCTTCAGGATGTTGTTGCTCGAGAGCATCAGCAGCCGCGACTCCAGCTGCGCCTCGAACGACAGCGGCACGTGCACCGCCATCTGGTCGCCGTCGAAGTCGGCGTTGAACGCCGCGCACACCAGCGGGTGGATGCGGATCGCCTTCCCCTCCACCAGCACCGGCTCGAACGCCTGGATCCCCAGGCGGTGCAGCGTCGGCGCCCGGTTCAAGAGCACCGGGTGGTCCTGGATGATCTCCTCCAGGATCTCGTACACCTCCGGGCTCTCACGCTCGACGATCTTCTTCGCCCGCTTCACCGTCTCGGCGATGCCCTTCTCCACCAGCTTGTGGATGATGAACGGCTTGAACAGCTCGACCGCCATCGTCTTGGGCAGCCCGCACTGGTGCAGCCGCAGCTCCGGGCCCACCACGATCACCGAGCGGCCCGAGTAGTCCACCCGCTTACCCAGCAGGTTCTGACGGAACCGCCCCTGCTTCCCCTTCAGCATGTCAGACAGCGACTTCAGCGGCCGCTTGCCGCGGCCCCGGATCGCCTTGCTGCGGCGGCCGTTGTCGAACAGCGCGTCCACGGCCTCCTGCAGCATCCGCTTCTCGTTACGGAGGATGACCTCCGGCGCGCGGTGCTGCATCAGCTTCTGCAGCCGGTTGTTGCGGTTGATCACCCGGCGGTACAGGTCGTTGAGGTCGCTGGTCGCGAACCGCCCGCCGTCCAGCGGCACCAGCGGCCGCAGATCGGGCGGGATCACCGGGACGACGTCCAGGATCATCCACGCCGGGTTGTTACGGATGTCGCCGTTCTCCCCCGAGTTGCGGAACGCGTCCACCACCTTGAGCCGCTTCAAGAGCTGCTTCTTGCGGTGCTGGCTGGTCTCGGTGCCGACCTCGCCGCGCAACCGCTCCGACAGCTTGTCCACCTCGAGCCGCTCCAGCAGGGTCCGCAGCGCCGGTGCGCCGATGTCGGCTTTGAAAGCGGTGTCCCCCACCTCGCGCGCCTTCGCCCGCAACGCGAGGTACTCGTCCTCGTCCAGCAGCTGCTTCTCCTCGACCTCCTGCTGGCCCGGGTCGATCACCACGTAGTTGGTGTAGTAGATCACCCGCTCCAGGTTGCGGAGCGTGATGTCGAGCAGGTTGGCCATCGGGCTCGGCAGCGTCTTGAAGAACCAGATGTGCGCCACCGGCACCGCCAGCTCGATGTGCCCCATCCGCTCGCGCCGCACCTTGGACAGCGTGACCTCCACCCCGCAGCGGTCGCAGATCACGCCGCGGTAGCGAATCCGCTTGTACTTGCCGCAGTGGCACTCCCAGTCCTTGACCGGGCCGAAGATGCGCTCGCAGAACAGCCCGTCCCGCTCCGGCTTGAAGGAGCGGTAGTTGATCGTCTCGGGCTTGGTGACTTCCCCCCACGACCACCAGGTGCGCTGCCCCTGCATCTCGAGGCGCTCGCGCTCCTTGGGGTCCTTGGGCCCGCGGATCTCCTCCGGGGAGGCGATCCGGACCTGGATGAAGTCGAAGCTGGACCCGGTCCGCTCGCGGGGGCTCCGGAAATCGATCATCGGCTACTCCTCACCGTCTTCGGTCGTCCCGAGCATCACGCGGATGCCCAGCGCCTGCATTTCCTTCACGAGGACGTTGAACGACTCGGGGATTCCGGGCTCGGGCAGGTTCTGGCCCTTCACGATCGCCTCGTAGACCCGGCTCCGGCCGTTCACGTCGTCGGACTTGACGGTCAGCATCTCCTGCAGCGTGTGGGCGGCGCCGTACGCCTCGAGCGCCCACACCTCCATCTCGCCGAACCGCTGGCCGCCGAACTGCGCCTTCCCCGCCAGCGGCTGCTGGGTGACCAGCGAGTACGGACCGATCGAGCGCGCGTGGATCTTGTCATCCACCAGGTGCGACAGCTTCATCATGTAGATGGAGCCCACCGTCACCTCGCTCTGGAACGGCTGGCCACTGCGCCCGTCCCGGAGCTGCACCTTCCCGGTCGGGGTGAGCCCCGCCAGGCGGAGCAGCTCACGCACCGCGGCGTCGAGGTCGGCCTCGGACTTCTTACCGAGCATCCCGGCCAGCGCGACGTGGCCCGCCACCTCGAGCGCACCTTCGGCCGAGGTGTGCTTGCCCAGCTGCGCTTCCACCGCCTTCAGCCCCTTCTTGAGTTCGGTCTTCTGCGCCTTGGTGATCTCCTCGTCCGCGGCGAGTCGCTGCTGCACCTCGGCCTCCGCGCTCCAGCGCGCCAGCTCGCGCTCGCCCAGCTCCTCAGCGGCCGCGGCGAGGAAGTCCCGCACGCCGTGGAACAGGTCGCGCGTCTCCTGGCTTGCGTTCCGGTTGCCCAGCCAGCTGAGGCGCACCGCCGTGAGGTCCGGCCGGTCGTTGCTTTGCGCCGGCAGGTGCTGCAGGTCCGCCAGCAGCAGGCGGATCTGCTCGGGGGCCAGTTGCGGCGGCTTGGCCGCAAGGCCAAGCGCTTGGGCGGACCAGCGGAGCCCGGCCAGCCGGAGCAGCAGGCCGATCTCGTTCTCGTTGGTGCCCTGGAACACCGGCGTCTTGGCCGCGAAGCCCAGGAGCGACGCGCACCAGCCGAGGTGGGTCTCGAGAATCTGGCCCACGTTCATCCGGCTGGGGACGCCCAGCGGATTCAGCACGATGTCCACCGGACTTCCGTCGGGGAGGAACGGCATATCCTCCTCCGGGACGATCCGCGCGATGATGCCCTTGTTCCCGTGGCGGCCAGCCATCTTGTCGCCCACCGAGATCTTCCGCTTCTCGGCCATGTACACCTTGACCAGCTGGATCACGCCGGGCGGCAGCTCGTCGGGCTGGAGGATGTTGTCGATCTGTCCCTCGGCCTTTTCCTCCAGCTTGGCACGCTCGGCCCCCGCCGCGTCGATAATCTGCCGGATGCGCTCGTTGGCGGGCTTGGAGACGGCGCGCAGCGTCTTGAGGTCCACGTCGGCGAGGTTGATGCCCTCCAGCACGGGCTTGGTCAGCTTGGTGCTGGCCGGCAGGTACTCCTCGACCGTCCCCGCCTTGAGGCACAGCGCGACTTCCTGGCCCAAGAGCTCGTGCAGCAGGTCCTCGTGCAGCGCCGCCGTGACCCGCGCCTTCTCCTCCGCCTCCAGCCGGCGCACGTCGCCGATGCGCTCGCCGCGGTCCTTCTCCACCACCTGGTCCTCGACGCGCGAGAAGATCTTGACGTCGATGACCACGCCCTCCATCCCCGGCGGCACCTTGAGGGACGAGTCCTTCACGTCCTTGGCCTTCTCGCCGAAGATCGCGGTCAGCAGCTTCTCTTCCGGCGACAGCTCGGTCTCGCCCTTGGGCGTGATCTTGCCAACCAGGATATCGCCCGGCTTGACGTGCGCGCCGATCCGCACGATGCCCCGCTCGTCGAGGTCCACCAGGGACTCCTCGGCGACGTTGGGGATCTCCCGGGTGATCTCCTCCTGGCCGCGCTTGGTGTCGCGGACGTGCAGCTCCAGCTCCTGGATATGGATGGACGAGTAGACATCCTCCTTGACCAGGCGCTCCGAGAGCACGATCGCGTCCTCGAAGTTGTGCCCGTACCACGGCATGAAGGCGACCACCACGTTGGCGCCGAGGGCCAGCTCGCCGCGGTCGGTGCCGGCGCCGTCGGCGATGACCTGCCCCGCCGCGACGCGCTGCCCCTGCTCGACCACCGGCCGCTGGTTGATGGCCGTGTCCTGGTTGGTGCGCCAGAACTTCTTCAGCCGGTAGCGGTCGTGCTGGGTGAGCCGCGCCAGCGGATGCTCGATGCGGTGCCCGTCCTCCGACCCGGTGTCGACGATGATCTCGTCGGCGGTGACACGCTTGACCACGCCGGCCCGGCGCGCCACCACCACGGCGCCGGAGTCGGCCGCCACCTTCGCCTCGAGTCCGGTGCCCACCAGCGGCGCCTGGGGCGCCAGCAGCGGCACCGACTGCCGCTGCATGTTGGAGCCCATCAGCGCGCGGTTGGCGTCGTCATGCTCGAGGAACGGGATCAGGGCCGCGGCGATGGAGACCAGCTGCTCCGGGGCGACGTCCATGTAATCCACGCGATCCGGCGGCAGCATCGGGTAGTCGTCCCGCTTGCGGCACAACACCATCGAGTCGCGGAAGGTGCCGTCGGGGTTCAGGGCCGTGTTGGCCTGCGCCACCGCGAAGTCCTCTTCCTCCGAGGCCGACAGCCAGCGGATCTCGCTGGTGACCTTGCCGTCCTTCACGATGCGCAGCGGCGTCTCGATGAAGCCGAGGTCGTTGACGCGCGCGAAGGTCGACAGGCTGGTGATCAGGCCGATGTTCGGGCCTTCCGGCGTCTCGATCGGGCACATCCGTCCATACTGCGAGTAATGCACGTCGCGCACCTCGAAGCCGGCGCGCTCGCGGGTGAGGCCGCCGGGGCCGAGGGCGCTCAGGCGCCGCTTGTGGGTCAGCTCGGCCAGCGGATTGGTCTGGTCCATGAACTGCGACAGCTGCGACGATCCGAAGAACGCCTGGATCACGGCGCTCACGGTGCGCGCGTTCACCAGGTCGTCGAGGGTGATCTTCTCCGGGTCGTTGTTGATGCTCATCCGCTCCTTGATGAGCCGAGCCATGCGCGACAGGCCCACCGACAGCTGGTTGGCGATCAGCTCGCCGACCGAGCGCACCCGGCGGTTGCCGAGGTGGTCGATGTCGTCGGTGTGCCCGCGGCCCTCGTGGAGCTCGATGAGGTAGCGGATGATCGCGATGAAGTCGTCCTGCGTAAGCACCGTGTGGCTGGGCGGCAGGTTGACGCCGAGGCGCTGGTTGATCTTGTAGCGGCCCACCCTGCCCAGGTCGTAGCGCTTGGGCGAGAAGAACAGCCGCTCGAGCGCGGAGCGCGCGGTTTCGACGTTGGGCGCCTCGCCCGGACGGAGCAGCGAGTAGATCTGCGCCAGGGCCTCCGCCTCGGTGGTGGTCGGGTCCTTGGCGAGGGTGTTCTTGATGAGCGGCGACTCGCCGTGCCCGCTGGGGAGGAACACGTCCACCCGCAGCACCCCCGCCTTGCGGAGCCGCTTGCGGAGGGTGTCGCTCAGTTCCTTGCCACGCTCCGCCAGCACCTCGCCGGTGCCCGGGTCGGCGACGTCGAACGCCAGGATGCGCTTCTGCTCGCGCTCGCGCATGGTCTGCGGCAACTCGTCGTCGTCGCGCAGGTTGAGCTGCGTGTACCCGGCAAACACGGTGACGGTGCCGACGCCCGCGCGCCGCAGCACGTGCAGCGTCTCGAGCGTGAGCTCGTCCCCCTCCTTCGCGAGCGGCTCCCCTTTGGGCTGCTCCGGGTTCGGCACGTCGGCCGCCAGCAGGGTGCCGAGGATCTCCCGGCGCTGGCTGCGCGCCTGAAGGTTGCCGGTGATGTCTAGCTCCTTCTTGGCGAAGAACAGCCCCAGGATATCCGAGTTGCCCGAGTACCCGAACGCCCGCAGCAGCGCGGTCGCCGGGAACTTCTTCTTCTTGTCGATGTGCACGTACACCACGTCGTGGATGTCGAGGGTGAACTCGACCCACGAACCGCGGAACGGGATGATGCGCGCCGAGAACAGCCGCTGGCCGTTGGGGTGGATGGTCTCTTCGAACACCACGCCCGGCGAACGGTGCAGCTGCGAGACGATCACCCGCTCGGCGCCGTTGATCACGAACGTCCCCAGCGGCGTCAGCAGCGGCAGCTCGCCGAGGTAGACTTCCTTCTCGAGGATGTTCTTGGGCCGGCGCACGCCGCCGACCTCCTCCATGATCAGGAGGCGCAGCGTCGCCTTGAGCGGCGCCGAGTACGTCATGTCGCGCTCGATGCACTCCTCCACGGAGTACTTCGGCTCGCCGATGGCGTACTTCACGAACTCGAGCGAGTAGTTCTCGTTGACGTCGGTGATCGGGAACAGGTCGCGGAACACCCGCTCCAGCCCGACATCCTCGCGCTCGCCTTTCCCATCCTGCGCGAGCAACGCCTGGAAGGCCCGCGTCTGAATGTCGAGGAGGTGGGGCATCTCCATCCCCTCCTCCAGCTTGGCGAACGAGATCTGCGGCAGCATTTCAGCCATTGCTCATCCTTCGGGCAGCGCAAAAGGCCCCGGGTGCGAGGGGCGTCAGCCTTCGATAGCGAACGTCGTGCGTAACCGTCGGCCTACTTCAGCTCGACCGTGGCGCCCTGCTCTTCCAGCTTCGCCTTGATGGTCTGCGCTTCGGCTTTGTTCACGCCGTCCTTCACGGTGCTCGGCGCGCTGTCGACCAGGTCCTTGGCCTCCTTGAGGCCCAGGCTGGTGACTTCGCGGACCACCTTGATCACCTGGATCTTCTTGGCGCCCGCTTCCTTGAGCAGCACGGCGAACTCGGTCTGCTCCTCGACCTCGGGGGCCGCGGCGGCGGCCGGCGCGGCGGCCGCGGGGGCCGCGGCGATCGTCACGTTGAACTTCGCCTTGAACGCCTCGATCAGGTCGGCCAGCTCCACCACCGACATCTGGCCGATCGCCTCGAGAATCGCGTCCTTCGACAGGGTCGTAGTTGCCATCGGTGTGCGTCCCTCTGCAACGGTTCAGGCAGCGTGGTCGCGCTGCGAGCGAAGCGCCTCGACGGCGCCGACGAATGTGGACAGGAGCCCCGACAGGGCCCCGACGAATCCCGCCAGCGGCGCCTGCAGCGCGCCGGCCAACTGCCCCAGCAACACCTCGCGCGGCGGCAGCTGCGCCAGCCGCTTCACCTGCTCCGGCGTGACCTGCCGGCCGTCCACCACCGCGGCACGGACCGCGGGCTTCTGGAACTCCTTGGCGAAATCGGTGAGGACCTTCGCGGCGGCCGCGGCGTCGGTGGCCGTCAGGGCCAGCGCCGTGGGACCGGCGAAGTGCCCGTCCAGGCCGGCGATGCGCGAGCTCTCGAGCGCGCGCAACGCCAGGGTGTTCTTGACCACCAGGTACTCGACGCCGGCACGCCGCAGCCGGCGCCGGAGCTCCGTCACCTTGTGGACGTTGAGCCCGGCGTAATCGGTCACGTAGATCGAGCGAGCCGCCACCAGCTTGGCGGCCAGCGCGTCGATCGCGGTCTGCTTCTCGGTGCGGTTCATCGGTACAACCCCGGATCCACCCGGACGCCGGGCCCCATCGTGCTCGACAGGGCGACCGTCCGGATATACGTGCCCTTGGCCGCCGAGGGCCGGGAGCGCACGATGGTGTCCATGAGCGCCGTGAAGTTGGCCTCCAGCTGCTCAACGGTGAAACTCACCTTCCCGATCGGCGCGTGGATGTTGCCGGTCTTGTCCACGCGAAACTCGATCTTGCCGGCCTTGATGTCGCGCACCCCCTTGGCGACGTCCATCGTGACCGTGCCGGCCTTGGGGTTCGGCATCAGGCCGCGCGGGCCGAGGATGCGGCCCAGCGGGCCGAGCTGGCCCATCACGTCCGGGGTCGCCACGATGGCATCGACGTCGAGCCACCCCTCCTTGATCTTGGCGATGTACTCGACGCCGACGAAGTCGGCGCCGGCCTGCTCCGCCTCCTTCACCCGGTCGCCCTGCGTGATGACCAGCACGCGCACCGTCTTGCCGGTGCCGTGCGGCAAGACCACCGTGCCGCGGACGATCTGGTCGGCGTGGCGCGGGTCCACGCCCAGGCGCAGCGCGACATCGACCGTTTCGTCAAACTTGGCGTAGGCCGACTGCTTCACGTGCTCGATCGCCTGCCGCGGCTGGAACCGGGCGGTGCGGTCGAACCGCTCCACCGCGGTGCGGTACTTCTTGCCCCGGGCAGCCATCAGTCCACCACCTCGATCCCCATCGACCGCGCGGTGCCGGCGACCATCGCCATCGCCTGCTCGATGGTGTTGGCGTTGAGATCCGGCATCTTGAGCTCGGCGATCTTCTTGACCTGCGCCTTGCTCACCTGGCCAACCTTCTGCCGGTTGGGGGTCGGCGAGCCCTTCTCGATGCCGACCTCCCTGAGGAGCAGGATCGCCGCGGGCGGGGTCTTGGTGATGAAGGTGAACGACCGGTCGCCATACACGGTCACCACGACCGGGATGATCATCCCCGGCTGGTTCGCCGTCCGGCTGTTGAACTGCTTGCAGAACTCCATGATGTTGATGCCGTGCGGACCCAGCGCCGAACCGACCGGTGGCGCCGGGGTCGCTGCTCCGGCCGACACCTGGAGCTTGACGACGGCTTGGACTCTCTTCGGTGGCATGCGTCCCTCAATCGTTCGCCGCGGCCCTTGAGCCGGCCGCCAGCTGCCGCGATGGCCCGCGCGGTCGCGGGTTGAACAGCGGGGTGTAGGGTTTGGGGTGCGAGGGTGTGATGGCTTCGATGCCCACACCCTTACACCCTACACCCTCACACCCTCCCCTAGTGCGCCCGGAGCTGCAGGTAATCCAGCTCCACCGTGGTCGGCCGCCCGAACAGGCTCACCGACACGCGCACTTTGCCCTTGTCCGGGAGCACTTCCTCGACCGTGCCGCTGAAGTCGGAGAACGGCCCCTCGATGATCTCCACCACCTGCCCCGTCATGAACGGGATCTCTTCCTTCGGCTCCGACTCCGGCGCCGTCTCGGCCACGCCCAGGAGGCGGTTGACCTCTTCCTGCCGCAACGGCATCGGGTCGCGCCCGGTGCCCACGAACTTGATCACACCCTGGATGTTGTTGATGGCGTGGAGGGTCTCCTGATTGGCGACCATCTCCACCAGCACGTAGCCAGGGTACAGTTTCCGCTCGACGTTGACCTTCTTGCCGTTCTTGATCTCCACGATCTCCTGCGTCGGCACCAGCGCCTGGCGGATCGGCTTCTCCTCTGCCGCGCGCGGATCGTCCTGAATCCGGCGGTCGATCAGCGACCGGACCTTGTTCTCGTGGCCGGCCGTCGTCTGGACGGCGTACCAGCGGTGGTCCATCGCGGTTCCCTGGGTCACCGGAACCACGTGGGCAGCCAGGTGGTCAAGATCAGCTGGAGGACCACGTCCATCAGCCCGATCAGGATCGCCACCACGACGACGAACAGGATGATGACGCCGGTGGCGTTCTTGAGCTGCTGGCGATCGGGCCAGGTGACCTTCCGCACCTCGCCGTTCACCTCGCCGACGAACACCCCGGTGGCGCGCGCCATCGCCTTCACCTGCTCGCGCCAGACGACCAAGGCCGCCATCACGGCGATCACGACGAGCACGCCCGCGATGCTCAAGGCGTTCACTTCGTCTCCTTGTGCAGCGTGTGCTTGTTGCAGCGCGGACAGTACTTCCGCCACTCGACCCGCTCGGGATGCTTCCGGCGGTTCTTGGTGGTGAAGTAGTTCCGCTCCTTACAATCGCCGCAGGCCAGGATGATCTTGTCGCGCGCCATGTCGATTTCAGTCTTTCGTCAACCGCCGGAGTGCTCGGGGCCGCCTGGGCCCTACGACCTATCACCTACCACCCACCAACTGTTTCTACCCAAGCTCGCGACCGGGATTGAACCGGTGACCTCATCCTTACCAAGGATGCGCTCTACCGACTGAGCTACGCGAGCAGAGCGGGCGACGGGGCTCGAACCCGCGACCCTCAGCTTGGAAGGCTGACGCTCTACCAACTGAGCTACGCCCGCAGTGGTGGGGGAAGGATTCGAACCTTCGTAGGCCGAAGCCGGCAGATTTACAGTCTGCTCCCTTTAGCCACTCGGGCACCCCACCCCTACGCCGCTTCGGGCTCGCAGGTCCGCTGAACAGACCACCCCGCGTGCAGTTCCGCGGGGTGGAATGTCGAGCCATAGCCGGAAACTCCTTACCTCAACTCCCACTGGAGCTGACGAAGGGACTCGAACCCTTAACCTGCTGATTACAAATCAGCTGCTCTACCGGTTGAGCTACGTCAGCGCGCCCAACAGTCGAGTTTACACCAGCCTCCAAGCTTAATCGGTGTTCGGGAGAGGGTCAAGTCGTGCTGGGAGGCCGCTTTCGGGGCAGCAATTGCACGCCTTCCTTGGTGTCCCGCACCTCGAAGCCCTGGTCAGAAAGGAGCTTGCGGGCCTGGTCGGCGCGGGCCCAGTCCTTCCGTTGGCGTGCGGCCTGCCGCTCACCCGCCATGCTCCGTGCCCAGGCCACGAGATCCCCGCCCTCGGGCGGCGGTCCGAGGGGGCCGGGCGCAGCTGTGCTCACGCCAACCTCAGGCGCGAATCCCCGAAATGGGAGGTCTCCCGCGCCGGGTGAAATGACCTTCGGCGCAGCCCCCACCACCTGCAGCACGCCGGCCACCCGATCGAACGCGTCGAGCGCGCGCGCGCGATCCTCTGCGCTGCCCGCCCCGGCGTCGAGGGCCGCATTCCCCTCCCGCACGAAATCCATCAGCGCCGCGAGCGCCCGCGGCGTGTCGAGGTCGTCGTCCATCGCCGCCGTGAACTCGGCCAGCAGCCGGTCTGCCGGCGAGGCCAGCGCTGAGCCGCTGCCCACCGCGGGCACGGCGAGCCGGCGGCGGAACTCCGCCAGCCGCGCCGTGCCCGCGGCAGCCGCCGTGAGCGCCTCGTCGGTGAAGTTGAGCTGGCGGCGGTACTGGGTGGAAGAGAACAGGAAGCGCAGCGCGGCGGCGTCCCAGCCGTCCTCCCGGAGATCGCGCACCGTGAGGAAGTTCCCGTAGCGCTTCGACATCTTCGTCCCCCCGACCAGCAGGAACTCGCCGTGCAGCCACAGGCGCACGAACGGCCGCCCGGTGGCCGCCTCCGACTGCGCGATCTCGTCCTCATGGTGCGGGAAGATCAGGTCGACGCCGCCGGCATGCAGGTCGATCGTCTCACCAAGGTACTGCTGCGACATCGCCGAGCACTCGAGGTGCCAGCCCGGCCGGCCGCGGCCGAACGGCGCGTCCCACGCCGCCCCCGCCTGCTCGTCCTCAGGCTTCGCCGCCTTCCACAGCACGAAGTCGCGCGCATCCTCCTTGGCGTACTCGTCGCTCGAGACGCGCGCGCCGGCCCTGAGGTCGCGGCGCTCGACCCGGCTCAGCCGGCCGTAGGAGGGGAAGCGCTCGATGGCGAAGTACACCGAGCCATCGTCGCTGCAGTACGCCACCCCCCGCTCCAGCAGGCGCTCGATGAGGGCCACCATCTGCGGGATGTGCCCGGTCGCCTTGGGGTAGTGCGTCGCGGGCTCGAGCCGCAGGTAGTCACGGTCCTCGAAGAACGCCTGGACGAAGGGCGCGGTGTGCTGGGTGAGCGTCCGGCCCGCCCCGTTCGCGGCGTTGATCGTGCGGTCGTCCACGTCGGTGAGGTTCATCACGTGGGTGACTTGGTAGCCCGAGAACTCGAGGTAGCGGCGCAGCACGTCCTCGAACACAAAGGTCCGGAAGTTCCCGATGTGGGCGTAGTTCCAGACGGTGGGGCCGCAGGTGTAGAGCGTGACCCGGGGCGGGGCCAGCGGCGCGAACGGCTCCGCCGCGCGGGTGAGCGTGTTGAACAGCCGCAGCGTCACGCGAGCCCGGCCGTTCCGCGGCCCACCTCGGGCGCCGCCGCCCCCCCGGCTCGGCCCGGACGGCCGCGCGAGAGATTGGCCACCGCGCTGAGCGAGCCGTTGGCGAGGTAGTGCAGCGTCCCGTCGTCGGCCCGCAGCGCCGTGGCGCGGAGGCTGAACTGATGCACGGTGCCCTCCACGTCCCCGATCCGCACGCGCTCGCCGACGGCGTACTGGTCCTCGAGCACGATCAGGAAGCCGGTGATGAGGTCCTTCATGACGCCCTGGAATCCGAGCGACACCGCCAAGCCCAGCACGCCCGCGCCGGCCAGGAGCGGCCCGATGTTGATGAAGATGTCCAGGAACAGCAGCCCCGCGACGATCACGATGACGATCGCCCCCACGTGAGTCAGCAGCTGCGCCAGGGTCGTCGCCCGCTGGGCGCGGAGCCGCAGCCCTGCGCTGTCGCCGGACTCGGCGCGGGTGACGATGCGCCGTGCCAGCCGCTTGAGCGCCCAGCGGGCCAGGTAGGCCAGGGCGAGGATAACGACGGCCTTGACCGCGCCCCGCACGACCAGGTCGAGATCAACTTCCCAGCTCGGGAAGCGGAGCGCGACGCGACTGAGCGCGAGGGCGGCGGCGGCGAGTGGAGCGGGGGTGGCGTTCATGGCCGTGCCAAGCTAGTCAGGCGCGCCGTGAGGTTCAACCGCGTGATGGGTTGTACCGCCACAGCGCCGCATTGAGCGCGCCGGCAAACGTCACCCAGGCGAGATACGGAATCAGCAGCCAGCCTGCCAGCGGTCGGACCGACCAGAACGCGACCACCGTCGCGGCGATGGCGAGCCACAGCACGGCGATCTCGGCCAGCGCGAGCCCGGGGCGCCGGAGACCGAAGAACAGCCACGTCCATGCGGCATTGAGCGCGAGCTGCAGCAGGAATAGCCCGAGCTGGGGCGCCACGCCCGCCTGCCGCCACACCGACCACGCGGCCGCGGCCATCAGCACGTAGAGGACCGACCACACCGGTGCGAAGATCCAGTCGGGGGGATTCCAGGCCGGCTTCCGGAGGGCGGCGTACCACGCACCGGGCCGGAACCGCGCGCCGACGGCCGCCGCACCGAAGCAGAGTGCCAGCCATCCCACCAGGCCGACGCCCGAGTCCAGCGTACTCACGCCCACGCTTGAATTGAGCCGCCGCCCGCGGCGAATTCAATGGCCGCGCCCCGCGGCACCAGGCTACGGCACGCCCATCACGAGCATCAGGTAGTAAGGGAGGCCCGCCGCGTACGCGGCGTAGCCGACGCCGTAGGCGAGGACGGACAGCACAAACGGCCAGGCGACCGGCCCCGCTCGGCCGCGCGACGCGTCGCGGTCGAGCCGCGCCAGCCCCCACCCCCACAACCCAACCACCCACAGGCCGATCGCGTTGGTCGCTTCCGCGACGACGCTGAGCGCGCCGCCGGGCGCCTGGCCCGCAGCCGAAAGGAGGCCGGCGAGGCCGACGTTGAAGCGCGCCGCCAGACCGGCGACGTCGCCCGCCACGAGCCCGTCGGCCGGAGTGGTCCAGACGACGACCAACTCCCCCAGGCGCTGCACGACGAGCGGCGCGGCGCCCACCGCCAGCACGCCGCACACCGCGCGTCCGGCGACGCGGCGCCCCGCCAGGATCGGCGCCGAGACAAGCCACACGATGAGTGCCGCGACGACCAGCGGCAGCGGGGGGAGGAGCCGGTCAGCCACCACGTAGCGCACCAGACCTTCGCGCAGCGCAGCGGCGTGTCCCGCGGCGAGGGACGAGCCCAGCGGCGCGAGGGTCGCCGACAACAGCGCCAGGAGCCGTGGGAGCGACGCAGCCCCCAGGGCGCACAGCAGGAACAGCACGCTGGCCAGCGCCAGCGCGGCGTGGCGGGAGCCGGCCACGTCCATGGCGGCGCCCGGCTCCCCGAGTGCGGCCAGCGGCAGCAGCACCGATCGCAGGGTGGATCTCATCGCGCATCCGCCTCGAGAAGGGTGGCGATCGTGGTTTCCTCGAGCGTGCGGGAGACGACCCGCGAGGCGCGGACGCCGATCCGGTGCTCGCGGCAGTAGGCGAGGATGCCCTCGGGCGTCTCGCGCGGGCCGATGGCCACGCGGGCGCCCGCCGGCTCGCACAGCACCTGCGCATAGCGCTGCGAGAGGAGGTGCGCCGCGGCGCGCGGCGAGCCATCCACCACGAGCACCAGCGACAGCTCGCGGGCCAGGTCGCCGGCCTCCAGCACCCGCACGGTGCGCCCCTGCTGGAGGATCACGACCCGGGCGGCCAAGCGCTCGACGGCGGCGAGGTCGTGCGAAGAGATCACGACCGTGACGCCGCGCTCGAGCAGGCCGCGGATGCGCTCGCGGGCGTCGCGCTGCGCCAGCGGATCGAGCCCCGAGAGCGTCTCGTCGAGCAGCACCAGCTCGCGCCAGCCGAGCGCCGCCTGGGCGAAGGCGAGGCGCTGCGCGATGCCCCGCGACAGGGCCGCGGAGCGGCGATCCGCCCAGGACGCCAGACTTCCGAGTTCCAGCGCGTCATCCACCAACGTGCGGCGCGCGGCCGGAGAGCGCGCGTGCGCGGCGGCGAAGCACGCCAGCACTTCGCGCACCGTCAGCTCCGGGTAGAAGGCCGGGTACTCCGGTGCGTAGCCCACGAGACGCCGCGCCTCCCGGGTGCGCGGCCACCGGCCGCACACCCAGATGTCCCCGGCGTCCGGCTCGAGCAGTCCTGCCGCGATGGCAAGGAGGGTGGACTTCCCCGCCCCGTTGGGCCCCACCAACCCTACGCACTCGCCCGCGAGGGCGACCAGGTCGGCGCCGTCCAGCGCGCTCACCCTCGGCCGGCCGCGCCCGGCGCCGAAGGAGCGGCGCAGCGCCCGCACCAGCAGGGTCGCGCGCATCAGCCGCCGCGCGCCGCGAGCTCGGCGACGGCGAGCCGCCGCGTGCCCGCGCTGAGCCAGACGACGGGCTGCAGGGCGAGGACGAGCGCCAGCGTCGGCGCCGGCGCGCCACCGGAGAGCGACCACTCATGGAGGCGACCCACTGCCCAGGAAGTGGGCAGCGCCGTCCACAGCGCGCGTGCCGCGCCGGCGGCCCATGCGCCGCCCACCGGCTGTGCGACGATTTCCGGCGGCACCGCCCCCACCACGCAGAACGCGAGGAGGATCAGGACCTGCGTCGTGGAGCCCGCACCGCACGACAGCGCGACCGCCAGCGAGGCGAGCGCGGCGAGGTGCGCGAGCGCGGCCGCCTCGGCGAGCGCGACACCGCCGGGGCCCGGAGGGCCGCCCGCGACCGCGAGCAGGGCGGCCGAGGCGGCGCCGAGGACCATAGCGGCTACGCCCCAGACGGCGAGCCATCGCCCGATCACCCACACGGCAGGCGGCGCCGGGTGCGTCACGGCGACCGCAAGCCGCCCGCGCTCCCGGTCGTCGGCGATGACGCCGGCGGAGACGATCAACAGCACGAACGTCGCGATGGCGGTCGCCGCCGACAGAGCGCCGCGTGCGGTCGCGACGGGATTCACGAGGCCCGCGTATGCCAGGAAGAGCGCGCACAGCCCGACGATCGCGGGAAGGACGCGCCGGCGCGCGAGGCGTCGCAGGGCGCAGGCGGCTTCGACCAGGTACGGCGTCACCGCGCTTCTCCGCTCAGCGCCGCCATCGCGCCCGCGAGTCCGACGCCCCCGCCGGTGACGTCGAGCCGCGCGGCGAAGCGCTCGACCGCCACCACGCGCGGCACGAACCGCGTCGGCAGCGCCGCGCCCGTGATCGCGCCATCACTATCGGACACCACCACCAGCCCCGGCCGCGGTTCCGGCCCCAGGGCCGCGCGCAGGCGGGCCGGTCCCTCGCGCGAGACCAGCACCAGCGTCGGAGCGCCGCGCCGCGCGGCGAGCGCCGGCGCGGCCGCGAGGTCGGCGGCGCAGTGGACACAGTCGCTGCGGAAGAAGTAGAGCACCGCGCGGCCCGCGAGGACCGGCGCCAGCGCCACGGGCCGGTGATAGACGTCGTGTCGCACCGTCGCCGCGAGCCGCTGCAACGACGCGCCCGTCGCCCGCGGCTGCCGCGCCCCGGGTGCACACGCCGCCGCGGCGAGCGCCGCCAGGGCGGCGGCGAGAGCCGGGCCCCGGCGGCTGATGCGGCGTGCCGCATGCCCCATAGACATCATTCGTCGTGCTCCCGGTCCCGGCAATCCGTTTCGCTCAGCTCGCCGCGCAGATCCCGGTGCTGATCATGTAGCACCAGCCCCGGATGGCCGTGTTGCGGTAGTCGCCCGGAGGGAAACGCGCGTCGCAGTCCGCCACCGCCTCGAGCATGCACCTGATCACGTTCGTGGCTCGGGCGGGCGTCGGCCGGCCGACGAGGGCTAGCCCCGCCACCAGCGCGAAGATCGTTCGCTTCATTGGCTCACTCCTTTGGCAAAGGATGAACGGAGGGGCGAGCGCCCGCGCCGCACCGCCTCGCTCGTCTGAGGCGGCGCGAACCTAATGCAGCGACGTGTGGACGATGGTACCGGAAGCGCCCGAGGGCGGCGCCTTTCTACTCAGGAGTGGCCGATCCCGCGGCGCGACGCCGGGCTGCCGCCTGCGCGACGGCCTCCACCAGCGGGCCGGAACCGAAGCGCACCGGGTCGGTGGCCGGCAGACCGGTCTCGCGCGCCGCGCGCGCGACAGCGGCGGCGGCGGTGCGCTCGGGCAGGTCGTACGTATTGAGCGCCACACCGATGACGCGCGAGGGATGGACCCAGCCGGCGGCCTCCTCGTACAGGCGCACCACGTCGGCCAAGGGCGGGATCTCGATCCACGCCGTGCCTTTGTGGTACTCACCGATCAGCCGCCGCGACACCTTGTGGCAGAGGATCATCGCCGCCGGACACGACCCGTGGAGCAGGCCGAGGGTCACGCCCGAGTAGCCGGGATGGATCAGGCTGCCTTGCCCCTCGACCAGGACCACCTCCGCGTCCTTGGCCGCCTCGACCACCATCTGCTCGACCGCGCCGCCGATGAAGTCCGCCGCCACGGCGTCCACCGCGATCCCCCAGCCGGCGATGAGGATCCCGGTCTGGCCCGTGGGCACGAACCGCGTCCGGAGGCCGCGCGCTTCGAGCCCGCGCAGCAGCTCGAGCTGCGCAGTCATCTTCCCGGTGTTGCAGTCAGTACCGACGGTGAGGACGACCAGCGCGTCCGCCTGGCGCGCGCGCCCGTTCGACACGGGCAGGATGTCCGGCGGTCTGCGGAGATCGAAGATCCGGACACCCTTCGCCCTGGCTCGCCCCGCCAGCTCCGGATCGTCGCCGATCAGCGTGTGGAGACCACTCCAGATATCGAGACCGTGGTCGATCGCCGTCGCGACCCAGCCCCGCCATTCGTCCGGCAGCCGGCCGCCGCGCGGGGCGATCCCGATCAGCAGCGCCGTGGGAGCCAGCGCCAGCCCGTCTTCCATTGTCCCCACGACCGGAATGCTCCCCCCGAAACCGAGGATGTCCTGCGCGGTGCGCCCCGCGGCCGTGCTGTCCAGGACGGCGGCGACCCGCTCCGGGACGTAGCGGATCGCGCAGTCGGCCGTCTTGGAGGTCTCCGGCCCGAAGGCGCCGTCGGCGATGATGAGAAACCTGGGCTCGGCCACCGAGGCGCGCGGCTAGACCAGGGGATGACCGGCGGCGGCCGGCCCGTGCGTGTCGTGGGCGGTCACGAGGACGGCGGGGGGCAGCACCACCGACTCGCTCTCGCCGTACGCCCGGTCCATCAGGATGTGGCGCACCAGGACGATGGTGACCGCGAGCGCCGGCACCGCGACCAGCATCCCCGCGAGCCCCGACAGTTCGGCGCCGACCAGCACGCTGAGGATGGTGAGCACCGGCGGCAGCGAGATCCTCCGGTGCATCACGATCGGGCTCACCAGGTTCGCCTCGACGAGGTGCACGACCACGCCGACCGACGCCACCGCGAGCGCGGCGAGCACGCCGCGGTCCGGCAGCACCAGCAGCGCGGGGAGCACGGTCGAGAAGAGCGATCCGAAGAAGGGGATCAGCACCACGACGCCGGTGAAGAGGGCGAAGGCGAGCCAGTAGGGCACGTCAAGCAGCCACAGGCCGATGCCGGTGAGGATGGCGAGAAGCACCATCGACAGCAGCTGCGCCCCCACCCACGCGCGCAGCGTCGCCGCCAGGTCGAGCACGATGGCCCGCGCGAAGCTGCGGTGGCGGGGGGGCACCAGCGCCAGCAGCCCCACCTGGTACAGCGAGGGACGGACGGCCAGGTAGATCGCCATCACCAGCACCGCGATCGCTTCGATCGCCACCAGGCCGGCCGCGGCGGCGGTGGGGATGATGGCGCCTCGCACGAACGCCACCCCCTCCTTGAGCGCCGTGGAGACCAACCCGCTCTCGCCCGCCGACAGGCCCGCACGGCGCAGGATCGGGACGCGGCGGGTCCAGCCCGCGATGGTCGCGTCGAGCTGGGTGAGGTACCGCGGCACCGCGGCGATGAGGTCCTGCGTCTGCTGCGTCACCGGCGTCGCCACCAGGGCCGCGACGGCTGCGAGCGCGACCAGCGTCGCGAATATCGCGAGCGCCAACGCCAGCGGCCGCGGCAGGCGGCCCCAGCGTACGGCCGCGTCCGTGACGGCCGAGAGGTACACCGCGACCAGCGTGGCGATGAACACCAGCAGGAGCAGGTCTGCGATCCGGTAGACAAACAGCACGATCGCGGCCACCAGCAGCATCAGCAGCAGCGGCGCCGCCCGCCGCGCCGATGGGACGGCGTCACTGGAGGTCAATCAGTCTCGCTTCCGGGGTGGCCGACATCCGTCCATGCTCACGATCCGTCCAATCCATGTTCGCATCTGGGATTGGTCGTCTGTTTCACCATCTCCCACCGCCTGAGGGATCGCTCGGATGGTCGCGTTGCCGGATGGTAGACGTGGAACTGGATGGCGAGATTGCGAAGCGACTTACCCGTCACCCCGACCAAAGCGAGCCGATGCTGAATGTCGGCGTCCTCCCCGATACCGGGGCCGTCGTACGTCTCGTCGAAGCCGTTGACCGCAGCCAGGTCGGCCTTATGCGCGGAGAAATTGCTCCCCAGCATGCTATCCACCGGTCGGAATCCTCGAACCCACGCACTCCGTATCCTGATCCCGTCCTCCAGGCGAGCCGCCTTCCCTCTCAAACCATCGATGAGTTCCGCGACACCCATCCTCTCGAATTCTCCGCTCGCCACCTTCTGCACGGTGAGAGATCTGGCCCATCGCTCACTCATTTCAACGCGCCTTCCGCACAGCACTCGCTTCGTCTCTCTCTGATTCCAGTGATCGAGCAGAAAGTCCTTCCCGGGCAGGCAGTCTCCATCGATGAAAGCCAGATACTCCGCGCCGGCAGCGCGGATCGCGCTGTTCAGCATCTTGTTCTTTCTCCACCCGGCGCGCTCGTGCCACACGTGGGTTATCGAGAAGCGACGCAGTTCCCTCGCCGCGGCGATGACGTCCGCAATCTCCGGCCCCGACCCGTCGTCAGCTGCGATGACTTCAAAGCCCTCGAAGGACTGCCGCGCACAGGCAGCGAGCACCAGGCGCAGCACCTCTGGCTTGTTGTAGATCGCGATGATCAAGGACAGCTGCGGCATGGGGGTCCGACCGTCGGCCAGGAGCTTCTCCATTCGACTGTGGCGTACGCGGCCCCGCACGGACCCGGCCAGCCGCCGCGCGAAGACGAGCGCCACCACCCGCCCGCCGGACTGCGGCGGCGGGGTCCCTCGACGTCACGGAGCCTCACTTACGAGGCGGCGCGCCGTCCTCCCCCTCGTCAACCACCTCCGCGTCGTGCACGTCGGTGGCCTTGCCCGTGCCGAGCTGCTTGGGTGCCTCCGCCTTGCCCGGGCCGAGAAGACCCATCTTCTGCTTCAACGCCAGCAACTGGGTGTCGGCGTCGGCCTTGTACTCGAGCTGCTCGAACTGCTTGGCCAGCGAGTCGCCCGACAGCTCCTCCGACAGCTCGGCCGCGGCGAGCGCCTTGCGCTCGTTCTGCTCGATCCGCTCGGCCATGCGCTCGAACGTCTCGAAGGCGCTCTTGTCGCTGATCGAGCCCATCGTCTCGTGGATGCGCTTCTGCGCCTCCGCGCGCCGCTGCCGTGCGACCAGGATGTTCTTCTTGCGCTTGGCTTCCTCGATCTTGTCGTTGAGGGCCCGCAGCGAGTTCTTGAGCGCCTCGGTCTCGCCCGCGTGCTTGCGCCAGGTGTCGTCGAGTTGGACGGCGGCCTCCATGTGCTCCGAGTGCCGCAGCAGCGCCTGCTTGGCGAGGTCGTCGCGCCCCTCCTGCACGGCCAGCATGGCGCGCTTCTCCCAGTCCTCGGCCTGCTTCTTCTCCTGCTCGGCCTGCGCCTGGAGCTTCTTCTCGTCCGCGATCGCCGCCGCCACCTGCTGCTTCGCCTTGGCCAGCTGGCTCCTCATGTCGAGGATCAGCTGGTTCAGCATCTTCTCCGGGTTCTCGGCGCTGGAGATCAGGTCGTTCAGGTTCGACCGGACGAGCGTGGACAGACGGTCAAAGATTCCCATATCGCCTCACGCTTCCCGGTAAGGGGCCAAGGTCGCCAGGTGCGAGGCGAGCGCCAGCGTCATGGACTCGAAGCTCGCCTGGAACTCGTTGAAGTCGAGGTTCTCCAGCTCGAGCGTATCGGACAGGACGATGTCGCTGCCGTCCACTCCGTAGGAGCCGTGCACCAGATCCTTGGCGTTGAGCTCCAGCAGGTGCAGGTACAGGTCTGGCTTCTTCAGCTTCTCGGGCAGCGTCATCACCTTGACGCGCAGCACCACGACCGGCGGCGCGTAGTGCACGGCCACGTCCGGCCCGTCGCCGTTCGCGTTGAGCACCCACAGACCGGGCTCGATCTCGCGCGCGTGGACCCCTTCGGCCTCCAGCCGCGCGATGAAGCCCTCCAAGTCCTCCCGACTGACCATGGCCACTCCTTAGGACGGGGGCCGCTTGGGGCCCCCATCAATGTTTCACCCGGCGGCGTTCCCGGCGCCAGGGAGGCGCGGTTGATTGCGCACCTGCGCCAGCAGCCGCTCCGCGAAGTCCTGCCGTTCCGCCAGATCCGACACCTGCCGCTGCACCGAATCCAGCCGGCCGCCCTGCTCCTCGAGCAACGCGCGCACGTCGGCCACCTCTCCAGGAGGCAACGTCGCCCCCCGGTCCACACCGAAGAGATGGAGGATCACCTTGCCGATCGCGCGGCCAATCGGCCCGATGACCAGCAGGCCGGTGATGACGATGCCCGAGATCATCCCGAAGATGGGGATGACGATCGGCACCAGCTCCTGCGGCGAAGGAGTCTGCATCACATCCCACCTCCCGCGTTGCCCGCCGGCAAGCCCTTCTCCCGCGCCTTGGCCAGCAGCCGCTCCGCGAAGTCCTGCCGTTCGGCCAGCTCGCCTACCTGCCGCTGCAGCGATTCGACCCGCTCGGCGAGGTCGTCCACCGCATCCCGCAGCTCGGGCGAGGCCACCACGCCGCTCTTCTTCTGGATCGTGTTGGCGATGGCCCGCCCGATCGGGCTGAAGGCGACGACGCCCAGCATCCCCGTGCCGAATACCATCACGATCGCGACGAGACCCGTCCAGTCCATGCGCTGACCCTACCAGTCCTTCGATGCGGGCAGCAGGCCCTCTTCGCGCGCCACGGTGCCAGTCAGGCCTGCGAAATCCCCAGAATTGAGACGGTGCGGCTCCTCGTCCGTTCGTCCCGTCACGACGGGCTTTCAGGCTCGGAAGTTTCGCCTAAGGCGCCAATTTAGGCCGACTTGCGACGTGCCGCCAGCAACGGGGCGAGCGCATCGCGGGCGAAGAATCGCGTGGCGGCGCCGCGGAAGCGCTACCCGCCCTGGGCGGTGAGTTTCGCGATCCGACCCCGCAGGTCCTTGACCACCGGCTGAAGGTCGGGATCGGCGTTCTTCCACAGGTCCACGAATTGGGAGTAGCGCTGGATGGCCTGCTGGCGGTGCCCGAGCTGCGCGGCCAATTCCCCGGCACGCACGAGCAGCCACGGCCGGAAACTCGGGTCCCACTGCCAGCGCTGGAAGTCGGGTGCGGCGAGGTAGCGCTCGTAGTGGGCGAGCGCGGAGTCGGGCGCACCCTGCGCGTCCCAGGCGCGCGCGATCCACGGCTCGGCGCAGGCGTTGCAGCCGAGGCTTTCGGCCACCGCCTGGTACGCCGTGAGCGCCTCGGCCGGATGCCGTTCCGCCGCGAGCACGACGGCGAGGGCAAACCCGTAGCTTGGAGACCGTCGCTCGGGTGGGACATCGCGCGTCCAGCGATCCACCGTCGCGCGCGCCTGATCGGCCCTCCCGGCGAGCGCATTGGCCGTGACCAGCGTAAACCACGGACGGTCCGCGGGAGCGATGCGATCGAGAGGATAGCGGCGGAGCGCCGCATCGAGCGCCTGGGTGGCCCGAGCGGCGTATCCGGGGACCAGGGCCTGGTCCAGCGCCTGACCGGCGGCATAGCCCAGCGCCGTGCCACTGTCACCCCCCTGCGCGGCGATCTGCGCGCGCCGAGCGCCAAGCGCCGCCGCCTCTGCAAGCTTCCCCTGCACGGTGAGGACGGCGATCAGCAGGTCATCGCCGGAGCGCTGGATGGCGGGCGCCGCCTGCGGTTCGCCGGAGAGCCGGCGCCCGGTTGCGGCGGCCGAGTCCCATTGGCCCTCGGCGTACTGCAAGACCCCGTCATAGAGCGTCGCCTCGCGCACGGACGGGAGCCGGCGATGAAGGGCGGCGAGGGTCCGTCGCGCACTGTCGGCGCGTCCGAACTCGTACTGCGCCCGGAGCAGACCGACGAAGTTCTGGTACACCGTGCTGTCGGTCACCGCCAGCGCACGCGCGTCCAGGGACTCGGCCGCGGCCCAGCGACCCAGGCTCGCGAAGGCGACCGCCAGGTTGTTGAGCGCCACGTCCTGGTCCGAGTTGATGGCGAGCACGGCGCGGTACGCGTCGATGGTGCGCTGCGCGTCGCGCTCGACGGAGCTGTAGTACCACGCGGCGGCGAGATTGCGCTCCACTGGCGGCAGCCGGTCGCTATGGCGGAAGGCCGCGCTGGCCGCCGCATTGACCTCACTCGCCGGCGCGCGCCCGTTCTGGAGCGTCACCGCGAGCTTGCGGTACGCCATGGCGAAGGAGGTGTCGGCGTGCGTGGCCTGCCGGAAGAGATCGGAAGCCTGCCTGAGATCTCCGCCCATCTCGGCTGCCGCAGCGCGGGTGTATAGCCGCAGCGCCTCGAGGGAAGCGGTCGTGACGTCCTCGAGGGGCTGCGTATTGCGAAGCGAGCGGTACGACTCCCCGATCTTCCCGCGGATGCTGGAGGAGAGGCGGGAGAGCGCGGCGAGGAGCGCCGTCTCGCTCTCCGCCGTCTCGCGGTCAGCCGCCAGCTCGGCCCCGTCGCCGGTGGAGAGCACCCGCGCCGACAGCACGTAACCCTGCCCCACCGGCGCGATGTCACCGGTGATGATCGCCGGAATCCCCTCGCGCTCCGCGATCTCGCGCGCCACCTCGGGCGTCGCCCCCGTGCTTTCGGGTCGCTCCATCCGGCGGAGCACGGCGCCGATCTGGTCGCCGGTCAGCACCCGCACCGCAGGCGACTGCGAGAGATCGATCCGGAACGCCTCCGTGAGCGAGCGACCGAGCGAGGGATCGGTGCTGCGGTTGCCGAAATCCGCCACGAGGATCCTGGCGCGGGCGGCGAGCTTCCCCGACGAGACGAGCGTGCCGAAGGGCCCGACGCCAAGGGCCCGGAGCGTCATGAACGTGCCGGAGAGGAGGGCGAGCGCGGCGAACGCCACGCCTCCACCCATTAGCGCACGCCGCCAGGTGAAGAGCTTCTTCATCCCGGACGGCGTCATCGTGTGCATGCCGGTGGCGCGTTCGAGCGCGCGCTTTCGCTCCTGCCGGCCAGTCAGGAGCATGACGGGGAGACCGGCGAGCAGCAGCCCGACGCCGCCGAGGAAGACCCAGTCCGGGAGCCCGAGTGCGCGCACCAGGGCGTACAGGATGGCGGCGACGCCGACGCCGGCGAGGACGAACAGCGCTCCGACGCGGAGCGGGCTTGCCCGCCGCGCCCGCGCGTCGTAGTCCACCGCGGGGACGGGCTGCGTGCCGGCCGGAGTCATCCCGCCGCTCGGGGTCAGCAGCGAGTCGAACAGCGGCACTAGTTCATCGGCCTGCTGGAAGCGGTCGGCCGGCTTCTTCGCCAGGCAGCGCATCACCGCTTCGGCGAGCGCCGGCGGCACGGTGGCGCGGTGCATCGTCACGTGGTCGGGGGCCTGCGTCACGTGCGCGGCGAGCACCGACTGCGGCGTCGCGCCCGTGAACGGCGGTCGCCCGGTCAGCATCTCGTACGCCATGGCTCCCAGGGCGTAGATGTCGGCCCGGTGATCCACGTGCGGGTCCGCGGCGGCCTGCTCGGGCGACATGTAGGCCGGCGTCCCCAGTGCGACCCCGAGCGAAGTGAGCGACGACGCCCCGGTGGACGACTCGACCGCCTTGGCGACGCCGAAGTCGGTGACCACGGCGTGCCCGTCGGCGAGCATCACGTTGTCGGGCTTGATGTCGCGGTGCACCACGCCCTGGCGGTGCGCGTACGCGAGCGCGTCCGCCACGTCGCGCAGGATCCGCGCCGCCTGGCCGACCGGCAGCTCGCCCTCGCGGGCGACCCGCGCGCGCAGCGACTCCCCCTGGATGAACGGCATCACGTAGTAGAGGAGATCGCCGCTCGCCCCCGCCGTCAGGAGCGGGACGATGTGCGGGTGCTGGAGCTTGGCGGCGAGCAGGATCTCGCGGCGGAAGCGCTCGGCATTGACGCCGGCGGCCATCTCCGGCGGGAGCACCTTCACGACGACCTTGCGCTCCAGCCCCGTCTCTTCCGCGAGGAAGACGCGGCTCATCCCCCCACCGCCCAGTTCCTTCTCGATGCGGTAGGCGGTGCCGACGGCAGTCTGGACGCGTTCGCTGAAGTCGGTCATCGGTGCTCCAAAGCCGGGGCCGACCTGCTCCTGCGCGCGGTCGTGTTCGACAGACTATGGTTTGGCGTAACTTGGCAATTTAGGCCGACTTGGGGCGGTCCGCCAGCAGCGGCGCGAGCGCGCGGCCAGTGTGCGACGCCGCCTGCCGGACCACGTCCTCGGGGGAACCCGCCGCCACCACCCGGCCACCGGCGTCGCCGCCCTCCGGCCCCAGGTCGATCACCCAATCGGCCGTCTTCACAACGTCGAGGTTGTGCTCGATCACCACCACGGTGTTCCCCTTCGCCACCAGCCGGTGCAGCACCTCGAGCAGCAAGCGCACGTCCTCGAAGTGGAGGCCGGTCGTCGGCTCGTCGAGGATGTAGAGGGTGCGCCCTGTGTCACGCTTGCTCAGCTCCGTGGCGAGCTTGACGCGCTGCGCCTCACCGCCCGAGAGCGTCGTCGCGCTTTGCCCAAGGTGAATGTACCCCAGCCCCACATCGTTGAGCGTCTCGAGCTTGGCGTGCACCCGCGGCTGGTTGGCGAAGTACTCGAGCCCCTCCGCCACCGTGAGGTCGAGCACGTCGGCGATGTTCTTCCCCTTGAACCGCACTTCGAGCGTTTCGCGGTTGTAGCGGCGGCCCCGGCACACGTCGCACGGCACGTACACGTCGGGGAGAAAGTGCATCTCGATCTTCACCAGGCCGTCGCCCTGGCACGCCTCGCAGCGCCCGCCCTTCACGTTGAAGGAGAAGCGCCCAGGCCCGTAACCCCGCATCTTGGCCTCCGGCAGCTCGGCGAAGATGTCGCGGATGGGGCCGAACAGGCCGGTGTAGGTGGCGGGATTGGAGCGCGGCGTGCGGCCGATGGGGCTCTGGTCGATGTCGATGACCTTGTCCACCAGGTCGAGCCCCTCGATGCGGTCGTGGTCGCCGGGAATCAGCTTGGCGCCGTAGAAGTGCCGCGCCAGCGCCTGGTAGAGGATGTCGGTCACCAGGCTGGACTTCCCCGAACCCGACACGCCGGTGACGGCGATGAACAGGCCGAGCGGGAAGTCCACCGTGAGGTTCTTGAGGTTGTGCTCGCGCGCTCCCAGCAGGCGGAGGACAGCGGCGGGCACGGGGGCACGGCGGCGCGGGGGCACGGGAATCCGCAGCTCGCGCCTGAGATAGCGGCCGGTGAGCGACGCCTGATGCGCGAGCACCTGTGCCAGCGTGCCCTCGACCACCACCTCGCCGCCGTGGCGCCCCGCCCGCGGGCCCAGGTCCACGATGTGGTCGGCCGCGCGGATGGTCTCCTCGTCGTGCTCCACCACCAGCACAGTGTTGCCCAGGTCCCGCAGCTCGCGCAGCGTCGCCAGCAGCCGGGCGTTGTCCCGCGCGTGCAGGCCGATCGAGGGTTCGTCGAGGATGTACAGCACGCCCACCAGCCGCGAGCCGATCTGCGTCGCCAGCCGGATGCGCTGCGCCTCGCCGCCCGACAGCGAGCCGGCGGAGCGACCGAGGGTGAGATAGTCGAGGCCGACGTTGACCAGGAAGCTGAGCCGGTCGCGAATCTCCTTGAGGATGGGGCCGGCCACCTCGGGATCGAGCCCGGGCCGCCCCTTGCTCCGCAGCGTCAGTCCCTCCACGAACTCGAGCGCCGCCGCAACCGACATCTCCACCACCTCGCCCACGTTGCGGCCGCCCACCAAGACCGACAGGTTCTCCGGCTTGAGACGCCGGCCGTTGCAGGTCGAGCACGGCCGCTCGATCATGTACGCCTCGAGCTGCTCGCGCACGGCGTCCGACGTGGTCTCCTTGTAGCGGCGCTCGACGTTCCGCAGAATCCCCTCCCAGCCCGACTCGTACTCGCCGTGGAACTTCTCGCTCTCGTAGCGGAACTTGACCTTCTTGCCCTCGATGCCGTAGAACAGCGCCTGCCGCGTCGCCTGTGGCAGCTCCTTCCACGGCGTGTTGAGGTCGAACTTCAGCTCGCTGCTCAGCGTAGGGAGAATCACCTTGCGGAGGTACCCGCTCGGTTCGCCCCACGGCAGCACCACGCCCTCGAGGATCGAGATGTTGTCGCCGCCCAGCGCCAGCTGCTCGCTCACCTCGCGCCGCGTCCCGAGGCCGCCGCAGTCGGGGCACGCGCCGAAGGGTGAGTTGAAGGAGAACTGCCGCGGCTCCAGCTCCGGCAGCGAGAGGCCGCAGACGGGGCACGCATAGCGCTCGGAGAACGTCACGCTTGCGGCGGACGACCGCCCGTGCCGCACCACCTCGACCACGCCATCGGCGGCCTTGAGCGCCGTTTCCACGCTGTCGGCGAGACGCTGGCGGTCGTCCGGGCGCACCGCCAGCCGGTCCACGACGATGGCGATGTCGTGGTTCTGGCGGCGGTTCAGCTTGGGGACCGCCTCCAGCTCGTACACGGTGCCGTCCACGCGGGCGCGCACGAACCCGGCGCGGCGCGCCTCCTCGAACAGGTCGCGGAACTCGCCCTTGCGACCGCGCACGAGGGGGGCAAGGACCTCGATCTTGGTGCCCGCGGGCCACGCGAGGACGGTATCCGTGATCTGGCTGGCCGACTGCCGCGCGATGGGCGAGCCATCGTTCGGGCAGTGGGGCGTGCCGGCGCGCGCGAACAGCAGCCGGAGGTAGTCGTAGATCTCGGTGACGGTGCCGACGGTCGAGCGGGGGTTCTGGCCCGCGCTCTTCTGTTCGATGGCGATCGCGGGCGAGAGCCCCTCGATCACGTCCACGTCGGGCTTCTCCATCAGGCCAAGGAACTGGCGGGCGTAGGCGGAGAGCGACTCGACGTAGCGGCGTTGCCCTTCGGCGTAGATGGTGTCGAAGGCGAGGGAGGACTTGCCCGAGCCCGAGAGCCCGGTGATGACCGTCAGGGAGCCGCGTGGAATGGCGACGTCGATGTTCTTGAGGTTGTGCTCGCGGGCACCGCGGATAATGAGAAGCTCGTCCGGCATAACCATAGAGGATACCGCGGTGACTGGCCGCCGTTCAACTGGCGAGTGTTGGCGGGTTGTAGGTTGTGGGTGACGGGTGAAGCGCTGGTAGGTCGGCGCCGGCGCACCCCCACCACCTACCACCTACCACCCACCACCTGCTACACATTCATCCATGCCGGCCATCTACGAATCCGCCACCCTCGCCGGGGGCTGCTTCTGGTGCCTCGAGGCGGTGTTCCTGGAGCTGAAGGGCGTCGAGAAGGTCGAGTCGGGCTACGCCGGCGGCGACCTCCCGGGTCCGACCTACGAGCAGGTGTGCTCGGGCGACACGGGGCACGCCGAGGTCGTGCAGCTGACCTTCGACCCGTCGGTCGTCTCGTACCGCGAGCTGCTGGAGATCTTCTTCACGATCCACGACCCGACGACGCTGAACCGCCAGGGCGCAGACGTGGGAACGCAGTACCGCTCGGCCATCTTCTACCACTCGGCGGCGCAGAAGGCGACCGCGGAACAGGTCATCGCCGCGCTCGAGGCCGAGCACGTCTGGGGCGGCAGGATCGTGACGCAACTGGTGGCCTACGAGATGTTCTACGCGGCGGAGGAGCAGCACCGCGACTACTACCGGCGGAACCCGGACCAGGGGTACTGCAGGATGGTGATTGCACCTAAGGTGTCGAAATTGAGAAAGGCGTACTACGAGAAGCTGAAGCGGGTGTAGGGTGTGAGGGTGTAGGGTGTGAAGCGCGCCCTCACGCCCTACCCCCTACACCCTGCTGCATCACACCCTGCTTCATCTCTTCTCCACCTTGCTCGTCCACGCGTCGCCGTGATAGTCACGCACCAGCAAGGTGGCGCGCCGCAGATCGCTCGACACGCTGGCCCCGACGATCGGATGCGGCACGGCGCCCAGGCGCTCGAGCTGCCCGGGTGAACGCACCTGGTACAGCGTCGCGGACTCCTGGGTGCCGAAGACGGTGAACAGTATCGACCCGTCGGCGAGGAACTGCGTTCTCCCGGATTCTGCGAAGCTGGTCGCCCACATCGCGGGGGGGCCACCGCTGGGCGGAATGACCGCGACCCCCAAGGTGTCGAAGGTGCTCGCGTTCCACCCCATGAACCCAATGCGCTGACCCGTAGGATCCACGATGACCTGGGTGAGTTGGCCGAACCACGCCGGCTCACGGATTTCGGTCGTCTTCCCCGCCCGCTGCACGGTCACCCGGTCGTCGGTGGCCGGAATCCACACCCAGCCGTCCGGCAGCGGAGCGACGTCGATGGCGTTGGAATCAGGCAGATCCACGGAGCGCTGCTGGGCTCCCGTACGCACATCGACGAGGGCAACGTGCAGACCACGCGCACTTTGCGTGGTGACGAGCACGGTGACGGAGTCCGTCCAGAAGGCCTGGACGGGCGAGCCCGCGACGTTGAGCGGAGCCTCGCGGCCGCCGTCGAACGGCATGACCGAGAGGCGCTGCTCCGTCTTGCCTGCGCTCGAGGGCAGGATCCGGGTCACCAGCACCCTGCCCCCGTCGGGGGACACGGCGCCGGAGACAAGGGTGGATGCCTGCAGCATCCGGCGGGACTCCGGCAGGCGCCCCCGCAGCGCGTCGGCTGTCTCCACCGCCCAGGTGCCGTACTCGTACGTTCCGTCGTCGTACGCCAGCGACCCGCCGTCGGCCGTCACACTGAAGTTGGTGAACGTGCCGGAGAAGACGGTGTCCTGGCGGGCGGCCAGGTGACCGGTGCCCGGGTCGATGGCCATCCTCACAATGGCGTGAGACCCGGTTCCGAGCTCTCGCGCCAGCCACAGCGCATCGCTGCTCGAAGTGCCGGCACACGTACACGAGTTGACCACTCGGTCGGCAACCTTGCCGCCGCGGTCCATCACTTGCCAGAGGCCGTGTCCCGCCTGCACCACCAGCGCGATGATCCATCGCGTGGCCGGGACCACCGTGAGGCCGCCGAGGCCCGTTCCCGGCCCCGCAACGCGAATGCTGTCCCTCACGGCGCCTTCGAGCGACGTAACGCGCACCCAGAACACCGAGTCGGCGCGGTACTGCGGTCCAACCAGGAGCGAGTCACCGCCCGCGTAGAAGGCCGCCGCCCCTGACGTCAGGTACCGCGTCGTACCTCCCAGCGCCGATACCAGGTACGTGCCCCAGTGACCGCCGATCGTCACCACCGCCAGGAGATTGCGCCGGTCCGGGCTCCACGTCAGCCCGTAGGCGGCCGTCGCGCGATCGAGGACACGGTGCGTCGCGGTGCCGCCGACGTCCTGCACGTCGATCGCGTAGGTGCAGCTGCCCCGCGCGCAGTCTCTGGTGAAGAACGCGAGTTGCTTGCCGTCGGGCGAGAGCGCCGGGAACTGCACGTCGCCCGTGAAGGTGAGCTGCGTGCGGTCGCTAAGGACCACGCCCTGTCGCTTGCCCACGCCGGCCTTCGACTTCACGAACCACGCCCCCAGCACGGCGAGGACGACAACTCCGGCCGCAGCCACCCACACGAGCGGCGAGCGGCTCGCCCGCGCGCGCGCGGCCCCGGTGGACGCCCGGGTGCTGAGCGCCGCCGCGAACTCCGCCGCCGTCGCGAACCGGTCGGCCGGCACCTTGGCCAGCGCCTTCGCCACCGCGGCGTCGATCGACTCGGGCACCGTGTCGCGCACCGTCCGGAGCCGCGTCGGCCGCTCGGTGATCAGCTTGGCAATCACCGCCTGCACCGTGGGGCCCGTCACCGGCGGCTCGCCCGCCAGCATCTCGTACAGCACCGCGCCCAGGGAGTAGATGTCGCTCCGCGCGTCGAGGCTCCGGTCGCCGGTCGCCTGCTCGGGGCTCATGTACTGCGGCGTGCCGAGGCTGAGGCCGGTCTCCGTGAGCCGCGACCCGCCCGCCTCCCGCAAGGCGAGCGCGATGCCGAAGTCGGCCACCACGGCCTCGCCCTCGTGGAGCAGGATGTTCTCCGGCTTGATGTCGCGGTGCACCACGCCCTGCTTGTGCGCGTAGTCGAGCGCGCTCGCCACCTGGCGGATGATGCCCAGCGCCTCATCGATCGGGAGCTGCTTCTCGCGCTCGAGCCTCGCCCGCAGCGACTCGCCGCGCACCAGCGGCAGCACGTAGAAGAGGATCCCGTCGGCCTCGCCCGAATCGATCAGGGTCAGGATGTGCGGATGGTCAAGCCTGGCGGTGATGCTGATTTCCTTGAGGAACCGCCCGGCGCCCAGGACGGCGCTCAGGTCGGCGCGCAGCACCTTGAGCGCGACCTCGCGGTCGTGCTTGAGGTCGCGGGCGAGATAGACGGTGGCCATGCCCCCCGAGCCGATTTCGCGCTCGATGGCATAGCGGTCGCTCAGGGCCGCGCCGAGTTTCTGGGTGTCTGGCATAGAAGTAGTGCGCTCAAGAGTAATACGACAAAGCTACTCGGGTAAGGGCAGGTCTGGTGCCGGCCGGCCGCCGGCGACCGCCCGAGCGTCAGCCGTGCGAGTTGCCCACGGTCCGCGCGTGGCCGCGCACGAGCCACAGGTGGACCGGGACACCGGCCAGCAGCAACAGAAGACCCCAGAAGACCGCGTCACGGCCCGCGCCAACGATCGCCCACAGCGAGTAGGCAAAGGCAAGGAGCGCGACACCGAGCTGCCCGGCGAGCCGCCTGCCCCGCAGGCGCTCGGGAGCTTTCAGACTCGAGACCGCCAGGGCGAGGCTGGAAAAGGCGTAGGCCACGAGCGTCGCCAGCGTGGACAGCAGGATGATGAAGGTGAACTCCGCCACGAGCCCCCGGGTGTAGTTGGTGGCGACGATCAGCGTCACGAGCACACTCGAGATGGCCAGCGCGACCGCCGGGGTGCCGCGGGCCGAGCGGCGGCCGAAGACCGGTGGGAGCAGGCCGTCCACCGCAGCGGCGAGCGGCAGCTGCCCGAGCAGCAGCGTCCACCCGTTGAGCGCCCCGAAGCAGGCGATCGCCATGCCCGCGGCGACGACGTCGGCGGCCCACCGACCCCACATGCGGCTCGCGGCGTCGGCGAACGGAGCGCCGGAGGCCGCCAAGGCCGACGCGGGAATGACCCCCATCACCGCGATCGTGGCGAGGATGTAAACCACCGCTGCCAGCGCGGTGCCCAGCAGCGTGGCCCGCGGAATGGTATGGTCGGGCCGCTCGACCTCATCCGCCGGTATGGTGGCCGACTCCAGGCCCGTGAACGCCCAGAGCGTCAGCGCGGCGGTGCCGGAGATGGCCGACAGCGTGGACCGTCCGCTGAGGTTGAACGGGGTGAAGTTGTGCCAGTGCAGGAAGAGCAGGCCGACAGTGCCGATCGCGACCAGCGGCACCAGCTTCAGCACCGTCGTGACCAGCTGGACCCAGCCGGCCGTCCGCACGCCCCGCGCATTCACCGCCGTGAGCAGCCAGATGGCCGCGATGGCCGCCGCCGCGCCGAGCGCGGGACTCATGGCGAGTACCGGCCAGAAGAACGCCAGTGATCCGATCAGCGCCACGGCGATGGCCGCGTTGCCCGAGCAGATCGCGATCCAGTACCCCCACGCGACGAGGAACGCCGGGAAGTCCCCGAAACTCGCCCGCGTGTAGGCGTACGGGCCGCCGGCACGCGGCAGCGCGCGCGCCAGCCGCGCGAAGGTGAGCGCGAGCAGCATCGCGCCCGCGGACGTGAAGAGCCAGCCGAGGAGACTCACACCGCCGTACGCGCCGAGGGACGCCGGCAGCAGGAAGACCCCCGACCCGACCATGTTCCCGACGACGAGCGCCGAGCACATCCAGAGACCGAGTTTGCGTTGCGGGTGCACTGTGTGCGGTTCCGGGACGGGCTCCGGAGGCCTAGCCGCGGAGGCCATCAACCATCGAGCGCAGGGCGCGGACGTGCTCCGGCGTCGTGCCGCAGCAGCCGCCGATGATCGAGACGCCGATCGTCACGAGCTCCCGCGCCTTGTCCGCCAGGAACGCCGGCGTCTCGTCGTAGACGGCTCGATCTCCGACGGTCCGCGGCAATCCGGCGTTGGGTTGGATGACCAGCGGCAGCCGGCTCGCCCTCCGGAACTCCCGGGAGATGGCGATCATGTGCTCCACGCCGTTGCCGCAATTCGACCCGATCGCATCGGCGCCGGCCTCCGCCAGCCCGGCCGCCGCCGCCGCCACGCTCACGCCCATGATCGTGAAGTAGCCGCGCGGCGTCGGATCGAAGGTCATCGTGGCGAGGACGGGGATCGCGGCCGACACGTCCTTCGCCGCCCGCACCGCCAGCCTGGCCTCGGCCAGGTCCGTCATGGTCTCGATACAGACGCAGTCCGCGCCGGCCCCGACGACCGCCTCGATCTGCCGGCGGAAGCTCGCGTACACGACGTCGGAGCCGACGTCACCGTACGGCTCGAGGAGTCGCCCGCACGGCCCGACCGACGCGGCGACGTAGGCGCGAGCGTCCGCAACGCGCCGCACCGCGCGCACCGCCTCGCGGTTCACCGCCTCCGTCTCGGCCTCCAAGCCGTGGAGGGCCAGCTTCAGGGGAGAGCCCCCGAACGTGTTGGTCTCGAGCAGGTCGGCGCCGGCCTCGAGGTAGAGCCGGGCGATCTCCTCCAGCACCTCAGGTCGCGTCAGCGTGAGGCCTTCGGGAGGCTGCCCGGGCGGCAGCCCGCGCTCGAGGAGCAGCGTCCCGAGCGCCCCGTCGAACACGAGCCGCTCGCCGGCCGCGAGGCGCTCGAGAAGGGGCCGCATCTCAGTGCCGGCCGACCAGCGCCTTCACGACGTCCACCGCGTTCCCGGCGTCGAAGCCATAGGCGTCGGCGCCGATCTCGCGTGCCCACGCGTCGGTCACCGGGGCCCCACCCACGATCGTCCGAATCGTTCCGTCCAGCTGCTTGTCGCGCAGCAGCCGCACCACCTCGCCCATTACCGGCATCGTGGTCGTGAGGAGCGCCGACATCCCGATGACCGAGGCGCCCTGCTCGACGGCGGTCTGCACCATCCGCTCAGGCGCCACGTCGTGCCCGAGGTCGATCACCTCGAAGCCCGCGCCCTTCAGCATGATGCCGACCAGGTTCTTCCCGATGTCGTGTAGGTCGCCGCGCACGGACCCGATCACGACCTTCCCGATCGAGGGAATGCCGTCCCGGACCAGCAGCGGCCGCAGCTCGTCCATGCCCGCGTACATCGCCTTTGCCGCCAGCAACACGTCCGGCAGGAAGATCTCGTGGACCCGGAACCGGTCGCCCACCACGGTCATCCCGGCGATGAGCCCGTCGTCCAGGATCGTCTTGGGAGGAATCCCCGCTCCGATCACCTGGCGGGTGAGCGCCGCGACCTGCGCGTGGTCGCCACGGATGATGGCGTCAGCGACCTCAGCGAGAGCGGCCATGCGTTGTGTCTCCTCTGGTCATGAGCGCGCCGCGGCGAGCGTGCGCAGCCGGCTGCGGCAGGTACGCGTTTCGCAGCTCTCGCAGAAGTCGTAGTTCAGCGGGAACCGGTGAATGGCGCGCGGACCGGCGATGATCGCGCCGGAGACGGACTTGAGCGGCTGCATCAGGCAGCTCTCGCCCAGGCGGAGACCGATCTGCTCGGGCTCGAGGAAGGCGAACAGCCTCCGCTGCCCCGTGACGTCCCACCCGCAGTACCCTGGGCTGTAGCGCAGCACCGCCCCATCGGGCGTCGCCCAGCCGCGCTCGCGCAACATCGCGGCGAACCGTCGCTCGGCGAGGTCGGCGACGTCGTCCGCGGCGACGGACGCCATCGCGTCCAGCACGTAGGCCAGGGCGAAGTCCTGTTCCGCGAGCCGGTCGTGCACCGCGCGGCTCACCGGCTCCCCCAGCGTGACGGCGAACAGCGCGAGGTGCTGCGCGCGGCCCACGATGTCCGCCACCGGCGAGCGCTCGGCGTTGCGCCCCTCGCCTTGGTACACCGCCCGGAACTCCGCCAGCGTGATATCCGCCAGGACCCCGGCCGGAGCGGCGCTCTCGGCGAGGATCCCGGCCGCTGCCGTGTAGATCTGCTCAGTGCGCTCGGCCAGGACCGTCGCCGGCGGAATCCCCAGCCGGTCCAGCACGGCGTCCCGCTCCGGGCTCAGATCGCCCGGCGTGAGCTCGAGGACGACCCTCACGCGCGCTCGTGCGGCAGCGCGTCCATGCCGTAGCGGCGGGCCTCGGCCGCCATGATCCGCGTCAGCTCCCGCTTCACGTCGTCGGGGAGCGACGACGGCCGGTAGCTCGCCACCAGGCGCTCCACCTCCGCGTGGGCCCGCTCGCCCAGCGTCCGGCCGCCCTCCGCTTGCCACCGCGACCGGTTGGCGCGGTCGATGACAGCCCCGGGGAAGACGTGCTCCTGCTTGAGGTAGCGCCGCGTGTGGTCCGAAATCAGCAGGTGCTTCTCGCGCAGCAGCTCCTCGAGCCGAGGCAACGCCGGGAAGTCCTCCCTCGGCTCTATGCCGCGCGCCAGGCGCAGCGCCATCCCGCAGATCTCGTTGTCCAAGACCAGCTTCTCGAGGCTGAAGCAGCTCTCGAAGTCCAGCATGCCGGGGCCCGAGACGCTGTTGGCCCCGGCCAGCGTGGCGAGCGCGGATCCCAGGGCTGTTTCGAGGCCCGCCTGCGCGTCGAGCAGCTTCGCGTCGCTCAGCCCCATGTAGGCCTGGGTGGGCAAGCCCAGGTGCTTGCCGATCTGGATGTAGGCGCAGTCCACCATCATCGTCTCGATGGCGCCGAGCGGGGTCGTCTCATAGCGGATGTCAAACACGGCCGGCGATCCGCCGTACAGGGCGGGAGCGCCCGGATTGGTGAGCTGGCTGATCACGATACCGCTCAGCGTCTCGGCGGTGTGCTGCACGAGCGTCCCCACGAGCGTGACCGGGGCCACGAAGCCGGTGAGCGGCATCGAGATGTACTCGACCGGGATCGAATGCCGCGCGCAGTCCACGAGGTTCTGCGACGTGACGTCGCTCCACTTGAGCGGTGCCGTGGGGCAGCACGAGAACACGGTGAGCGGCTTGGCCTCCAGCGCTTCCGCGGTCCCGCGCACGGCGACCTGCAGGTCCCGCATGACGGTGAAGGCGTCCACGGTGAACGCGCCGGTGATGACCGGCTTCTCTCCGAACATCAGGCTCAGGTAGAGGCGGTAGCTGTCGGAGATGTTCTGGTGCACGTCGGCCGGAACGATCGCCGTGCTCTGGAACGCGATGTTGTCGAGCTGCGCGACGAGCTTCGCGTAGGTCACGTAGTCAAGGGAGGTTGGCTGGCGGGTGGTATGTGTGCCGTGGTCGAGCAGGTAGATCGCCGCCGAGCCCGGTGTGAAGTGCACCGCGTCGCCGGAAAGGTCGTGCGCGGTACGGCCCAGCGCGTCGTACAACTGGAAACCGCTGGGCGCGGTCCCCAGGGCGCGGTCGATGATGTCGTCGGTGAGGAAGGCGCGCTTCGTATCGGCCTGGATCCTGGCGCCGTGATCCGACAGCAGGGACAGAATCCCCGGGTTGTGGATCTCGACACCGAGATCGCACAGCGCCGTCCTGGCTTCCGCTACGATGCGCTCGACCAGTTGGTCGCTGAGGAGCTTGAGCGTGGGTTTCATGGCCGGCTTCGAAGAAGGCGCGGAACGCCGGGATGCGCAACTAGTCCAGGAACGGCGACTTGGCCTTCGGAGGACGCCGCGGCGTGGCGGCGTCGAGCAGCCGCTGCAGCTCTTCCACGCTCAGCTCGTAGGGATCGGTCTCGTAGCCCGGCGGCGCGGCGGTGCGCGCGGGCCCCGGGTTCCCCTCGACGGGTGTGAATTCCCACTCGGAGCGGCCGGCGGGGATGATCTCCCAGCGGTCACCGTGGCGGTCGGCAAAGACACGATGGGCCATCTAGTGCAGCCACCGCCTCAAGAAATCGTCCATCACGTGCTGAATCAGCAGGAAGCTCGGGAAGTTGTACGCGGCGCCGTGGCGGCCGGGCGGGTAGATCCGCAGGTCCGCGTCCACTCCCGCGTTGGTCAACGCCGTCAGCAGCTGCATCGTGTTCTGCGGATGGACGTTGTCGTCCATCATCGAGTGGATCAGCAGCAGGTGGTGGTTCTTCAGGCTGTCGGCGAACGGCATCACCGCGCTGCTGTCGTAGCCGCCGGGGTTGTCAGCCAGCACCCCCATGTACCGCTCGGTGTAGATGGCGTCGTACAGGCGCCACGAGGTCGACGGCGAGTTCGCGATCCCCACCGAGAAGATCCCCGGATACATCGCCATCGTGTAGAGAGTGCTGTAGCCGCCGTAGCTGGTGCCGATGATCGCGATGTGCGTGCTGTCCACGTACGGAAGATGGGAGAGGTACTTCGCGGCCTCGGCGAAGTCGTGCGCTTCCCAGCGGCCGAGGTGGTGGAACGCGATCTTCTCGAACGCGCTGCCGTAATTGTTCGACCCGCGGTTGTTGAGCCCGACGACGATGTAGCCCTCTTCCGCGTACCACTGGTTCAGGCCGCTCGAGTTGAACGCGTCGTACACCTGCTGCGAGCCCGGGCCGCCGTAGACCGAGAAGATCACCGGATAGCGCCTGGTGGAGTCGAAGTCCACCGGCTTGAACATCTGGCCGTCGAGCCACTGTCCGTCGGAGGCGGTGAAGCTGAAGATCTCGGCGGGCGAATAGACGTGGGTCTCAAGCCACCGCGACACGGCGGCGTTGTCCTCCATCTTCTGGAGCATCCGGCCGCCGGTGGCCCACAGCTCGACCTGCCGCGGCTGGTGCACCGCCGACCAGCGGTCGATGTAGTACCGGGTGTCGGGCGACATGCCGATGCCGTGTGTGCCCGCCGCCTGGGTGAGCCGGCGCTCGCTCGTGCCGTCGAACTTGATCGAGTAGAGCTGGCGCTGGAGCGGGGACACCTCGGTCGAGCTGTAATAGATGGTGCGGGCCTTGGGATCGATGCCCTCGATGCGGGTCACGCTCCACGGCCCATGCGTTACCTGGTTGAGGAGCCGCCCCGCGTAGTCGTAGCGGTAGACGTGCTGCCACCCGTCGCGGTCGGAGATCCAGAAGAACTCCTTCAGCCCCTCCGGGAACGACATCATGTCCGGGATCCCGGCGTAGAAGTCGTAGACGTCGATCCAGGTGCTCGACGTCTCAGAGTACACCAACCGGCGCCCGCCGGTCTTCACGTCGAAGAAGAACAGCTTCATCACATTCTGCGGGCGGTTCAGCGTGATGACGGCGAGCGTGTCGGGCTGGCTGGTCCAGTAGATGCGCGGGATGTAGGAGTCGCCGCTCTCGCCCGTTTCGAGCCACACCCGCTGTCCCGAGCCGACCGCGATCACGCCGATGCGCACCTTGGTGATCGAATCGCCGGGCTGCGGGATGCGGATCTTCTCCCAGGTCGGGTGCGGGCCGGAGTAGTCGCTGATCTGGATCACCGGCTCCGCGCTCTCGTCCACCTGCCAGAAAGCGATGTAGCGGCTGTCCGGCGACCAGTTCCACCCCTGGTTGATGCCGAACTCCTCCTCGTACATCCAGTCGAAGTGGCCGTTGTACACCGTCTCCGTGGCGTCGCTGGTGAGGCGGGTTTCCTGGTGCTGCGCCATGTCGTACGCGAACAGGTCGCCGCCGCGCTCGTAGCCCAGCGTCGCGCCGTCGGGCGACAGCTCCGCCGTGCGGGCACTGCTCGCCGCCAGCTGCATCGAGTGGTCGCCGAGGCTGTAAACGTAGAAGTCGGCCGTGCCCGACCGGCGGTAGATCGACTTGAAGTGCGTCTGGAAGACGAGGTGCTTCGAGTCGCGCCCAAACTCGAACGACTGGTACGCGAAGGGCTCGGTGCCGCCCGGGAATGTCACGCCGTGGGTCGAGAACAGCAGCGTGTCCTTGAGGGTCGCCGGATCCATGGCCCGGATCTGGTTGTCTCCCGAGTCGGAGCGCTGGGTAAAGGAGAAGCGCCGCCCCCCCTCGATCCAGTTGATGTTCTGCGGGCCGGCGCGGCCGCCGAGCGCCCGGGAGACGGAGACCCATTCGCTGAGGCTGCGCATGTGGGTCTTTTGCGCGACCCCGACGGATGGAATGAGCAGCAGGGCGACCAGGATCGGGCTGAGACGCATGCGGATCTCGATGGTTGGTAGGTAGTGGGTAGTTGTTTCTGGGTTGTGGGAGAGGCAGCGCGGTGGGCTGTATCTACAACCTGCAACCCACCACCTACCAACCCTTCTCGACCAGCACCCACCACCCGCCAACGTGGGTCGGCTGCCGGGCAAGATAGACGGCGCCGGGGATCAGGGGCTAGGGGTTAGCGGCCAGGGTGTCGCGCCTCGGCCAGGCCGGGCAGATCGGCATCGGCCGCGTGCCAGATGGCGGCGAGCTCGCCGAAGGCCCGCGCCGCCGCGGCCGAATCCCCGGCGGCACGCGCCGCGCGGGCGAACCCGAGCAGGACCGATGTGCGGCCCGGGGTCCGCGAGAGCGCCGCTTCGAATTCCGCGCGCGCCGCCGCCTGCTGGCCCGCGGTGAGCAGCTCCTCGCCCAGCAACTCGTGCGATGGCTCGTTCACTAACGGCGGCCCGAAGGCGTACGCCATCCCGTCCTCGACCGTCGTCGCCCGACGCAGCGTGTCGAGCGCCTCGGAACGGTTGCCCTCGGCGGCGGCGAGCAGGCCCACCAGCTCGAGGCGCAGGACTTCACCTCGGGCCAGGAATTCCCGCTCGTCCGGGTCCGGTGGCCTGCCGCCGCGCCCGACGTCGGCCCTGATTCCGTCGAGCCCCTGCCCGTAGGAGGTCAGCGCCTGCCGCGCCGAATCGAGCGCGCCGTTCCGCGCCGCCGCGAATCCCCGCGTGAACCAGTAGCTCAGCCGCGGCGCCGGGGCGGGCCCGGGATCCACGTTCCAGCGCGCGACCTCGCCCGTCCAACGCCGACTGTCCAAGACGTACCGCGACCACATCGTGACGAACGAATACGCGTCGGGATCGAGGTCGCGCGGGCCGGGCCGCTGGCCTGCGGCCTGGCTCCGGCAGGCTTCGAGGAGGCGCCTGGCGTCTTCGATGCGGCCTTGCTGGAGAAGCCCATAGTCGAGAAAGAGGTTGTAGTGGCCACAGTAGGCGGGGCCCTGGCCGCGCGAGTTCCGCGCTGCGTTGACCACGCGCGTCGCGTTCTCGTTGGCTGCCACTACGTCGTCCCACATCCCCAGCGCGACGAAGATGTGCGACGTCATGTGCTGGGCGTGGCCCGCGTCGGGCGCGATGCCGGCCAGCGCCCGCGCCGCGGGGAGCGCTCCGGCCGCGTGCTCGGGATCGTCCATCCCGTGGATCCAGTAGTGGGCGGCGCCGGGATGGCGCGGGTTCCGCGCGAACACGCTCTCGGCGATGGCGGCCGCGCGGAGGTACGTCGGCACGTTGCGCACGCCCTGACTGAGCCCAAGGAGCGAGAGCGCGTAGAAGAGCTGCGCCTCGTCGTCGTGAGGGTACGCCGCGGCGAGGCGCCCCATCGCCGCCGAATAGAGCGTGTCCCGGCGCGCCTTGGGGCCCTCGCCGTACAGGATCTCCATCGCGTCCAAATACGCCCGTTCCCGCGCCGCCGGCGCCTTCGCGTCTCGGGCCGCGGGGGTGGCGGCGAGCTTGGCCAGCGCAGCGCGGCCGGCGGCAGTGTCCTGCTGGTCCCAGACCGGGTGGGTGAAGGTCATCGCCTCGCCCCAGTACGCGAGGGCGAATCCCGGCTCGAGCCGCTCGGCATCGCGGAACGCCGCGGCCGCCGTGGGATACTCGAAGACGTGGAGCAGCAGCACGCCGCGGATGAACGCCTGCTCGGCCGCCGGCACGGTCGCAGACGTGGGGAAGGTCAGCGTGCCGAGGCCCGGAACCGAAACAGCGGTGTCCGGCTGCGCGAGCGCCGGGGCCGCGAACACCCCAACGGATGCAACACTCACCAGGCAGCAGTTCCGGAGGCGGCTCATCGACGCTCCCTCGTGTCGGACTTGGACATCATCGAATCGGGCATGCGCACGGCGACGATCTCGCCCGTCGCGGTGACCACACCGCCGGCGGAGACGGTGGCGCGGACGAGAACCTTCCGCTCGCCCACCTCGACCGTCCGCGCGCGGACCTCGAGTTCCGGGCCGAGCGGGGTCGGCTTCAGGTACTCCACCTTGAGCGAGGCGGTGACGAAGCGCGGCGCCGGCGCGGCGCCGATCGCCCGCCCCGCGGCGCGCTCGACCGCCGCGGCGGCGGTGCCCATCGCGTGGCAGTCTATCAGCGAGGCGATCAGGCCGCCGTACACGAAGCCCGGGATCGCGACGTGCTCCGGTCGCGGCGTGAATCGCGCCACGGTCTCGTCCCCGTCCCAGCGCGTCTTGAGCTGGAGGCCGTACGAGTTCAGTCGCCCGCAGCCGTAGCAATGGGCGAAGTCGTCGGGGTAGAAGTCCTGGACGGCCTGGGCTTCCCGTGCGGTCATGGCTGGCGGCCCTTCGCGCTCACCGGCCGGAAGCGCCACAGCGTGGATTGCAGTCCCATGGCGTAGTAGACGATGTGGCCGTCAGCGCTCCATCCCCCGTTCATGTCGTAGCTGGTTCCCGGCGGGAGGAGGTCGAGCTTCCCCGTCCTGGGATCGAGGATGGCGGCGGGCCAGAACCACGACGACGGTGGCGCCACCCGCACCACGATGCGCCCGTCGGCACCCACCGCGTTCGACGTCAAGAACGCCCCGGCAGTGAGGCGCAGTGCGCTGTGCACCGCGATTTCGTCTTCCGGCCCTCCGCCCAGCGGAACGCGGTAGAGCCGTACCTGGTTCGTGTCATCGACTTCGACGACGAGATAGCGTCCACCCGGGGCGACGGCCACCGCGTCGCCGTTGCGAATCCTGCGTGCCTGGCCGCCGCCGCTGGGCACGGCCCATACGGCACTTGACGCCACATAGTAGAGCGTCTTGCCGTCGGGCGACCCGGCCATGCTGCCGGGATGAAGTCCGGGGAGGCGGCGGACCAGCTGCCCGGTGGCGATGGACGCAATGGCGACGGTGCGATTCGCTCCCGTTCCGATCGTCAGCGCGACCCGGTCCTGGCCGAGCAGCGCCAGCGGTCCGTCGGTCTCCTCGGCGGTGCCCATGAACGGCGATGCGTCCTTGCCGGGTGCGATGGCCATGACGCGCGACCCGCCACCCGAAAGGACCGAGACCAGCGTGCGACTGTCGGGCAGCGGCAGCAACGGCGTGGCGTCGGCACCGCGCGCGAGGGTCGGGATCGGCTGGGCTTCCATTCGACCACCGGATGGAGCATACCGCAGCAGCTGCGTGGGCCGGACGTACTGGTCGAAGTAGAGGCTACGATCGGTCCCCACGTCGACCTGGAAGGTCGGACTGGTGAGCGAGGCGAGGACTTGGGTCCGGTCCGAGCCGTCCCGGGCAACGGCGATGATGCGTTGCAGGGCGCCGGCGCCGGGAGCGATCACGACCCAACGGTCATCGGACGTGACGGCGAGCGAAGGCCCACCAATGTAGTTCGAGTCCGGCGCCAATCGCCGAATGCGGTGGCTGGTCAGGTCGATCGCGTACAGGTGGTCGGCGGAATCCTTCTGGCTCGCCGGTCGTCCGAAGAACGCGGCTTCCTTCCCATCGCGGAACGCACGGAAGAACCCATAGGTGGGATTGTTGACGCCGACAGCATCGAGGGTGTCGAGGCGGCCGCTTTCGGGCCAGAAGCGATACATTTGCCGGTTCCGGTCGACGTTGAGACGCCCCACCAGCAAGGAGCCGTCGGGAAGGACGTCTGGAAACCCGGCGTCGGCCAGGACGAGGCGCTCTTCCGTGCCCAGTGGCGAAACGCTGAACACGCCGTTTGGCACATCGAGGAGACGATCGAAGTAGATCTTGCTGTCGTCCCGCGACCAGCTGAATGAGTTGACGAGACCCCGCGACCGATCGGACGTCAGCACCCTCCAGTCCCCCGATTGCGGCTTCAACACGGCGAGTTGCGTCAGTCCGTCCACCATGGCCTGGAAGGCGACCAGTTGCCCGTCCCGCGACACCGTGGGCACCATCGCAACCTGGGGCCCCCCGAGCAGCTCGCCGCGCCACTCGGTCGGCAGTGCGGCCGACGAACCGGCGCCGCGGCCCAGGAAGAAGCCAACGGCCAGGAGACCGACGCTGCCAGCGACCACGGTCCAGAGCAAGGCGGCGGTGGCACGTGGCCTCCGTGCGTCCGTGCGTCCGTGCACCCGTGACTCCGGCCTTTCGAGCGCCTCGGCGAACTGCGCCGCCGAGGCAAATCGGTCGGCCGGCAGCTTCTCCAGCGCCGTGAAGACCGCCTCCTCCACGTGCGCCGGCACCCGGTCCCGCCGCGCCACGATCGGCCCCGGCTTCTCCGTCATCACCTTCGCCACCACGGCCTGCGCCGTCGGCCCCGTGAACGGCGGCTCGCCGATCAACATCTCGTACAGCACGCACCCCAGCGCGTACACATCGGCCTTCGGCGTGATCTCCCGCTCCCCCATCGCCTGCTCGGGACTCATGTAGTGCGGTGTGCCGAGGCTCATCCCGGTCTCGGTCATGCGGGTCCCGCCCCCCGCCGTGCTCACCGCCAACGCGATGCCGAAGTCCGCCACCAGCGCCTGCCCCTCGTGCAGCAGGATGTTCTCCGGCTTGATGTCCCGATGCACCACGCCGTGGCGGTGCGCGTAGTCCAGCGCACTCGCCACCTCGCTCGTGACCCGGATGGCGGCGTCCACGGGCAGCTGCTTCTCGCGCGTCAGCGTGTCCCGCAGGCTCTCGCCCTCGACGTACGGCATCACGTAGAAGAGGAAGCCGTCGGCGCTGCCCGAGTCGAACAGCGGCAGAATGTGCGGATGCTGCAGGCTAGCGGTGGTCTTGATCTCGGCCACGAAGCGCTCGGCCCCGATCACCGCCGCCAGCTCGGCGCGCAGGACCTTCAGCGCCACCTTGCGGTCGTGACGCACGTCGTGGGCAAGATAGACGGTGGCCATGCCGCCTTGCCCGAGCTCGCGCTCGATCCGGTAGCGGTCCGCCAACGCGGCGGCGAGGCGATCGAGCGGCGCGGTCATCGCCGGATGACGTCCATCACGTACACATCGGCCTGGCGGTCGTCGATCGTGAAGTAAATGCGGCCCCCGCCGACCGTGACCTCGGGCCGGTAGGAGGGATGATTCGGGTCGTCGAAGCGGACCAGCAGCTTCGGCGGGCCGGCGGCGAACGGAATGGCCCAGATAGAGGCGATCCCCCGACCGTCATGGCTCTTGAAGTAGATGGTCCTTCCGTCGGCGCTCCAGGACGGCAGCTCAGCCCGCGGGCCGGCGCGCGCCGGATCGAGGACGACCCGCTCCGGGCCGGAGTCCACCGGGATGATGCCGACGGCTCCTCCGAGCTGCTGGTGGCTGAACACCAGCCAGCGGTCGTCAGGCGACCAATCCGGCCAATAGCCGGAGGCGAGGCGCCGGACGGGAGCCTCCCAGCTCTTGTCAGGACGGCGGCGCGCGATCCAGATGCCGCCGGGTGGGTTCAGGTCCCCGAAGACCAGAGCCGTGCCGTCCGGGCTCCAATGCGCGACCGCCTCCTGCCGGGGCGAGGAGGTAACCTGCTGCACGGCGCCGCCGTCGAGCGGCTGCACGTAGATGTCGCGCGATCCGGTGCGCCAGGAGTGGAACGCGACCTCGCGGCCGTCGGGCGACAGCGAGGGGGCGTAGTCGTCGAACGCGTCGTTGGTCAGCCGCTCGGGGGCGCCGCGAGGCAGGGTGATCCGGTATGCCTGGCCCTTGCCCGTCAGGTCGGAGTGATACATCAGCCACTTGCCGTCGCGCGTGGCGTACGGCTCCTCGATGACTTGGTCGCCGGTGGTGACCTGCTCCGAGCCCGCTGCCGAGACCGGCGGGTGCGCGGGCAGCGGCAACGACCAGACGTTGCTGCTCGATACGAATGGCGCATACGCCAGGCGCGAGCCGTCGGCCGAGAGCGAAATGGACTGGGCACCGAGCCCCGTGGTGAGGCGGACCGGGGCCCCGGCGGCGCGGCCGTCCGAGCCGACGCGGACGGCGAAGATGTCCCGTGGTCCGTCCCGATCGGAAACGAAGCACAGCCAACGGCCGTCGTGCGACCACACGGGACTCTGGTTGACGGACGCGCTGTCGGTGACCGTGACGGCAGCGCCGTCGCGGACGCGGACGACGACGATCCGGCTCGGGGACAGGTTCGAGAAGACGATCCCCGGCTCGAGGTAGAACGCATTGCCCGACGCACAGGCAATCAGCTTCGCGTCCGGCGACCAGCGGCACAGCGCCGGCTTGGGAATGGTCGCCAGCAACCGTTCCCGCCGCTGGTTGGACCAGAGGATGAGCGAATCGTCCACCACGTACGCGATGGTGCGCCCGTCGGGAGACCACTCCGCGGAGACAATCGACGTGCCGGCGGGCGCCGGAATCTCGGGGCGCGGGTCGCCGCCCGACGACGGCGCGCTGAACACGCCGCCGCGTGCCAGGTAGAGGATCCGCGAACCGTCGGCCGACCAGTAGGGCTCCCACTCCACCTCGGCGGTATCGCTGGTGAGTGGGATCGCCCGCCCGCCGGCGACCTGGCGCACGAAGATCTTCAGCGCCACCGACGTTCCCGCGGCGTACGCGACCGAGCGCCCGTCGGGCGAGAGCGCCGGCATGATCTCGAGCCCGCGGTCGTAGGTGACCTTGATCGCGCGGCCGAAGCCGGCGATGGGCGGGGCGTTGCGGTGCGACAGCGCCGTTCCGAGCCAGAAGGCCGCAGCGGCCGCGCCGAGTGCCCCGGCGACCAAGGTCCACAGCCCCGCCGCGCTCGCCGACGTTCTCTGTGCCCCTGTGCCTCCGTGCCCCAGTGCCTCCGGCCTCTTCAGCGCCGCAGCGAACTCGCCAGCCGTGGCGAACCGGTCGGCGGGGAGCTTCTCGAGGGCAGTGTGCACGGCCCCGGCGACGTTCGCCGGCACGCTCTTCCGGACCTCGGCAACGTCGGCGGGCTCGGCCGTCATCACCTTCGCGACGACGGCCTGCGCCGTCGGCCCCGTGAATGGCGGCTCGCCCACGAGCATCTCGTACAGCACGCAGCCGAGCGCATACACGTCGGAGCGGCCGGTCAACTCGCGCTCCCCCATCGCCTGCTCGGGACTCATGTAGTGCGGAGTGCCGAGGCTCATGCCGGTCTCGGTCATCCGCGTCCCGCCCTCCGAACGGCTCACCGCCAGCGCGATGCCGAAGTCGGCCACCACCGCGTGGCCCCGCTGGAGCAGGATGTTCTCCGGCTTGATGTCGCGGTGGATGACCCCGTGCTCGTGCGCGTAGCCGAGCGCGTCGGCCACCTCAGTGGCGATGCTCACCGCGTCGGCGATCGGCAGCTGCTTCTCGCGCGCCAGACGATCACGGAGCGACTCGCCCTCCACGAACGGCATGACGTAGAAGACGGTGCCGTCCACCTCCCCCGAGTCGTGCAGCGGGAGGATGTGGGGGTGCTGGAGGTTGGCCGTGGTCCGGATCTCGGCGAGGAATCGCTTGGCGCCAATGACGGCGGCCAGCTCGGGCCTCAAGACCTTCAGCGCGACGGGCCGATCGTGCCGCACGTCGTGGGCGAGATAGACGGTGGCCATCCCGCCCTGCCCCAGCTCCCGCTCGATGCGGTAGCGCTCGGCGAGGGCGGCGGTCAAGCGTCCGGTCGTCTCGCTCACTTGGCCCGAACCTCGGCGCCCGCGTCCGTCACATCCCGCTCCGCCATCTCA
>Ga0209777_10000213_pt1 | contig 102536 bp, 93 predicted proteins | sample FrelakmetHBP12HB_FD_187147 | JGI IMG/M metagenome (GOLD analysis project Ga0209777, IMG submission 187147) | Freshwater lake sediment microbial communities from the University of Notre Dame, USA, for methane emissions studies -HBP12 HB (SPAdes)... | ecosystem: Environmental > Aquatic >...
TGGCCGACGCGCTCGACTACGCCCACCGCCAGGGCGTGATCCATCGGGACATCAAGCCCGACAACATCCTGCTCGAAGACGAGACAGGCCGGCCGATGCTTACCGACTTCGGCGTCGCGAAGGCCCGGGCCTCGGGGACGACGTTGACCGAGGCGGGGGCCGTGGTGGGGACGCCCTACTACATGTCGCCGGAGCAGGCGAGTGGGGCGCGGGATCTGGATGGAAGGAGCGACCTGTACTCGCTCGGGGTGATGGGCTACGCGATGCTGGCGGGCCGGCTGCCGTTCGAGGGCGAGAGTTTCCGCGACGTGATCGTGCAGCACGTGACGCAGGAGCCGGCGCCGCTCGGAGCGCTGGTGCCGGACACGCCACCCGACCTAGCAGCCGCGGTCATGCGGTGTTTGGCGAAGGAGCCGGCGAAGCGGTGGGCAAACGCCGAGAGTCTGCGAGAGGCGATCCGTGCGGGTGAGGACGCGACTGAGGACGACCCGTCCGCTCCTGGCTACTACGTGCGCTCCAGTCTCTTCTCCTGCATCGCCTTTGTGGTCTTCTGGGGAATCCTGATGTTGGCGTGCTATGCGTTCCCGGAGCTACGGCCCAAGAAGATCGGACCGTGGTGGTTGTTCGGGGGCTGGGGCGCCGCCTTTCCGCTACTGATCTTCGGGCATGCGCTCTTCGCGCGTCGCCGTGGTACTTCGTGGCGAGCCTTGCGATCACTGGCGCTCCTCCCGCCGCGCTGGTGGCCGTTCTGGTGGCCTGAGGCGTGGCGGCAGCCTAGGGACATTTGGAATCGTCTGCCACGGGCTCTGCGCCGCCTCAGAGCCCTAATGGGATGGAGCTTCGTGGCCTGGGCTGTTGGATTCCCCGCCATGATCTACGCGTCGGTGACGAGAGAAAGCCTCCTACTCGATTTCTTGAGCTCAGTAGGCATGTTGGGCTTCCTCGGACTGATCGGCTCGATCGTGATTGCCAGGTTGTGGACCAGGGCCAGGGGCCTGAGCCAGTGGGAGTATTCGCGCCTGCTGTCTGCCTCCACCATGAACGTCCAGTTGTGGGGCCGTCCCAGGTTCGCCGCGTTGCTGCTCCCGGCTCCCGTCCGTACCGTCGAAGTGCGCCGCGCTGAGCCCCGCTCCCCCGAGGAGTACGCTCAGGCTATCCGCGATCTCGTCGGGCAGCTGCCGAGCGGCACGCAGGTGACAGTGTCGGAAGCGGCCGACGCGGCACGGCAGCTGCTGGGAACCGTCGCCGCGCTGGATGCGGAGCTGGCGAAGCTCGCCCAGGACGCGGACCCGCAGGAACTCGAGGCGGTCGAGGCGAAGCTCCGCGCCCTCGGCCCGGAGAGCGCAGACGAAGGAGAGATGCGCCGCGAGAAACGGGCGCTCCTCGTCCATCAGCGGGAGTTGCTGCACCGTCTCGACCAGCGCCTCGCCGAACTTCGGGAACGAAGGAGCCGCCTCGCGGATCTCCTGCGCACGATGTGGCTGCAGGTCGCCACTCTGCGTGCTGAGGCGGCGCACGACACGCTGGCCGTGACGGAGATCAGCGGCAGGATCAAGGCGCTCTGCACGGAGATCGACGTGCACCTGCGTGCCGCCGAGACGGTGCGCGGCATCACTGAAGAGGCAAAGTTGTGACTCCCGCGGAAGGCACCTGCACCTCTTGCCACACGCCCCTGCCCGCGGACGCGGTGTTCTGTCCGCGCTGCGGGAGGGCGACGCCCACCCAGATCTCGGCTGGTGGGACGACCACGGGCGCGGCCTCCGCCGAACAGACTGCCGAGCAACAGCGCCGCATCCAGGCGGCCCTCGGCCCGGACTACGAGGTGCGGCGGCGGATCGGGAGCGGCGGCTTCGCCGAGGTGTGGGCGGCGTTCGACCGCCGGCTGCAGAGGATGGTGGCCGTGAAGGTGCTGCACCCGGACCTGGTCGCCTCGCGCGCCTTGCTGGAGCGGTTCCAGCGCGAAGCGCAGGCGGTGGCGAAGCTGCGGCATCCGGGAGTGATCCCGATCTATGCCGTGGGCGAGTACGAGGGCCTGGCCTACTACATCATGCCGCTGGTCGAGGGGGAGAGCCTGCGAGAGCGGCTGACGCGCGAGGGACCGCTGCCTCCCGAGGAGGTGGGCCGGATCCTGCGCGAGGCTGCGGCGGCGCTAGCCGGAGCGCACCGGGCCGGGATCGTGCATCGGGACATCAAGCCCGAGAACCTGATGCTGGAGGGCGAGGAGCGGCGGGTGCTGGTAATGGACTTCGGGATCGCGAAGTCCACGGCGGGCACGCAGACGGGCCTGACGGGCACGGGGATGATCATCGGGACACCCACCTACATGAGCCCGGAGCAGGCCACCGGTTCCAAGGAGGTAGATGTCCGCTCGGATATGTACTCGCTGGGGGTGGTGGGCTACGAGCTGCTGACGGGCAGGCCACCGTTCACGGCGCCCTCGGTCCCGGAACTCATCATGCAGCATGTGACCACGCCGGCGCCGTCGGTGGCGGCCGGGCGCGCGGACGTTCACGAGTCCCTGGCCATCGCGGTCAACCGCTGTCTGATGAAAGAGCCAGGGGAGCGGTGGAAGGACGCCGCAGAGCTGTCGGCGTTCCTCGAGCGCGTGGCGACGCCGGCCTCTCAGCCCGTGGCCGTGTCTGCGGACCTGCGCCGGTACGCGCAGCCGGCGTCGGTGTGGAACCTCTCGCTCAGCGTGCTGGGCCAGCGGGCGCGCAGGCACGCGGATCGTGCCGCGCGATGGGCGCGGGGGGCCCCGCGCTGGAAGCTCCTCGGCACGCTAGCGCTTGTCCTTGTGGGCTATGTCGCGCTGTTCAGGCAGGACTCCGTGCGCGGGACTCGGGACGTCGTGGCCTCCTGGCTGCACCGGGGCTCGGTTGTAGCGGCCACGCCCCGAGTGGGCTCCCTCCTTAGCGGCACCTTTGTCGTGCCTGGCAGGGTGGTTTCCCTTGCCGATACGGCCCTCGGCATTATGACACAGGCTGACGGCCTCGCGTTCATCGACGTATTCAACGGCGATCGCTGGTCCCGGGTGGCCGGAGCACCTGATCGCGTGAACTTCACTCCTCTTGTGTCGCGCGGAGACTTGTGGCTGCTCCCTGGCCGTCCAGGGCCCACGTATCGCCTGGCGGGCGCGCGTTTCGTGCGCGAGGACTCCAACCCCATTGGCGTGTACTCGGCCTGGACTGACGGGGACGTCATCATAGCCGGCGGTTCCGGAGGCGGGCTGGCCATCCGGTCGGCTGGAGAATGGCGCCGACTGCCGACCGGGCGGCAACGGATCGGCCAGCTAATCGGCCGCGCGCGCGACACCCTCTACGCCATCGGCGGCTTCGGAGACGAGGCCGAAGGACGACCGGATTCGCTCCTGGTGTTCGATGGGTTCGCGTGGCGATCACTCGATCCTCGCACGGACCAGCGTCAGGTCTGGTTCTACAACAACGGCATCGCCCGCAGCGATGGTGGTTACGTAATAGTCGGCAGAGTCATTTCGCCCAACGAAGACGAGGCGAAGCGACGCTACCTTGGCGCACTCGTCATGGAGCGCGGGCGGTCCGCCACGGCTTGGGTCCGCAGGAACATTCACTGGGGACTCTATGATCCGGGCGACCTGCACGGTGTAAGGGAAGCGGCAGGTGGTGTGTTCGTCTGGGGGTACAGCTCGATGTTTGAGCTAGTCGGCGACAGCGCGCGGTTCATCGCGGCGCTGGGGAGCCGGCGTGTCTTGGACGTCGCCACGATTCGAGGGCGCCCGTACGTCGTGACCCACGACGGGCTAGTGTGGACAAGGGAGAAGGGTGAATGGGCGGTTGTCGCGTCCGTGCCCGGCTCAGGCGAGATCGCTGCGGCAGTCTCGGGGTGGCAAGAGCGGAGCGCGGCAGCCTCCCCTCAAGAGCTCATTCCCACATTCGCAGTGATCGGGGCGTCCGGACTGTTGTCCGTGCGACGCATCGTCGAAGCCGAGCCGGACGTCTACTGGCTCCTCGGTCAGGGCAACCAGATAGCACGCGTCGCCTGCACGAGCCGCGCCTGTGAGGGCCGTGCGGTCGCGTCGCCTGCGCCGCTCCGCGACACCGTCCTCGATCTGGCATTCGTGCTGAACTGGGGCGTCGTGGCCGTGGGCACCAATGATCTCGTAGCGACCTGGACGGGTAGCCAGTGGCGACGGGAGCCGGATTCTCGCAGCGGTCCGCCGCAGGCGTTTGTCCGCCTCACAAGCGACACAGCAGGACGCGTCCTCTTGCTGGGCCGCCGGTCGGTGCTGCGCTTGCGGCGCGGCGGCCAGCGCGAGGTGCTGGGCAATCTGCCCCCGGAGACCGGGCTGCCCGTCGATATCGCCATGGGCCCGAGCAGCTCGGTAGCAGTCTTGGGGGCGGCCGGTCTCGCCATCCGGTCCCCAACCACTGGCTTTGAGTACGAGCAGGCGTTCCAGGATATCCTCGGCGACAAGACGCCGACAGCTGTCGATTTTCTTTCCGACGGTCGCGTGCTCGTCGCCACCGGGAACGCCGATCCGCTGCTGAGCGGCCAGCTCCTGATCCGGGGTGTGCGAGGACAATGGACCGCGCTCAGCCCTCTATTCCACGCAAACCTTCTAGGTTTCCGGAAGGACTTTCAAGGGAATCTGTGGGTTACGGGTACCGGATGGAGCTCGACGAGGTTTTGGCCTGGGCCTGACTCGACGGGCGTGGCTCCCCGGTCCCCAAGCGGGCATTAGGCTTCGCCCCTCGGTTCAAGGCTGTGAGCGCTCACCATTCCCCGGCGCGTTAACCGATGGACACACAGCTCAGCGCCATGTCGACGACTAGTTGGACCGTCCTCATCTCCATGCTCGCTTTCACGGCGATCGTATCCTTCTTCGCCAAACGCCACCAGAAACGGCGCACGACTGCGCTGTTCGACATCGCACTCCGGATGGGGTTCGGCTTCGACCAGAAGGTGCCGGCGGAGTGGCTCACGACGCTGGGGCCGTTCCGCCTCTTCAAGCTCGGCCACAGCCACTCCGGAAAGAACATGATGCGGGGCAAGTCGGGCGACGCCGACTTGATCGTGCTCGACTACCAGTACGTGACGGGGGGCGGAAGAAACAACGAAATCCACGTCCAGACCGTGGCGATCTTCTCCAGAGTGGCCGCGGCTGTGCTTCCCAACTTCACGCTCGCGCCGCTGGGCTGGGCGGACAAGATCGGGAAGGTCTTCGGTGAGCAGGACATTGGTTTCGAAGCGAACGAGGAATTCTCCAAACACTACCTGCTGCAGGGACCGGACGAGGCGGCGATCCGGGCGGCCTTCGGTGTGGAGGCACTGGGTTTCTTCGCGCAGCACCAGGGCTTGTCGGTAGAGTCGGCTGGCGAAGGGCTGCTCGTCTACCGCGGCGAGCAGCGCTGCGAGCCGGAGGAGTTCGAGGCGTTCCTTGCCGGGGCAGCCGCCGTCCGCGACGCGCTTGCCGCACCGCAGACCGCACCGACCCCTCAGACACCCGACCAACAGACTGCGGCCTCAGTTGCTCGCCAGGGCCGTCGCGACTGGATCGACAACGTGCGGGATATCCTCGCCGACTTCGATGCCCATCTTCAGGCCGTGGGCCAGCGCGTGGCCTCAGGCCAGAGCCCTGCCGGGGAGGACCTGAAGGACCTGGATTTCTTTGTGGTGAAGCTCAAGCTTGTCCTGAATCCCCAAGACGAGGGTCACACGAGGCTTCTGGCCGCAGCCGGGAAGGCGCTCGCCGAGTCGCACAACCTCACCAAGGACAGTGCCGCCACGTTCGCAGCAGCCGGTCTCGAGTTGATGGAACAGGGGCAGCTGGTGCTGAAGAAGGAGTGGGACGCGATCAGCTCACACTAGGCCGTGTGCCAGAGTCCGTTTCTTCCGGCATCGACCCACATTGTCGGAGTCGAGCTCCGAGGTCGCGATCTTCGCCGTGAGCGGTCGGTTACCTCTCGGCGGCAGAACTGTTGGCCAGCGCGAAAGCCGCGAGGGCCGCGGTCGCGCAACTCGGGACGACCGGCTCGTTCAAGCCACGGCCGAGCAACTGCGCCACCTTGACGCCTGCCCTGAGCATCCAGGGTTGGCGGAACTGTATGTACGCCATAATCTGGAAACTCGGCTGCATCGCCGGCCCTCGCTGAGCGGCGTGCTGGATCAGGTCGATCATCGCCGAGTCCCCGAGGTTGCGCGCCAGGTCGTGCCGCGCTGCGGCGATCACGCTGTCAACGTCCCGCCCCGGCCCGAAGATGAGTTCCCGCACGTTCGTGCACCGAACCCACGCGGCCTGACTCAGGAACTCGAGTCGCACCGCCACGGGGAATGAACGGTCTCCCACGTGCTCCCGCCATTCGGCGCGGCCGGGAGGATGGGTCGCGGCCGCCACGCTCGCGAACTCACCAGCCTGCGTGGTAAGCGAATCCTCGAGCGCCTGCAGCGCGAGCGCCTTCGGGTTGTGGGTCGCCGTGTAGAACTGCGTGAGCTCGTGTCGTCCGATGCCCGTGATCACGACCCCGATGAGCGCGTCCATCATCGTGGAGCCATGGTCCGTGAGCTGGAAGCCGTAGGAGATCGTCTCGCGGATGGCCTCCTCGGCGCGGTCGAGGCGCCCCTGGTCCACGTAGTAGGCGGCGCGCGAAGCATTGGCGTAGGCCATCAATCTCGTGCCGACGGCCGTCGAGACCATCATCCCCCAGACCGCCTGCGGCAGCAGCGTGTCGGCGAAGGGCAGCGCGAACCGCGCCGCGATGAAGTCGATCGACGGGGCGCGCGCGACCGTCGCGAACTCGCGCCACGCGGGGTGTGCCACCAGCGTCTCCAGCCAGCGCCGCTGCGCGGGTGAGAAGCCCTTCGTCGCGAGCTGGATAATCCCCTCTTCATGTCCGGCCACCCCAAATGCGTCCGGCCCGCTCCAACCATACCCTTCATAAGAGGGGAATAGCGTAGTGTCGCTACCCCGGAGTTGGGGCAACGGCGGGAGTCTCCGCGGCACCGAGCGCAGCGCGATCGGGGACCGTACCGGGACCCCGACCGAATCGGGCGCTTGGCGACCCGCCTCATCGACAGGGAGCAGGGCAAGCGCGACGTATGCGGCCCCCGCTTCGCTCGCGCTGATGGAGCTGTCAGCGTCGAGTCGGTAGGGTCGCATCCGGTTCTGGATCGCGACCCTCTGCATAATGTTCGCGGAGACCGGAGCTTTGAGCTGCCAGAAGACGGGTCCCATGGCGGCGACCACCCACAGCGGCAATGTCACGGCGAGGACCGCGATCCCCAGGACGCCGGCGGTGAGCCCGCTCGCCCACCCCAGGCGCGCGCCGCCGGCCCGTCCCCGGCCGAGGGTCTGGCCCTCGCGCACCGACTCGAACGAGACGTACCACGGCTGGACGAGCTTGCCGAAGTCCTCCCGGCGCCGGCGCCGCGCGAGGGCGCGGCGCGCCGCGCCCACCGTCTGCCGTTCCGTGCGCTCCAGCATGATGCCGATGCCGAGCGCAATGAGCGGCAGCCCGAGGAGCAGGAACGGCGCGCCGGCGGCAGGGAAAGCGTCGGCCGCGCCGAGCCAGACGAGCAGGGGGAGCAACGCCAGCGGCGCCGCGGCGCTGCAGAAGACGAGGACGTCGCGGGCCACGCGGGACGCGCGCAGCACGGAGCGCGCGCGAGGCTCGACCGAGGCGTACTCGCGGACGCCGGCCACCAGGGCCCCGGTGTCACGGCGGGCGTCGGCCATCGTCTCGAGGACCGTGAGCCAAGTGTACCCCCTGCCGACGGCGCTCGCCGCCGTGCGGAACGCCCCGACGATCGTCACGAGAGCGACGAAGAGCACGACGGCGCCGAACGCCGCGCACAGCGCCAGGAGGAGGGCTCCAAGCGATTGGTTCGCGGGGGCGAGCCGCGTACCGAACGCGATGAAGCCGAGCGCGCCGACGGCGATGAGCAGGATGTTCCCCACCCAGAGCCTGGCGCTCCAGCGACGGAGCACGCCGTGGAGGGCATCGAGGCCCGGGGGCGGCCACTCGAGCGGCACACCACCGCCGGGCGCCAGCCGCTTCGCCACGTCCGCCGCCGTCGGCCGCCGCTGGGCGTCCTTCTCCAGACACGCAGCCACCAGCCCCGCGAACTCCGGGTCCACCTCCTTGTGGATCTGTCCCAGCGGCCGCGGCACGTCCCGGAGATGCGCCGCGATCAGTTCCTGCGGCGTCGTCGCCTGGAACGGCCCGTGCCCCGCGATCAACTCATAGCCCAGCAACCCCAGCGCGTAGACGTCCGTCTTCTCCGTCACCGGCTCGGCCAGCATCTGCTCCGGGCTCATGTACTGCGGCGTGCCCACCATCATCCCCGTGCCCGTCAGCCTGGTGGCCGCCTTCCCGTCCTCCGTACCTTCGACCCGCACCGCCGCGATGCCGAAGTCCGACACCAGCACGCGCCCCGCCTCGTCGTCGTAGAGGATGTTGGCCGGCTTGATGTCGCGGTGGATGATCCCCTTGGCGTGCGCCGCCGCCAGCGCCGCGGCCACCTCTCCCGTGATGCGGCGCGCCTCGTCCGGATCGAAGGGACCTTCCTCCTCGAGCCGCGCCGCGAGGCTCTTGCCGCTCACGTACTGCATCACGAAGTACGGCGTGCCGTCGCCCAGCTCACCCAGGCCGTAGATGGCCAGCACGTTGGGATGGGACAGGCCGGCGACGGCCTGTGCCTCCCGCTCGAAACGCGCGCGGGCGTGAGAATCGGCCGCGAGCTGGGGAGCCAGGACTTTGACTGCGACGAGGCGGCGCAGCGCGGGCTCGCGGGCGAGGTAGACGCTGGCCATCCCGCCCTGGCCGAGCTTGCGCACCAGGAGGAAGCTGGGGCTCAGCGCGGCGCGCAGCTGCTCGGCAAGCGGATCGGGAGCCTCGGCGCCCGCGGCCTGGGTGCCCGGTGCAGAGTCGCCGGCGCGCACGGTCGGTGCGCCAAGGGTACCGGCGGAGCTACCACCTGCCACGAGCGACGCGGGGGCCTGCGAGATCTCCGGCAACTCGGTCGGCGCCAAGCCGGGCAGCGAGGTTCCGCACTTCGGGCAGAACCGATCGTCGCCTGAAGAGGCGTGGCCGCAGGAACGACAGATCCGGGCGTCGGACCGTGCGGGAGCCATGGCCAGCTAACATACCGGCGAGGAGGGCGACCGCAAGGAAGGCACGCGACGCTGGAGTCCGGTGCCGATGCTCAGAACCCCTAAAGTCCAGCGCTCCCCGGTGACCCGCTCAGCCCTGTTCAGGGCCTTGCTTGACGCGACGGCCGCGAACCGTAGCATTGCCGTTGTGACTGACTCCGGAAGCACGTGTACCTCGTGTCGTACGCCCCTGCCCGCGGACGCGCAGTTCTGTCCGCGCTGCGGCGCGGCTACGCCCACGGAAATCAGCCAAGGAACCGGAACCGTTCAGCGCCCCGACGCAGAACGGTTAGACGAGGCTGAGCAGCGCCGCCGCCTTCAGCGCGCGCTGGGAGAGAGCTTCGAGCTGGGCCGGTTGCTCGGCCGCGGGGGGTTCGCCGAAGTCTATGCGGCCACGGACCTGAGGCTGAAGCGAACGGTCGCAATCAAGGTGCTGCACCCGGACCTGGTCGTCTCCCACACCCTGATCGAGCGGTTCCTGCGGGAAGCACAAGCGGTCGCCAAGCTCCGGCACCCGAACATCATCCCCATTTACCAGGTCGGGGAGGTCGAGGGGCTGGCCTTTTACATCATGCCGCTCATCGAAGGCGAAAGCCTGCGCACCTGCTTGGAGCGCCAGGGGGCGCTGCCCATCGCGGAGGCGCGACGCATCCTGCACGAAATCGCCGAAGCCCTCGCCGTGGCCCACGCCGCCGGCATCGTCCACCGCGATATCAAGCCCGACAATGTCATGCTCGAGGGCAACGAGCGCCGGGCCATCGTGACGGACTTCGGCATCGCCAAGGCCCTGGGCAGCGGCGAGTCAGGACTCACGGGCACCGGGATGCTCATCGGGACGCCACAGTACATGAGTCCGGAGCAGGCCTCCGGCGAGAAGCAGATCGACGCGCGGAGTGACATCTACTCGCTGGGGTGCGTGGCGTACCAGATGCTCTCGGGGCGACTGCCGTTCGAGGGGGACACCGCGCAGGCGATGATCGTGGCGCACATCGCCACGCCGCCTGATCCGATTCAGAAGTTGCGGCCTGATGTGCCGGACGACCTTGCGGCGGCGGTGATGCGCGCGCTGGCGAAGCGACCGGATGAACGCTGGGTCACGGCGGGCGAATTCGCTGCGGCGGTCCAGGCGCCTGAGCCGCTGAGCGTGCAGACGCCGGTGCAGTGGATGGCGCAGCGGCTGCGGGGCAGTCTGCGCTCGTCGCGCCGGCGCATCGGCTTCTACGCAGCGTGCGTTGCTCTGCTCGTTGTTGCCGCCGTCTTCGGTCGGCCTGCCGCGCGGGGCGTGTGGTACTACTGGAAGACGAAGCCAGCGCTTCGCAGCTCCGCCGACGCCGGCATCGAGATTGCCCGCACGGCCTTGAACGAGACGCCGACGCTCTTCCCCGACTCGGGGTACGTGACGCTTCAAGCCGACCAGGCGGTGAGCGACGCCAGCGGCAATCCCATTCCCGACTTCACGCGGAGCATCTACTTCGGCCCGACCCGCCCGTCCAACGGCCAGGGGGGCACCGCAGCCAGTGTTATCTCCGCCATCAGGGGCCGGAGCGGCTCGGTAGTCGTGCGGCGCGGCGAGCTGGCTCGGGAATCCTTCGCCAAGTACGGATACTTCACTGCCAGCGAAGGACTGGGCATCTGCTTCGCCAACGGCGACCAGATCTTCGGCCCGGTGTACTCGAACAGCGACATTAGCATCTGCAGCAGCGGTGCGCGGTTCCATGACGCGGTCGAGGTGACTGGCACGATCACCGGCATCAACTACGCGAAGTTCGACGGAGGGTACATCCAGCACGGCGCGGCTATCCCGCTGCCGACGGCGGCGGCCTTCTCCAGGCTGGCCGCCTACGCCTCGATGGGCGGGATGAACTTCAGCGCGCCAACTGGAGGAACGAGCACGCAGTCCCGGCTGCGGATCGAGTTCCTCGCGCTCGATCTCGACGGCGACGGTCGCGTGGCCGGCCCGGATGAGGGATTCTTCCGCGTCTATGTGGACTCCGGCGTGGCGCACGCGGACTATGTGACGGGGACGGCTCCGGGCAGGGCGAACACGTCACGCAATTGCGGCGATTTCCACACGGAGAGCGGCGTGACGACTTTCTACTCCGCGGCCTACCACCTGAACTCGGCCAACAGAATCCCCGGCGGCGGCATCACGCACTCCGCAGTCCACAGCATTGCCGCGACGCAGTCGCTCCAGGTGACCAGCTCGCGCTGCTTCCTCGGCGGCGACGACCACCTGAGCGTGGTCGGGGGCAGGAACACCTTTGTCCCAGCCGACAGCCTGGGCTACTGGGTGCGGTACACCGCCACGCCCGACCCCGCCGTGATCTCTGGGCTTAAGAATGCGGCGTCCAACACCGTGGACACGACCCTGGCCGCCCGAACGCTCGAAGCGCAGTACCTGTGGCCGCTGTCCCGCCGGTTCAACCCCAACTCCAAGGGTGTGGTCTACGTCAACGGGCGGCTGGTCGTGAGCGGCGTCGTGCGAGGGAGCGTCACCGTCGCCGCGAGCGACAATGTCATCCTCGCCGACGACCTCACGTACGCGATCCCGCCGGGCTCGGTGCCGTGCCTGGCGGCGGACATGCTCGGTCTGCTGTCGGCGGAATCCATCTACGTTGCGGACAATGTCCTCAACAGCCCGCAACCGTGGGCCGCCTCCGGCGAGTACAAGATCTACAAGACCACTCCGGGCGAGTTTGTGCAGGGCGTGTTGCTGACCCTCAACTCCTTCACCGTGGAGAACTACGACTCGGGCCCGACGACTGCCGAGCCGTGTGGGACGATTCGGACAGGGCGCGGGTGTCTCGACATCACCGGCGGGCTCATTGAGGGAATCCGCGGCCCCGTCGGTCTCACGGACGGCCATGGCTACTGGAAGCGCTACACCTACGACCAGTGCGCGTCCCAGGCGCCGCCGCCGCACTTCCCCACGACGGGGCGTTTCTTCGGTAACCGCAACTACTTCGAGATCGATCCGAAAGGGCTCGACGTCGCCGGCTTCTTCCGTACGCGCGCGCCGCAGTAGGTAGAGGAAGGGGCGACCCTGCGCCGGACCGGCCGCGCGCCTGACTCCTGTTCAGGCCCGTGGCCGCACACAACATCCACCCACTCGCCGGTCAACTGAGGCGCGTACGCAGGTTCGAGCGCCGGGCTCACGGATCACTCGTCGCCCGAGGTTGACTGCTGGTGGTAAGCAGTCGGCCAGGTCGTTGTGGCGGGAGCGTGTGGGAATCGAACCCACCAGGGTCTGCTCAGCAGGCCCCAGCTGGTTTTGAAGACCAGTCAGACCACCAGGCCCGATCCGCCCCCAAGCCATTCTTGCGGACTCAGACCCCTCACTGTCCCACAATTGTCCCACTTCCGCAAGGTGGCGAAGTGCAGCGGGAGGGTGGCCATCGGCATCACCGGGTGCCTGTCGCCGTGGCGCCGTAGTACCGGGCCAGCTTCTCGACGCCCTCGCTCAGGTCGCGCTCGCTCACGATGTCGTAGCGGTCGAAGATGTCGCGGGTCAGGTGCCCGGTGAGCTTCATGGCGATGTGCTCGGGCACCCCGGCGCGAACCAGGTTGCGGACCGCCGTGCGGCGGAGGTCGTGATGGACGCGGCCGAGCAGTTGCGGGCGCACCACCTCCTCGAGCGGCCCGCGCTTCCGCACGGCGGCGCGGTGGCAGGCGCGGTGCCACGTGGTCTGTACCCCAATTCGCCGAGGCACTTTGAGAACCGTAGCTTGGCTTCTCAAGGGGGGGAGGAACAAAAGCACATCGGCGGGCGACGGATGGGCGGCGGCTGTTCACAGCCGAGTTTAGACAGGAGCAGGTCGCCCGGGTGACGCGGGGCGAGGTGACGGCGGCGGAGTTGAGCCGGGAGCTGGCCGTGTATCCGTCGGCGGCCCGGCGCCGGCTGCGGCTGAATACCAGGGGCAGTTTGGCCGCCGTCGGCCGGAACGAGGACGTGGTGCCGGCGAGCGAGGTGCGGGCCGCGCAGCAGCGGATCGAGAAGCTGGAGCGGGCGCTGGGGAAGAGGACCATGGAGGTCGAGATCCTCCAGGCCGCGCGCGAGGAAGTAAGCAAAGACCCCGCTACGACGGCGTGTCCCAGCGATGACCGGGCGGAAGATCGCGCCGATCTGCCGCGTGCTCGGCATCAGTCGGGCGTGCGCCTACCGCGAGAGCGTGGGCCGGCCGGCGCGGTACGTGCGGGCGGGCGATCGCGTAATGACCGGCCAGATCCGCAGCGTGATCGGCACCCGGGCCTCCGACGGGGCGCGGCGCGTGCGGGCCCTGGTGAATCGGGACTTCGGCACCCGGAACAATCTCAAGCGGATCCGGCGGGTGACGGAGCTGAACGGGTGGAAGCTGCCACGCGCCACGCGGCGGCGCACCGGCCGGGCGCTCCGGGGGCTGATCCGGCGCGAGGCCTCCAACGAGCACTGGTGCAGCGACGTGCTCGAGATCGCGTGCTGGAACGGGGAGATCGTGCAGGTGGGCTTCGTTGCTGGACTGCCACGACCGCGAGGCGCTCGCCACCGTGGCGGCGGTGTGCGATCTGCTCGCCAGCGTCATCCAGCAGCTCATGCAGCGCGCCGTGGCGCGCCGCTTGGGGGACGGCCACCGACCCCATCTGCCGATCCAGTGGCGGAGCGACAACGGGAGCATCTACACCGCGCTGGACACGCTGCTCACGGCCGAGCGGCTGCACCTGGTGCCGATCACCACGCCGGCGGCCAGTCCGGAGTCCAACGGGATGTCCGAGGCGTTTGTGACCACCATGCGGGGGGATTGCCTGGAAGGGCCTGACCTGGCAACCGCCGCCGTAGTCCTCGAGCAAGTCCCCGTCCAGGTGGCGGACTACAACGCCGTCGCGCCGCACTCGGTGCTCGGCTACGAGTCACCCCACGAGTGCCGGCGGAACCAGCTCGTGGGAGAGCCCGAGGGCAAACCCAAAGCGCCCCACGAAAACGGGCCCACAGCAGCCCTCTCGCGCGCCGCGACGTAAGGGAGCCCGACCTCCCGGCCGGAATCATCCGCCGCCCGGCGAGCGGCTTCGTCCTTGAAGTGCCGACGCACCGCCCGGATGTCGGGATCGGGGCGAGCGAGATCCCTAATCGTTCGTTTGACAGCTGCGCGGGGAAAACCCATATTCGAGCCAGGTCCTGGCAGCCGCCAGACGAAGGAGACATCCGTGGCAAGATCCAAGAAAGGACCCAGGAGGCCGAGCCACGTAGGTACCGAGGACCGCCGCAAGTTCATCAAGAAGGTCGGTCAAGCCATCTTGGTGACGGCGTCATACTCCTTGATCTCTCTCTTCAGTTTCAGTTGTTCGTCTTCCACCTCCCCGACGAGAAACGGATATAGCTGATTTGTTCCCCTGCGCCATCAGGGAATTGCTGATTCGCCGCGTCGACAATCTTGGGGACATACTCATTGCACTTCCAGCATTCCGGGCGCTGAGAGAGGCGTTCCCTCGGGCCCGGGTGACAGCGATGGTGCGGCCGGCGCACAAGGTCCTCCTCCACGGACTCGCCGACCGCTTCCTCGAACCGATTCCACTCCAATCGTTGCGCCGCGTCCGGTCCCAGTACGATCTCATGATCAATATCGAGTACAGCTATCCGAAGGGGTACCGGCCGACCATGGCGGGGACTCGACGGATGCTCCACGTGGGAATCCCCGACTGGGACAGGTGCCAACATGTTTCCAAGGGGCTGCTTGATGGTTTGCGAGCGCATGGCATACGGTGCACGTATAGACCGCCACGACTGAAGCTCGCGGCCGACGTGCTGTCTGTGGTCGAGGAGTTTCGGCGGACCGAGGGCCTCTCGTTTGAAGACGACTTTGTCGTAGCCGTGAACCCCGGGAGCAAGTTCAAACACAAGCGCTGGCCCGTCGATCGATACGTAGAGATATGCCGGTGGCTGATTTCCAGATATCAGGCCAGGATCGTGGTAGTATCGCAGAACAGGTCCGACTTCGCCGCTCGAACTCTCTACAATCGCCTTCCGAGAAGGAACAGAACCTGGCTGGCAAACCAGAGTCTGGACAGCGTGGCGGCCATTCTCTCTCACTGCAGCATTTGCATCGGAAACGACTCCGGGATCGCACACCTGGCATCGGTGGTTGGTGTGCCAACGGTGACGGTCTTCGGGCCGACCTCACCTCGACTCTGGAAGCCTGCCGGCGGCAAGGCCATCATGCTTCAGAGTCGACACGCATGTGAGGAATGCGGATATGAAGGGGCCGAGAGATGTCGCGACAAGAAGTGCTTGACCGACATCACCACCGAGGAGTTTGCCGATGGGATCATCTACTGCATTTCCAGGCACCTCAGGCGAGAAAGCCACCCGAGGCTCGACAGAATCAGTGTTGCGCGGCACCTGGACATCGTTTCGACCAAAGCCGGCACGGTGCTGCGTAACCGCGAGATACAGAGACCACTTCTCGTAAGGGTAGGACTCCCGCAGGTGCTCGGCGTCCTCAAACTCGTAGAAGGAAGTCACTCCTACTCGCAAGTGATCAGGCGTGCTCCGCAGCACAGGCAACTACTCGACATGCTGGCCCGTCACAGGATCGTCGTCTAGCTGCAGCCCACCTCCCTCGTTGGGATAGGAATCTTGATCGAGCCTGCCGAAGTACGACCTGCCGGCGGGGCCCGTCCAAGCTTCTCCCCTCGGGGTCCCCAGAGAGCCACCCGGAGCCTGGTGGGCCAGCACCGGCCAACGCGTGCGGTCGGCGGGGGTGGGACGCAGGCTGAAGGGCCGGCCAGCCCGCCCGCGACCAGCCCACGACCCCCCTCGGCGGCGGGGCCGATCGGCACGACCGTCAACTGCCCGGGGGGCGGCACCGCCTCGGCGACAGGCAGCTATGCCGGCACCACGACCGTGACAGCCGACGTGACCGTGACCTACACCAGCTGCAAGACGGCGCACTACCTCACCAGCGGCCCGGTCCGGGCGACCGGGAGCGGCACCAGCACGCAGACGACGGCCTCCGCCCAGGCGGTCGTAGCGGGATCCTCGTCCGTGACGGCATCGGACGGGCGCACCGGCAGCTGCGCGGTTCAGTTCACGGTCTCGGGGAGCCTCTCCCAGGCAGGCAATCCAGCGTTCACCCTTTCGGGGACGGCCTGCGGCGCCAACGTCAGCGGCACGCATTGACCGGAGGAGCAGCACCAGGTGGGACTCGTTCCACTGCCCGCTGCTCGCCCGGGCCTCGGCGCGTCGCTGGCGTTCTGACGCGGCGGGCATTTCGCTCGCCGCTGACGCGCACCGCGCGGGCGTAGTGCCCGTCAGCCGAAAGGAGCTCCAGCGCGCAGCCGCGCCGTCACAGCTGCGCGATGACGTCGATCTCCACGAGCACGTTCTTGGGCAGGCTCTTTGCCGCCACCGTCGAGCGCGCGGGCCGGTGGTCGCCAAACGCCTCGGCGTACACCTCGTTCATCGCCGCGAAATCGTCCATGCTGGCGAGGAACACCGTCGTCTTCACGACGTGCCGGAAGCTGGTGCCCGCCTCCTCCAGCACCGCCGCGATATTCTGGAGCACCCGCTCCGTCTGCACACGGATGCCGCCCTCCACCACGTTCATCGTGGCCGGGTCGAGCGGGATCTGGCCGGACGTGAACAGGAAGCCGCCCGCGACCACGGCCTGGCTGTACGGCCCGATCGCCTGCGGCGCGTGCCGCGTCGCAATGCTCCTGATGTCGCTCATGCCCTCACTCCTCGCGCGTGCCCTCGGCGCCTCGTCGCCCTGTGCGTCCGTGCGTCCGTGCGTCTGCGTCTAGAAGCTACCCAGACGGAACAGACGACGCGCGTTGGCCGCCGTCAACTCCGCCAGCCGCTCGGGCGCCGTGCCCCGCAGCTCGGCCAGGCGCGCGGCGGTCGCCGCCACGAACGCGGGCTCGTTGCGCTTCCCGCGGTGCGGCGCCGGCGCAAGGTAGGGCGCGTCCGTTTCGACCAGCAACAGGTCGTCGGGCACCGCTGCCAAAGCCCAGCCCAGATCCCAGTTCCGGAAGGTGATCATCCCGCTCCACGACACGCACAGCCCGCGCGCCAGCGCCGCCTCGAGCACCGGCCGGCCGGCGCTGAAGCAGTGCACCACCCCCGTGAGACCGGCGGGGGCGTCCATCAGGAGGCGCGCCGTGTCCTCGTCCGCCTCCCGGGAATGCACGATCACCGGCTTGCCGCGATGCGCCGCCTCGGCGAGCTGCCACGCGAACGCCTCGCATTGCAGCGGCCGCGGCGAGCGATCGTAGTGGTAGTCGAGGCCGGTCTCGCCCACGGCGAGAACCCGCGGGTCGGCCAGCAGCCGCTCGAGGGCGCCGGCCGCGGCGTCGCCGAAGTCGGAGGCGTGGTGGGGATGGAGACCGGCGGTGGCGACGAGCTGCGGCGCAGCGTCCGTGGCGGCGCGGTGCGATGCGGCCAGCTCCAGGCAGCGCCCCGCCGCCGCGACGCTGTCGGCGACGCACACGATGGCCGCGACACCCGCCGCCCGCGCGCGCGCCAGCACCTCGGCGCGATCGGGGTCGAAGGCCGGATCGGCCAGGTGGCAGTGGGAGTCTACGAGGGGCACGGGGGCACGGACGCACGGGGGCACGGACGCACGGATGCGCCGCCCTCTGCCAGCCGACCGGCGCTACGGTTGCGGCGCCGGCTCGCGCGGCGTGGGGAGCTTCGTCCCGGCGGCCGCCGCGGCGGCCACCCTCGCACGCACGCCCCGGGCGTCCTTGCCCGGCCAGCGGTGCTCGATGGCCAGCAGCACCGGCGAGGCGATGTAGATGGACGAGAACGTTCCGGTAAAGATACCGAAGGTCATCACCCAGGCGAACGGCCGGATCACTTCGCCGGCGAAGATCAGCAGCGCCAGCGTCGTCGCCATCGTCGTGCCATGCGTGAGCACGCTGCGCGGCAACGTCTCGTTGATGCTGCGGTTCAGGATCCCCGCCAGATCGTCCCGCTTGTACTTGTGCAGGTTCTCCCGCACCCGGTCGAAGATGATGATGGTGTCGTTCAGCGAGTACCCGACCACCGTGAGGATCGCCGCCACCACCACCAGCGACACCTCGAGGTTCATGTACTTGATGAACGCCAGCGTGGTCAGGATGTCGTGCGCCGTGGCCAGGGTCGCGGCCACGCCGAACCGGAACTCGAAGCGGAACGCCAGGTACACCAGCGTCGCCAGGAACGAGAGCAGGATGGCGACGAGCGCCTTCTGGCGCAGCTCGCCCCCGACCTTCGGTCCCACCGCCTCGACCCGCTGCACGGTGAAGCTCTTCGGCCCGAACCGCGCCGTGAGCGCGCTGTCCACCTTCGCCGACGTGCGCTCCGCCTGCTTCTGGTCCACCACCTCGTTGGCCGAGAGCCGGGCGCGGATCACGTAGTCCAGCGGCGTGCCGAACTGCTGGATCTCCGCGTTGTGCAGGCCGCCCTTGTCCAGCGCGCCCCGGATCTCCCCGGCGTTGGTCTGCTGCGCCATCTGGACCTGCTCCAGCGTGCCACCGGTGAACTCGATGCTGTAGTTCAGCCCGCCGGCGAGGATCCAGATCAGGCCTGGGACGATGATGGCCGCGGTGAGGCCGTAGGCGTAGTGCCGCAGGCTGATGAAATCGTAGTTGGCGTGTGCGAAGAATCTGGTCATTTAGATACTCAGGGTCTGGAGCCCGGGCCGGCGCTCCAAGTAGATCATGTAGAAGGTGCGCGTCACGTAGATGGCGGTGATCATCGAGGCGATGATGCCGAGGATCAGCGTGACCGCGAAACCCTTGACCGGGCCGGTCCCGAACTGGAACAGGAACGCCGCGGTGAGGATAGTGGACACGTTCGAGTCCACGATGGCGTTCATCGCCATCTTGTACCCGGCGTCGATCGCCAGCCGCACCGACTTGCCGAGCGCCAGCTCCTCCCGGATCCGCTCGAAGATCAGCACGTTGGCGTCCACCGCGATGCCCACCGAGAGCACGAAGCCCGCGACCCCCGGAAGGGTCAGCGTGGCGTTGAGGGCCGCCAGTCCACCGAGGGTATAGAGCGCGTAGAGCACCAGCGCCGCGACCGCGAGCGCGCCGGCCCGCCGGTAGTAGCCGACCATGACGACGATCACCAGCAGCACCGCGACGGTCGCGGCGATGGTGGCGTCGTGGATCGAGTCCTTGCCCAGCGTCGGCCCGACCGTTCGCTCCTCCACGATCTGGAGCGGGGCCGGCAGCGCGCCGGCCTTGAGCACCAGCGCCAGATCCTGCGCCTCCTGGAGGCTCGAGTTGCCCAGCTCGATCTGGCCGTGGGTGCTGATCTGACCGCGGATCACCGGTGGCTGGCTCTGGACCAGGTTGTCCAGCACGATCGCCATGTTGTCGCCGATGTGCTTCCCCGTCTCGCGCTCGAAAGTGCGGCCGCCGCGCCGCGACAGGGTGAAGTTCACCACCGCCTGGTTGGTCAGCGGGTCGAGCTGCGCGCGCGCGTCGGTCAGCTCCTCACCGGTGATGATAGGCCGCTCGACCAGGGCGTAGAGCGACAGGTAGCCCCGGGCGCCCCGCGACAGCGGCTGCGCGCCCCAGCGCATCACGATCCCGCGCGGCAGCAGGCGCAGCGAGTCCACCTGCTCGATCATCCTGGAGACGATGGCCACCTTCTCCTGCTGGACCATGAACTCGCCGGGCATCGTGCCCTGGAAGAGCAGCGGCGACAGCGGCCCGGTGAGCGTCGTGTCGGACGTCTTGGCCGCCTCCCGCCGCGCCCCCCGTCCGGTGTCGGGCTTCGCGCCGCCCAGGATCTGCTCCACCGACGCTGCGCCGCCGGGCGGCAAGCCGGCGCCGGCCGCCGCGCGGTGCGCCGAGTCGGCCACCGCCAGGCCCACGCTCCGCTCGGTGACGCCGGCGGCCGAGAGCGCGCGGTCCATCGCGGCGAGCCCGCCCCTGAACAGCCCCTCCTTGTCCGTCATCTCGAACTGGAGGAACGCCGAGCGCTGCACGATCGCCTTGGCGCGAGCCGGGTCCTTCAGCCCCGGCAGCTCGACGATGATGCGGGTGCTGCCGAGCTTCTGGACCAGCGGCTCGGCGACCCCGAACTCGTCGATGCGGGTGCGGATCACCTTCAGCGCACGGTCGATCGCGTCGGCGACGTTGGGAACCTTCCCCTTGCTCTGGTCGAGCTCGAGGCCGAGGTGGATCCCGCCCTGCAGGTCGAGACCCTCCTTGAGGGCAACCCGCCGCTCGGTCGTGTCGTGCATCAGCCCGTCGCTGCCGCGCGTCCGGATCTTGACGTCGCGCGGCCAGAGGCTGAACACCGCAATCGCCGCCAGAATCCCGATGACGATCAGTCGAGCGCGTATGGAATCAAGCATTCGAGGCTCGTGGAAAAAGACAAACGTCAGAGGTTAACGGTCCCGCCCACCTCAGTCAACGCACGGAGGGCGTCGCGCCGGTCGCGCGCCAGCTGGAGCCGGAGCGCGTCCGCCGACGCGAACCGCATCACGTCGCGCAGCCGCCGGACGAACTCCACCGTGGCGATCTCACCTGCCAGCTCTCCCTCGAAGTCGAAGAGGTGCGCCTCCAGGGACCGGCTCGCATCGCCGAAGGTGGGCCGCGGTCCCAGGTTCAACATCGCTCCCCGCCGCTCCCCGCGCCACGCGACGCGCGCCGCGTAGACGCCGTCGGGCGGCAGCAGCTTCTTGGGGTGCGGCGGCGCCAGGTTGATGGTCGGCACGCCGAGCCCCCGGCCCCGCCCCGCCCCGCGCACCACCTCGCCGGTGGCCGAGTACCAGCGGCCCAGACAGGCCCGCGCCGTCTCCAGGTCGCCCCCGGCCACCGCGCGCCGGATCAGGGTGGACGACACCGGGCGGCCGTCGATCACGACGGCAGGCACCACGTCCACCGCGAACCCGTCCTCGCGACCGATGCGCCGCAGCAGCTCGACCCCGCCCGAGCGGCCGCGTCCGAAGCCGTGGTCGTGGCCGATCACCAATTCGGCCAGGTCGTACCGCCGCTCCAGCTCCTCCCGCACGAACCGTTCCGGCGGGAGCTCCGCCAGCGCCGCTGTGAAGGGCAGGAACGCCACGTGGTCCACCGGCGACTCGGCCAGCAGCACGCGCTTCTCCTCGGCGGTGGTGAGGAGCCGCGGCGCGGCCGGCGGGTTGACGATCTCCAGCGGATGCGGCTCGAAGGTGACCAGCACGCTCCGCCCGCCCGAGGCCGCCGCCCGGCGCGCGATCTCCGCGAGCACCCCCTGGTGCCCGAGATGCACGCCGTCGAACGTGCCCACCGTCAGGACGTCGCCGCTCACGGCGTCAGCACCACCAGCGGCGCGTACCGTCCCTCGCGCCACTCCGCCACCGCGAGGAGCTGTCCGCCGCCGAACACCGCCACCGGGCCTTCGAGCCGCGCCGGCTCCTCGATCTTCCGGCCGTGGGCAATGGCCTCCGCGTTCGACGGGCCGATCTCCAGCGCCGGCAGGTGCCGCACCGCCTCGGCCAGCGGCCGCAGCACCGGCCGCTCGAGCGCCAGCGCGGCCAGCGGCATCGCGTCCTCGACCCGCCACGGCCCGATCCCGAGCCGGCGCAGCGCCCCGAGGTGTGCCCGCGAGCCCAGCGCCCGCCCCACGTCCCGGGCGATGGACCGCACGTACGTCCCCGTCCCGCACCGGACGTCCACCACCAGCTCCCCGGCCGCGCGATCGAGCGGCCCACAGACGACGATCTCGTGGATCACGACCGGCACCGCCGCCATCTCCAGCGGCTCGCCGCGCCGCACTCGCCTGTACGCCCGCTCGCCCGCGACCTTCTTGGCCGAGACCCGGGGCGGCACCTGCGTCGCGCTCGCGGCGACCGCGGCCACGGCGGCGGCGATCTCGGCGTCGCTGCGCTCGCGCCAGCCGTCGTCCCGCTCCAGCGGTTCGCCGGTCGCGTCGTCGCTGCTGGTCTCGCAGCCGAAGCGGACCGTGCCGCGGTACCGCTTGGGGAGCAGCGCGACGAACCGCGCGAGGCGGGTGGCCCGGCCCGCCAGCACCAGCAGCAGGCCGGTCGCGGCGGGGTCGAGCGTCCCGGCGTGCCCCACTCTCCGCTCACCGAGCGCCCGGCGGGCCACGGCGACGACGTCGTGCGACGTGGGGCCCGCGGGCTTGTCCACGAGCAGCAGACCGTCCGTGCCCCCGTGCCCCTGTGTCCCCGTGCCCGCGTCAGTCAGGGCGTCCCGTCTCCCGTCTGGCGCAGCTGGGCCAGCAGCGAGTCGATGCGCGACGCGCGCTCCAGCTCCCGGTCGAGCTCGAACGTCACCTCCGGCACCGTCCTTACGCGCAACTGCGCTCCGATGGCGCGCCGCATGGCGCCCGCCGCGTGGACGAGCGCCCGGCGGCTCCGCTCCTTCGTCTCCTCGTCGCCGTGCACCATCACCTGCACCACCGCGCGCTTGAGGTCGGGCGTGACGCGCACGCCCGTCACCGTCACCAACCCCAGCCGCGGGTCGCGCGCCTCCGCCGTGAGGAACCCGGCCACCGCCTCGCGGATCGCTTCGGCCACCCGCTGGGGTCGGCGGCCCGGGGTCTTGTTCCTCATGCGAACGACATCTCGCTGGAAATGACGTAGGCGAGCGGCTCGCCGGCGATCAGCCGGTCGCACGAGCCGAGCACTTCCTCGGCGTGCCGGCGGTCGGTCGCCACCACGCTGCACGCCAGGGCGGCCAGCTGCCAGGCGTCCTGGTGCGCCACCTCGGCGGCCGAGACGTTGAACTGGTGGTGCAGCCGGTCCTTGAGGCTCTTCACGATCCGCCGCTTGTCCTTGAGCGACTGGCAGCCGGCCAGCTGCAGCTCCCACGACCGGACGCCGACGACCACGGCGCTACTCGCCCCGGGCCGGCCCCGCCGTCTCGAGGCTGCGGGCGATGCTTTCGATGCGGAACCCTTCGATCACGTCACCGACCTTGAGGTCGTTGAAGTTCTCGATGCCGATGCCGCACTCCAGCCCGTCCTTGACCTCCTTCACGTCGTCCTTGAAGCGGCGCAGCGAGGCGAACCCGCCCGTGTACACCACGGTACCGTCGCGAATCACGCGCGCCTTGACGCCGCGCTGCATGGTGCCGTTGCGGACGAAGCAGCCGGCGATCGTGCCCACGCCCGAGATCTTGAACAGCTGCCGCACCTCGGCCTCCCCGACGACGACTTCCTTCTGCTCCGGCTTGAGCAGGCCTTCCAGCGCGGCCTTCACGTCGTCCACGGCCTCGTAGATGATCCGGTACTGCCGGATGTCCACGTGCTCGCGCTCGGCGGCCGCGCGCGCGTTGGAATCCGGGCGGACGTGGAAGCCGATGATGATCGCCAGCGAGGCCTTGGCCAGCAGGACGTCGGACTCGTTGATCGCTCCGACGCCGCGGTGCACCACCTCGACCTTCACCTCCGACGTCGAGAGCTGCGAGAGCGCATCGGCCAGCGCCTCGGCCGGCCCGCCCTGGTCCGCCTTGATGATGATGCGGAGCGCCGCCCCGGCCGCCTCGTCCTTCTTCTGGAAGAACTCCTCCAGCGAGACGCCGGCCCGGCTGCCGCGGCGGTGCTGCGCCTCGCGGTCGAGCCGCTGCCGCTTCTGCGCCGTGTCGCGTGCGTGGCTGCTGTCCGCCACGACGGCGAACGAGTCGCCCGCCTCCGGCACGCCCTGGAAGCCCAGCACCTGCACCGGCGTCGAGGGGCCCGCCTCCTTCACCGGCTTGCCGCGCTCGTCGAACATCGCCCGCACCACGCCCGAGTACATCCCGCAGATGAAGGCGTCCCCCGTCTTCAAAGTGCCGGCGGTCACCAGAATGGTGGCCAGCGGCCCCTTGCCCGGGTCGAGCTGCGCCTCCAGCACCGTGCCCGCGGCGGGACGGTCCGGGTTGGCCTTGAGGTCCAGCAGGTCGGCCTGGAGCAGGATCTGCTCCAGCAGCTTGTCCACGTTGGTGCCCTTCTTGGCGGAGATGGGCGTGGCCAGCGTCTGGCCGCCGAACTCCTCGAGCACCACCTCCTGCTGCAGCAGGTCGCGCCTGACCTTGTCCACGTTGGCCGACGGCAGATCGATCTTGTTGATCGCGACCACCAGCGGCACGCCGGCGTTCTTCGCGTGACTGATGGCCTCGATGGTCTGCGGCATCACCTGGTCGTCGGCCGCCACGACCAGCACGACCAGGTCGGTGACCTGGGCGCCCCGCGCGCGCATCGCGGTGAAGGCCTGGTGGCCCGGCGTGTCGAGGAACGTGACCCGGCGGCCGTCGGGCAGCAGCACGTTGTACGCTCCGATGTGCTGCGTGATGCCGCCCGCCTCGCCGGCGATGACGTTGGTCTTGCGGATGAAGTCCAGCAGCGACGTCTTGCCGTGGTCCACGTGCCCCATCACCGTCACGATCGGCGGCCGCGGCTGCAGGTTCTCCACCAGCTCCGGCGGCTCCGCCTCAGCGTCGGCCGCCGCATACTCCTTTTCGCGCACGGCCTGGAAGTCGTACTCCGAGCAGATCAGCTCGATCTGATCGAAGTCCAGCCGCTGGTTGACGGTGACCATCATCCCCAGCTCCTTGAAGGCGAAGGCGACGATCTGCGACGCCGGCACCTTCAGGATCTCCGCCAGCTCCGCCACCGAGATGAACTCGTTGACGTGGACGAGCGTCTTCTCCTTTTCCTTCTCGTCGGCGACCCGCTGCGCCTCCAGGTCGCGGAACGATGGCTCGTCGTCGCGGCGCCGCACGCCCTTCTTGGCGGGCCCGCGGATCGTCGCCAGGGTGCGGGCCACGTTTTCGGCCACCGCCTCCTGGTCCACCGTCCACTTCTTGCCCTTCTTCCGCTTCTTCTTGTCGCGGCGGCGGTCCTCGATGACGCCGCCCGGCGCGGCCGACGCGACGGGGCGCGGCGGCGGTGCGCCGGCGCCCGGCACCGCGGATGCCACGGGCTTGGGGCGCGCCGACATGGGGCGGCCCACCGGCGTCGGGATGTGCGGCACCCGCTCCCGCCCGGCGCCCGGAACGGTCGAGCCCATGTAGGACACCGGGCCCGACGGCGGCACGGCGGCTCCCGGCGCGGGCCCGGCGGGAGCGACCCGCGCGGCGCTCGCCGACGGCGGCGAGCCCTCGGCCGGCGCCATGGCACTCGGCGCCGGGGACACCGCGGCCCCCGCACTCGGCGCGACCGCGTTGAAGACCTGAACCTCCGCCTGCGGCTCCACCCCTTCCTCTTCGGGTGGCGCCAGCTCGGGCGGGAAGAGTTCGGTCACGTGCAACGCCGGCTCCTCGGCCACCTCTTCGACGAACAAGGCGCCGACTTCCGGCTCGCGGGCGGCGGCTTCCGCGGCGGCGACGACGGCGGCCTCCGCCTCCTGCGCGGCGACGTCTGCCGCGGTGCGGCGGCGGCGGCGCGGGCGCAGCTCCTCGACGGGCTGGGGCGCCGGCGCCTCGACTTTCGGCTTTGCCACGGCGCGGCGGCGGCCCTTGGAGGGCGCGGGCTGCTTCTCCTTCCGCTTCTCGCGCTCCCAGCGCGCGCGGACCCGGGAGACCTTGTCTTCCTCGAGCGCGCTCAAGTGGCTCCGGACGAAGATGTCCATCTCCCGGAGCAGCTTCATCAGCTCGTCGCTGGCGACGCCGAACTCGGCCGCCAGATCGTGCACCCGCATACTCATTTCCTGATCTTCTCCCCTCGGTCTTCCACCGCCAGGTACGTCTTGAGCCCGCGTGCCAACTGCCTGTCCAGCACCGCCACCCCGTGCACCGGCGGATGGCCCAACGCCTTCCCCAACGCATCCGCATCCGGACCGATCAGGACGGTGACCGCCCGGTGTCCCGCCAGCGGTGCGAGGCGCTCGCGCGCCCGCTCGCTGACGTCACTCGGCAGCACCACTGCCTCGGCCAGCCCCCGCCGCAGCGCGTCCCGCGCCGCGTCCACGCCGATCGCGAGCCGCCGCGCCCGCGCGCCGAGGCCCAGCAGGCCGAGGGCCGTGCGGACGGAGTCCGTCACGCTGACGGCGGAAGCTCCGGCGGCGTGCTCCCACCGGCATCGGGTGACGCCGGCTCCGGCGGCACCGCAGCCGCTTCGGGCAAGGCCTGACCGGCCGCGCCCGATGATTCGTCCGTCGTCGTCAGCTCGTCGATCAGCGCCAGCAATCGCTCGGCCATCTCCGGCGCCATGCCGGGGATGGACCGGACTTCCTCCGGCTCGAGGTCGAGGATGTCGGAGAAGGTTCGATATCCCGCGGCGTCCAAGACGGCGAGCAGGTCCTGCGTGATCCCACCCAGCTCCGCCAGAGCCACCGCGGCGACGTCCTCACCCTCCTCCGCCGGTGCCGGGAGCAGTGGGGCGAACAGCGGCCGCTCGCCGCCGCGCTCCAGCCACTCACGGCTCGAGTAGAGGTCGATCTTCCACCCGGTCAGCTCGGAGGCCAGTCGCACGTTCTGCCCGTTGCGGCCGATGGCGAGGCTGAGCTGGTCCTCGTCCACGATCGCCTGAATCGTCTTGGTGTCCGGATCGGAGAACACGCGCGCCACGCGGGCCGGCGCCAACGCCAGCCGCGCGAACCGCTCCGGATCGGGGCTCCACGGCACGATGTCGATGCGCTCGCCGCTCAGCTCGTTGACCACGGCCTGCACACGGCTGCCCTTGAGGCCGACGCACGCACCCACCGGATCGATCCCGTCGTCGCGGCTGAAGACCGCGATCTTGGTCCGGCTCCCCACCTCGCGCGCGGTGGCGCGGATGTCCACGATGGCCTGCAGGATCTCCGGCACCTCGAGCTTGAAGAGCGCCTTCACGAACAGTGGGTCGCCCCGCGACAGGATCAGCCGCGGTCCCTTGGGCGTCTCCTCCAGCTTCTTGAGGACCGCGCGGATGGTGTCGCCCTGGTGAAAGTGCTCGCGGTGGTTCTGCTCGCGGTAGGGAATGATCGCCTCCGCCTCGCGGAACTTGTTCAGCATCACGACGATCTTGCCGCGCTCGATCTGCTGCACCTCGCCCGAAAGCAGCTCGCCCACCCGGTCTGCAAACTCCTCGCGGATCCGCGAGCGCTCGCCCTCGCGCACCCGCTGGATGATGCGCTGCTTGGCCGCCTGCACGGCGTTGCGCCCAAACTCGGAGAAGTCCACGTCCTCCTCGAGCACGTCGCCGGGCTGGAAATCGGGATCGTTCCAGCGGGCCTCTTCCACCGAGACCTGCCGGCTCGGATCCTCCACCGCCTCCACCACCTCGCGGAGCACCGTGATGTGGATCTGGCCGCTCATCTCGTCGATGCCGATGTCGGCCCGCACGTTGGGGCCGTACTTCTTCGTCAACGCAGCGAGCACGCCGTCGCGAATCAGGTCCAGCAGTTCGCTGCGGTCGAGCTGCTTCAGCGAGGCCAGCTCCTTGAACGCCGTCAGGACATCGGTACCGCTCATGTGTTGTGCTCCACGCGCGTCTACCACTCGAAGGCGAGACGCGCTTCCTTGATCTCCGATAGCAGCAGCGTGCGCCGCACGCCCTTGGGAAACTCCAGTTCCACCTTCGGCTCCGGCGGCCCGTCGACCACCTGCAGGGCACGCACCCGGAACCGCCCGCCCAAGCTCGGCACCAGCACCTCGGCCGGCTCGCCGAGGAACCGGCGCCACTCGTCGGGCCGCCGCAGCGGCCGCTCCAGCCCCGGGGAGGACACCTCGAGCACGTAGCGACCCTCGCCGAGGGCGATCTCGTCAAGCCAGGGCTCGAGGGCCCGGCTCACCGCCGCGCACTCGTCTACCCTGATCCCGTGGCCGGGGCCGGAGTCGGGACGGTCGATCCGGAGCACGATCAGCGGGCGGCGCCTGCTGCCACCCACTTTGCACTCCACGACCTCGAAGCCCAACCCGGCAACCCGCTCGGCCAACTCGCGTTGGAGATCGGCTGGCGACGACACGGAAGCCCCAGAAAAGAAAAATGTGGGGCACACAACCCCACATCCAAGAACCGCGAGCCGAGCCCCTCGACCCGCGCTACAACGGCAGAAAGCTAGACCGTGCCGGCAGCCCCGTCAAGCGGCCGGCCCAGGTACGCCACCATTCGGCCATCGCGGCCCGCGGAGCCGCGATGGGAGAAGAACCGGTCGCGCGAGCAGGCCGTGCAGTACGGGGACCGCGTGAGATCCCGCACGCCGAGCCGCGCGGCGCGCGCGGCGAGCGCGTCTCGCAGATCCAGCTGCGATGGGCCCCGCACCACCCGCCCCTCGACGGCGCGCACGACTTCCGGACCCACCTCGTAGCAGTCGCCGCAGATGCCCACGCCGAGGTGGACAGCCACGTCGGCCGCGCCGATGCCGCACCGCGAGGCCAGCAGTCCCACGCCGCGCTCCAGGATCCCGGCCGCCACGCCTCGCCACCCCGCATGGAGGAGCGCCACCGCCTCGCCGTCCCGCGCGGCGAGGTAGATGGGCACGCAGTCCGCGATCGTCACGCCCAGCAGGAGGCCGCGCTGCCGGGTCGCGTGCCCGTCGATCTCCTCCGCGACGTGCCATCCCTCGCCCACGCCCTCGTGCCACGCGACCGAGGCCGAGTGCACCTGCCGCGCCATCTGGAACGCCGGGAACTGCCCGCCTACCGCGTGCAGGAAGGCGCGCCACCGGCCCATCACCCGCCCGACCGGCTCCTCCGTCTGCAGCCCCAGCGAGAACCCGCCGTTCCCGCCCCGCACCGTGAGCCCGGCCACCAGGCCGAACCGCTCGCGCCACTCCACCAGCTCGGCGCGCGGCACCATGCGGTCCGCGAGGAACGCCTCGGGCGCGGGCCGCGCCGCGGGCGAGCCGGGCGCCGCGCCCGCCGTCTGCGCCGGGGCCGTGTCGCCCGTCCTCGCCGGAGCCGCGCTCATTACTCGCTGCGCCGGATCACGGCACCCAAGGCCGTGAGCCGCTCGTGGAGCCGCTCGTACCCGCGCTCGATCTGGCCGACATTGTGGATGGTGCTGGTGCCCTCCGCGGCGAGCGCCGCCAGGAGGATCGCCATCCCGGCGCGGATGTCCGGGCTCTCGACCGTCCCGGCGTGGAGCGCCGACGGTCCCGCCACCACCGCGCGGTGCGGATCGCACAGCACGATCCGCGCACCCATCCCGATCAGCTTGTCCACGAAGAACAGGCGTGACTCGAACATCTTCTCGAACAGCAGGATCAAGCCCTCGCACTGCGTGGCGGTCACCAGCGCGATGCTCATCAGGTCAGCCGGGAAGGCCGGCCACGGCCCGTCCTCGAGCTTGGAGATGTGGCCGCCGAGGTCGTCCCGCACCCGCCGCGCCTGGCCGGCCGCCACTACCAGCCGGTCGCCGTCGAGCTTCGCCTCGACGCCCAGCCGCTCGAAGCCCAGCAGCGTGGCGCGCAGGTCGTCGGGCCGGACGCCCTCGATGGTGAGGGCGGAGTTGGTAACCGCGGCGAGCCCGACGAACGATCCGATCTCGATGTGGTCGGGGCCGATGGCGAACCGCGCGCCCTTGAGGGCCCGAGCGCCTTCGATCGTCAGCGTGTTGGTGCCGATCCCTTCGATCTGTGCGCCGAGCGCAACGAGGAAGCGCGCCAGGTCCTGGACGTGGGGCTCCGACGCGGCGTTGCGGAGCACCGTCCGGCCGCGCGCCGCGACCGCCGCCATCAGCGCGTTCTCCGTGCCGGTGACGCTCGCCTCGTCGAGGAACACCTCGGCGCCTACCAGCTGCTTCGTCTCGAAGTCGAAGGTCGCGCCCACCTCTATTTCCGCGCCGAGTCGCTGCAACGCCAGCAGGTGCGTGTCGATGCGCCGCCGGCCGATGACGTCGCCGCCGGGCGGCGGGAGCCGCACGCGCCCGAACCGCGCGAGCAGGGGGCCCGCGAGCAGCACCGACGCGCGGATCTTCCCGCACAGCGCCGGATCGGGGTCGGCCGACTTCGCGTTCCGCGCATCGAGCGTGAGGGTGTGCTCCCCGTCCCACGTGGCGCTGACCCCCTGCGAGACCAGCAGCTCGAGCATGGTTTCCACGTCGCCGATGCGTGGCACGTTGTCGAGGACGCACGGTCCGTCCGCAAGCAGCGTAGCGGCGAGGATGGGGAGCGCGGCGTTCTTGTTGCCTGCGGGCCGGATCGTCCCGGAGAGACGGTGCCCGCCTTCGACGACGAAGAAAGGAGCCATGGCGCCCCAAGAATGCGGATGCGCTCACACAGCGTCAAGGCGATTGCTTGACACCTCTCCCGCGCGGGCCGATGTTGCACCCGCCATGAGCCCCATTCCCGCCTGGGTCGCACCGACCGTCGCCATCGCGCTGGTCGTGATCGCCGCGTCCCTGCTCGTGATGGGCGGCGTCGCGCTGGCAATCGGCCTCGGCCTCAGGAGCAAGAGCCGCGCCCTCAGCGCCCAGCTCACGGCCGTCACGACCGATGCCCGAGCGCTGCTCGGCCGGCTCAAGCTCGAGATCGAGGGCTACGTCGATCTCTCGGGCGATGCGCGGGCCAAACTCAAGGGCGCGATGGCGGCGGTGGAGACGCGACTCGAGGCCCTGGACACGCTGGCCGACGTGCTGCAGGAGGAAGTCGAGGAGACGGCCCTGAGCGCGGCGACGCTCTTGAGGACGGTGCGCCGCTCCGGCTCGGTGCTCGGCGCCGCGCGGCGCGCCATGCGGCGCCGCCGGCCCGCCGAACGAGAAGGCTGACGCGGGGGTGCGCCGGGTCGCGGTCTGCGCCGTCGTCGTCGTGCTGCTGCTCGCGCTGCTTCCGCACCAGGCCTGGGCCTGGTCGCCCGGCACCCACATCTTCATCGGCCAGTCGGTCCTGGCGAACCTGCAGGCCCTGCCCGGCTGGCTGGCCGCGCTGCTCGAGGCCCATCCGTTCCACTTCCTCTACGGCTCCATCGCCGCCGACACCTCCTTCGCCAAGAAGTACGCGCCGGTGGGGCGGCACAGCCACTCCTGGCACGTGGGCCAGGAGATCGTCGAGCTGGCCGGCCGCGCGCCGCTCAAGGCGTTCGGCTATGGCTACATGGCGCACCTCGCGGCCGACGTCGTCGCCCACAACTTCTTCGTGCCGCGCCAGCTGGTGCTGACCTCGTCCACCCGCGCGCTGGGCCATTCCTACTGGGAAGGCCGCTTCGACATGCACGTCGGCGACACCTCCGCTCGGACGGCGCGCGAGGTCCTCGCCGGCGATCATGCCGAGGCCGACGCGCACCTCGACCGCATCATCTCGCCGACCATCTTCAGCGTCGGTACCAATCGCCGGCTGTTCCGCGGCATGGTGCAGCTCACCGACTGGGCCAACTGGCGCCGGGTGGTGCAGCTGGCGGCCGACGCGAGCCGCTGGGACCTGCCGGACCACGACGTGGAGCGCCACGTTGCCGCGTCGTTCGACTACGTGATGGACCTGTTCAACGTCGGCGACCTCGCGCAGGCGCGGCGCTTCGAGCCGTCGGGCAGCAGCGCCCTGGCCGAAGCCAAGCGGATGCGGCGCCTCGCGCTCAGCAACGGCGGGCGCAATGACGCCGACCGCGTGGCCGAGGTCGCGGAGGCGCACTTCGGCCTCAAGCCGACGAACCTTGGATATTGGGAGCGCTACGACGTCGTGCCGCCGTGGCGGCGAGCCGGCGCGGCCTGACGCACCCGCAGTTCGCCAGTCTTCGCTGCCCTTCACCACCCCACCGAGTCGCCTCTCAGCGACGCCTGCGCCCGCGGCGCTGCGGCGCACGCGGCAGTTGACGCGATGGCAGGCTTCCTCCATAATGGAGGAGAAATGGAGGAACACATGGCGACCCTGAACATCAAGAATCTCCCGGAGGCGCTGCACCGCCGCCTGCGCGAGCGCGCCCGGCGGCAGCACCGGTCCGTGGCGCAAGAGGTCACGCACATTCTGAGCGAGGCGCTCGCGGCCGCCGAGCCGCTCTCGATCCTGGAACTGAAGGGGCTCGGGAAGGAGCGCTGGGCCGGGGTGGACGCGGTGAAGTACGTGGCCGAGGAGCGGCGCGGGTGGAACTGAGGACGGCGGTGGGCAGCGGCCCGGTCGCCCTCGACACTGCCGCCTTCATCTACTTCATCGAGGAACACCCGCGGTTCGGGCGCCTCGTCGAGCGTCTCCTGATCGAGTCCGACCGCGGCGACCGGCTCGTCGTGACGTCCGCCCTCACGCTGTTGGAGGTCCTGGTCCTGCCCTACCGCCTGGGTGACGTGTCTCTGGCTGAGCGGTACGAGGCCATTCTGACTCGCAGCCGCGGCGTGCGGCTCGTGGAGCTGGATCGCACCCAGCTTCGGGCGGCGGCCCAGATCCGCGCAGCGTACCGCGCCCGCACCCCGGACGCCCTCCAGCTCGCCGCTGCCCTTACGCACCGCTGCTCGGCGTTCGTCACGAACGATCGAGCGATGCCGGCCGTGCCGGGCCTCCCGATTCTGCAGCTGTCCGACTACGTGGAATAGTAGCCGCCTGTCCGCGACGACTCGGATGCACCGCGCGGTTTGAGCGATGGCGCGCCGGCGCTATGGCCTCGGCGCCGTGGCTGGAGGAGCGGCGATCAGGCACAGCCCGCCAAACAGCAACCCACGCAATGCCAACATCGCCTTTCCCTCTGAGACGGGATTCATGGCTCGTCCGGCACGGACGCCTGCACGCGGCGGGCGCGGGCGAGGATGCGCTCGAAGCGTGGATCCCCGCGCAGAGGTGCCAGGAATGGATCGGCCTCGAAGAGCGTGACAGGCACGAAGGTCCGGTCCACGGCGTTCTCCAGCCAATCCAGAGCATCCTCCCTGCGCCCCAGTGCCGCCGTGAAGCCGGCCATGTGGTACGAGTACTGACAGTCCCGACGCAGCGATGCGACGAGTTCAGGCGTCAGGTGCGCGTCGAACTCCGCCACATCCCCCCGCAGGACCGCCCGCAGCATGTGGCCCAGGTGACCCAAGCTGTCCGCAGCCGGATTGGCGGTCAGGGGCGCCAGCGCCTCCAGGGCCGCGTCCCTGTGCCCGGCGAGGGCCTCGGCGATCGGTTCCCAGAATCGGGCCATCGGGGAGTCCGAGATCTTGCCACGGGCCTCGGCCATCCTACGCGCGCCCTCCTCGAAGTCCGCCGAGAAGAGGGCCAACAGCGGGTCGAAGAAGTTCCAATTCGGTTCCGCCGGATCGAGGCGACGAACCTCCTCCGTGAGCTGGGCCGCGGCCGCGACCTTCCCCACGCAGAGGTAGTACCAGGGAAGCCAGCCCCAGGCGGTAGTATCCCAGGGAGCTTCGGCCCGAGCCTTCCGGGCGTGGCCAATCCCCTTGGGCAAGTCCCCCTCGAGGATGCAGATCATGGCCAGCACGCCGTGGGCCCGCGCCAGCGTGGGATCCAGGGCCAGAGCCCGCTCCGCCAGGTCTCTCGATTCCTTGAGCGTCTCGTCCGTGCCCAATCCCAGATTCACGTACTGGAAGCGCACCATGGACCGTCCCACCAACACCAGCGGGTGCTCCCCGACGAGCTCACTGGCGCTCTGCAGGTACTGTTCGGCCCGCTTCAGCGCCGCCGGTTCGAAGAGCATGAAGTCCTGGTAGGCGCGGAGGTAGCTGTCGTAGGCGGCGGCGTTGGGGAGGGGCCGGGCCGCGAGCTTGCGATCCTCTTGCGGACTCAGGTGGACCTCGAGCGCGGCCACGATGGCCCGGGACACCTTCTCCTGCAGGTCGAACACGTCGTCCAGTGTCCCGGCGTACTTCTCCGCCCAGAGGTGCGCATCGGTCGCCGAATCAATCAGCTGCGCGGTGATCCGCAGGCTGTTCGCCGCCCGCCGCACGCTGCCCTCGATCACGTATCGGACGTTCAACTCCCGCGCGATCTCCGGTAGCGGTTGGGTCGTCCCCTTGTAGTGCATCGCCGAGGTGCGCGAGATCACGCGCAGCGCCCGGACCTTGGAGAGCGTTGCGATCAGTTCTTCGGTCAGGCCGTCGGCGAAGAACGCGTTGTCCGGATCGGGGCTCAGATTCTCGAACGGCAGCACGACCAGGGATAACTCCGGCGTCGCGGGCCGGCGTGCCGCTTCCACCAGCGCATCCGCCAGCGCCACCGCCGTCGCAAACCGGTCCTGCGGCGCTGTCGCCAGGGAGCGGCGCACCACCTCGTCCACCGCGGCCGGCACGTTGGTGAGGTGCGGCGGCGGCCCCGCCAGCCGCCGGGCGATCAGCGCCTGCATCGTTGCGCCGCTGAAGGGCGGCTCTCCCACCAGCACCTCATAGATCACGCAGCCGAGCGAGTAGACGTCGCTTCGCGCGTCCACCCCTTCCTCGCCCAGTGCCTGCTCGGGGCTCATGTACGCCGGCGTCCCGATCGCCACCCCCGTGGCCGTCAGCCGCTCGCCGGCCGCCACGGTCACCGCTCGCGCGATCCCGAAATCCGTTACGAACGGCTGGCCGCGCGAGACGAGGATGTTCTCCGGCTTGATGTCCCGGTGGACCACGCCCGCCTCGTGTGCGTAGGCCAGTGCCTGAGCGACCGGCCGCGCCACCGCAAGCATCGCCTCGACATCGAGCCGCTGCTCGCGCTCCAGGCGGGTGCGAAGCGACTCGCCTTCGATGTACGGCATCACGTAGTAGAGGAATCCGCCCGCCTCGCCGGAATCGAAGAGCGGCACGATGTGCGGGTGCTGGAGCTTGGCCGTGAGCCGGATCTCGGCCAGGAAGCGCTCGGCGCCGAGAGAAGCCGCCAATTCGGGGCGGAGCACTTTGAGGGCGACCGGGCGGTCGTGCTTGAGGTCCTGCGCGAGATACACCGTCGCCATCCCGCCCGCGCCGAGCTCCCGCTCGAGGCGGTAGCGACCGGCGAGAGCTGCGTTCAGACTGCCAGGGGCATCCGACATCGGCGGCCTCCCCGCGACCTTCTGACCCAGCTGGCAACGGAATGCTCCCAGCGTCTGCTACCACCCGAGATACCGTGGCCATGCGGTCGGCAACGGGTGCGATTTCCCTGCGTCCTCGGCCTTCGCGCTGCCACGGTTCGCTGCCGTTCGGGTGCTGGCGTGGCGCAACTGGCAGACGCAGCGGAGCGGCACTCCGTCGGGCGAAAGCCCGTGTGGGTTCGAGTCCCACCGCCAGCACCCGCCGCGTCGTTGACTCGGCTCCGGACGCGCTCTAGCTTGGAGTCACGGAGTGCCGCTGCGTAGCCAGACGCGCTACGCCGAGGGGAAGCCGGGGGGCCGATAGCCTCCCGGCTTTTCCATTTGGCAAGAAATTGACCGCGCTTCCGGCCGAGCGTAACTTGAGTTGCGGACTGCGATTCGCGTAGCGGTTTCGCTGCGCCATGCGAGCCGGGCGGTACACATACCGCCCGGCTTTGTTGTTCACTCGACCGGGATCGAGCGGCTTGCCGGCTCGCAGCCAGATCGCACTCGATGGTGTTGCGGCCGGAAAGCGCCGACGAGAGCCGCGCCAGCACGTCAGCCATGGTACCGACTCACCAGGAACACGCTCACATCACCTCCGGGCGCCCGTCGCGTAGTCCCCGAACACGCGCCGGCGCAGCGCGGCGAAGCGCGGGTCGCTCCGTACGGGATCCAGGTCAGGCCACGACTCAAGCGGGAACAACCACGCATCGTGCGCAGCGACCGCGCGGTCGAATGCGGCGAACGCCGCGTCGCGGTCGCCCAGCGCGACGTAAACCGCGCCCAGACTCCCCGGCGACACGTAGCGACGGCGCGCGTACGCCTCCAGGGCGTGCAAAACCTCGCGTGCCTCGGTCCGTCGGCCCATCCGGGCGAGGGTGAGGGCAAGCCCGAACAGCGGCCGCTCGGGGGAACGCAGCTGCGCCCGGCGGTAGACCGCCAGCGCCGAGTCGAGCTCCCCCTTCTCCCTCAGTGCCGCACCGTCAATGGCGTCCCAGTAGAAGAAAGTGGAGTCGATAATGGACAGGTGGTGGGCCTCGGCGATGGCCTCGTCGTACCGGCGCGCCAGGAGAAGACAGAACCCCCTGTTGAAGCTCGGGAAGGGTGAGAAACGGTCCAGCGCCATGGCGCGCTCCGCGACCGCGAGTCCCTCCGCCCGCAGTCGCGGGAACGAGCACGCGAAGTTGGGGAAGATGTCGGTGACGTCGCTGGAGCCGGAATCGAGCGCGATCGCGCGCCGGAGTGAACGCTCCGCCGCCGCGAAGTCGAATTCCGCCGTGGCCTGCAGCCACCCATACGCGGCCTGCGCGCCCGCAAGCAGGCTGTCCAAGGCCAGGGCCCGACGCGCGGCCTCCCGAGCCTTGGGCTGGATCTCCGCCGGGGCGAGGAACTCATCGCCGAGCCACTCCCAGGCGGTGGCAGTGCCGGCGTACGCTGGCGCGAAGGTCGAATCCAGCGCAAGGGCGCGCTGGTACAATTCGATCGCGCGGAGCAGGCCCTGCTCGCTGCCTTGCGAGGCGGAGTACCGCGCCCGCAGGTAGAGGTCATGGGCTTCGGGATTCTCCGTCCGGCCAGCGCGCGTCGCGGCGAGCCGGGCTCCGACGAGCTTGAGTCGGAGCTCCCCGACGATCGCGCTCGTGATCGAGTCCTGGAGGGCGAACATGTCCCGGACATCCCGCTCGTACTCGTTGCTCCAGAGCTGGAGCTCGTCCGACGTGCACACCAGCTGCGCGCTGACCCGCATGCGCGATCCCGACCGGCGTACCGTCGCCTCCACGACGTGGGTCACGTTGAGACGCTGGCCCACCGTCCGAGCGTCCTGCCCCCTCAGTTTGTACGCCGACGTCCGGCCGACCACCTTGAGGCCCGGCACCTTGCCGAGGGCACCGGCCAGCTCGTCGGTAAGCCCCTCCGCGAAATATTCGTTTGCCGTGTCGGCCCCGACGTCGAACGGCAGTACCGCGAGCGCGAGCGGACCGCCGCCGCACGCTGGCCTACCACCGCCCGTGAGCCGCGGCACCACGATCCACGCGGCAGCGAGCAGTACCACCACCGTCGCCGCTGCGCCGGCGACCCGCCAGGGACTCGCCCGGAATCGCGACCCGGCCGCCAGCCGCGCCGACGTCGGCGGATGCCCCGCGCTCGGCGTCGTGATCGCGTCCAGCGTCCGAAGAACCTCGTCCGCTGTCTGTGCCCGGTCTGCCGGCCGCTTCTCGAGCAGCCGCATGACCAGCGCCGCCAGGTCGGCGGGCAGAGCGGGCCGTCGATTCGCGATCGGCTCGGGCGGCTCGCTCACCTGCGCCGCCAGCATCCCCTCCGGCGTCCGGCCCGCGAACGGCGCCTGCCCCGTCAGCATCTCGTACGCCATCACGCCGAGCGCGTAGAGGTCGGCCCGGTGGTCCACGGTGGGGCTGGCCGCCGCCTGCTCCGGCGCCATGTACGCGGGCGTTCCCAGCGCCACGCCCACCGACGTGAGCCCCGTCTGCGACGCGTCTGCCGAGGCCGAGAGCGCCTTCGCCACTCCGAAGTCGGCCACGACCGCCGCGCCACCCGACAGCAGCACGTTGTCGGGCTTGATGTCGCGGTGCACCACGCCGTGCTGGTGCGCATAGGCGAGCGCCCGGCACACGTCGCGCAGGATGGAGACCGATTCGGCGACCGGCAGCTCGCCCCGCCGCGCCAGCACGTCGCGCAGCGACTCGCCCTCGACGTAGGGCATCAGGTAGTAGGGGAGCCCGTCCGCGTCGCCGGCGGCGAGCAGTGGTACGATGTGCGGATGCTGGAGGTGCGCCGCGACGGCGATCTCGCGCTTGAAGCGCTCGACGTTGATCTCCGCCGCCAGCTCTTCCCGCAGGACCTTCACCACCACCTTGCGGCCGAGCGCCACCTCCTCGGCCACGAAGACGCGGCTCATCCCGCCGCCACCGAGCTCGCGCTCGAGGCGGTAGCGGTCGGCGAGTGCCGTGCTCAGGCGGCCGGACAGGTCCGTCACGTGGCCGCTCCCGGCTGAAGGGACCAGCGCTACGATACGGCCCGCCCGACCAGGCGGCTAGAGCGGCAGCCGCCGGGGGCTAGGCCCCGAAGCCGAGCGTCTTCGCGACCGCTGCCTGCCGCTCGTCCAGCGTGAGGAAGCTGATGGCCGCAGGGTCCTCGGCGAGGTACAGCGCGCTCGCCAGATGCCAGCAGTCCGCACCGCGGACGTAGCCGGCGGCCAGCACCCGCGCGATCTCCGGGCGCAGCGGCCGGTCCGGCACCACCCAGGAGAGGCCGCTCAGCAGAGCCGGCTCCGGCTCAACGCGCTCCCGGACGAACGCTGAGCGCAGCTCCGCCTCCAGCAGGTCCGAAGCGGCCAGAACGTCGAACCGCTCGAGGCGCCGCGCCAGCGCCGCCGCGCCCGGCTCCCCGAACGCGACGGCGACCAAGCACGACGTGTCCACGTACGCGAGCTTCATCCGTCCCGGTCCGCCAGGAACCGTGCGAGGGCACCCGGCTTCCGCGCGACCGGGCGCAGGCCGCGCGCGCCGCGCTCCCCGCCGACCAGAACCCCGCGCTCCGTCAGCTGCTCCAGGCGGGCGGCGAGGTCGCCCTCCGCGTGCGCTACGGGCCGGATCTCCGCAACCGGCTCGCCGTGGACCGTCACCACGACGTGACGCCCTTCCCGCACCTGGCGGATGATGGCCGAGAGCTTCGCCTTGGCCTCGTACAGCGAGTAGGTATCGCGCATGGGAGGTAGCCTAACAAGTCTAGTCAGACTAGTCAATCTGGTGGCCCGGGCGCCGGCCGGGTGGCAGCAGCCGTCAAGCGACGGAGACACTCCGATGGATTCGGGTCGGCCCGCGCCGGCGCCGGGTCCCAGGCGCGTCACACGCCCGCGACCGGCAAGTCGGTGCTCGTGACCAGCAGTGAGGCATCCCAGGAGACGCGCTTCCCCCACTCCCTGGTGGCGGCGTAGTCCGCCATCCGCAGGACGTACGACTCGATCTTGGGGTAGGCCACCAGGCCTTCCAAGGCCCGCCGCGTGTCCGAGGCCACGAACTTCTTCTCCGTGAGGAGGTACGGCACGTAGATGTTGAACGCCTCGAACTGCTCCCTGGGCCTGCCGTGGAGCCGTCGTCCGAGCCAGTAGCGGAGCACTCTCCACGCGATCGGGTTCACCAGCCTGGGCCGCCGGAGCGGCGCCTGCCCGTTTTCGGCCCGGCGCTGGTTGAAGAAGTCCACGACGCGCCCCACGAACTCCATGGCCGGCATCGCGTCGTCGTCGGCGGTGACGTGGTAGGTTCTGCCGGTCGCCGCGGCGTCCCGGCCGAGCGCCAGTAGGGCGTCGCACACGTAGTCCACGGGCACGATGTCGAGCGTGGTGGTTCGCCGTCCCGGCACGACCGGCAGCAGGCCGCGGTAGATGAGCTTGATCGGGAAGTACAGCACGTTGAAGTTGAACGTCCGGCCCGTGCGACTGTCGCCCACGACGATGGACGGACGCACGACCGTGATGGGCAACTCGCCCATGCGCTCTCGCAGGAAGCGCTCCGCTTTCGCCTTGGTCTGCTCGTAGGTGTTGTTGAACGGCCCTGCCGGGTTGGGCAGTTCCTCCGGCCTGACGACGCCGTCGCGCCGGCCCGCGACATAGGCGGTGCTGACGTGCACCAGCCGCGCGAGGCGGCCGGCGCGACCGATCTCCGCCCCTAGCTCCGTCATCGCTTGCACGCCCGCGAAGTTCACTGCCTCGGCCTCTTCCAAAGGCAGATCGAAGTCCGTGGATGCGGCCGAGTGGATCAGCTCTTCGCACTCGGCGACGATCTCCTGGCGGGCCGCCGCGTCCATCCCGAGGCCCGGCCGGGTCAGATCTCCCACGATCCAGCGGACGCGGCGCTTCGCGTCCTGGGTCGCTTCGTGGTTGTTGAAGAAGAGCCTGAAGAGAACCTCGCGGCCGCGTTGCGCGGCGAAGGCCGCGGTCTCGGCGCGAACCAAGGCGTAGACACGCCGGTCCGGCTCACGCCCAAGAAGGCGTCGCAGGATCTCCGCGCCGATGAAGCCGGTTGCCCCGGTGAGGAACGTGGCGGGCATGGCCGCAGTAGACCGGGCGAGGGACGGTGCCGGGCCGGCCGCCTAGCGGCCCGGGCCGGGCGCCACGGACCACAGGCAACAGTACAGCATGGGCGCTTCTGGTCTTCGGCGCTGGCTTCGGCGCGTCACCGCCATCGCGCCCTCGCCAGGATACGCTCCGTCTTCGCACGCAACGCCTGGATGCGCGGGTCATCAGCCAGGGACGCATTGACCGCCAGCCCCAGCCAACGCCGGGTGAAGAGCGACGGCCCGCACCCGAGATAGCCCTGCACCGCTTGCTCACGCTGGCGCATCCAGACCAGGTACATGAGCGCGACGTTATCGCATCCCGGCTGCGCCAGCCTCGCTTCCAGCGCCCGAACCGCAGCGCTGTCGTGTGCGAAGGCGGCGAGGACAGCCGGGCCATACAAGAGGTCCGGCGTCAGCCGCGCATCAGCGACTGCGCCCGCCGTGTCGCCAGCCGTCAGCCGGTACAGCAAGCGGTAGGTGCGGAACGGGCCGTCGGGGTCGAGAGCAATGGCGCTGTCGACCGTCGCGAGTGCGCGATCGTTTCGGCCCATGAGGTAGTAGGTCCACGAGAGGTCCTGATACGTGATGGGCCGGACGGGATCGAGCGCGAGTGCGCGGCGCAGCGCGTCGATGCTAGCTGAGTCACTGACCCAGCTCAGGGTCGCGCCGAACTGATGCCAGGCCTCGTCGTTCCGTGGATTGAGTTCGATCGCACGCCGGAATGCCGCGAGGGACGCCAGCAGCGAGTCGTCCGCCGCCACCCCCGTTGCACGGGCCCACTCGACGAGCAGATAGGCGCGACCCATCCAAGCGTCGGACGACCGGGGGTTGAGGCGGAGAGCCCGTGTCGCAGCCTGCCGCGACAACCTGACCAGCGAGTCTGTCTCGCCGCTGCTGCTGCCAGGGTTCCAGTCCAATATCAGCGCCCACGTATACGCCAGTCGCCCATATGCGTCGGCAAACCCGGAGTCCGCGGCCGTCGCCGCGCGGTATGCCTTGACCGCGCCCTGCAGCGATGCCGAGGTGCGCCGGGCCAGCAGCACGTTGCCGCGCAGGAACTGCTCGTACGCTTGGCTGCTGCTGGTCACGCGACCCCCCAGCGCGCGCCGTTCCGCGGGACTCAGCCGACCCGCCACGCCCGCTGCGACTTCGGTGGAGATGACCTCCTCGATGCCGATCAGGTCGTCACCGGCTCGGTCGAAGGCCTCGGACCACACGGCCTCACCGGTTGCGGCCCTGACGGCTTCCACATTCACGCGCACGCGGCCACCGGCGGCACGAATGGCTCCGTTCACCAGGTACGCCGCGTTGAGCGTCCGGCCGAGCTGCTGGACCGACGACTGCTCCGGACTGCGCAGACGGCGCACCGCCGTCCGCGAGATCATCGTGAGGCGCGCGACCCCTCCGAGGCGCGTGGAGATCTGGTCCGCGAGCCCCTCGGCGAGGTACTGCGCCGAGGTGTCGCGGGTGGTGTTCTCGAAGGTGAGCACGGCAATGCTGTTGGGCGCGGGGCGCGCCGGCGCTGCCGCTCCCCCGCACGGCGCCGGCGTGCCGTCGGGGCACTGGGCGAAAGCAGGCCGCACAGACGCACAGACGCAGCAGACGCACAGGAAGGCCGCGCGCGCGGCGGCCCCCGTGCGTCCGTGCCTCCGTGCGTCCGTGCGCCTCATCAGAATCTCAGCTGCCGGTCGAGGGCCGCGTAGCGCGGGTCGGCGCGGAGCGGCGCCAGCTCGTCGTCCACACGCACGTACAGCAGGAAGCTCGTTCGCTCGTCGAACGCGCGGCGAAGCCACTCGATGCCTTTGTCTATGTCGCCCAGCGCCGCGTAGGCCCTGGCCAGGGCGACCGGGTTGTAGTAGCCGGGCGTGCGGGCCGCAAGCATCGAATCCACGGTGGCGCGGGCCGCTGCCGTATCGCCACGCGCCAGCAGGGCGCGCACGTACGTGCCCGCCACCCAGCCGCCGTAGTACCGCCAGCCTAAGAACGGCAGCGCACCCCGGAGATTTCCGCGCGCAGCCAGGAGTGTGCCCTCGATCGCGTTGGCATCGGCGGGCGGCAGGATTGCGCGGAGCCGCGGCAGCAGTGCCGCTGCGCTGTCGAGCCGATGGCCGTAGATCAGCCCGAAGGCGTAAACGACTCCGTTGTACGACAACAGCGAATCTGCCTGCCACCCGCGACTCGCCTCCTCGATGCTCTCGTCGATCCGGCCCTCGGCGCTTAGCGCCGTGCTCAAAGCAAGGCGGGGCTGGTCGCCGCGCGGATCCAGCGCGACGGCGCGGCGGCCGAGCCGCTCAGCCTCGTGGGCATCCAGATCGAGCGCGAGGACTGAATACCCGAGGAACGCGTAGGCGGGCGCCTGGGACGAGTCGAGCCGCAAGGACTGGGCGGCGGCAGCGCGCACCTGGCCGAAGCCCTCCCGCGGCGGCACGTAGCCGTCGGCAAGCATGCCCCATGCCTCCGCCTTGCGAGCGAACGCGGCCGCGAACGAAGAATCCCGCGCGATGGCCAGGTCGAGGTGGGCGAGCGCGGAGCGGATCGCCACTTCGTCGAAGGAGTGGTTCATCTCCTCGAGGCCCCGCAGGTACTCCTCGTACGCGAGCGCGTCGGTCGTCAGCCGCCGGGCCAGGCGCGCGCGCTCCTCAGGCAGCAACTGCCCGGTGATGGCCGTCGCGACCTCCCGAGCGATGTCGGACTCGACCGTCAGCAGATCACTGCTGGCCCGGTCGATGATGTCGCCCCCCACGTGCCTGCGAGTGGCCGCGCGAATCACCTCGTAGCGCAGCCGCACCCGGTTCCCGGCGCGCTGCACGCTCCCCGTGACGAGGTAGGCCGCGCGGAGGGCCTGACCCAGCGCCAGCGGGTCCTGCGCCGCGCGGCCCCGGTACCGCTCGACCTCGAAGCGCGACTTCACGTCCAGCCGCGGCACCTGCCCGAGCCGGATGATGATCTCCTCGGTGAGACCGTCGGCGAGGAAGGCGTCAGCCGTATCGCGGGACAGGTTGGCGAGATAGAGCACGGCGACGCTGTTGGGTGCTGGCGCTGCCCGTTGCGCGCCGCACGGCAGCGGCGTGCCGTCGGGGCACTGGCCTTCGAGTTGCGAAGTTGCGCAGACGGCAAGAAGGAAGGCCACCGCTAGCGCACGGCGCGAGAACATCCCGCCGCCGAGCTCGCGCTCGACGATACGGTAGGCGCTGCCGAGCGCCGCCTGGAGCCGCCCCAGGACGTCCGTAGGGCCTCCCGCGCCGGGGATTGCCGCCGCGAAATGACGCTCGAAGGTGCGCCGCGAAGTGAGAGACTGCAATACGTTGAAATGGCGACAGTTACAGTCGCCATTTCGAGGAGGTCGAGAAGCTAGAAAGTCAGTCCTTGAGCGCCTTCTGGAGCGCCGCGTTGACGACTTTCGGGTCGGCTTGCCCGGCTGACCGCTTCATCACCTGCCCCACCAGGAAACCCATCAGCTTCGTCTCGCCGCTCTTGTACCTGGCCACCTCGGCGCCGTGCGCGTCCAGCGTCTGCCACACCCACCCCTCGATCGCGCCGGTGTCGGAGACCTGAAGGAGGCCGAGCCGCTGAGCGACGGCGAGCGCGGTGTCGGCTGGAGCGGCGCCCAGTTCCGCGAGCACGCGCTTGGCTGCCTGTCGGCTCACCTTGGCCGACCGGACCAGCTCGACGACCTCAGCGGCGAGATCCGCCGGGAGAGGAATCGTCTCGCCATCCGGGCTGAGGCTCAGCAGATCGTTCGCCACCCAGTTCCAGGCTTCCTTCCCGGCGTTCGCACCCAGCTTCGCAGCGAATCCCTCGAAATAGTCCGCTATCGCCGCGGTCGCCGTCACCACCGCGCTCTCCGCGGCAGCCAGGCCGAAGCTCCGCTCGAACCGCTCCCGCTTGGCCGCGGGCAGCTCGGGGAGCGCCTGTGCCTCCTTCGCCCGCCACGCCTCGGAGAGCACGAGCGGCGGGATGTCGGGCTCGGGGAAGTAGCGGTAGTCATGGCTCTCTTCCTTCGAGCGCATCGGCCGCACCTCACCCGACCCCGCGTCGAACAGCATCGTCCGCTGCTCGATCTTCTCCCCGCGCTCGGTGGCGGCGATCTGTCGCGCCCGCTCCGCCGTGAGGGCGCGCTCCACCCCCGAGAACGAGTTCATGTTCTTCACTTCGGTCCGCGTCCGGAGCTCGGAGCTGCCGGCCGGGCGGATGGAGAGGTTCGCGTCCACCCGGAGGCTCCCCTCCTCCATGTTGCAGTCCGACACCTCGACGTACTTGAGCACCTGCTTGAGGGCGGTGAGATACGCCCGCGCCTCGGCCGGCGACCGCAGGTCGGGCTCGCTCACGATCTCGACCAGTGGCACGCCCGAGCGATTGAAGTCCACCGCCGTCTTCCCAGGCACCCGGTCGTGGAACGACTTGCCGGCATCTTCCTCGAGGTGCAGCCGCTTGATGCGCACCGTGAGCGGCCCGCGCTCCGGCGAGACGATCTCCAGCGCGCCGCCGGTGGCGAGCGGCTCCTCGAACTGGCTGATCTGGTAGCCCTTGGGCAGGTCGGGATAGAAGTAGTTCTTGCGGGCGAAGATGCTGCGAGCGTGCACCGTGCACCCCAGGGCGAGGGCCGCGCGCACCGCGAGCCGCACCGCCTGCTCGTTGGGCGCGGGGAGCGCGCCCGGGAGCCCCAAGCACACCGGGCACACGTTGGTGTTGGGGGGATCGCCGAACCGCGACGAGCAGCCGCAGAACATCTTGGTCCGCGTCAGGAGCTGGACGTGCACCTCGAGGCCGACGACGGCTTCCCAGGTCATCGGACCTCCGCCGCGGCGTCGAGCGCCTGCTCGAGCGCCTGCGCGACGCGGATGATCGTGCCCTCTCCTTCCATCGGCCCGATGAGCTGGCCGCCGATGGGGAGGCCGGCATCGCGCCCGATCGGCAGCGACAGCGCCGGTACCCACGCCAGGTTCGCCGTGCACACGAAGATGTCCGACAGATACATCGCCAGCGGGTCGGCGACGTTCTCGCCGAACTTGAACGCCGGCGTCGGCGTCGTGGGCGTGAACAGCGCGTGGACGCCTGCACCGAAGACGCGCGCGAAGTCGGCGCGGATCAGCTCGCGCACGCGCTGCGCTTTCCGGTAGTAGGCGTCGTAGTAGCCGGCGCTCAGCACGTAGGTGCCGAGCAGGATGCGGCGCCGCACCTCGGGGCCGAAGCCGCGGCCGCGCGTGGAGCGGAACATCGCGCGCACGTCAGCCACGCCACCGTCCCGCGGGCCGTAGCGCACCCCGTCGTACCGGGCGAGGTTCGACGACGCTTCCGCCGGCGCCACGATGTAGTAGGTCGGCACCGCGTACTTGGTGTGGGGGAGCGACACACCGCGGACTTCGGCGCCCAGCTCCTTCATCCGCTCGAGCGCGCGGCGGGTCGCTTCGTGCACACCCGCGTGCAGCCCCTCCGGGAAGTACTCCCGCGGCACGCCGATCACCGTGCCCGCGAGCGACGCGGCGGCCGGGCCGGGCTCGCCCAGCGGGATGCGATCCAGCGTCGTGCCGTCCCGATCGTCGCGCCCGCTTATCGCGGCCAACAGCCGCGCCGCGCTCGCCACGTCCTTGCCGAACGTCCCGATCTGGTCCAGCGACGAGCCGAAACCAACGAGGCCGTAACGGCTCACCCGCCCGTAGGTGGGCTTGATGCCGACCACTCCGCAGAACGCCGCGGGCTGCCGCACCGAGCCGCCAGTCTCCGACCCCAGGGCCATGGTGACGGCCCCGGCCGCGACCGCGGCTGCCGAGCCGCCGGACGACCCGCCGGGCACGCGCGACGGCTCCACCGGGTTCCGCGCCGGGCCGTAGGCGCACCACTCGGTGGACGAGCCCATCGCGAATTCGTCGCACGCCGTCTTGCCCGCGACGATCGCGCCGGCCTCGCGCAGCCGCCGGACGGCCGTAGCCTCGAACGGCGACCGCCACCCCTCGAGGATCTTCGAGCCGCAGGTAGTCGTGAACGTCGCGTCGGCGATCACGTCCTTCACCGCGACGACCTCACCCGCCAGCGCGCCGGCGGCCGCCGCGGGCGACGCGGCGAGCGCGTCCGCCTGCTCGAGCAGCGCGGCTTCCGACCAGGCGAGGAAGGCGTGCGTCCCCTTCCCTTCGCACGCGGCAATGCGCGCCGCCGCGCCTTTGGCGGCCGCCCGGAAGTCGGTCATGGGACGTCGTCCCCGCGGTCCAGCTCGCCCAGGCGCGGCACGGTGAACAGGCCGCCCTGGAACGAGGGAGCGAAGTCCTTCGGCGCGCGGGCCAGCGGATCGGGTGCGAGTTCGTCGCGCCGCAACCGCGCCGCGCGCTCGTCGCCCGCCACCCCGATGTCGTCGGTCACCTCGCCCAGCTGCGCGACGTAGTCGAGGATGCGGGTGAGCTGACGCTCCAGCTCGGCCGCCGTGGCCTCGTCCACCGCCAGCTCGGCCAGGGCCGCGATCTTCTCCACGTCCTTCCGGCTCACGCTCACCGGCTACTCCCAGTCCCGCTCGAGGCCGGCGTACGCCGCCAGCAGCTGCTTGAGCCCGACCGCCTCGTCGTCGAACTGCACCGCCACCTTCAGCTCGCGCCCACGGCCTTCCACCCGGCGGATCGTGCCGCTGCCGAAGCGGCGGTGCCGCACCCGCTCGCCGCTCCGGTAGAGCGGCGTGTCATCCGATACCTCCGCCGCGTCCGTATCCTCCGCCCCGACGAGCGCGAGCGACCCGCCCGTGCGGGTCGGCCGGCGCCGCGGCTCGCGGGCGAGCCCCCACGTGGGCCGGGTGACCCGCTGCTCGACCAGGGCCGGCGGCACGTCGTCCAAGAACCGCGACGGGAACGCCGCGCGCAGCTCCCCTGCCCGCCGCCGCGCGGTGGCGTAGGTGAGAAAGACCTTGTCCTTCGCCCTGGTCACGCCCACGTAGCAGAGCCGGCGCTCTTCTTCCAGCGCCTCGGGCGTGTCGGCGCGTGAGAGCGGGAACAATCCCTCCTCCAGCCCCGCGATCGCGACCACCGGAAACTCCAGACCCTTTGCCGCGTGCAGCGTCATCAGCGTCACGCCGTTCTCGCCGCGTTCGGTTTCCGCGTTGCTGGTCAAGGCGGCCTGGGCGAGGAACCGCTCGATGGGGCTGCCCTCCTCCGTGGCGTCGTCGCCGTCCGGCAATACGGCTCCCCATTCCTCCGACCACGCGGCCGCCGCGTTGATCAGCTCCGCGACGTTCTCCACCCGTTCCGGACCCGTCTCGTCCTCCTCGAGGAGGAACGCCTCGAACCCCGTGCGCGCCACGATCCCGCGCAGTGCCTCGGCCGGCTGGAGGCCACCCAGCTCGGCGCGCATCGCCAACAGCTCCCGCGCGTACTGCTCCAGCGACTCCCGCGCCTTGGGCCTCAAGTCCGGCAGGCGGCCGGCGGCCGCCGCGGTCCGCGCCAGCGACCACCCCCACTGCGCTGCCGAGCGGGTCAGGACCTCAAGGCTCTGCTCCCCGATGCCGCGACGGGGCGCCGCCACCGCGCGGCGGAACGCCGCGTCGTCATCCGGATTCACCACCAGCCGGAGGTGCGCCAGCACGTCCTTCACCTCGCGCCGCTCGTAGAAGCTCACCGCACCCACGACCCGGTACGGCACGCCGTGCCGCCGCAGCTCATCCTCGAACGCGCGGGTCTGTGCGTTGGTCCGCATCAACACCGCGATCTCGTCGAAGGCGTGCTCGCCGCGGCGCGCGCGGTCGACAAACTCGCGCACCAGCCACTCCGCCTCGTCGCGCTCGTCGGCGGCGCACACCACCGTAAGCGGCTCCCCGCCCTCGCGCCGGGTGAACAGCGTCTTGCCGAGCCGCCCGCGGTTCAAGGCGATGACGCTGTTCGCCGCGTCCAGGATCGCGCTGGTCGAGCGGTAGTTCTGCTCCAGTCGTACCAGCCGCGCGCCCGGGTAGTCGCGCTGGAACTCGAGGATGTTGCGCAGGTCGGCGCCGCGCCACCCGTAGATGGACTGGTCGTCGTCCCCCACGACGAACACGTTGCCGCCCTCGCCCGCCAGCGCCCTCAACAGCAGGTACTGCGCCCGGTTGGTGTCCTGGTACTCGTCCACCAGCAGGAACCGGAACCGCTCCCGGTAACCCGCCAGGATCCCCGGCTGCTCCGCGAACAGGGTGAGCGGATGGAGCAGCAGGTCGTCGAAGTCCATCGCGTTGGCGCGCCGCAGCGCCGCCCCCATCGCGGCGTACACGCGGGCGACGTTGGCGTGATAGGGGTCGGCCGCCTCGGCCGCGTACGCCTCGGGTGCCAGCATCGCGTTCTTGGCCCGCGAGATCTCGTGCCGCACGCCGCGCGCGCCGTACAGCTTGGGCGGCAGCCCCAGGTCGTCCACCAGGCGGCGCACCAGCGCCTCCACGTCGTCCTCGTCATAGATCGTGAAGGCCCGGGAGAAGCCCAGCGACGGCGCCTCGCGCCGCAGCAGCCGCGCGCACACCGCGTGGAACGTCCCGATCCACAGCCCCCCCGGCTCGGCGCCCAAGAGCTGGGCGACGCGCGCCTTCATCTCCCCGGCTGCCTTGTTGGTGAAGGTGACCGCGAGGATGTGGCGCGGGTCCACGCCGTGCTCGTCGATCAGCCGCGCCAGCCGCACCGTCAGCACGCGCGTCTTGCCCGACCCGGCGCCGGCCAGCACCAGCATCGGACCGGAGACGTGTGCGACCGCTTCCTGCTGTGCCTCGTTGAGGGAAACGGCGATCATCCCGCGGGACTCTCCCGCGGCAGGCGGAGGGCGAACCGCGCGCCGACGGCCGACGGCTCCAGCGTGAGCCGCCCGCCGTGTCCTTCCTCGACCACCCGGCGCGCGAGGGCCAGGCCGAGGCCCCAGCCCCGCTCCTTGGTGGTCGTCCCGGCCGTGAACAAGCGGTGGCGCACCGCGCCCGACACGCCGGGGCCGTCGTCGCTCACAATCACCACGACGCCATCCGGCTCGTTCGCCACGGCGATCTCGATGCGGCCGTCGCGGCCCTGGAGCGCGTCCACCGCGTTCCGGACCAGCGCCTCGAGAGCCCACTCCAGCAGCAGGGCGTCGCCCGGGACCTGCGCCGGCGCCCCGTCCGACCGCAGCTCCAGCGTCACGCGGTGCCCCAGCGTCGGCAGCCGAGGCCGGAAGTACGTGGCGACGGCGTCGGCGACCGCGGCGACGTCCACGCTGTCACGGCGCGGCGGCTGCCCGATGCGCTCGAAGCGCCGGGCCACCCGGTCGAGCCGCTCGAAGTCACTCGTCAGGTGGGCGGCGATTTCTTCGGGCCGGTCGGCCCCGTCCCGCAGCCGGTCGATCCACCCGGCGAGCGAGGTGAGCGGCGTTCCGAGCTGGTGCGCCGACTCGCGCGCCATCGCCACCCACACGCGGTCGCGCGCCGCACGGACCGACGCGCGGTGGGCGAGCACCGCGACGCCCGCCAGGCCCACCACGGTCGCCAGCTCCAGCACGAACACGAGCCGCAGCCGCGCGCGCACCGGCGGCGCGCCCACGTGAACGGTGCGCGCGCCCCGCGCCATCAGGGCGGGCGTCTCACGGTCGAGTGCCGCCACGAACGCCTTGAGGTCGGGGGAGCCGAGCGCCATCGGCCAGGGGAGGTTGGCGGTATCGGTCGCCACGCCGCGCGCGTCGGTCACGACGAGCGGAATGCCCTGGCGGCGGATCTCGGTGGCGAGCGCGAATAGCGCGTCGGTCGCGCCGGACTCGCTGGAGTCGGACAGACCGGAGAAGACCCGGGAGTAGAGTTCCGACGCGCGCCGCGCGTCGTCGGTCAAGTGCTCCGCCGTCAGGTAGGCGGAAACCAGCGTGAGCACGGCCGCGAGTACCGCCAGCACCCACACGGTGGCGGGGCGCCGCAGCCAGGCGCGCCGGCGAGCCCTAGGACGCGTGGGCCTCAAGGCGGTCCACCCCCAGCGCCGGCGCCAGCGCCGGCGGCACACGCACGGTTCCGTCCACCTGCTGGCCCGTCTCCAGCAGCGCGATGACCGTGCGCGGCAGGGCGAGCGCAGAACCGTTGAGGGTGTGCACGAACTCCGGCTTCGCACCACGCGCCGGCCGGTACCGCGTGTTCATCCGCCGTGCCTGGAAATCCTGGTAGGTGCTGCAACTCGACACCTCCAGCCACTTCCGCACCCCGGGTGCCCACACCTCGAGATCGTACTGCCGGTGGTTGGCAAATCCCATGTCGCCCGCGGCGATCCGGACCACGCGGTACGCCAGGCCGAGTCGCTGGAGCACCGTCTCCGCGTGCCCGGTCAGCTCCTCGTGCGCCGCGGCGCTGGCCTCGGGTCGCTCGAGGCGCACCAATTCAACCTTGTCGAACTGATGCACGCGCGTCAGGCCCCGCGTGTCTGCACCGTGCGCCCCCGCCTCGCGCCGGAAGCAGGGCGTGTACGCCACGTACTTCTTCGGCAGCTCCTCCGCGCGCAGCACCTCGCCGCGGTGGAGATTGGTGACCGGAACCTCGGCCGTCGGGACTAGGAACAGGTCGTCCGACGTGCGGTACATGTCGTCCTCGTACTTCGGCAACTGTCCGGTGCCCGTCATGCAGGCGCGGTTCACGACGAACGGCGGCGCCACCTCGGTGTACCCATGCTCCTGCGTGTGCAGGTCGAGCATGAAGCCGATCAGCGCGCGCTCCAGTCTCGCGCCCATCCCCACCAGGAGCGGGAAGCCCGAGCCCGCGAGCGCCGCCCCGCGCTCCAGCTCGAGCAGCCCCAGCGCCTTGCCGATGTCCCAGTGCGCCCGGTGCCACGGCTGCGGCTCCACCGGCTCGCCCCAGCTGCGCACCACCGCGTTGTGCGTCGCGTCGCCGGGCGGCACGTCGTCGGCCGGGACGTTGGGCACGTACGCCAGCGCCTGCTCGAACGCCGCGTCCGCCTCCGCCGCGACGGCGGCCGCCGCCTCGGCACGGGCCGAGAGGCCGCCGAGGGTGGCCAGCAGCGCGGCGGCGTCCTCGCCCCGGCGCTTCCGCTCCCCGACCTCGCGGCTCTTGGCGTTGAGCTCGCCCTTGATGGCATCGGCCTCGCCAACGGCGACGCGGCGTCGCTCCGCCAGCGCGCGCAGCCGCTCCAGCAGGACGTCCAGCTCCGGCCCCGAGCCGCGCGCCGCCAGCCGGCCGCGCAAGGCCGCGAAGGCCTCGGCGTCGCGGAACAACCGGGGATCGAGCACGGCTAATAGGTCGGTGGGACGGTGTCGGCCTTGAGGCTGCGATAGCCGCAGTTCGGATCGACGAGGATGTTGAAGGTGAGCGAGCGGTCCACCAGGTCGACCGTCGTGACCTGCAGCTTGGCGTAGATCGGCCGGACGTACCCGTTGGTGCAGGTTTCCGAGCGCGAGGCCGCGAGGACTACGGTGCCCACCTTGACCACGACCGCCGACGTATCCTGATAGCCGGTCGTCGGCGCGATCGTGATCGAGTCGAACGGCTGCTGCGTGACCTGCAACCCACCGTCCACGTACAGGCCCATCGTGCCCCGCGGAAGCAAGACCGCGCTGGTGTCGTGGAGGCTGTCCACCTGGAGGTCGAACGCGAAGTCGAACGCCGACGTGCGGTCGGTGCGCACCACGGTCTGCAGCATCACGTCGTACGCCGAGGGATCGACGAGCGGGGTACTGGAGAGCGCCCACAGCGTCACTGAGCCCACCGCGGTCCCTATGTTGGCCGGGGACAGCGTGGACGTGATCGCGCACGCCGCCGTGGCGGCGAGCAGACTCAGCCCGAGGAGCGCGGCCGCACGCGGGGAGATCCGAGGACGCGACATCAGCTAACCATCGAAGAATAGGCGAGTTGCGCGCCCAGTGTCAACCGCGTCATGCGCTTGACACCGCCCCGCCGGCGGCCTACGTTGGACCGCCATCACCCACGAGGAGCCGTATGCCGACCATCCGCGACGTGGTGCAGGCGCTGGCGCGCCGCGAAGGGGTGGATGCGGTGATCATCCTCGGCAACGACGGACTGCCGATCGACAGCCAGGTCGCCGCCGGCCTCGACTCCGAAACGGTCGCCGCCCATCTGCCGGCGGTCCTGCAGTCGTGCGAGGAGCTGGGCCGGAACGCCCTGCGTGGTGACCTCACCACCGGCGTCCTCGAGTACGCGGGCGGCTTCGCCGTCGTGGCCAACCTGTCGCACGACGCCAAGCTCCTGGTGTTGCTCCGCCCCGGCGCCAACCTTGGCCCGTTGCTCTACGATCTCACGCGCCACCGCGCCGCGATCGCCGGGTTGCTGTAGCGCGGTGCCGACGCCGCATCATCTCCTCGTCATCGACGACGAACCCTTCATCGGACGCATTGTGCGCCTGGAGTTCGAGCGCGGCCCCTACCGGGTCTCCATCGCCCACGACGGCGACGAGGGGCTGCAGTTCCTGCGCGAACACCCCGACGTGGACATCGTCCTGCTGGACGTGAACATGCCGGCCCGCTCCGGCCTCGACGTGCTCGCGGAGGTGCGGGAGGATCCGCAGCTCCGCGGCGTGCCGTTCATCGTGCTCACCGCCGCGGGCCAGAGCGCGACCGCGGAGCGCGCCCGGACCCTCGGGGCGGCCGCCTTCGTCACCAAGCCGTTCTCGCCGAAGAAGCTGTTCCGCCAGGTCGCGACCATCCTCGGCGAGACGCCGGACGGCGAGCCCGACGAGGAGGAGGCCTGATGCGCTGGGCGGTGGTGCTGGCGGGCGGTGTGGGCTCCCGGTTCTGGCCGATCTCCACCGCCGAACGGCCCAAGCAGCTGCTGGCCCTCGCCGGCGAGCGGCCCCTGGTCGTGGACTCGGTGGAACGCCTCCTCCCGCTCATCCCGGCCGAACGCGTGCTGCTCGTGGGCTCGCTGGCGTTGCAGGACGCGTTGCGGCGTGTCCTCCCTGCCATTCCCGCCGGCAACGTTCTGGCCGAGCCCGTGGCGGCCTCCACGGCGCCGGCGCTCGCCTGGGCCACCGCGCGCGCCCGCGCCGCCGACCCCGGGGCAAGCGTCCTCAGCGTGCACGCCGACTGGACGGTCGCCGACCCGGAGGGGTTCCGCGCCTCGGCCGCCGCGGCACTCGACGTCGCCGAGCGCGAAGACGTGCTGGTGACGGTCGGAGCGCGGGCCACCAGGCCCGAGATCGGCTACGGGTACATCGTGCCCGGGGAGCGGATCGGTGCCGGACCCGCGCGGCGCATCGCGCGCTTCGTCGAGAAACCGGGCGCGGACGACGCCGAGCGGCTCATCGCCGGCGGCGCGCTGTGGAACACCGGGATGTTCGCCTGGACCGCGGCGCGGTTTCGCTCCGAGTGCGAGCACCACGCCCCCGAGCTTGCCGGCGGCCTCCCGTCCCTCGACCGCGGCGACGTCGAGGCGTTCTACCGCACCGTCAGGCCGGTGAGCGTCGACGTCGGCCTGTACGAGCGCACGACCCGCGGCGCCGTGCTCGCCGGAGACTTCGGGTGGGACGACGTCGGCTCGTGGGCGGCGCTATCGCGCGTGCGCGCGGCGGACGCGAGCGGCAACGTCACGATCGGGCCGGCCTACGCCGTGGATGCGGCGCGTTGCATCGTCTGGAGCGAGGACGGGGCCACCGTGGTCGAGGGCGTCACCGACTTGGTCGTGGTGCGCTCGCACGGCGTCACGCTGGTCACGACCCGCGCGCGCGCACCGTACCTCAAGGAGCTGCTGGCCCGGTTGCCGGCCAAGCTCGCGGGAGAGGGCGGAGCGAGCGGAGGGGAGCGCCGATGAGCACCCAGCTGTTTTTGTACGACGCGCCCGAAGACCTCGCGCCGTTCCTGCCGTTCTCGCTCTCGCGCCCGCTGGGGGAGCTCCGCTACGGCGCGTTCCTGCTGCGCGAGCGCTGGTCGGCCCGGCTGGACCTGCCGGTCATGGGCTACGTCACGCCGCAGGAGCACCTGGCGGACTTCGGCGAGCCCGGCTCTCCGGGCGTGGTTGCGGCCCCCGTCGAGAAGCACGAGCCGCGGCTGCTGTTCCGCTCCACGTTCGTGCCGGCGGTCGACCTCGGCGCAGCAGCGTCGCCCGCGGAGACCGTGCGCTTCGTGGATTCCACCGGCGCGACCGTGGGCTTCGGCCTCCCCCGCCGCGCCGACTGGCCCGGCTTCGCCGCGGCGGCGGCGTGGCCCGCCGCGCCGGTCGGGGGCAAGCGGCTTGCAGGCGCGTGGGACCTGGTGGGCGATCTGGCGCAGGTGCTGCCGGCGGATCTCGAGCGGCTGCGGTCCGAGCACGCCGCCGCGAGCATCCCGCGCGGCGCGACGGTCATCGGCGACCCCGCGCTGGTGCTCACCGGCGACGCGTTGCTCGAGCCCCACGTCGTGCTCGACGTGCGCAACGGCCCGATCATGCTGGCGCCCGGCGTCGAGGTGCGGGCGTTCACCCGCCTGGTGGGGCCGCTCGCGGTGGCGCGGGACACCCGCATCCTGGGCGGCCAGGTCTCGGGCAGCGCGATCGGCCCGCGCTGCGTGGTGCACGGTGAAGTCTCGACCTCCGTGTTCCTCGGCTACGCCAACAAGTCGCACGACGGCTTCCTGGGGCACGCCGTCATCGGCCGCTGGGTCAATCTTGGCGCGGGCACGATCAACTCCAACCTCAAGAACACGTACGGTCCGGTGCGCGTGACGCTCGGCGGGAAACGTTACGAGACGGGCCTCCTGTTCATGGGGTCGTTGATCGGCGACCACGTGAAGACCGCGATCGGCACGATGCTGCCCACCGGCTGCACGATCGGCGTCGGCGCCAACCTGTTCGGCAGCTCGCGGCCGGGCAGCGAGGTGCCGCCGTTCGCCTGGGGGCTCGACGAGCCGGGCAAAGTGGTCGAGTGCGGCCGGTTCGTGGAGATCGCGGCGCGGGTGATGCCCCGCCGCGACGTGGTGGTCGACGACCGGATGCGGCGTTACCTCGCCGCCGTCTGGGGGGCCGCCACGCTCGCGACGCCGTGCGGCTGACCGTGCTGGGGTCCGGGAGCCGCGGCAACGCGGTGCTCCTGGAGTCCGGCGACGGCGCGCTGCTGGTGGACGCCGGGTTTTCTTTTCGCGATCTCTCCCGGCGGCTGGCGGCGGCCGGATGCGACGCGGCGCGGCTGGTCGGCGTCGCCCTCACCCACGAGCACGGCGATCACGTGCGAGGCGCACCCGGCGCCGCGGCGGCGTGGGGCGTCCCGCTCCTCGCCAGCGCCGGGACGCTGGCCGCGCTGGCGCCGCGCCTCAAGCCGGGCACCACGACCTGCATCCTGGCGGCGAGCGCACCGCACCGGTGCGGCGGATTCACGCTGCGTGCCTACCCGACGGCGCACGACGCGGCGGACGCAATCATGCTGGTGGTGGAAGACGGCGATGGGCGGCGCGTCGGGATCGCCTACGACGTCGGATCGCCGACGGCGGCGCTGAAGCACGCCTGCCGCGAGCTGGATGCGCTGGTGCTCGAGACCAACCACGACGAGGTCCTGCTCCGCTCGAGCAGCTATCCTCCCGCGGTGCGCGCCCGCATCGCCGGCCACGGCGGCCATCTCTCCAACCGTGAGGCGGCCCTGCTGGCCGCCGAGGTGGCCCACGCGGGCCTCGCGATCCTGGTCCTGGCGCATCTCTCCGACCGCTGCAACACCCCCGAGCTGGCACGCGACGCGGTCGCGGGCGCGCTCCGGGGCACGGCGTTCCGGGGAAGGCTGCTGGTGGCACGGCAGGATGCTCCGCTTCCGGCCGTCGAGGTCGGAGCGGACCTGGAGCAGCTCGCGCTACCCCTGCGTGGGAGGCGGTGAGGGCGACGCCGGCGGTGCGGCGTCGGGCGGCTTGGATTCGGCGAGCGGGAGCGCGTGCATGTCCACCACCGGCGCCTGGTCCGCGAGCGCGGCCTGCCTCGGCTCCCACTCCGACATCATCTTGACGAACCGGCGCGCCACGTCAGGCTCGAACTCCGTCCCAGCCCGCTCCTCGACGTAGTCCAGCACCTTCCCCGCCGGCCACGCGGCGCGGTACGGCCGGTTGGTGCGCAGCGCGTCGTACACGTCGCACACGTGCACCAGTTTCGACGCCTGGTGGCACTCACGCGGGTAGTCCAGCTTCGGGTAGCCCCCGCCGTTCTGCATGATGTGGTGCTCGTACGCCACCACCGCCGCCAGGTCGAGGTTCTCCCGCGACTCCATGATGATGCGTGCGCCTTCCACCGGATGGCGGTTCATGATCTCCCGCTCCTCCGGCGTCAAGCGGCCCGTCTTGTTCAGGATTTCAGTGGGGATCTTCACCTTGCCGATATCGTGGAGCAGGCCCGCCACGCCGAACGACCGCACGTCGCGCGCGCCCAGCCCGATCCACTCCGCCAGGCCCATCGCGAGCACGCACACGTTGAGGGAGTGCGTCGTCGTGTACTCGTCGTAGCGCCGCAGCTCGAGCAGCGGCAGCACCACCGCCTGGTCCCCGTGCATCGCCGCGGCCAGCGAGCGCACCACCGCTTCGGCCTCGGCCAGCGGCAGGCCACTCCCGCCCTGCATCTCCTCGTGCAGCCACTGCACCGTCTCCGCTTCCTCGTGCAGCGACAGCGCGATCGTCGCGGTGGCGAGCTCCGGCGTACCCTCCAGCTCCTTGATGCCCACCGCCCCGAACTTGATGGGTCCGCCACCGCGCGGCGCCTCCCCCGTCTGCTGGACGGCGAACAGCGTCAGCTTGGCCAGCAGCTGCGAGAGGAAGCTCTCGAACTCCTCGCGCGTAACCTCCGTCTCGAACTCGACGCGCTGGATGCCCGCCCCCGCCAGGCGGTTGCTCCAGTCCCAGCCGCGCAGCTGGCGCAGCGGCCGGTCACCGAACACCACGTCGTCCCCGAGGAACGAGAAGGACACGCGGCGGTCCACTTTCTGGAGCGCCTGCAGGTTGCCGTACGCGATGTCCACGACGCCCTCCCGCGCGGGGTGCCCCTCGGGGTACAGCGCCATGGTGGACAGCGCCTGGGCCAGCGACGTCAGGAAGCGCGCCGGATCGCTCACTTGCCTCCCTTGAGTGCGTCGCCGGCGACCTTCGTGATCGCCGGGTCCCTCAGCGAGAGGGCCTGCTCCAGCCTTTCCCGGGCGCGGCGATCGGACTGGAACTGCCCGAGCGCCCCCAGCGCCGCGAGGAACTCGGGCGCATCGAAGCCGCGCCGCATCCCGCCCAGGAGACTCCGCCTGAGCTGCGTGATCCTGAGCAGCGCGTCGAGCGAGAGCCGGCCGCCCTCCGCCGCGAGCGCGCGGATCGCCGCCACGCGCAGCTCCGTCTCCTCATCGCCGGTAGCGAGTGCGACCACCAGCGGCACCGCCGCCTCGGGACAGCCCCCGTCCGAGACGGCCGCCAGCGCGAGCCACTTCACGCGCGGGTCCTCGTCGGCCAGCGCGGTGCAGATCGCGCGGGTCCGCACCGTAGGATCCTTGAACAGTACGCGGAGCGCCTCGCGGCGCACCCGGAGATCTGCGTGTTGCGCGAACTGGGCCGCGTTGAGGCCGGCCGGGGCGGTCGGCAGCTCGGCCGCCAGATGGAGGAGGTTGCGCACGACGTACCACCGCTCGTCCCCCAGGCGCGGCACCAGGTGGGGGCCCAGCGCGGGCCCGATCTTGATCAGCCGGTCAAGCAGCCCGCGCCGGACCTGCCGCGACTCGGATTCCGCCAGCAGGTCCAGCAGCGGCTCCGCCACGGCGTCGTCCATCCGCGCCACGATGCGGTCGAGCAACGCGAAATCCACCGGCTGCACGGCCAGCATCACGCGCACGGCCCCCGGCGTGGCGATCCGGGCCGCAATGGCCTCGGTGGCAGGCGAGGGTTGCGGCGCGTGCTCGAGCACCGCGAGGGCGTCGGCCAACCGGTTCTGCAGGACCAGATGGTCCGCCGCGCGACCCACCGCGTCACCCGTCGCGCCCGTCTCGCACGCCATCTTCAGCACCCGCTCCGCCTCGGGCTCAAACTGCGCCTCGCCGGGTGCGACCAGGGAGGGCGCGACCTGCGCCATCTTCTCCAGCGCCGACGCATACCCGTCGGGGTTGGGGTCCGCGAGCGCCCAGCCCTGCACCAACTCGGCCACCTGGTCCCTGAGGTTGGTCTCGGCGATCGCCCGCGACGCGGTCGGACCCCGCTCCGCGTGGTGACCCAGCTTGGTGAGCATCCGCAGCATCGAGCGCGAGACCGGCGCGCCCTCCCCGGTCGCCGCGCGCACCAGGTCCACCACGGCGTCCACCGCCATGCCCTGCGACGCGTCGAGAATGAACTGCCGGCGCTGCGTCCGGTCGCCGCCCATCTCGAGCAGCCGTCCCAGCGTCTGCTGGTCCAGTGCCCCGATGAGCTTGCTCATCCGCTTCTTCAGCGCGACCGCACCCGAGCCGCCCGCGATCTTCAGCTCGTCGGCGATCTGCAGCATGTAGCCGACGATCACCTGGTCGTAGGCGGTGCCGCGCTCGTGGCCCTCGATGGCCTGCGCGACCTGGGTGGGCTCCGCCGCCGCCGCCTCGATCGGCGCCGCCGGCTGCACCACGTCGAGCGCCGCGTCGATCTCCGCGTCGCTCAGCGGCGCCGTGGCCGCCGCCGGCGGGCGGAACGCGTGGGGCTCAGGCGGCTTCACTTCGGGCGGCCGCGGCTGTGCCTTGCCCACGTCCTCCGACGCCAGCGCCGCTCGCGCCAACCCCACCCACAGCTGAGCCGCCTTGGTGGCGCCGGGCGAGCTGGCGGCCTCGTCCCCCTCCTCCCCGTCGAGCAGCTGGAGCCGGCTGAAGGTGAGCGGGTACAGCCGGATATGGGGCCAGGCGGCGATCTTGCTCAACGGTTGGAGGCCCAGCGGCTCGCCCCCGCCGCGGCCGGCGTCCACCGCGAGCAGCTTGAGCGACTCGTCGATCTCGTCCCCCACAACGCCACGGGTGAAGGAGATCGCCCCGAGGTGATGCCGGTGCAGGCGGTCGGCCAGGTCCTTCAGCACCGGATGCCGCGGATCGGTCGCCACACCCTCGATCACCAGCTGATCGCGGGCCACGCCCAGGGACAGGGTCCCCCGCTCCGCCAGCAGCGAGTCGAGCCGGCGTGCCACGCCCTCGGAGGAGGGGCCCAGCGTCGGGTGCCCTCCGGGATACATGGCGTGCTTATGCAGCGCGATGGAGAACTCGATCAGGAAATCCGACAGCTCGCGCGGGAGCGCGGCGCGCTGGACCGTGGACTGCCGTGGTGCGGCAGGCTGCGAAGGGGCGGCCGGCTCGGTCATCGCGGTCAGGAAGATAGGGGAATTCCCGTACCAGCGCACCGGCACACCGGCCCCGCGCTTGCGCCCGGGGCCCGCGGGCGCGACACTGCGACGTCCTTCCGCTGGAGCAGATCATGATCCGGCTCACGCATCCCCGCGCTACCCTCGTCCTCGCCGCGGCGCTTTGCGCCCCGCCGGCGCGGGCTCAGACCTCCGGCCGGCCGCTGCGGCCTGCCCACACCTTCTCGATCGTCGCCGTGGACTCGGCCACCGGCCAGATCGGTGTTGCCGTGCAGTCGCACTGGTTCTCGGTCGGCAGCTCGGTGGTGTGGGCCGAGCCCGGCGTCGGCGCCGTGGCGACCCAGTCGTTCATCGAGCCCGCCTACGGCCCGCGCGCCCTGGCGCTGATGCGCACCGGCGTACCGGCGCCGCTCGCACTCCGCGCACTGGTCGTCGCCGACCCCGACTCGGCGGTGCGGCAACTGGGGATGATCGACGCGCAGGGCCGGGTCGCGTCATACACCGGCCGGCGCGACGTACCCGAAGCCGGCAGCCACGTCGGGCGGTGGTACGCGGCCCAGGCCAACCTGATGGCGAAGAACACCGTCTGGGACGCGATGGCGCGCGCGTTCGAGACGACGCGCGGCGACCTGGCCGACCGGCTGCTCGCCGCCCTCGACGCGGCGCAGCGCGAAGGCGGCGACATCCGCGGCAAGCAGTCGGCGGCGCTCATCGTCGTGAGCGGCGACCGTCGCCTTCCCCCGTGGCAGCGCATCTTCGACCTGCGGGTCGAGGACTCCCACGAGCCGCTGCGCGAGCTGCGGCGGCTGGTGCGCGTGGAGCGCGCCTACAACCTCGCCACCGACGGCGACAACTACACGACCGCGGGCCGGGTGGACTCGGCCATCGTCGCCTACGCTTCGGCCGAGGCGCTGCTCCCGGACAGCGCGGTGAACGGCGAGCTGGTCTTCTGGCACGCCAACACCCTGGCCGACCAGGGCCGCGTGGACGACGCTGTTCCGCTGTTTGCGCGCGCCTTCGCGCAGGACACCGGGTGGGCGACGCTGCTGTGGAGATTACCGAAGGTGGGGCTGCTGCATGCCGATTCCGCCACCGTCGCGAGAATCATCACACAGAGTTGCAGAGTCGCAGGGTTGCAGAGTTGCAGGGGTTCGAACTAGGAAGCACACGGAGGGTAGACAAGACAACGGCCCCGGATCGCTCCGGGGCCGTGTCGTTCCTGCCAACTGACATCTGGCAACCACTGCAACTCTGCAACTCTGCTTACTGGCCTAGTACATCCCGCCCATACCACCGCCGCCGCCCGGCATCGGCGGCGCCTTCTGCTCTTCCTTCTTCTCCACCACGACCGCCTCGGTGGTGAGCAGCAGGCCCGCGATCGACGCCGCGTTCTGGAGCGCCGTGCGGGTCACCTTGGTCGGGTCGATGACGCCGGCCGCCACCAGATCCTCGTACGAGTCGGTGAGGGCGTTGTAGCCGAAGTTCTTCTCCTTCGACTCCCGCACCCTCGCGACCACGATCGAGCCCTCGGCCCCGGCGTTCTGGGCGATCATCCGAATCGGCTCCTCGAGGGCGCGCCGCACGATCTCGGCGCCGATCTGCTCCTCGTCCTCGAGCTTCAGCTTCGCCACGGCCGGCTGGCAGCGCAGCAGCGCGACGCCACCGCCCGTCACGATACCCTCCTCCACCGCCGCGCGCGTGGCGTGCAACGCGTCCTCGACGCGGGCCTTCTTCTCCTTCATCTCCGTCTCGGTGGCCGCGCCGACGTTGATGATCGCCACGCCGCCAGCCAGCTTCGCGAGCCGCTCCTGCAGCTTCTCCTTGTCGTAGTCCGACGTGGACTTCTCGATCGCCGCACGGATCTCGCCGATCCGGCCGTCGATCTCGGCGTGCTTGCCGCCGCCGTCCACGATCGTCGTGTTGTCCTTGTCAACCACGATCCGCTTCGCCTTGCCAAGGTCGGAGAGGACGGTGTTCTCGAGCTTGAAGCCCACTTCCTCGCTGATCACCTTGCCGCCGGTCAGCACCGCGATGTCCCGCAGCATTTCCTTGCGCCGGTCGCCGAAGCCGGGGGCCTTCACGCCGCACACCTTCAGGGTCCCGCGGAGCTTGTTCACCACCAGCGTCGCGAGCGCCTCACCCTCGACGTCCTCGGCGATGATGAGGAGGGGCTTGCCCATCTGCGCCACCTTCTCCAGCACCGGCAGGAGATCCTTCATCGAGCTGATCTTCTTGTCGTGGATCAGGATCAGCCCGTCCTCGAGCACCGCCTCCATCTTGTCCGGATCGGTCACGAAGTACGGCGAGAGATAGCCGCGGTCGAACTGCATCCCGTCCACGGTCTCCAGCTCCGTCTGCAGGCCCTTCGCCTCCTCGACCGTGATCACGCCGTCCTTGCCGACCTTCTCCATCGCGTCGGCGATGATGTCGCCGACATCGTGGTCGTTGTTGGCCGAGATGGCGCCGACCTGGGCGATCTCCTTCTTCCCCTTGGTCGGGACCGACACCTTCTTCAGCTCCTCCAGCACGACCTCGACGGCCTTGTCGATGCCGCGCTTCAGGGCCATCGGGTTCACGCCCGACGTCACGTTCTTGAGCCCCTCGCGGAAGATCGCCTGGGCCAGCACCGTCGCCGTCGTCGTCCCGTCACCCGCGATGTCGGAGGTCTTGGTCGCCACCTCCTTCACCATCTGCGCGCCCATGTTCTCGATCGCGTCGGGCAGCTCGATCTCCTTGGCCACCGTGACGCCGTCCTTCGTCACCGTCGGGCTCCCGAACTTCTTGTCGAGCACGACGTTCCGGCCCTTCGGGCCCAACGTCGCCTTCACCGCCTCGGCGAGCTGGTCCACGCCCCGCTTCAGCTTGGCGCGGGCATCCACGCCGAATACCAGTTCCTTCGCAGCCATTGCTGGTTCCTCCCGTAGCGGACGCTCAGCCGATCTTGGCGAGGACGTCCGACTCCTTGATGATCAGGAATGTGTCGTCCTCGATTGTGACCTCGGTGCCGCTGTATTTCCCATACAGCACCTTGTCACCCACCTTCAGCTCCATCGGGACCCGCGCGCCCTTCTCGATGCGACCCGGGCCGGCGGCGATGATTTCCCCCTGCTGCGGCTTCTCCTTCGCCGTGTCCGGGATGTACAACCCGCCCCGCATCTGCTCAGTCTCTTCGAGCGGACGGATCGCCACCCGATCAGCCAGGGGGTGCACCTTCACTTTGGCCTTGGATGTCGTGGCCATGGTTCTACGACCTCCTTGCAGGAATCGCTTCCATTGATGTGTTAGCAGTCATCTCAGGAGAGTGCTAATACTATGGGAGAACTCTACCCTTGCCGCTACCAGGAGTCAAGGACATGGTAGAGGCACTGTAACATATTGTCGTATAACGTGTTACGCCTTCAGTGCTTTATGAAGGCTCGATTGCGTGGGCCGCCGGTCGTGGACGCTGTATCGATCCAGAGGCTGTCCGGAATGCCGGGCGGCACCGCCCCGGCGGCGTGGCAGGCATCACATGGCAGGTAGGCCTTGAAGAGATGGTCGGCGTGAGTCGTGATGCGCCCCGCCGTGCTGTCCTTGCCCGTCCGCGCCTCCTCGATTCCGTAGTGGCAGGCGAAGCAGCTGCCTGGACGCACTTCCGGGCCGAGCTCGGGCGGAGGTGGCGGCGTCCGCGCGGTCAGGGCGTAGGCCTCTGTCGCGAGCCGCAGCGCCTGGCGCATCACCTGGTCGGCGGCGGCGAGGTTGTGGGCGGGCTTGGCGCGCTGGACGAAGGCCATCAGCCCGCGCGCCTCCGCCAGCCGGGCCAACGCCGGCGCCGGGGCGCGGGCGCCGAGGTCGGCCTCCGCTGCGCGCAGGTACGCATCGATCCAGCCGCGGCGCCGCTGGTAGCCACGGTCCCAGCGCTCCAGCACCCCGTTCCACGCGTTGCCGTGGCAACCGACGCATACGGCGGACGTGGGCTTGAGGCTGGTCCCCGGCCGGGGCGACGGCGCGTCCGGCGCAACGTGGCACGAGCGGCAGGTCACGCCGCCCATGAACATCAGGCTGGGTTTGAGCTCCTCGCCCGGCATGAGGCCGATCATCAGGCGCTGCTGCTCGGCGTGCACGCCGGCGTGGCAGTCCGCGCACTTCGCGCTCTGGGAGCTGTCCGCGGGAAGGCGGCGGCGGTGTTGGCGGGCATGGCAATCGAGGCACGCCAACGCGATCGAGCCGCTCATCGCGACCACGTGGTGCAGGATGGGCGCGTGGCAGCTCCGGCACGACAGCTCGGGGTGCTCGGCGTGCGCCGAGTCGGCGGGCGGGAGCTTGGCGGGGGGCTTGGCCTTGTGACAGGCGGCGCATCGCGCCACCGCCACGATCGTGTCCCCCTCGACCACCCGGTAGTGGCAGCGGGTGCACGGCACGCGCGCCTGCCGCAGCATCGCGTGCGACAGGGGCACGCCCTGACTGGTCATGGTCGTGTGGCGCGGCTGCGGGTGGCAGGTCGCGCAGCCGGAGTCGCGCGGGCTCGAGAGCTGCGAGAAGTGGCACAGCGCGCAGGTGGAGCTGTCCGCCTTGAGCACGGTGCTGCCGGCGTCGTGGGTGTGGCAGGCCGCGCACGGCACCGTGCGGTTCGCGCTCATCGGGTGCGCGGCGTGCCGGAAGCTGACCATCGCGATGTGCGCGGTGTCGGGCCCGCCGCTGGGATGGCACCCGCGGGCCGAGCACGCCACGTCGGGCACGCCCGCGCGGCCCGAGGGCGTAGGGCCGGCACGGTGGCAGCCGACGCAGGCCACGGCGCCGTGCGGGTTCTTCGCCACGGGGCGCTGCCTCGCGCACCCCGCGAGCGCGGCCGCCAGCGCGAGCATCGCCCCCGACCACCGGGGGAGCCCTAGCACAGCGATCCCCACAGGATCAGACCGATCAGGACGAGACCCACGCCCAGCAGCGCGAGCCCGCCCGCTGCCCCCACCACGTTCATCCACCGGGCCGGCGGCGGTGCCGGTTCGTCCACCACCGCCTTCGCGCTCGGCGCCGCCACGGCCACGCGCTCGCGCAGCTGCTCCGCCACCAGCGGGTGCTCCTCCTCCATGTAGTGGAGCGTGGCCCGGCCGGTGAACATCACCGCGTCGAGCGGCCACTTGTCGGGACGCAGGTGCACGTTGAAGAAGTGGATGGTGAAGATGAACGCCGTCGCGATCATCGCCTCGTAGGAGTGGACGATGATGGCGACGTTGAACAGGATGCCGGGGAAGAACCGGCCGAAGAACTCCGGTTGCCACAGCATCAGGCCGGTGAAGCCGATCGCGCCGACGCCCCACAGCTCGGCGAAGTAGTCGAACTTTTCCATGTAGCTGTAACGCCCGAACCGCGGCTGCGGGCCGCGCCCGAAGAACCACCTCACCATGGCCAGCGCATCGCGCAGGTCCTGCGGCTGGAACACGACGCCGTCGCGCCCGAACCAGCTCCGCACCCGCTGCGGCTGCCGCCAGGCGCGCCAGGTCAGGTAGGCGGCGTACAGCCCGAAGTAGCCGAACACGAACATCCCGGCCGTGCGGTGGGCCAGCCCCGCCCGCGTGGCGCCGCCCAGGAGGCGCACCAGGCCGCTCGCCCACGCCGCGCAGCTGAACCGCAGCGGCAGCCCGGTCACGACCAGGACGAAGAAGGTGGCGACAACCAGTGCGTGCACGATCCGGAACAGGAGGTTGAAGCGCCACACGAACGGGCCGCCGCCCCGCAGCGCGGAATCCATCGGCGTCGGGCCGCCCGCCGCGGCACGGGTCGCCGCCCGCCGCTTCCAGCGGTCCAGCAGCGTGCGCCGGTACCACAGCAGGGTGTGCGCGCCCCACACGACCATCGTGCCCGTGAGCGCGGTGTTCATGAACGCCCACACGAGGAACAGCACGGGGTTCTTGTGGCGGTCGCGCGGGTTGGCGTGCGGCTGATAGCCGGCGAACTTGCCGCGCGCCGCCGAATGGCAGTGCTGGCACGTCGCGAGCTCGTGGCCCGGGGCGACCGACGACGCGGGATCGGAGGCCGGGCGCACGTTGTGCGGCGTGTGGCAGTCGGCGCACTGCGCCGCCCGGGTCGAGCCCACCCGCGACGCCTGGCCGTGGTAGCTGTCCCGGTAGGTGCTCCCGTAGGCCCCGTGGCAGCGGGTGCACGCGTCGGCGACGGCGAACCGCCAGGTCGGGTCGCTGGCCCGGCGGATCCCGTGCTCGCCGTGGCACGACACGCAGGTCGCGGCGGTGTCGCGCCCCAGCGCCTCGCGCGCGTGCGCCTGCGCCATCGCGGTGCGCCCGTGGATGTCGGCCCAATAGCTCCCGGCTTCCCTCGCGTGGCACGCGCCGCAGGCGCGGGCGAGCGTGACGTCAATCCGGTGCGTGGCCTCGTCGGGCACGGGCCGCATGCCATGCGATCCGTGACACCGGGTGCACGCGATCGTGTCGGCGTGGACCCCGCGCTCGGAGCTGGCCACCTGCACCGGGTGGCACCCGGCGCACGCCCGGCGCATCTGCAGCCGGCCCGCGGCCGTGGGCAGAAACCCCGAGCGCGCGACGTCGTGCCCGCCGTGGCAGGCCACGCAGTCGGCGCGCGGAGCGCCCTCCGTGCCGTGGGGCCCGTGCACGCCTTTCCGCCACAGCGAGTCCTGCGCCGCATGGCAGTGCCCGCACGCTACGCGCCGCGCGGTGACGGGCTCGTGGGGGAAGAAGGACACACCGGTATGGCAGTCGCTGCACGCCACCCGTGCGTGCGGCCCCCCGCTCAGCGTCGCGCGCGTCACCACCAGCCCCGCTCCCACGTTGCGGTCCGACGCGGCGCTCAGCAGGTATTCGCGGCTCCCGTGACAGCGCTCGCAGTCCTCCCGCCGCTGCGCGACGGCGGGGCCCGCGAGCAGCAGCGCGAGCGCCGGCACCGCCAGCAAGCGCCTCAGCACAACTGCGCCCACATGATCATCCCGACCAGCACCAGGCCGACGCCCAACGCCAGCAGCCCGAAGGTGGCCGCGATGACCGTCATCCAGTTGGGCGGGGGGGGCGCCGGCAGATCGGGAATCGCCTTCCGGCTCACCGGCTGCGATGCCAGGTCGCCCCAGCGCTCGGCGGTGAGCGGGTGCTCCTCCTCGAGGACCTGGAGGGTGGCGCGGCCGGTGAACATCACGCCGTCCAGCGGCCACTTCCCCGGCCTGAGGTGCACGTTGAAGAAGTGGATGATGAACATGAAGCCGGCCGCCAGCAGCGCCTCTTCCGAGTGGAAGATCGCGGCCACGTTGAACGCCCAGCCGGGGAGGACACGAGTGAACACGCCCGGCAGCCACCGCACCAGCCCCGACCCGCCCAAGAGCACGATGCCCCAGAACGCGCCGAAGTAATGGAACTTCTCGTTGTAGCCGTAGCGGCCGAACCGCGGGAATGGCGCCTTCCCGAAGAACCACTTGAACATCTGCACGAAATCCCTGAAGTCCTGCGGCTGCGGCACCATCGAATCGCGGCCCCACAACAGCGCCTTCCGGTCCTTCGAGCGGGAGACGAATACGGCGAGCCAGACCAGGTGCGTGGTGAAGTACGCCACGGTGATCGCGCCCGCGGTGCGGTGCACGAGGCCCGCGGTGTGCGTGCCGCCCAGCAGCCGCATCATGTCCGCGGCCCACACCGCGCAGGTGAAGCGGAGCGGGAGCCCGGTGATCACGAGTGCAAAGAAGCTCACCACCGAGATGCCGTGGATCAGCCGGTGGAACAGCTTGAAGCGCCACACGAACGGGCCCCGGCCGCGCGCCGCGCTGTCGATGGACTCCGGCGGCCGCGGCTCGTCGTCGAGGCCGAGCTCGCGGCGGCGCCGCCGCTCCTGCCAGCGGATGCCCAGCAGCCTGGCGAGCCACAGCACCGTGTGGAGGCCGAACACCGTGAACGTCACGAACAGCAGCACGTTCATCAGCAGCCACGCGCCGAAGATCGCCGGGTTGTCGCTGAGGTCCTGCGGGTGGACGTGCGCCCGGAACGAGAGAAAGCTGGGCCGAGCGGCGGACCCGTGGCACGTCGCGCAGGTGGCCACGCGCCGGCCCATGGAGGTGGGCGAGCGCGGGTCGCTGGACGGGAAGATCTGGTGGGAGCCGTGACAGTCGGTGCAGCGGGCCGCGCGGTAGTAGCCCAGGCGCGTCGCGCGCCCGTGATAGGTATCCGCGTAGGTTGCGCCCTCGCGTTTGTGGCACGCCGCGCAGCGCTCGACCAGCGCCACCTCGCGGTCCAGCGCGTGGGCCGGCTGCACCCCGTGGCCGCCGTGGCAGGAGATACAGGTGGGCGCCGTGTCGGCCCCGAGCGGCCCACGGATGGCCGCCTGCGCGAGCGCGGTCCGGCCGTGCACGTCACCGAACTCCTGCGCCGCCACGGAGTCGTGGCAGGCGGCGCAGCGCTGAGCGATGCCGATCGCGATCCCGTGGGTCGCGGGATCGCGGACCGGCTGGATCATGTGCGCGCCGTGGCAGGCGGCGCAGCTCACCTTGTCCTTGTGCACGTCGCCCGGTGCGAACTCCCGGGTCTCGTGGCACGCAACGCAGCGCCGGGACAGCAACTTCGCCCCGGCGCCGCGCTCCAGCTCCTTGGCCGGGCGGACCTCGTGCACCCCGTGACAGGCGGTGCAGCTCGCCTCCTTGAGGCCGCGATGGCCGCCGTGCGGTCCCGCGCGCCACAGCGAGTCCTCCCGGAGGTGGCAGGTCCCGCACGAAACGCTCGTCCTCGCCTCGCCCGGGTGCAGCTTGAGCCCCGGGATCGGATGACAACGCACGCACGGCACGGCCGCGTGCACCGAGCCCGCCAGCACGCCCCGGTTCACGAACAGCGAGTCGGGGTCGTACCCCGCCGGCGCGCGCCGGGCGAGCTGCTCGCGGTCGGCGTGGCACTGCTCGCACTGCGCGCTCGCCATCCGGTCCGCCGCCGTCTGGGCGTGCGCGGCCCGGCCGAGCAGCGCGGCGACGAGGACGAAGCGGGCGCCGCGCCCTAGCACAGCGCGTCCCACAGCCCGAGCACCACCAGGAGCATACCCAGCGCGAGGAACAGCAGCCCGAGCAGGGTGCTGGCGACCTCCAGCCAGCGCGGCGCCGCCGGAGCCACCCGGTCGGGGATCGCGCGCGGGCTCGCCGGCTGCTGCGCCACGTCGCCGAGGGCTCCGGCCACCAGCGGATGCTCCTCCTCCATGTAGCCGTAGGTCGCGCGGCCGGTGAACATCACGCCGTCCAGCGGGAACTTGGTCGCGCGGAGGTGGACGTCGAAGAAGTGGTAGGCGACGATGAGCGCCGCCAGGAGCATCACCTGGTAGGAGTGGACGATCGTGGCGACGTTGAACACCACGCCGGGGAGAAACCCCCCGAAAACCTCTGGGAACCACAGCAGCAGCCCGGTCGCGGCGATGACGCCGAGACCGAGGAAGACCATCAGGTAGTTGAACTTCTCACGGTAGCTGTAGCGGCCGAAGCGCGGCTTCTCCGCGCGCCCCAGCGACCAGAGCAGCATCTGCCAGAACTCGCGGAAGTCCCGGCGCTGGAGGAGGATCGACTCCGGCCCCCACAGCAGCCGCCGCCGGTCCTTCGCCCGGGCGAGCAGCACGACCGCGTAGCCCAGGTACGCCGCGAAGCACGCCAGCACGACGCCCCCCGCCCAGCGATGAACCAGGCCGGCGGTGCGCGCACCGCCCCACAGTGCCATCAGTTTCGGCGCCCACACCACGCAGCTGAAGCGCAGCGGCAGGCCCGTGAAGGCCAGCACGAAGAACGCCACGACCAGCACGCCGTGGAGCACGCGCTGCAAGACGCCGAACCGCCAGATGTACGGCCCGCGGCCGCGGTGTGCGGCGTCGAGCGCGACCCCGTCGAAGTACACGTCCCTGGGCTTCACCGCGGCGCCCTCCGCTCGAGGATCGTGCGCCGCGAGACGAGCACGGCGTGCACGACGTACACGGCCGTCACGCCCGCGAGCAGCACCACCATCGCGAGCCACAAGGCGAACAGCCCCGGGTTGCGGGCGGGGCTCGTCGGATCGGCGTGCGGTCGGTAGTCGGCGAACCGGCCGCTCGCGGCGCTGTGGCATCGGCGGCAGGTGGCGAGCCGGCGCGCCGGGGCGATCGAGGAGCGCGCGTCGGACGCCGGGTAGATCGCGTGCGCCGTGTGGCAGTTGGCGCACAGCGCCGCGCGCGCCGAGCCCACCTGGGTCGCCTGGCCGTGGTAGTTCTCCCGGAACGTCGCGCCGTAGGCCTGATGACACCGGGTGCAGGTCTCGGCGAAGGCGAAGTGCGCCGCGGTGTCCGCCGGGTTCCGCACCGCGTGACCCTGGTGACAATCCACGCACGTGGCGGAGGTGTCGCGCCCTAGCCCCACCGCGCTGGCGGCGTCGCGCAGCGCGCCCCGGCCGTGGACGTCGGCCCAGTACGAGTCGGCCTCCGCCCGGTGGCAGGCGGCGCAGCGTCGCGCCATCCCAACCGGCACGCCGCGGGTCGCCGGATCCCGGATCGGCCGAATCGCGTGGCCACCATGGCAGTCGGTGCACCCCGCCGCCAGGGCGTGCACGTCGGACGCGGCGGGCAACTGGTGCGGGTGGCAGGCGGCGCACGCGCGGTTCATCGCCTCCCGGCCGCCCGCGGTCCGCAGCCACGCCGCGGTTCGTACCTGATGCGCGCCGTGACAGCTCGTGCAGCTCGCCGGCCGGCTGCCTGCGCGATGCACGCTCGCGTGCAGGACGGAATCCACTGTCTCGTGACAGGTCGTGCAGGCGACCGGCGTCGCCGCCTCGAAACCGTGCGGGAACTGAAGCGCGCCCACGTGGCAGCGCACGCACGACAGTGCCGCGTGCGCGCTCCCGGCGCCCGTGTCGCGCGCCACGACCAAGGAGATCCGGAACTGCCCGAGCGGCACGGCCCGCTCCAGGAACTCGCGCGACCCGTGGCAACGCAGGCAGGTCAGCGATGCCACGGCCGCGGCGCCCTGCTGGGCTCGCGCCGGCGGCGGCGCCGCGAAGGTCGCGGCGGCGGCCAGCAGCAGGGCCATCAGCCCGTGCCGCTTCATCCGCGTCCGCACCTGGTGCCGGCTGAGGCCGAGCAGTGCCGCGGCGTGCGACTGGTTGCCGTGGGCGCGGTCGAGCGCCTCCACCAGCAAGCGTCGCTCCACGTCATCCAGCTTGACGCCGTCGGCGGGGAGCACGGCGGCCGCCGCCGGCTGCGCCAGCGGCGCCGTGACCTCGGGCGGCAGCTCCCGCGTGCCGATCACCTCGCCATCCGTGAGCAGCACCGCACGCTCGATCACGTTCCTGAGCTCGCGCACGTTGCCGGGCCAGGCGTACGCGTTCAGCATGGCCTGCGCCTCGGGTGCGATCTCCCGCACGTGCTTCCCGAACTCGCCGTTGAAGTGCGACGTGAAATGCTTGACGAGCGCCTGGATGTCGTCGCGCCGCTCCCGCAGGGGCGGGAGCGAGATGGGAATGACGCGCAACCGATAGAACAGGTCGGCCCGGAACCGGCCGGCCGACACTTCGGCCGCGAGGTCGCGGTTGGTGGCCGTCACGATCCGCACGTCCACGACCAGGTCCCGCGTGCCGCCCAGCCGCCGAAACGTCTTCTCCTCGATGAACCGCAGCAGCTTCGCCTGCACGCCCGCCGTGAGCTCACCCACCTCGTCGAGGAACAGCGTCCCGCCGTCGGCCATCTCCACCAGCCCGCGCTTCGCGGCGTGCGCGTCGGTAAACGCGCCTTTCTCGTGGCCGAACAGCTCGGACTCCATCAGCGTCTCGGGCAACGCCGAACTGGTCACGTTGACGAAGGGACCGTTCGAGCGCTTGCTCAGCCGGTGCAGCGCCTGGGCGATCGCCCCCTTCCCCGTCCCGCTCTCGCCCTCGATCAGCACCGTCGTGGCGTCCACCGCGGCCAGCCGCTCGACCAGCTCGAATACGCGCCGCATGGCCGACGACTCCCCGATCACCGTCGTCCCGGCGTGAGAACTCCGGTCCCGGAGCGCCGCCACTTCGCGCCGCAGCGCCGTCATCTCCAGCGCCTGCTTGACCGTCGCCACCGCACGATCCAGCGTGAACGGCTTCTCGAGGTAGTCCTTCGCCCCCAGCTTGAGCGCCTCCACCGCCGAGCTCACGGTCGCGTGCGCCGTCATCACCACCCAGACCGTGTCGCCCTTCGACGCGTACTCCCGCAGCAACGACAGCCCCTCACCGTCGGGGAGCCTGAGGTCGATCAACGCCACGTCCATGTCGGCGGCATCCAGCGCATGGCGGGCCTCCGCCAGGGTGGCCGCCGCGGTCACCTCCAGCCCCTCGCGCCCCAGCCGCTCCGCCAGCACGCTCAGCAGCAGCGGATCGTCCTCCAGGACCAACAGCCGTTCGCCGGCCATTACGCCTCCCCGCCCTGCTTTGCCCCGCCGGCCTTGACCGGCAGGTGGATGTGAAACGTGGTGCCCCGACCGACCTCGCTCTCCACCGTGATGCGCCCCTCGTGGGCCACCACGACCCTCGCCACGAGCGGCAGGCCCAACCCCGTGCCCAGCGGCTTGGTGGAGACGAAGGGCTTGAACACGCGCTCGAGGTTCTCGGGCGCGATGCCGGTGCCGGTGTCATGCACGTCCACCAGGACCTCGCCGTCCGCCAGGCGGGTCGTGATGGTGAGGCGGCCCCCCTCGCTCATCGCCTCCACGGCGTTGACCGAGAGATTGAGGATCGCCTGCTCCAGCCGCATGGGATCGCCCACCAGCGGCGGGACGCCCGGGTCGTAGACGCGCTCGACGCTCACCCGGTCGGCACCCGGCAGACCGGACAGGCGCGCCAGCGCGCCATTGATGACGGCGTGAAGGTCCAGCGTCTGGGCATTGAGACCCACCGGCCGCGCCAGGCTCAGCAGATCGCGGATCGTCTCGTCCACGTGCTGCAGCTCACCCTCGACGCGCACCAGCAGCCGCCGCTCCGCGTCGCTCATCGCGTACTCCTGCGTGATGAGCTCCATGGCGCTCTTGATGCCGGCCAAGGGCCGCTTGATCTCGTGCGCCACCTGCGCAGCCAGGGCCCCCACCTCGGCGAATCCCGCCTGCTCGGTGAGGGCGCGCTGCTGCGTCGCCGCCAGTCGCACGGCCTGCTCGTCCTTTTCCAGCAGCAGGTCGACAGAGGCGCCGAGGCGTCCGAGCTCGTCCTTCCGCGTGAGGCCGATGCGCACGCCTTCTTCTCCCGCACTCGCCCGCGCGATCCCTTTCCTCATCCGCCGCATCGGGATGACCACTTCCCTCTCCATCATCGCCCCGAGCACCACGGCGTAGGCCAGGCACAGCAACGCCGTGAGCACAAAGCCGTAGATCCGGCCGCGTCGGATGGCGTCGTCGATCCCCTTGACGCTCAGCACCAACTCGAGTGTGGCCCGGCCGCCGGGCCCACCGACGCCCGTCACCGGCACCACCGCGCTCAGGGTCGAATCACCATGCCCCCCAAGCACTTCGCCCTCGGGCGGAATGTCCCAGGGACTGGGCAGCGGGCGGCCAGGGCGGAGCTGATCCTCCTCCGCGTAGGCGCTACTGAGCAGCACCTTGCCGTCCGGGCCCACCAGCCGGTAGCCAAGCGCCGGAGGCCGGGCGATCAGGCGGCGCAACTCTTCCCGCACCTGTCCCACCTGGCCGTGGGCCAGGGCAGCCTCGACCGGGCCCTGCGCCGCCGCCACCGCCATCAGCGCGTGGTCGCCGGTGAGGGCGAGCTGCTCCTTTTCCCAGTACCGGAGCGAGAGCGTGGTCGCCACCCCCAACACCACGAGGAGGGCGCCCAAGGCGGTCCACAGGACCTTGGCGCGGATAGACAGATCGCTCAGACTCATCTCTGTCCCAAAAAGCGCAATCCGCGTGCCGTGCTGCACGCGGACTGCGCCATCAGGGCCAACGGCTGAGGCTAGAGGGCCAGAAGCCCGACTGCAGCTCCGGCAGCTGCGTGGGCCGCGACCGCCGTCCCAAGACCGCGCCGCCAGTAGAGATATCCGAACAGAACGGCGGGGATTGCCATCCGGGCCAGGGCGTAGGCTACGACCGATGAGACACCAGGCAGACCCAGCGCAACCATGTCAGGCCAGTGGAGCAGCAGGTCGGCGCACGTGGCCACGCCGATGGCGAGCCACACCGCCCAGGTCCGATCGCGCGCCAGGAAGCGCACGGCGACGGCCAGGGCGGCGGTGAAGACGAACAACCGCAGGAACAGCTCGTCGGTGACGGCGTTGGCCAGAGCCAGGCCCATCGCCGGCACCAGGCCCAGCCGCTCAACGTCGGTCGGGATTCCCAGCGAGCCCTTGTGGAATGGGGTGGCGAGCGCTGCGACCACGAGGCCGGCGCCGATCGCGATGCCTGCGCGGGTGAGGAATCCCTTCCAGGCGTGCACCCGATCGAAGACGCGCGTCGCCGGGAAGAGCGGCATCGCCTTCCGCAGCACCGCGAGTCCCACGGTGATGATCGGGCCATAGAACCAGAAGGTCGCACCCAACGCCAGCACCACGGCGCCGGGATACGTGAGCGTCGTATCGGTGAACCAGATGGTCGGAGGCTGAATCGCGAACGCCACCAGCAGCGCGACCAACGTGGTGCCCACCATGATCGTGCCGGGTAAGCGGTCCGGCCACCGGCGGTACGCCAGGGTGATGGCGTGGAGCCCGGTGCTCCCGGCGAAGTACACCGTCGCGGCCATGGCGACCCAGGCAAGCGCGGAGATCGCGGCGCCCAGGATGTGATGGCCGTTCAGGGCGAGCGGCATCGCCGCCACCCAGCCGGCCACCGCCCAGGAGAGCAGCAAGCCGAACGGGTAGTAGAAGAGGCCGTGCAGCATCGCGCCCATCGCCTGGCGCGGGGTCGTGCCTTCCGGCCGTCCCGCGACACCGAGGATCACGCCGTGCACCAGGCCGAGCACCGCGCCCAGGGCGAAGAGCAGCGCGCTCCCCAGCAGCAGGAGGTGGCCGCTCATCCGGTCGGTCGCGATCATGGCGACGACGGCGGCGCCGCCCAGTAGCATGCCGGTCGCCAGCGACCAGGAGATCGCGACGGCGGCGGGGAGTTCGAGGCCGCGCTGTGGTACCGTGGCGGCGCTTCCGTGCGCGGAAGGCTCTCGCGCTTGAATGGGCTGTGTCATGGTCCTCTCCTGCCTGCGTATCGGTCGGTGCTTCATCACTCCGACCCTCTCTAAGGCAGGACCTGGGCCACGTTGAGCTGCCCGATGCCAAAACGTCGTAACGCCATGTGTCGCAGGAGCTTGCGGCATTCCAAACCCACAACCTACCACCTACAACCCACCAACCAACTGTTCATCTCCGCACACACACTGTTCCGTTCGGAACAGTCCGGTGGCCAGTTATGGCATCAGGAACTGAAGCGACGGTCCCGGCTCGTGCTCGGCCGGCTCGCGCCCGCTCACGAAGACTCGCGCGGGCCTCTGGCCCAGCAGCTCGAGCGTTCTTCCCTCGACGCGCAGGGTGCTCCCTTCCCTGAGCCCGACGACCGGCACGCCCGGGTTCACCGTGATGAATTCCACGATCCGCTCGGCCCGGGTTTCGCCCGCGTGGTTGGGAATCCGCTCGTCGGTGTAGTGCGGGTTGAGTTGGAACGGCACCAGGCCCAGCGCCTCGAAGCTCGGCGGCTCGACGATGGGCATGTCGTTCGTTGTCCGGATCGAGAGGCCCGCCACGTTCGCGCCGGCGCTCCAACCCAGGTACGGCACTCCGCTCCGTGCGCTCGCGCGGATCGCCTCGATGAGCCGGGTGTCGTACAGCATCTTGAGGAGGTGGAAGGTGTTGCCGCCACCTACGACAACAGCCTGCGCGCGCGCGACCGCCGAATCCGGGTCGGTCTGCCGGTGCACCGACTCCAAGCCGTAGCCCAGCTCGGCAAAGCGCTTCGCCACCGCATCCGTGAACTCGTCATACGACACGCGCACCGCCGCGAACGGCACGAACAGCACCGTCTTCACCTCGGGGCCGAGGAAGTCCTTGATGACCCTCTCGGCGTGGGCGAGGTATTCGCCGCCGTAGTTCTTGGAGTTGCTGAGGAGCAGCAGCCTCATCACCTCATCACCTTCATCACCTCATCACCTCATCACCTCATCACGTCCCCGTCAGAAGTGAATCCCCGGCAGGCCGCCGGTCAGGCTGCGCAGCTTCTGCTGCAATTGCGCCTCCACGCCGTCGAGCTGCGCCTGGTCGTCGGTGACAACCTTGAGCGGGCCGGTGTTGAGCGCCGCCAGCTTCGCCCGCGCCGCGCCGACCTGCTGGTCCACCAGGCTGTCTACCCTGGCCTTGACCTGCGCCTCCACGCGCGCCACCTCGCCCGCGACGGCCTGGCGCAGGGCGCCCGCCACGGCGCCGCCCACGTTGGACGAGACGTCCACGCTTGGGGACGCGAGCCGGCCCGAGATCACCGCCTCGACCTGGACGTTCCTGAGCGACGAGACCGCGCGCCACACCAGCGCGTTGACCCATGCGCGGCTCCCGATGGCCGGCGCCCCAGCGGAGCCGGGCGCGGCCGAGTCCCGTAGTTGCGTCCACCCGACGCTGTCGGACCGCACCAGCCAGCGGCCCCGTACGCTGTCGCCGAACCGCAGCAGCGCAATGCCCACCGTCCCCGTCCGCAGGTCCATCCGTGCGCCGGCCGCCGCGAGGTCGAACGCCGGCAGCCGGACCCCGTTGAGGTCTGCGGTCACCGAATCGCGCGGCACCTCGCCGGTGTGATCGAGAGCGCCCGCCACGCGGATGTGCTCGGGCCCCGCGACGGCCCCGCTCCGCTGAGCCAGGAACGTGAGCGGCTTGCCGTACACCGCCGGCTCGGTCGTGAGCCCGGTGAGGCGCGCGATGTAGTCGCCGGCCATCGTGGTCCGCCCGGCAAGCGCGAAGGTGCCTTCGGCGAACTCGATCAGCAGCGAGGGATAGCGGTGGGTCTTCGGGAAGGCGACCGTCGTGCCGGCCATCCGCGCTCGCTGGGGCCCGGCTCTCCGCTGCGGCGCGAGCCCAGTCGGCACGGTGCGCTGCGCGGTGTGGGTCCACGACAGCGCCGGCACCAGACGCTCGAGCACGGCGGGGCCGAAGAGCGCGGCGGAGATGTCCTTGGGGTCGAGCGACGGGACCTGCACTTGCCGGCGGGCGTAGGCATAGTCCTCGGTCCGCGCCCGGTCCAGCGCCGCCGCCCGGAGGCGCAGTGAATCCGTCTGCGCCGCTACGCTGCGCTGGAGCGTGGTGAGCCGGTCACGCGAGACCTTCACCGCGTTGAGGGTCGCGCGCACCGAGTTGGCCGCGTCGCGCGCGCCGGCGAGGCCGAGCCGGCGCAGGTCGGTGTTGCCGAGCCGAGCCACCAGCGCCTTGCCGGAATCGATCGCCGGCCGCGGATCGGCTGCCGCGAGCTGGCGCGTCCAGATGCCTTCGAGCGAATCGCCCTTGGCCGCGACCTGGCGGGCCTGCGCGATGGTGTGCAGGCTCTCCGGGCTCACCCCCGCGACGTTCACGACCTTGCCGAGGCCCTGGAGGTCCAGCGACGGCAGGTGCACGTGGTGCGCCCCGTCCTCGGCGGCGCTCCGGTCGCTGGCGGCGGGCGCCGCAACCTTGGACTTCTCCGGCAGCGCACCGGAGGTGCGGCGCGGCGTGCCGAACCTGAGCCCCCGCACCGCCATCGTCTCCGCCACAAACTTCTTCTCCAGCAGCGCGCGGAGGTGGATGTCCATGTTGAGCTCGTCCACCTCGAACAGGTTGGTCATCGGGGCGCGCGGATTCGTCACCGCGAGGCCGCGCAGCACGAGGGACGCCTGGAACAGTCTGAGCCGCGCCGACTGGAGATCCACCCGGGCGCCGACCGCCGCCGTGCCCCCCGCCTCGATGCCGAGCCGGATCAGGCGGTCCACGAACAGCGTCCACCCCAAGACGACGGCCAGCGTGAAGATCCCGAGCGGAACGAGCGCCCTCCAGCGGAAGACCTTCACGACCGCCACCCGGCGAGGGACTTGTACGTCGTGTACCAGCCGGACGCCGTCACGGCCTGGAAGAACCGCATCCTCCTGAGCCGTTCCAGAAGGGTGGCCCGGTAGCGCGTCACACCCCAGCGCGCGAGGAAGAAGATCGGGAGGAACGCCACGACCCAGACCACGAAGCTGCCCAGGACCACCGTGTTGTTGAAGTTGGTGAACGGCACCACCGGCGCGTTGTATAGCGTCGTCCACATCCCCTGCAGCCCCGGCGCCAGCAGCAGCCGCGAGCCCACGGCGTCGAACAGCGGATCGAGCGCGAAGCCGACGGGGACGGCCACGGCCCACCCGAGAAAGACGCCCGGCATGGACACGTTGAGGATGAGGGCGCAGCCGAACAAGACGACGTTGTGCAGGTTCAGCAGCGGCGTGAGCCCGAAGACCGCTCCGAGTGCGACGCCCGCCGCTACCTGGCCGGGCGTCCCCTCCGAGTTGAGCGCCTTCACCAGCTGCTGGATCAGCTTGAGGAAGAGCATGGCGCCACGTTACCGGGCGGCCCACGGCCTGTCAACGCAGGGAACTCGCACGCCGGGCGACAGTATTATCTTGCTCTCATCCTTCGACACCCGATGGCCGGAGTCGTGCCGTGCTCATTCGCCGGGCGCCTGACATTCCGTCGTCCGAGATCACGCCGGAAAGCCTCTACCTGAACCGCCGCTCCTTCATGGCGGCCGCCTCGATCGCGGCCGTCAACGTCGCGTGGCCGGCCGCGCGCCTGCTGCGCCGGGCCCGGCGCGACGGGGACAAGCCGAACTCGTTCCAGGACATCACCCACTACAACAACTACTACGAGTTCGGGACCGGGAAGGAAGATCCCGCGGGCAACGCGGGGAGCCTCCGGACCCGGCCGTGGAAGGTCGAGGTCGCCGGCGAGGTCGCGAAGCCGGGCCACTACGACCTTGACGACCTGCTCAGGGGCCAGACCATCGAGGAGCGGATCTACCGTCACCGCTGCGTCGAGGCGTGGTCCATGGTGATCCCGTGGAACGGCTTCCCGCTCCGCAACCTGATCGAGCGGTTCCAGCCGACCTCGCGCGCCAGGTTCGTGGAGTTCACCACCCTCTACGACCCGAGCCAGATGCCGGGCCAGAAGAGCGACGTGCTGCCGTGGCCGTACGTCGAGGGGCTGCGGATGGACGAGGCGATGCACCCGCTCACGCTGGTGGTGACGGGACTTTACGGCCGCCCGCTCCCCAATCAGAGCGGCGCGCCGCTCCGCATCCACGTGCCGTGGAAGTACGGCTTCAAGAGCGGCAAGTCGCTGGTGCGGATCCGGTTCGTGGAGGCCCAGCCCGCCAACACCTGGAACGTCACGGCACCCAAGGAGTACGGCTTCTACGCCAACGTGAACCCGAACGTGGACCATCCCCGCTGGAGCCAGGCGCGCGAGCGCCGCATCGGTGAGTTCTTCCGCCGCCCGACGCTGATGTTCAACGGCTACGGCGACCAGGTGGCGTCGTTGTACGCCGGCATGGACCTGCGGCGCTGGTTCTGAGCGGCGGCATGAGCCAGCGCACTGCGCGCCGGGCGGTGCGCGTCGCCCTGTTCCTCGCCTGCCTCGTGCCCCTTGGCGCGCTGCTCGCAGACGCCGTCGGCGGCCGCCTCGGTGCCGACCCGATCCGTGCCACCGAGCTGCGCACCGGGATCTGGGGCCTCACAACTCTGGTTGCCTCGTTGGCGATCACGCCCCTGCGGCGGCTCACCGGCTGGAACGTGCTGGGCGGCTACCGCCGGATGCTGGGCCTGTTCGCCTTCACCTACATCACCCTGCACTTCCTGACCTGGTTCGGCGTGGACCAGTTCTTCGCCATCACGTACATCGGCCGGGACATCGTGAAGCGGCCGTACATCACGGTGGGGTTCGCGAGCTACCTGCTGATGATCCCCCTCGCCATCACGTCGCGCGCGGCGATGGTGCGGCGGCTGGGGAAGCGCTGGGCGACACTGCACAGCCTCGTGTACGTGGCCGCGCTCGGGGGGATCGTCCACTTCGTCTGGGAGGTCAAGGCGGACCTCGGCCGGCCGACGCTCTATGCGCTCGTGCTGGTGGCGCTGCTCCTGCTCAGGTTCGTCCCGCGCCGCACCCCGCGGCCCGCCGCGCGCCAGGCGCCGCGGCCAGCCGCCGGCTAGCGCCCCCGTACGGAATCGAAGTCGCACAGGCTGCATTCCAGGCAGCCGTGCACGTCCTCCTGCGCCAGCGGCGCGGGCGGCGCCCGCGGCGTAGCTACAGCGCGTGCCCTCCCGCCACCTGGATCACTTGGCCGGTGATCCACCGCGCCTGATCCGACGCCAGGAACACCACGGCGTCCGCGATGTCCTGTGGAGTGCCGACGCGGCGCAGCGGGATGGTCGGCAGAATCTCCCGCTCCAGCGCGGGCGTGATGTACCCGGTCTGCACCGGCCCCGGCGCCACCGCGTTGACCGTGATGCCCGCCGGCCCCAGCTCCATGGCGAGGCTCCGCGTGAACGCCTCCAGCGCGGCCTTGCTCGCTCCGTACGCGATCTCGCCCGCGAAGGCGCGCGCCCAGTCGGTGCTGATGTTGATCACCCGGCCGCCCTTGCCGCGCCGCCCGTCGAACCGGCGCGCGAACTCCGCGATCAGCAGGACCGGTGCCCGCGTGTTCACGGCAAAGTGGCGGTCGATCGCCTCGGCCGTGATCGAGCCCACGGTATCGGGCGTCTCGCAGTGCGCGGCGTTGTTGACCAGCACCTCCACCGGGCCCAGCTGCGCCTCGATCCGGTCGAACAGCCCCGGGACGGCGCGCGGGTCGGCTAGGTCGGCGGCGACGGACGTCGCGGTTCCGCCGGCGCTCACGATCTTCGCCACCACCGCGTCGGCAGCGCTCCGCCCGAGCACCTCGTGCTCGAAATGGACGGGCGGGGCCGGCGGCACGGCGGCCTCGAGGAAGTGGACGGCGACCTTGGCTCCCTGCCGGGCGAAGGCGGAGGCCGTGACGGCGCCGATGCCGGAGTTCGCTCCGGTGACGAGGACGACGCGCTGGGACAGGCCGGTGTCGATCATCGGTGTTCTCGGGGGAAACGCACTAAGGGGTGGATACGCCGCGGGCGGGGCCGCCCGCAAGATCTGTCTACCGCCAGGGTCGCGACAACTCCTCGAGCCGCCGGAACTCGTCGTCGCTCAAGCGCACGTCGAGCGCGCGCACGTTCTCCGTGGCCTGTGCCACGCTCGTGGCGCCGGGAATCACCACCACGGCGTCGCCGCGCGAGCGCAGCAGCCAGCTCATGGCTACCGCCGACGCCGTGACGCCGTGCCCCGCCGCAACCTCGCCGAGCGCGTCTACCAGCGGCCGGCTCTTCTCCAGGCCCCGCCGCCGAAAAGCCGGCATCCACTTCCGCGGGCCGGGGCGCGCGCGGATGAGGCCGGGCTCCCGGTGATACTTCCCGCTCAGGACGCCCTGCGCCAGCGGCGAGTACGCGATGATCGTGACGCCCAGCTCCTCGGCGGCGTCAAGCACGCCGTTGCGCTCGATGCGGCGGTCGAGCAGGCTGTAACGCACCTGGTTCGCCACGAGCGGCACGCCGCGCGCCGCGAGGGCCGCGTGCGCCACGCGCATCCGGCGCGCCGAGAAATTGCTCACGCCCACCGTGCGGACCCGTCCCGCCTCAACCAGGTCAGCCATGGCGTTCATCTGCGCCGCCGTCGAGGCGAGGGCCACCGGCTGATGCACCTGGTAGAGATCGATGCCGAACGGCGCCAGGCGGCCGCAGCGCTCCCCGATGGTAGACCGGATGCTCGCCGCGGTACGGAACCACGGCAGCCACTTGGTGGCGATCACGACGTCGCCGTTCCGCTTGCCGGCGGCCGTGAGCGCGCGGGCGAGGACCGATTCCGACCGCCCGCCGCCGTACAGCTCCGCCGTATCGAACCAGGTGATGCCGCCCGCGAGGCTCGTGGCCACGATAGCGTTCGCCGTTTCCTGCGAGAGCGCCGGCCAGTAGCTGCCGCCGAGACCCTGCCCCTCCGAGAACTGCCAGCAGCCCAGGCCGACGGGCGAGATCACAAGCGGCGAGCGCCCGAGGGCCCGTAGTTCCGCCACTCCTACTTCCCGCGCCGGTGGAAGCGGTGCAGCCCCGACGAGGGCTTCGGCTTCGGGGCCGGCGGTCTGGCCGGTGCGGCGGGCTTCGCGGGACCGGACGGGGACGAGTGGCCCGCGCCGGCCGAGTGCGCCGTCTTGGTGAGCGCCCGGCCGCGGGCCACCGCCCGCTGCGCACGGTGCGCCGCCAGTCGCTCGCCCAGCGGCACCTCCAGCCGCTCGGTGGTCTTCCTCGTGTAATCGAATCCCGGCAACGTCACCCGCGGCAGCCTCTTGCCGACGGCCCGCTCGATCGCCGCCAGCTCGCCCTCTTCGTCCGGCGACACGAACGTGAACGCGTCCCCAGTGGTCTCCGCACGCGCCGTGCGGCCGACCCGGTGGATGTAGTCGTCGGGCGAGTTCGGGACGTCGAAGTTCACCACGTGGCCCAGCGCCTCGACGTCGATGCCGCGCGCCACGATGTCGGTGGCGACCAGCAGCTTGACGTTCCCGCTCTTGAAGCCGGCCAGCGCCTCGGTGCGTTGGTTCTGGCTGCGGTTGCCGTGGATCTTGGCGTTCGACAGCCCGTTCCTCGTGAGATACTCGGAGAGCCGGTTGGCCCGGTGCTTGGTCCGGGTGAACAGGATGGCGTCGTGCACCACGCCTTGCCGCACCAGCTCGACGACCAGCGCCGACTTGAGTTCCCGCGGAACGGGATACACCGCCTGGGTGATGCCGATGGCGGGCGCCGCCTTGCGCTCGAGGTTCAGGGTGACCGGGTGGCGCAACAGTTCGTTGGCGAGTCGCACGATCTCGGGCGGCAGGGTCGCGCTGAAGAACAACGTCTGGCGCTTCGCCGGGATGTGGCGCAGCACCTTCCGGATGTCGGGGAGGAACCCCATGTCGAGCATCCGGTCCGCCTCGTCGATGACCAGGTACTCGAGCCGCTCGAGCTTCGCGTACGGCCGCGAGAAGTGATCCAGCAACCGGCCCGGTGTGGCGATGACGATGTCCACGCCGCTGCGGAACGCGTGCTCCTGCGGCTCCATCCCCACCCCGCCGAACACCGCCGCGCCGGTCACCGGCGTATGCACCGCCAGTTCCTCGAGGTGCTCGTGGATCTGCGCGGCCAGCTCCCGCGTGGGCGCCAGCACCAGCGCGCGGGTCACCCCGCGCGGCTTGGTCCGCAGGTGCTGGAGGATGGGCAGCAGGAACGCGGCGGTCTTGCCACTCCCCGTCATCGCACAAGCGAGCACGTCCTTCCCCTTCATCGCCGGGGGGATCGCCTGGGCCTGGATCGGGGTAGGACGGGTGAAACCGAGCTCGCGAATCGCCCTGAGCAGCGTCGCGTCGAGTCCGAAACCGGTGAATGGCATAGACGAAAGTAGACGCGCGCGGTGCGGGATGCCAACGCCGCACCGCCGACGCGCGTAGCTGTTGCACCGTCAACCACCAGAGGAACCCCGATGATCAGACTCGCCACCGCGGCAGCGCTGCTCGCGCTGCTCACACCCGGACCGCAGCAGTCCGCCAAGCGCACCGGCACCGCCGGCCCCATCCGCCTGGTGCTCGCGCCCAGCGGCAACGAGGCCCGCTGGCGCGTGCGGGAGCGGCTCGCGTCCTTCGACTTCCCCAACGACGCGGTGGGCGCAACTCGCGACATCGGCGGCGCGATCGTCATCGGCGCGGACGGCCAGCCGGACTCGAACGCCTCGAAGATCACGGTCAACCTGACCACGCTGCAGAGCGATCGCTCGATGCGCGACGGCTACATCAAGCGCCGCACCATCGAGATCGACCGCTACCCGACCGCGGTGCTCGTGCCGACCGCCTTCCTGCGGCTCCGCAGTCCGATGCCCGACACCGGCACCTTCACCTTCGAGATCGTCGGGAACCTCACCGTCCACGGGGTGACCAAGCCGACCACGTGGCTGGTGACCGCTGTGGGGAAGGACGGCGGCTTTTCCGGCACCGCCCTCACGCGCGTGACCTTCGAGGACTTCGCAATGGCCCAGCCGAGCGTGCCGATCCTGCTCAGCATCGAGGACGAGATCAATCTCGAGTTCCAGTTCAACTTCGTCCGAGATACGACCGCGGGCCGCTAAGCGTCACTCCGTCCCAGGCACCGAGAACCGCGCTCGGATATCGGCGGAGACCTGGACGGGCCGGCCGGTCTGCGGGTCGATCGGGCACCACAGGGTGCGGGCGCGGACCAACGTCTTGCGGTCCGTCGCCCGGAGGAGCTCGGTGTGTCGTTCGAACGTGTTCCGCGTCGCCGTGCCCACCCAGGTCTCCGCCACCACGCGGTCGCCAAGGCGCGCCGCGCGCTTGTAGTCGATCTCGTGGCGCACGACCACCCACGCCACCTCGGCCTGCTGCTCCGGCGTCGCCAGCACCCGCCAGTGAGCCACCGCAACGTCCTGGACCCAACGCACGTACACCACGTTGTTGACGTGGCCGAGTTCGTCGATGTCCTGCGGCAGCACCTCGATGGGGAGAGCGTAACGGGCGTGGAGATCGGCACTCACAAGCGGTCGGACTCCCGGTCACTGGGCTCAGCAATGGACACGGCCACACCCCGGGAGGCAAGGGCCGCAACGCCTGTGGTTGCCGCGCCGGGCGGCCGCCGGGCATATTGCGCCCCTCCCCTATTCCATCGCCACCGAGAGTTTCCGATGCGCACTCCTGTCGTCGCCCTGGTCGCCCTGGTCGCCCTCGCCGCCGCTGCCGCGGCGACCCCCGCCGCCGCACAGCAGCCGCCGCGCGCGCTCACCACCGCCGACTACGCCCGCGCCGAGCAGTTCATGGGCTACAACACCGCGCCGCTGGTGTTCGGCGCCGCCGTGCGGCCCACTTGGCTGCCGGGCGACCGCTTCTGGTACCGCAACGCAATCCCCGCGGGCTTCGAGTTCGTGATCGTCGATCCAGCGCGCAAGACGCGCACGCGTGCCTTCGACCATGCGCGGCTCGCCGCCGCCCTCACCCGCGCTGTCGACACGACGTACGACGCCTTCCACCTGCCGTTCCAGACTTTCCAGTTCTCCGCCGACGGGCAGTCCATCACCTTCGACGCCGGCCGCCGGCACTGGACCTGCGGGCTGCGGAGCGACGAGTGCACCGGCGAGCCGCGCCGGCGCGACGCCGCCCCTCCGAACTCGGTTGCGTCGCCGGACGGCACGAAGGCCGCCTTCATCCGCGACTGGAACCTCTGGGCCAAGGATCTCGGCAGCGGACAGGAAACCCAGCTCACGGCCGATGGCGTGAAAGACTTCGGCTACGCAACGGACAACGCCGGGTGGACCCGGAGCGACCGCCCGATCCTGCTGTGGTCGCCCGACTCGAAGAAGATCGCGACCTTCCAGCAGGATGAGCGTGGCGTCGGCGAGATGTACCTGGTCCAGACGCGGGTGGGCCACCCGGTCTTGGAGCAGTGGCACTACCCGCTCCCCGGCGACAGCGTCATCACGACTATTCAGCGCGTCATCATCGACCTCGACGGGCCGCGCGTGATCCGGCTCCAGATGCCGGCCGACCAGCACCGCTCGACCCTGTGCGACCACATCACCTGCGGTTTCGGACCCGGCAGTGGGTGGGCCGACGTCTACTGGAGCCCCGACGCGTCACGGCTCGTGTTCGTGTCCACGTCGCGTGATCACAAGTCCGAGAAGGTGCGCGTCGCCGACGCCGCGACCGGGGCGGTCCACGAGCTCTCCGAGGAGACGTCACCCACCTTCCTCGAGTCGGGGTTCAACCACGTCAACTGGCACCCGCTGTGGGGGTCGAACGAGCTGCTGTGGTACTCGGAGCGTAGCGACTGGGGGCACCTCTTTCTCTACGATCTCGGCACCGGCCAGCTCAAGAACCAGGTCACCGGCGGCGACTGGAAGGTGCTGCAGGTGCTGCACGTGGACGACCCGGGTCGCACCGTCTGGCTCACCGCCGCCGGGCGCGAGCCGGGCGATCCGTACTTCCGCCGCCTCTACAGCGTGCGGCTGGACGGCAGTCACTTCCAGCTGCTGACACCCGAGGACGCGGATCACGACGTGAGCCTGGCTCCGGACGGCGCCTACTTCGTGGACAGCTACTCGAAGCCCGACGTCCCGCCCGTCACCGTGCTCAAGGACGCGCAGGGCAAGCTGCTTCTGACCGTCGAGACCGCCGACATCTCGAGCCTGATCGCCACCGGCTGGAAGCCGCCGATGCCCTTCACCGTCAAGGCACGCGACGGGAAGACCGACCTGTACGGCCTGCTGTTCCGGCCGACGAACTTCGATTCGACCCGGAAGTACCCCATCATCAACAACGTCTATCCGGGACCGCAGACGGGGAGCGTGGGCCCGCGCAGCTTCTCGGCGGCGCGCGGCGACTGCCAGGCCCTCGCGGAGCTGGGTTTCATCGTGGTCCAGCTCGACGCGATGGGGACGCCGATGCGCTCGCACTCCTTCATGGCCGCCTACTACGGTGACATGGGCGACAACGGCCTGCCGGACCAGGTGGCCGGGATGCAGCAGCTGGCCCGGCGCTACCCCTGGATCGACATCGATCGGGCCGGGATCTACGGCCACTCGGGCGGCGGCTTCGCCTCCGCCGACGCCATCCTGCGCTATCCCGACTTCTTCAAGGTCGCCGTCTCCGAGGCGGGCAACCACGACAACCGCGAGTACGAGGATGACTGGGGCGAGAAGTGGCAGGGGCTGCTGGAGAGTGGACCCGGCGGCACGACCAGCTACGACAACCAGGCCAACCAGCTTCTCGCGGCGAACCTGAAGGGCAAGCTGCTCTTGGCCCACGGCACGACCGACGACAACGTGCCGCCGTACAATACGCTGCTGGTGGTGGATGCGTTGATCAAGGCGAACAAGGACTTCGACCTGCTGCTCCTGCCTAACCGGCGCCACGGCTTCGGCAGCGAACCGTACATGGTGCGCCGGCGCTGGGACTACTTCGTCCGGAACTTGATGGGCGCCGAGCCGCCGGCCGGCTACGAGCTGCATCCGCCAGCACCGACAAGACGACCTGGAATGTGACGGGAAGGTGATGCACGGGGAGGTGATGAGGTTATGGATGCGATGAGAGCTTGCCCCTCATCACCTCCTCACCTCATGTCTTCATCACATCATCACCTCCCCGTCAATGTGGTCCTGCAGTGCCAACCGATCGCTCGTTCCCTCGCACAATCTCCAGCCTCAGCTCCACCCAGCCGTCCACCTGGTAGTACTGAACCCTGAGGTCGTGCCGGCCGCCGGTGAGCGGCGCGTGGTCCACCACCGACTCGTGCGGCGTCCAGTCGTCGATCACGAGTACGCCGTCCACCCAGACCCGCACGGCGTCGTCCGTGATGCTGCGCAGCGTGTACATGCCGGGTGGCAGCGTTACACTCCCGGTGGCTTCCACGGCGAACCGCTCCTGCGGCACGCCGGCGATCTGCGGGCGATACCACTCGAGGTCGAGGTGCGACGCCTGGTGCGTGAGGAGTGGCGTTCCCCGGAGCAGCGCCGCGAACTCCTCCGGCCTGCTGCGCGGGTCCGTCGAGCCGGTCCAGGCGAAGAACCGCATCGTCCAGTCGGCCGGGGGCTCGAAGCGCGAATACGAGAAGCGGTACGGCGCGCCCGCCGCTCGCCGGATGCCGCGGGGCGAGACCGTGGCCGTGCCGCGGTACTCGAGCTGGATCGCCCAATCGGCACCGGCGGCCGGCGTGACAGCGACGGTGTCGCCCACGCGCCCGGAGGTTCGTGAGACCGCCGCGACGCCGCGCCGGCTCACGACCCGCCACGCGCCCGCCGGCCCCAGCACCGCGAGCCGCAGCGGGACTTCGCGCGCGCTGTCCACCGGCCAGAGCTTGGGTGACCGCCAGTCGTACGGCCCCCACTCGTCCACGATGATCGCGGAGCGGTCGCGCCGGGTGAGCGGTGACGCCGGGACCGTCGAGTCGCCCGGCGCCACCGATGGAGCCAGGCGCGCATACTCGGCGGGAAGCCGCGGCACGCCGCTATCCGATGTCACCTCGAACGCTGCGGCGTCATCGGAGGCCTGGTAGCCGTCCGTGTCGCGGAGCACCGTCGCGCTGTCCACGTCCATCCACCGGTTCCACGCCTGCACCAGGCCTTCCGTCTGCCGCGAGCGGAGGCCGACCCGCAGCCGCTGGAACAGGTTGTTGGAGATCTGGTAGTCGCGGCTCTGCACGTCGCGGTGCTTCGGATAGCCCCAACTGGTATCGGTGACCGAATCCGCCCACAAGCTGATCCCCGTGGTCTCGTCGGCGAGTCGGTTCCAGGCGATCGTGTTCTGCTGCCCGTGCTCGATCGCGACGCCGATCCGGTTCCCCGACAGGTCGTTGCCGACGATCTTCGTCTCGTAGCTGTACCCGCCCCACACGCCGTAGTCGCTTCCGTTGGAGCGGTTGGCGACGAAGGTGTTCCGGGCGAACGTCGCCTCGATTCCATTCGCCGCGGCGAAACTGAAATCGTTCCCGTAGAACAGGTTGTCGTTCGCGCCGCCGGTCCCACTGTCCATCGTGCTCTGGCCCGCCCACAGAAACACCCCGTCGCCGCCGTGCGTGATGGAGTTGTAGGCAACGACGTTGCCCGTGCTCTGCTCGTACATCAGCAGTCCTGCCGAGTCCTGGCCGCGGCGGTAGAACCGGTGACTGTAGCCCCGCATGTCGTAGTCGATGCGGTTGTGCACGATCCGGTTCCAGCTGGAACGGTAGAGCGCGATGCCGGTGCCGGAGTTGAACGAGAAGCCGTTGTCCGTAATCGCGAGGCTGTCGCAGCGCACCAGCATGAGCCCGTTGGCCCCCTGCACCGCGCGGCTGCCGCGCACCTCCCCGCCCACGACGTCGGCCAGGTAGAAGGCGCCGCCCCAGCGCAGCCACTCGTCGTGCTCGTTGTGGTGGTACGACTGCCAATCCACCAGGCTCTCGTGCTCGATCAGACTGAAGAGCCGGGGCTTCCACGTGTAGCTGACGTCGTCGTCCACGAGGTCGAGCCCGCGCGTGCCGCGAGCCAGGATGCCGACGCGGTAGCCGCGGATCCGCGCGTGGAGGATGCGGATGTTGCGCCCGCCCTCGATACGGATCGCGACCCCCTGCGTGAGATCAGGGTCCGATTCCGGCGCCACGCCCTCGAGCACGGCCCCGGCAAAGTCCACCGTCACGCCGTCGCCGCGGATCGTGATCACCGCCGAATCGAGCGAGGCGGGAGCCGCCAAGTGGTAGGCGCGCGGCACCACACGCACCGACCGCGTGATCACGAGCCCGGGCCGGAGAGCGACCACCGGAGCCGTGCCGTGCCGTGCCTGGGCCCGGAGCTGAGAGGGCCCCGCCAGCAGCAGCGCTACCGGAACGGCAACCAGCGCGCGGGCGACCGTCACGGCGCTGCCAACCCCCCTCCGCCGATCGTCCCCGATGCGCCGACGGCCACAACACGCATGTGAGAGCCTCCGCAATACCACTGGAGCTGCGTGCTCAGGAGTGATCGTGAATCATGCGCCATCCGGCGGCCGTGTGGGCCCAGACCGTGGTGAACCACCCGGTGCGATCGGGAAGCCCGTTGCCCGACAGCACGTACCGCCCAGTCGCGAGAGCGCTCTCCGGCCCCAGCAACCGAACGTCCAGATGCTCGTAGTGCAGCACCTGGAGCGGCCGGCCCGTCTTCCAGAAGCCCTGCTCCATCTGCCGGCGGATGGCCTCGATGCCGTGCTCCACGCCGCCGCGTCCCATCACCGTCGTGCTCTCGGCGTAGGCCCACAAGTACCTGGACAGGTCGCCGCGATTCCACCCCTCGGCGGTCGAATCGAACACCGCGCGGATCTCCGCGGCCACCGCCTCGGCACCGGGCACGGTCGCCGGCGGACCAGCCGGTCTTGCACACGCGGCCAGGCACGCGACAACGGCAGACGCGGCGCAGGCGCTATGCAATCGCATGATGCCTTCCTTCCAGTACTGGGTGAGACGGGCGGCCACCGCCGGCGGCGCGCGACGCCGCCGGTGCGTCGCCGTCCGAGCGGGGGACGCGACCCGCGGCTTGCCGTATCTCACCGCACAGGCTCACGGTGGGAATTGGCTCGGGCCGCCTCCGCCATCCCGGCGCTCCCGCCAGAGCCGGCTCGCGAGAAGCAGGCTGCGCACTGTGGTCACCAGGGCGCCGAGCACAAACACGGGCCCGCACCACATCACGTATTCGGCCGGTGGGAGCCGGCCGGCCAAGGTCAGCGCGAGCGCCACGAACACCACGCCGAGCACCGTGAGGTCGCGCCCCGCCTGGGCGTTGGTCTCGTACCACACATGCTTGTCGGCGAACGTCGCCCGGACCCGCACGCCGTACCAGTGGTTGGGCGGAATGCGGCGATCGGCGAGGGGGAGACCGATGACGATCGACAGGATGCCGATCGCCACGAAGACGATTTCAGGTCGCATGGGGTTCCCACGGCTCGATGGGGTTGCCCTCCGGATCGTACAACTGTGACAAACGGCGGCCGGGGACCGGGACGAGAGCAGCAGCGTCCCGCCGCGCGCGGGCGGAGGAATCGCTCATCGTTCCATCCTTCGGGCGAAGGTGCCGGTCAGCGACCGACACCCAGCCACATCCGGGTCTGCGTGAGCTCGTGGTGGAAGCGGAAAGCGTCATCCGCGCTCCGGACGTGAGACTCACCCGCGTACCCAGCCGACGTGCCCGCAAGCCTGGTGCCGAGCCGTTGGTCACCGTCACTTGGGCGGGGTGAGCGGTTCAGAGCCCGTTCGTCGCCCAAGGCGGTAGACCAAGAAGGCGACGACGGCCAGGTTGAGCAGCAGCGCCGCCAGCCGCGTCACCGTCACGACGCGCATGAGCCAATCGACCTCCAGCGGCACGAACACCATCGTGGCGGCCACCGTCAAATACTGGCCCCACCGCTTCCCCAGCCACAGCCCGACGCCTTCGGTCGTGAACAGGGACGCCAGCAGGAAGGCCCCGACGGCCAGGGTCACCAGCCCCCACGCGCGCAGGCCGAGCACCGGCGCGATGAGTAGCTGCACGACGCGACGATCGTGCCTTACGGCGAGGGCCGCCAGCCAGCGGTCGGCCCAGGCTGCCGTGCTCGGCTGAAACAGCCTGAGTGCGCCCAGGCCGACGATTGTCGCCAGCGCCGCCTTGCCGAACTTGAAGCAGGCGATCAAACGCAACAGGCGGTCCGGCGCGGGGCCGGCCGCCGCGGTGGGATGTTCCGCTTCGCGCGCCGTCAGGGTGTGAGCCCCTGGCGCACGGGCTGCGCCGCGCCCTGCGCCCCGCCGTGCATCGGGCTCTCGTTCCACAAGCGCGTCATCAGCAGCGCGCCGATCAGCGAGAACGGCATCATCATGTAGGTCCAGGCGCCCCAGCCGAGCTTGTCAAGCAAGTGCCCGAGGAGGAACCCCGTGAGCCCGGAGGCCAGGTACTGTACGCCGTCCAGCATCCCGGCCACGGTTCCGGCGGCCTTCGTCCCGCCGAAGTCCATCGAGGCGGTGCCGGTAAGCATCCCGTGCACACCGAAGATCCAGACGCAGGTGAAACCGATCATGAACGCCGCGAGCCACGGCATCGCGGCCCGGCCCAGGATGAAGAGCGAGACGATCTGGCCCAGATAGAAGATGAACGCGACCGGCGGGCGCCTCGACTGGAACCAGCGGTCCGAGAGGTAACCGCACATCAGGCCGCCCACGATCCCACCCACCGTGACGCCTATCGATGCGACGGAGAAGAGCCAGCTCCCGGGCGCGATGCCATGCACTTCCTTGAGGAAAGGCACGAACCAGAGCATCAGCCCCTGCCGGACGAAGCCCGTGCAGAACTCCGCGGCCGCCAGCGTGAGGATGATCGGGTTCGTGAACACCCGCTTGACGAGATGATTCCAGTCGACCGGGCGGTCGCGGTCCGGGTCGTGGGCCGTGGCATCGTCGGTGTTGAAATCGGCGAAGCCCGCCTGCGCGGGCATGTCCTTCACGAGCAACAGGTCGACCACGAACATCGCCGCGATGGCGGCGGACGGCACAAGGAACACCCAGTACCAGCTCAGTGCGGCGAGGATCTTGCCGCCCACGTACAGGGCCAGGAAATACCCGCTCGAGATCATGATGCCGAAGATCCCGCCGAATACCCCGCGTTCCCGCACGTGGAACCACGGGGCGTTGACCTTCACGATCGACAGGGCGCCGAACGCCTGGAAGTACTGGTTCACCGCGTAGAGCAGCGACATCCCGACGACAATCCTGGTCTGCCACCCGCTCAAGAACAGGAGGCCGATCAGCAGGTTCACCGCTGCGGCTCCGGCCGCGCCAATCAGGATCGCCTTCTTCCCCCCGATCCGGTCGGCCAGCGGACCGTTGAAGATCACGGCGAGGGCGTACGTCCAGAAACCGGCCGTCGCGATCGTCCCGAACTCCCCCTTCGAGAGATGGAAGGCGTCCATCATCGTCTTGGAGGAGACGTTCAGGTTGTAGCGACCCATGTAGAAGGTCGCGTAGGTGACGCCCAGCGGGAACCAGTTCATGAACCGGCGCGTGCGGTACGCACGGCTGTGGCCCAGCGGGTTCGGCATGGTGCGCGGCTCCCTACTTGCTGATCGCGGGATGCATCTGGGCCCAGAGCTTCGCGAATACCTCTTCCAGGGCGGGACCGAGCTTCGCCGGATCGTCGGTCTGCTCCGGCTCGTTGTCGAGCACGGCGAAGGGGACGCCGCACCCACGGATCCGGATCCGGCCGCTCTTCTGCCCCCCGGACAGTCGTTCCCAGTCGTTCGTCCGGTAGTAGAACTCCATCTTCGCGTCGGGGAGGGAGTGGTACAGGATCGAATCGGCCTGCGCGGGGTCGAATCGCCGCCGGTTCTTCCGGGCGGACTCTTCGTACGAGACGTTGATGTAGACGATGCCCGCGCGGCTCACGATGTCATCAGACAGGTGCGAGAACGCCTCCGCGAACCCGTTCCCGCCGCCGCGCGAGAACTCGACCAGCACCGTCTCCTTGCTGGTGTATCCGGGATCCCTGGCGAGCCGCTTCTGGAACTCGAGGTTGATCCGCTCGATGAACAGGTTCCAGAGGTGGTCGCCCTTGAAGTAGTAGTCCTTGCTGGTGAACACGCGCGGCTGGCCGAGGCGCTCGAGCAGGTCGTCGATCTCGAAGGTCTCCCAGACAAACGGAAAGTCATCGATCTCCGAGAACGGGCCGACGTGGAAGCGCCTCGCCCGCTCCACCTCGTCCGTCTTCTTCAGGAAGTCGATGACCTCGCTCTTGCCGGCCGCCGGGCGTCCGATCAGGATGATCGTCTCGAACCGCTCGCCCACCGTTTCCCCCTGTGCCGAAATCCCCGCGAGCCCTAGGCGCGCGCCTCCTCCACCATCCTCAGCAGCGCTTCGCGGGCGATCGGCGCCCGGAGGGAGCGGACGGCCCCCAGCCCCTGCACGATCGCCAGCGGATCCACGCCCGCGAAGGAGGGCCGCCCCGCGAGCGCCATGACGCGGGCATCGGGGAAGGACCGCCGCAGCTGGCGCAGGAAGTCCGGGGCAGACAGCCGGCCCGGGGCGACGATATCGATGATGACGACGTCAGCCGGGACCGTCTGATACGCGGCCAGCGCGACGGCGGCGTCGTCGGCCTCGACCACCTCGTGCCCGGCGCCCGCGAGCATGTCCCGCAACAGGTTACGCAGCTGGGGATTGTGGGTGGTCACCAGCACGCGGGCAGCGCACGAGTGCGGAACGACCGCCGCCCGGCTGCACCCAAGGCACAGCACCCGGCGGGCGATTTCTGCACCGCGGCGCCGGGCCGGACTGAGCGTGAATCCGCCCCCGCAGGCGGGACAGCTGACGGGACCCGGCGTGGCGAACCGCGCCCGAAGATCGGCGACTTCCTGCGCGGTGTAGGGGGTGGGCGTTTCCCGGCGCCGCCGTCCGCGCCGGCGGGCCGCCACCATGCGGCGGTCCGGCACCGCGCGGCGATCCGCTCCGCGGCGGTCCGGCCGGGCCCGGCGATCGGACGCGACCTGGCGCGCCGCGCTACGGCGTTCACCGGCCCGCCGGTCCTCGTCCGAGCGGCGGCGCATCGGCGCGCGCCGGTCCCACAACCGGCGCCGCTCAGAATGACGGCGCTGTACCGATGGTTGGTCCAGGCGAGTCCCCCTCAGGTCCGCTACAGTCCCCTGCTAACTAGCTTCGCACAGGCCACGGCAGAACGCAAAGCCCCTACGCAGCCGGCGGGCGAGACAGTGCGGGCGCGCAGCGCCGCGGCGGCAAGCCGGCCCGCGCGTGCCATCTCCGGATCCGTACGCCGCACTCGGAGCTGCTTGACCATCAGCTCGCTGTCCGCAAACCAGTGAAGCCGCGCGCCAGTGTACTGCTGACAGGCCGAGAGGCCAATCATCAGCGGCCGATACCCGGTCTCGTTGCTGGTGGGGTCGCCGATCTGCTGGGCGTGCTCCAGCAGGACCTCGTCGCTGGAGTCGAGCAGACGAAAGCAGATCGCGCCTTGGGTGGGATCACCGCCCGTCGCGCCATCGATGGAAGGCCGAAGCTCAGCTGACATGTGTAGACCGTGTATGCTCCGAGGCCGGCAGCGATACCGGCCACCTCGCGAAGCGCCTCAGATGCCCGTTTAGCGAATCGCGGCCCGGCAGCGGACGACCCGCCCATCAGTCACGCGACACCTCCAATACCTCGCGCGCCCGTCGAGGGAAAGGCCGCCAGCAAGGCTTCCGCGGGACCGGCCAGCGTTGCCGCGCCGGCCGAGGGAGGCTGCTGGCTCTGCACCGCCGGCGCACCGCTGAACACGTGCGCATCGAGCCACTCCCCGAACTGGCAGTCCAGCTCCGCCGGCGCGGTCTCGCCGACTTGTGGGCTCACCATCCATCGCTTACCGGCGAGCATCAGATGCCAGGTCGGCGGCATCTCCGACTGCTGGCGCTTCACGTCGGCGGGATGCCCCTCATACGAGACGAAATGAAACGAGCGTCCGCGATGGTTGAGGCGGTGTTGCTGCGTCTTGTAAGCACTCACGCTGCCTTTGAAGGCCGGGCTAGGAGGAAGGAGTAGAACGTGCCCGGCCTGATGGGACGCTGCAATGTAGCTGGTTCTGGCGGGTTCTGCACCGCCACTGAGCGTAGCTCAGGCCGCGTAGAAGCGGACGGCGATGAAGTGGCACGTCGTTCCGGCGAGCACGAAGAGGTGCCACACGAAATGGCCGTACCGGATCCGCTTCGCCCCATAGAACGCAACGCCCGCCGTGTAGGCGAGGCCGCCCAGGAGAAGCCACCCGAGCCCGGACAGGGGAACCCTGAGCCAGAGAGGTCGCACCGCGACGACCATGAGCCAGCCCATGCCCAGGTACAGCACCATCGAGAGAATCGGATGGCGCACCCCACCCACTGACTTGAGGAGCACCCCGGCGGCCGCCAGGATCCAGATCAGCACGATAAGCGTCCACCCCCAGGCACCACGCAGCACGCCGAGCGTAAACGGTGTGTAGGTGCCGGCGATGAGCAGGTAGATGGCGCTGTGCTCGATGATCCGGAACACATGCTTCGCCTTGCCGCGCGGCAGGGCATGATAGAGCGTGGAAGCGAGGTACAGCAGCACCATCGTCGCGGCGAACACGCTCGTGCCCACGACGAAGGCCGCACTCCCGCGCTGCACCGCATGGCCGATCAGGAACGGCGTTGCCACCAGGGCAGCCGCCAGGCCGATACCATGGCTGATGCTGTTGGCAAGCTCCTCTCCGAGCGACTGCCCGCGCTCCACTGCTCCAGGGGCTCCGCCCATGGCATCCATCCTACGCAGCCGGACGAGTTCCGCATCAGCCACGGCCAGCGGACGACCCGCCCGACAGCCGCACCGACCCTGCACGGACTGCCAGATCGTTGATGTCACGATTCTCGAGCACGTGCTTCGAGTAGCCCCTCGCCGCCGCCTCGATCATGGCCCGGCCGACGTTTACCGTCGTAGTTACGTGACTCGGCAACAGCCGTTTCAGCAAGGGGAAGAGCGGCCCGAGCACCTTGTAGAATGCTTGGTACAGTTTCGTCTTCGAGCGGACACCTTTGAGCGGCTGCATGAAGCCCGGCCGAAACACGTAGGCCCGGAAGGGCATTCGCAGAAGGTGAATCTCCGTCTTCCCTTTTACCCGTGCCCACATGAAGCGTCCCCGCTCCGAGCTGTCGGTCCCCTCGCCTGAGACATAGCAGAAGGTCAGCCCGGGGTTGAGGTCAACCAGCGCCCGCGCAGCCGCCAGGGTCAGGTCGAAGGTCACATGGTGATACGCAGCCTCGTTCATCCCGGCCGCAGAGACCCCCAGACAGAAGAAGCAGGCGTCGTGGTCCGTCAGGTCGGCGGTGGCGTCGCTGTAGTCGTAGAAATCCGAGCGGATGCGCTCGCGGAGCTTCGGATGGACAACGCCGCACGGCTTTCGCCCAACCGCCAGTACCGATCGGACCCGCGGATCCTCCAGGCACTCGATCAGGACCCCGGCGCCCACCATTCCTGTAGCCCCGAATACGATGACGTTCATGCTGCGCCCAGCCCCGCGGATGGATGAGCCAGGCTATTGGCCTTGTCGGCAGGCCCCAGGACGTAAGTCACCCAAGGCGCGATCGTCGTTTTGCTCACCCACGAAACCGATACGAGATTCACAATGCGCCTGTCCCTCTTCAGCAGGAGCGTGCAGCAACGCTCGGTCACCAACCCGGCCACCATCGGCGCGTACGACCGCAGTATGCGTCGTAAGCCGATCCGAACAAGCGCCGCAAGGTGGGCTCCTCGTACCAGAGCACGAACAGATGGGCGACAACCAGGAACAGCGCGGCGAATCCAAGGAGGGCGAGCGACTGGTATAAGAGCGCCGCGGCGCCGAGGGCGAGCCCGGCGCCCAGGTACATGGGATTCCGGACAAGCCGGTACGGACCTCCGACCACGAGGTGGCGCGGCGGGTCGAATGGGGCGGGAGTCCCCTTGCCGGCCAGGGTAAGTGCGAGAACGCACCACAGGGCGAGCACCGCCCCAGTCGTCCCGAGGATCAGACCGCAGACCTGGGGAATACCGATCACAGCCGGCCGAGAGATGCCGGACCAGCGCAACACCTGGGCGGGAAGGAAGACCAAAACGAAGCCGATGAAGAGCGCGGCGTACGTCGCCGCGCGGACAATGAGAAACGTGATCACCTCCGCTGCCGACGGTGCACGCTCGGCCTGAGCCACGGCTCGCGTTCCTACCTGACGGATCGCGCCTCAGCGACGGGCGACCGCCCGCCGGGCGCACCACACCTGCACTACCTCAGGTCAACTCACCAGCCACTCGACCTTTGAGGCCCGAGCGCCCGCCCGCTGCACGCGCTGGTTAGGCAGACGCCCGCGCCATGCAGCGCCGAATCGGCTCGTTGTCAGCATAGACCTGCCATTCCGCAACGAGCTCGTCACGAATCCGCGCCCGCCATACCCCGGGGGTTGACCAGGCGTTCGAAGGGTCCAGTTGTCCGTCCGTCGTGTAAGTGCCCCGGGCGGCCCCGACCAGAATCACCTCCGGCTCATCAACGAACGCACGGACAACCTCCACCCGATAATCCGGCACCATGCGAAAGTACTGGTGCCAGCCCTCGCGCAGCGTCTGCCGCCCGCCAGACTCGACGCCCAGCGAGTCGATGAACCGGTGATCCGGTGTCAGTAGGGCGGCCAGGCCGTCGAGGTCGTGGGCGTTGATTCGCTCGACGAAGCGGTGGGCCACCTCGAGAGCCGACATTGCGCTGCCTCCCAAGCGAGTGCGTTCCGCCTAACGAATCGCGCCTCAGCGACGGGCGACTCCCTGCCAGCCACACCACACCTGCACTACCTCAGGTCAACTCACCAGCCACTCGACGATCGAGCCGCACGCGCCCGAGCGATGCAGGCGCTGGTTAGACGTCAGCCGTGCGAGCCTCGAGCTGCAAGAACTCAACCGGTGCCCCGTTGTCGATGATGAACGCGACCCGCACGCCCGGCGAGGGGCTGTTCGGAGCAATCAAGAGCTCTTTGCCGGCAAGCTCCGCATCCAGGTTGTCCACCTCAAAGGCCACATGCGGAATCCTGCGAACGAGCTCAGGTACCGGACAGTCGGGGTCGAAGCGCATCCACTCGATACCGTACGGGCTCGATTCGTACCCGGACACGTGGACCTTGAGATCTGGCAGGTAGCGCTCGTCTGCCCGGACCTGGGCGGTGGGAATGCCGAGATGGTGGTAGGTGCGCACGCGTCTCCTCCGAGGATGGTGCTGCACGTCTAACGAATCGCGCCTCAGCGGCGGGCGACGGCCCCCCAGCCACACAACACCTGCACTACCTCAGCTTCCCTCACCAGCCATCCGACCGTCGAGCCGCAAGCGCCCGCCCGCTGCAGGCGCTGGTTAGGCCGCATGACCACGACACGACTCAGGGCACGGGGCGCTTGGGACCTCCAACGACCCTTGGAATCGAAATAGCGGACACCTGATCACTTGAGATCTGCGCGCACGTACCCGCCACCGAGCGGCCGCACGGATGCGCTGCCAGAGTCAGCCGCGAAATAGCCGGCCCCTGCTCCTGACGATAGCGCGTCGATCCCCAAGGACGCCCCGTTTGCCGCACCTATCGGCATCGACACGGGCAAGGGGACAGTAGCGAAGCGCGCGCCTGCGAAGGCGAGCTCCAGCCCGTCCACTGACGGGTGCAACGAGTCCGTGCCGGCCTGCGCCACGGCAAAACCCACGACCTTGACCGACGGCGTCTGGCCAGAGCTGGCGATGAACCAGTAGCCCTGAGAGCCCGTGACGTGGGTTGAGCCGCCGGCCGTGTAGGTCACAGTTCCCGTCAGTGAAGGGGCGCTTGGAGTGGGCGGCTGTGTCGAAGCTGTGCCGCCGACTACAGCCGAAACCGATAGCCAGAGCCACGCGCGGATCATTTGGTGCAGCTCCTAGTAGCCCTCATGCGGCCTAACGAAAGGCAATAATATACTTGACACAGACGGCCCTACCCCTTAGATTATCTGCATGAACTCGACTCCCGCTGCTCCCGCGACTCTCCGCGAAGCCATGCATTTCTTCGCGGACAAGGACTTCGCCCACGACTTCTTCGTGGAACTCCGCTGGCCCGATGGCGTGCATTGCCCCGCGTGCAACGCTACCGAAGTCTCGTTCATCAAGACTCGGCGCATCTGGCAATGCCTCGACTGTGGGCGGCAGTTCTCCGCGAAGCTCGGCACGATCTTCGAGGACAGCGCGCTCGGCCTCGACAAGTGGCTCCCGGCGCTCTGGATGCTCGCCAACTGCAAGAACGGGATTTCGAGCTACGAGCTGGCCCGCGCACTCCACGTCACCCAGAAGACCGCGTGGTTCATGCTGCATCGCGTCCGCGATGCCATGCGGCCCGCGCACGTCCGCCGCTTCAAGGGCGAAGTCGAAGCCGACGAGGGGTACATCGGCGGGCAGGCGTTCTGGATGCACAAGAGCGAGAAGAAGCGGCGCATCACCAAGCGCGGCTGGTCGGAGAAGACCCCGGTCATCGGGCTCGTCAAGCGCGGCAAGAACGGGCGCAGCCGCGTTTCGGCCAAGGTGCTGTCCAAGGTCAACCGCGCCAAGATCGAGGCGACCGTGAAGGCCAACGTCGCCGCGGGCGCGACTCTCTACACTGATGACGCGAGCTACTACGACCGCATGGGCCGGACCTATAAGCACGGCGTCATCAATCATGCGCTCAAGCAGTTCGTGGATGGTCGGAAGCACACCAACACCGTCGAGAACTTCTGGAGCCTCTTGAAGCGGGCGATCAAGGGCACCTACATCAGCGTGGACCCGTTCCACTTGCAGCGGTACGTGGACGAGCAGGCGTTCCGGTACAACACCCGGAAGGACAACGACGGCGGGCGCTTCGCCGATGTGCTGCGCGCCATCGTGGGGAAGCGGTTGACCTACCATGATCTCATCGGCGCGAAGTTCACCTTCGCTACGACGTGAGAAGAAGTCGTGGCCGCACAAACTACGCGGCCGACGAAAGGGGAAACGATGAAAGCGAAGCCCGCGACTTCGGCGCCCACCCCGACGCCGGAGCAGCAGCTTGAGCGCATGAAGGAACTGGTACGGGAGATCATCACCGTGCCGAAGAGAAAGGCGGCCAAGACAAGGCCGACAAAGCGGAAGCGTCATTCGCCGTGATCTGAGGCGGGCGGCTCTGTCGGCGAGCGCCGATAGCGCCAGGGGAACCGTTGGAGTTCTTCGAGCGCCTCTCCCAGACTGAACCCGATTTCCTTCTTGGGGAGTCTCTCGGCTAGGCGGTTCACGTTTTCTTCCATACGTCGCTGGTCCGCGCGATGTTCGCGTTCGCGTTGTGCCGCATCGCGCGCAACCCGCCTCGATCTGGACTCCATCGCGGCAATGGCGGCGGTGGCACACACGACATAGGCGCCGATCAGCGCGAGTTTCAGCCAGAGTGGGCCGAGAGCAAGCGTCACGTTGGTCACGACACCTACCAGCCCAGCGAGTGCCACGAACGCCTCCGGCCAGTGCCATAGGTGCGGCTTCTTTGTGTCCATCTGGCTATGCTACACCGCGCTGCGAGCGCGTCAAATCGCAGAGGCATCATGACAAGGCGACCATGATAGACCGCACCGCATCTACAACGGAGCGGGCTTCGTCGGCGTCGTAGTGCTCTTTCCCGTGCATCACATAGTTGCGCCACGCCTCGCGGATACTGAAGAAGTGGCTACTTGCCTTGGCTCCCAGATGAATCAGAGCCGTGAGCTGTGATGTCTGGGGGTCGCCCCTCATCTTCTTCAGCCGGGAGTCTACGCCCGTCAGAATGTCATTCCATTGGAGTGCTTCGAAGTCCTTGTTGAACGTCACCCCGAGATCATCACAGAGCTTGTGGAGCCCGTGCTGTACAACGCACATGGCGTGATACACTGCCGCGGTCCACAGATCGAGCGAAAGGCATCGACCGCAGTCACGAATATCCCGCCTGGCGTCAGGAAATGACTTGAGAACCTCAACTCCGAACCACTGATATGGTTCAGTGAACGGGCTTGATTCTGGCTCAGGCACACAGAGAAAGAGATGGCTGGCCAACTCCTCCACGACATTGTGCTCTATCTCGCCAACGCGGGCATACAGGTATGTGATGTCCGAGTCTTCGGGCGCTTCCATCGCTCGGCGGACCTGTTCGCGGAGCGACCTGGACACCGGCAGTTCTAATAGTTCATTGTAGGCGTGAGCCAGGTGGAAGAAGACGTTCGGTCGCTGGTCTTCCATGTCGGAGTAGGCCAGCAGGCCGCCGTTCGCTCGCTCCAGGTTCAGCATCACGGCGGTAAAGTTCTTCGCGTAGAATCGCAGCATGTCGAGGAGGCTCCACAGGTGGCGTGGTTCCGCCTCCCAGGGCGCCGGGCACAACCGGAAGGCGGTGTCGCTAATCATGGCGCACCACCGGCGTCTGTGTCAAGTATGTTATTGCCTAACGAAATGCGCCTCAGCGACGGGCGACCGCCCGCCAGCCACACGACGCCTGCACTACCTCAGGCCAACGCACCAGCCAATCAACCATCGAGCCTGAAGCGCCCTCCCGCTGCGGGCGTAGGTTAGACGGCGCCGCCGCTCGGTGCCGCCGGGTCACGCGACCGCCACAGGGCAAGGAAGATCGCCGGCCGCAGGACCATCACCAGGCCAACTCCGGCTTGCACGAGACTTGCGACTGATAGCTGAAGACTCGTCGTGACCTGGAGAGGTAGCAGCAGACCGTGCAGCGCCCCGAGAAGAATGAAGATTCCTACGAGGCCCACGAGCGCGCGGTCAAGATCCGTTGGCGGGCTTGCCGGCTCCGACTCCAGCGGCGACAAGACGCGCTGCGCCACCGCCGCCGCACGAAAGACCAGCAGGTAGCTCAGCCCCAGCAGGAGAACAAAGGGCAGCGCCATCGCGAAGAGGGCCGCGTAGGCACCATGCTGGGCAGACAGGAACGTGGCGGCAGATGCGACCCTCGGAAAGACGAACAGCGCCTCGATGAAGGCCCACACACCGAGAAGCCCACTGCCGAGCCGGCCAATCGCCTGAGCGTTCATGGTTCCCCCCGAGGGCGCTACACGAATCGGGCTGCATAACGCATCGCGCGTCAGCGGCGGGTGACTCTCCGCCAGCCACACCTACGATGCACCACATAACCCCGAGGCGTTAGACGGGCGTTGGAGGGTGGCTGGAGACGCCAGCCCGTTGCGTTAGGCGTCGATCCGCCCCCAGCCTGAACGCGAGTCGGCTGCAACTCGTTCCTACGTGGGCCTCCTGCCGCGCCTCTCGGCTCCAGTTGTGAGGTCATGGACCAACACCCCGCAGCCTGAGCCGACTATCGCGACAACCAGCGAGAACGCAGCCAGATATAGGATCGAAGCGTCAGTATTCGGGTGGAGGGTGTCCGGCAAACCCAGAACATGCTTGACCACGTGAGCCAAGGGCACGCACGCCCACGCGGCAGCCACCGTGACCCACCCACGCCAACCCCAGATCGCCCCCGCTGTAGCTGTCGCGGCGAGCATCATGGCGACGATGACGATTGGGCTGGCCTCGCCCTTGAACGCGTAATTGTCTACGTACGCGATGGCCGCGCCTGCTGCGAGCCCGACGCCGAGGCGCACTGGCCACTTGGACCAGGACACGGTGGGATCCACGCGATGGACCTCTTTCACCTGAAGTACTGCCCCCTCAACAGCGAGCGCCCATCCGCTGCAGGCGCTGGTTAGGCTGCCACGCTGGCCGGCTTAGGGGTTGCCGGCGCTAACAGCCGCTACCTGTGCCCCAGTTCACGACAGCCGCCTGTGACCCTCTGGATCCTGGCGGCGGCTGGAGGACCCGCGAAGAAGACTGTAAGGGGCCAACTAGTGCATTGGCCAACAATCCTGGTGCCAAACAGCACGAGCGTGCTGTCGCCCTTGCGCATACCGTGCCCGACATACAGGCCCTGTTCAAGCGTGCGCAGGAACGCGGCATTCTCGCGACCAGCGGCCAGCACCCAGCGTACAGCAGCAGGGTCTGCGCCCTGTCGGGTGAGCCTGGCAGAATCCAGAGCCAAGCCAGCGGTCAGGAACTCGCGGGTAGGGGCCAGGAATGGCTGATATGTGCGCACCGAGTAGACGCCCAGCAGCCGCCACCCGACCAAGCCGGTGCCGAGTAGCACGAGGAGCCCAATACCGGCTTTGCGGACCCGAACGTTGAGTCGCATAGGCTTTCCGCTTCGAGGCAGCCACGTGGGAAACGTCCTCAGTCCGAACACCGACTACTGTCGACCGGCGAACGTAGCGGCCTTGTATATCGACTCTGCCCCAAATTGTCCTCAGATTTCGGCGGGCGATAGCCCGATCGGCCTTGGGTCCTTGAGACCGTTCGTTAGCCGGGGCGTCGTCCGCCGTTCTCGCTCGTCGAAAG
>Ga0209777_10000214_pt1 | contig 102140 bp, 70 predicted proteins | sample FrelakmetHBP12HB_FD_187147 | JGI IMG/M metagenome (GOLD analysis project Ga0209777, IMG submission 187147) | Freshwater lake sediment microbial communities from the University of Notre Dame, USA, for methane emissions studies -HBP12 HB (SPAdes)... | ecosystem: Environmental > Aquatic >...
CTCATCTTCGGGCCATCTTGGGCCGCTCCTCAATCGCGAAATCCTCACCGTAGCAGGACTACGCCTCCGGTTTCGCTCAATCGATCGCATCCCAATCTGACCCAAATCTGAGCGGTAAATGCACAGGCTATTTCTACGCGGGCCCTTACGCCGCCGACGTCTGGCTCAGCGATCAGGAGAGAGGGACTGAACAACGACTCAGGGCCGGCCTTGGCGCCGTTGCTCGGTCTCGGTGGCCTTCTTCAATATGGCCTTCTCCCTCCGGCTCAGGGTGTGGATGCCGCATTCGTGGACCTTCTGGAGGATGCGATCGACCTCCCTGTCGAGGTCCTGAAGTCTGGACAAGGCCCTCCGGTCCACGAACCCCCTCAGTTGGAGTGCCCATCTGTTGATCCAGCCCTGCGAAAGTACATAGGCGGCCCCTGCCCCCATACCCCCCAGATGCGCCGCCTCGCCGCCTGCGTTGGGTCCCCTGCCGAGTATCGCCGCTGCGGCAACCACGATGAGTCCCACGGCCACCACCCGGATAGGAAGGGGGAAGATCGCGTACACGTACACCCTCATCTGAGGAAAGAGAATCGCACAGGCTGCCAGTATCCCCAGGATGGCACCGGAGGCCCCAACCAGTGGGACCGCGCCATGCAAGAGTCCGACTCCCAACAAGATCGGATACATCAGCCCGCCGGCGATCCCGCAACCCAGGTAGAACGCCGCAAACCGTCTAGGCCCCCAGCATTGCTCCAACATGGTGCCGAACATCCACAGCCCCAGCATGTTGAGCAGGATGTGGAGCGGACCGCCGTGCAGGAACTGATACGTCACCAGACGCCAAACCTGCAGGTCCGTCTTCCAGGACAGGGGCCAGACCGAAAACCACGCTGTCAGGAACGCATCGGCTCCAAGGAACTGAGCGAGGAAGACGACGCCGTTGGCGATCAGCAGCCACTTGACCGCGGGCGTCAGACCGCCCGACCCGAAGCCCATCTGAGGCGTGAAACGGTGGCGAGGTTCAAAGCCTTCTTGCGTGTAGTCTCTGTCGTAGAGTCCCATCGGGTCTATCCGGCGAAGATGGCAGAGCCGATGCGGAGGATCGTGGCCCCCTCCTCTATCGCGACCTCGTAGTCCGAGCTCATGCCCATGCTCAATTCGGTGAATTGAGGCCCGACGATCTTCTCGCCTCTCATCTCAACGAACAGTTCGCGAGCACGGGCAAAGCAGTCCCGGACGACGTCCTTGTTCAGGGTCAGCGGGGCCATGGTCATCAAGCCCTTCAGCTCCACGTTGGGCAGGGTCTCGATTTGCTCGGCCAGGTGCGTGGCGGCCCCCACCGGGACCCCGTACTTCTGGGATTCGTTGGACGTATTGACCTGCAGCAGGATAGATGCCCGAGTGCCCAACCTGGCCGCATCGCTGTTGATCTCTTCAGCCAGACGGAGGGTATCGACCGAGTGGACAAGGAAGGCCTTGGGCAACACCTGACGGACCTTGTTCCGCTGAAGATGACCAATCATGTGCCAACGCACCTTCTCGAGCGTGCGGGCCCACTCCCCTTGGCCCCACAACTCGCTCATTTCGCACCAGACCTTCCTGAGCTGCTGGACGTGGTTCTCCCCCACATCGAGAAAACCCAGGTCCAAGACCTGTCGAATCTCGTCCAGTGTGGCCGATTTGGTGACAACCACGAACCTGATCTCTCGCGGGTCGCGGCCGGACCGGGCGCACGCGACCTGGATGGTCTCCTGGACCCGCCTAAGCCGCTCGGAGATCTTTCCCGACGCTGGCACCACAGGAGAGACCGAGGGACCCACATCCATCCCTGGCACGTTGCCGTCCATATCCATATACCCATGTATGAAAGTGCCGCCTTTCGTCCGAACGGTCAAGAGAAATCTGCGATGGTTTTCCAGGCAGCGAGCCTCTCGTTGTTTTTTTAGGCTTGCATGATGGCAAGTGAACCTGTATAATACCCACTATTGAGACGTGTGAAGGGGTTAAGATTCTCTGAGGGTAAAAAGTCCCAGCCTTGACCGTCCGGTGTGTTCGGGTCATGGCGTGGGTATTTCTGATCGATACGATAGGCTGACGCCATGGCGTACAAGCCTCGGCGAGGCAGTGTGGTTCGCCGGTCTCCCCCCCAGCCGGTACCACCACCTCGCCATTTTTTTGCGCATTTCGGCAGGCGACGAGGTGGGTCACTGGTCGCTCCTACCCAATGAGACTGTCAAGTTGGCGTGGCAGGCCCAACCACAGTGCCAAAACAGCCGAAGGGCAGACCTCACCCAGGCCCTCATCGAAGCCATCTCCATCCGAGTGTCTCTCATAATACCCGTCTTTCATTGAACTTAAAGGTCGCGAGGCGCATTGTGCCCATCCGAACTGCCCTGTTGGTATATTTTTTGCTATCCACTATCTTGTTGGTCTTGTACTGGACTACAGAACCAGTTAGCAGGTGTAAGGAAGGAGTTAGGCAATTATGGCAGTCAAAGATCTGGCATTTGGAGCTGACGCACGCGTCCGCCTGCTGGCCGGCGTGGAGAAGCTGGCCGCCGCGGTCAAACCGACCTTGGGTCCGAAGGGTCGGAACGCCATCCTGGACAAGAGCTGGGGCGGTCCCAAGGTGACCAAGGACGGGGTCTCCGTGGCTGAGGAGATCGACCTGGTAGACAAGAGGGAGAACATGGGAGCCAAGCTTGTTAAGGAGGCCGCCAGCAGGACCTCGAAGATCGCCGGCGACGGCACAACCACGGCGACTGTCCTGACTGAAGCCCTGTTCAAAGAGGCATACCGGAACCTGGCGGCCGGAGCGGACGCTATGGCCCTGAATCGAGGGATGCAGGAGGCGGCCAAGGCGGTTGTGGATCAGTTGGCCTCCATGGCCAAGCCCATCGACGTCACCAAGACCGACGACATCGTCAACATCTCGTCGGTCTCGGCCAACAACGACGTCGAGATTGGCAAGATCATGGCCAAGGCCTTCCAGCGGGTGGGCAAGGACGGGGTGATCACCGTGGAAGAGGGCAAGGGCTTCGATACCACCGTCGAGTTCGTGGAGGGCATGCAGTTTGACCGGGGGTATCTGTCCCCGCACTTTGTCACGGACCCGGACGCCATGGTCTGCGAACTGGAGAAGCCCTACATCCTGATTCACGAGGAGAAGATCAGCAGTATCTCCAAGCTGGTGCCCCTTCTGGAGAAGATCTCGCAGTCCAAGCGGCCGCTTCTGATCATCGCCGAGGACGTGGAGAGTGAGGTCCTGGCCACCCTGGTGGTCAACAAGCTCAAAGGCGTGCTGCAGGTGGCCGCGGTCAAGGCCCCGGGCTACGGCGATCGGCGAAAGGCCATGCTCGAGGACATCGCGACTCTCACCGGCGCGGAACCCATCTTCAAGGATCTGGGCATCGACCTCGAGCGGATCAGTGTCTCGCAACTGGGCCGGGCCAAGAAGGTGACCCTCGACAATGACAACACCATCATCGTCGAGGGAGCAGGCCGTCAGCAGGCGATCAACGGCCGGATCCAGCAGATCAAGGACGAAATCGAGGCCACGACCAGCGACTACGATCGTGAGAAACTCCAGGAGCGTCTGGCCAAACTCACCGGGGGAGTGGCCCAGATCCACGTCGGAGCCTCCACCGAGGCCGAGATGAAGGAGATCAAGGCCCGTATCGAGGACGCCCTCCATGCGACCCGCGCGGCCATCGAGGAAGGCACCGTGCCCGGGGGTGGGGTGGCCTTGATCCGGTGCATCGACGCGGTCAGGAAACTCAAGCTCGCAGGCGACGAGAAGACGGGCGCCGAGATCCTGGTCCGCGCGTTGCGCAGGCCGTGCTACAGCATCGCCGACAATGCCGGCGCCACTGCAGCCCTGGTGGTCAGCAAGGTGGAACAGGGCAAGGGCGGGTTTGGGTACAACGCCGCCACCGACACCTATGAAGACCTGGTATCCGCCGGGATCATCGATCCGGTCAAGGTCACGCGGATCGCCCTGCAGAACGCGGTGAGTATCGCCGGGCTGCTCTTGACGACCGACTGCCTGGTGACCGAGAAGCCCAAGGACAAGAAGAAGGGCGGCATGCCTGGCGGCGGCCATCCGGGCGGCATGGAAGGCATGGACGATATGGACATGATGTAACGGTTGGGACAGTCATCCATTTTAGATCAAGGAGTCGGATATGAAGCTCAGACCTTTGGATAACAGAGTCGTGTTGGAGCCGCTGGACGCCCAGGACAAGACCACCGGAGGGATCTACCTTCCGGATACCGCCAAGGAGAAACCCCAGGTCGCCAAGGTCGTGGCCGCCGGGCCCGGAAAACTGCTGGATGACGGCAAGCGGAGCCCCATGTCGGTCAAGTCCGGTGACGAGGTGATCTACGGCAAGTACACCGGCAACGACGTGGAGGTTGAGGGTAAGAAGCTGGTGATCCTGCGTGAGAGTGATCTTCTGGGGATCGTGGAGCGGTAGGTCGGGACGAATGAAACAGCCCGTGGGTTGGGCATGATGAGGGATACGGATATGGCAAAACAGATGATGTTCAACGACGTTGCACGGTCGCAACTGAAGGAAGGGTTGCGCGAGTTGGCGGCCGCGGTCAAGATCACGCTGGGGCCGACCGGCAAGAACGTGATCCTGAACAAGAGCTGGGGCTCGCCCAAGATCACCAAGGACGGGGTCTCGGTCAGCAAGGAGATCGAGCTGCCCCAGCCGTTCAAAAACATGGGCGCGAAGATGGTCAACGAGGTGGCCAGCAAGACCTCGGACGTGGTTGGCGACGGAACCACCACGTCCATCGTGTTGGCCGAGGCCATCTACCTGGAGGGCCTCAAGTACGTGGCCGCAGGGATCAACCCCATGACTCTGCAGCGGGGACTCAACAAGGCCTCGGACGTGGCCCGCGAGTTCATCAAGTCAGCCAGCGAGCCCGTCAAGGGTCACGGTGACATCGCCAAGGTGGCGAGCATCTCCGCCAACAACGACCCCCAGATCGGGGAGCTCCTGGCGGATGCCCTCGACAAGGTCGGCAAGGAAGGCGTCATCGAGGTCGAGGAGGGAAAGGGCATGGAGAATGAGCTGACCGTGGTCGAGGGTATGCAGTTCGACCGAGGCTATATCTCTCCGTATTTCCTCACCAACCCCGAGACCCTGGAGGCCGTGCTCGAAGAGGCGTATGTCCTGATCTATGAGAAGAAGCTCTCGAACGTCCGTGAGCTGATCCCGCTTCTGGAGAAGATCGCCCAGGTGGCCAAGCCCCTGCTGATCATCGCCGAAGACGTGGAAGGCGAGGCCCTGGCGGCCCTGGTGATCAACCGGCTCCAGGGGGTCCTCAAGGTCTGTGCGGTCAAGGCCCCGGGCTTTGGCGATCGCCGAAAGGCCATGCTGGGTGACATCGCCGCAGTGACCGGCGGCCAGATGCTCAGCGAGGACCTGGGGATCAAGCTGGAAAACGTGCAGCTTTCGCAGTTGGGACAGGCCAAGAAGATCGCGGTCACCAAGGAGAACACCACGATCATCGAGGGCTCCGGCAAGACCAAGGATATCAAGGCCCGGGGCGAGCAGATCCGCTCTCAGATCGAGAAGACCACATCGGACTACGATCGCGAGAAGCTCCAGGAACGCCTGGCCAAGCTCACCGGCGGCGTCGCGGTCATCAAGGCCGGGGCCGCCACCGAGACCGAGATGAAGGAACGCAAGGACCTGCTGGACGACGCCCTGCACGCCACGCGGGCCGCAGCGGAAGAGGGGATCGTCCCGGGCGGCGGGGTCATCTTCCTCCGCGCGATTCCGGAGGTGGAGAAGGCCAAGGCCAAGGCCAGGGGCGATGAGAAGCTCGGGTTTGACATCATTATCAAGGCCTTGGAGTCGCCGACCCGGCAGATCGGGGACAACTCCGGCGAGCCCGGTGACGTGATCGTGGCCCAGATCCTGGAGAGACTCGACAAGGAGAAGAACATCGGCTACAACGCCGCAACCGGTGAATTCGTGGACATGGTCAAGGCCGGGATCGTAGACCCGGCCAAGGTGGCCCGGACCGCCCTGGAGATGGCCGTCTCCGTGGCCGGCTTGATGCTGACGACCAACGTATTGGTGACCGAGTTGAAGACGGAGGACGAAAGGGAGAAAGAGCCGATAGCCGGGTCCGTCCGCTAGGACGCCGGGATCGGGTTGAAATCATTGGGAGCCTCGGATGACGAGGCTCCCGCCGTGTCAGGAATACCCATGCCCAAGCGTGATTACTATGAGGTCTTAGGGGTCGGCCGAAACGTCTCGGCGGACGAGATCAAGCGGGCGTACCGGCGTATGGCGATCAAGTACCATCCGGACAAGAACCCGGGCAACAAGGAGGCGGAGGCCAAGTTCAAGGAGTGCGCAGAGGCCTACGAGGTCCTCAGTGACGCCGACAAGCGAAGGCAGTACGACCAGTTCGGCCATGAGGGTCTGCGCGGATCCGGCATGCACGATTTCTCGCGCATGAACGTGGACGACATCTTCAGCATGTTCGGGTTCGACGACTTTTTCGAGGGGATCTTCGGCGCCACCGGCACCGGCGGCCGGCGGAGGGCCGGACGCAGAGGCGGACCCGCTCGGGGCTATGACCTGGAGACCAGTGTCGAACTGGGTCTGGAGGACCTGGCCCACGGCACGGAGAAGACCATCGAATTCACCCGACAAGACCTGTGTCCCCAGTGCGCCGGTACAGGGGCCGCCAAGGGCAGCCGGCCCTCGCCCTGCCCGACGTGCGGAGGCTCGGGACAGGTCGCAAGAGGTGGAGGCTTCTTCCAGATGGTCTCCACCTGCCCGCAGTGCAAGGGCGGCGGCCAGGTGATCACCAGCCCCTGCCCCGGGTGTGGAGGGGCCGGGCGAATCCCCAAGCAGAGGACCGTGACTATCAAGATCCCAGCCGGAGTCCACGAGGGCCAAGGGGTTCGCGTGGCCGGCGAAGGAGAGCCGGGTCCCCACGGCGGTCCCCACGGCGACCTGTACTGCTACGTGAGGATCAAGCCCCATGAGTTCTTCCAGAGGGACGGCAACGACCTGATCGCCGTGGTCCCGATCAGTTTCACCCAGGCGGCCCTGGGGGCGACTATCGAAGTGCCCAGTCTCGACGCCACGCGATCTCTCAAGGTCCCCCCTGGGACCCAATACGGCAGTGTCTTCCGGATCAAAGGCGAGGGCCTGCCCGATTTTCGCACCAAGCAGGTCGGCGATGAACTCGTACAGATCGTGATCGAGACCCCCAGCCGGCTGGACGCCCGGCAGGAGGAGCTCCTTCGCGAGTTTGCCAGGACCGAGAACAAGACCGTGCTGCCCAAATCCAAGGGCTTCTTTGAGAAGCTGAAGATGCATTTCGGTTAGGCGCCCATGAAGCATCACGCAAGACATCCTGAACCGGAAGAGACCCCACAGCCCCAGCCGGGTCCACAACCCCCTGCCCCTGCGGCCCAAGACTCGCAGGACCGGACAGCCACCCCACCGCCGCAGGAGATGGACCTGCTGAAGGAGTCACTGCAGGCCCTTCAGAAGGAGCGAGACGACCTGTTCGCTCGCCTGCAGCGTCTCAGCGCCGACTACGCCAACTACCAGAAGCGGGTTCCCAAACAGATTGCCGACTCCGTGGCCTACGAGAAGGAGAGGCTCATTCGGGCCTTGCTGCCGATCTGCGACAACTTCGAGCTGACGATCCAGAAGGCCGCGACCGGCGAAGATGCCGAGAGGGTCCTGGCCGGCGTCCGGATCGTGTACGATCAGATGCTGGACCTGCTCAGGGCCCACGACGTGGAGCCCATCAAGGCGGCGGACGAGAGGTTCGATCCGACCAGGCACGAGGCCCTGATGCAGCGGTGTGACCCGGAGAAGGCGGACAGCCTTGTCCTCGAGGAATGCCAGAGGGGGTACATGCTGGCAGGCAAGGTCCTGCGACCCAGCAAGGTCATCGTCAATCGAGCCCCGGCTCCAGCCCCAGGGCCCCAGGCCGGCCGGCCCCCCGAGCAGCCTGCCCAGGAGCAAGACAAGCAAGAGTGCCCCGATGTGGAGTGACGCCTATGCCCACTTATGCATACAGGTGTGAGAACTGCGGTCATGAGTTTGACTTGTTTCAGTCCATCACGGCCAAGCCGATCCGCAAGTGCCCGGCCTGTGCCAAGGCGACCGTCAAACGCCTGGTGGGGACGGGCTCAGGGATCATCTTCAAGGGCTCCGGCTTCTATCAGACCGACTACCGCAGCGACACCTACAAGAAGGCCGCAGACAGTGACAAGAAGGCCGCAGACAGTGACAAGAAGGTCGCAGACAGTGACAAGAAGGCCGCAGACAGTGACAAGAAGGTCGCAGACAGTGACAAGGGCGGTTCCGACAAGAAGGACGCTGCCAAGAAGGTCACGGCTGCAACGCCATCCTCGACCGTCAAGTCCACGGACACGACGGCCAAGTCTCTCAAGAAGTCGGCCTGAGGGAAAATCAGATCGTCCCTCAGCGACCGACCTATGCAAGCGAAGGGTGTTGTAGGGTGTCAGACGCCATCCCTATTGCCCCCATTGCCGTCTCACAGAGACGGCCTACAGCACGCCTCCGACCGTGGAATCGCAGCGATCACGAGCAGCCCATCGAGTTGCCGCAGTTGAAGCACTTGTAGCAGCTCCCGTTGCGGACTGTAATCGATCCGCACAGGTCGCAGACCGGGGCGTCGTCCTGGAAGTGCCCGAACTGGGCGTTGAAGTCCTGCATGAGCTTGGTCTCGGCCTTCAGGTCTCCGGTGGCATCCGTCCCTTTCGTCGTCACAAGGCTTGTCACCCGCTGGCCCAGACCGGCAAGTCTATCCTGTCTCAAGGTCTCGATGGCCTTGCGATCAGGATCGCCGGCGGACTCAGCCGGCTCCTTGCCCTTGTGCCTGGATTTGGACTCAGCCTTGGCCTCCGCGATCTTCTGGGCCAGGTCCTTGGTCTTCTCCACCAGCTCTTTGGCGGTTGTTGTGGTCTTGCTTTCCACCGCAGGGGCAGTGATCCGGTTGGCCAGATTCTTGTCCGCATAGCCTGGGATGAACTGACAGCCCAGCCAGCAGAAGATGTAGTCGATCAGGCTCTTGGCGAACGGGAGCTCCCTGTTCGAGGTCATGCCTGAGGGCTCGAACCGGGCGTGCCGGAACTTGTCCACCAGGGTAATCAACGGTACTCCGTATTGCAGGGCCATGGATACGCACGTTCCGATCACATCCATGAGGCCCCCGACGGTGCTGCCCTCCTTGGCCATAGTGATAAACAACTCACCAGGTTGACCGTCCTCGTATAACCCCACCGTCAGGTAGCCTTCATGTCCTGCTACAGAGAACTTATGGGTGATGCTCTGCCGCGTATCCGGCAGACGTCGTCTAAAGGGCCGAGCCGGTGCCTGGGTCTCAGTGCCGGCCTTGGCCTGTTTGTGTTTCTGGGTGGAGACCGGCTGCAGCCTCTTGGAGCCGTCCCGGTAGATGGCCACGGCCTTGAGCCCCAGCTTCCAGCCTTCCGTGTAGGCAGCGGCAATCTCCTCGGTCATGCTCTCCGTGGGCATGTTGATGGTCTTGCTGATGGCACCCGAGATAAACGGCTGAACCGCGGCCATCATCCGCAGATGCGCCATGTGGTGGATGCACCGATTGCCGCTCCGCGGCTTGAAGGCGCAATCGAAGATCGGCAGGTGATCCTTGTTGAGCTTCTCGGCGCCCTCGATGGTCTCCTGTTTGTCAACGTGGTCGCAGATGGCCTTGATGTCCTCAATGCTGTAGCCCAGCTTCTCCAGGGCCATGGGGACCGTTCCATTGACCAGCTTGAGCATCCCCCCGCCTGCGAGCAGCTTGTACTTGACCAGGGCGATATCCGGCTCAATGCCCGTGGTATCGCAGTCCATCATGAAGCCAATCGTCCCGGTCGGCGCCAGGACCGTAACCTGGGCGTTCCGATACCCGTGCTTGGACCCGGCGTCCAAGGCCTGGTCCCAGGCGTCCTTGGCCGCGTTTCGCAGGCTCTCCGGGCAATGCGTCTCCGGGAGGTCGTAGGCATGCTGGCGATGCAGGTTGATGACCTTGAGCATCGGCTCGGCGTTCCTGGGGAAATCGTCGAACGGGCCCTTGAACGAGGCGATCTCTGCACTGGCCGCGTACGCGGTTCCGGTCATGATGGCGGTGATCGTCCCAGCCATGGCCCTGGCCTGATCCGAATCGTAGGGCATGGCCTCGCTCATGATGAGCGCACCCAGGTTGGCGTACCCAAGCCCCAGCGGCCGGAAGAGGTGACTGTTGACGGTAATGTCTTCTTCCGGGTAGCTGCCGTTGTCGACCAGGATCTCCTGGGCGATGACGAACAGGCGTACGGCCTTCTTGAAGGCCTCGACGTCGAAGGACCCGTCGTCCCTGCGGAACTTCATCAGGTTCAGGGACGCCAGATTGCAGGCCGAGTCGTCGATGAACATGAACTCGCTGCACGGATTGGAGGCATTGATGGGGCCTGATTTGGGACAGGTGTGCCAGCGATTGACGGTGCTGTGATACTGGAGGCCCGGATCACCGCAGATCCTCGTCCCTTCGGCGATAAGGTCCATCAACTCGCGAGCGGAGTAGGTGTCGACCTTCTCGCCGGTCGTGACTGCGTAGGTATGCCACAGCCCGTCCTTCTCCACGGCCTGCATGAACTCGTCGGTCACGCGCACCGACAGGTTGGAGTTCTGGAACATCACGCTGCTGTAGGCCTCATTGTTGTGATCGCCGGTGTAGCCGGCCTCAATCAGCGTCCAGGCCTTCTTCTCCTCCTCCATCTTGGAGGTGATGAATTCCCTGATGTCCGGATGGTCTATCCTCAGCGACTGCATCTTGGCCGCCCGGCGGGTCTTGCCCCCGGACTTGATGACCGCGGCGATCTGGTCGTACACCCTCATGAAACTCAAGGGACCGGAGGGCTTGCCGCCGCCAGCGAGCTTCTCCTTGCTGCTCCGCAGAGACGACAGGTCGGTCCCCGTGCCGGAGCCGTGCTTGAACAGCATGGCCTCGCTGGTGGCCAGGCGCATGATGTCCTCCATGGAGTCCTTGACCGACTGGATGAAGCAGGCGGATGCCTGGGGATATTCATAGGAGTTTTCGCACGGCACCGCCTGATTCTTGGCATGATCCCAGTGGAAGTTGTGGGCACTTCCGGCAATACCGTAGACGTCGTAGAGCCCGACGTTGAACCAGACGGGCGAGTTGAATGACCCGTGCTGATTGATGCAGAGCCAAGTGATCTCATTGCAGAAAGTCTCGGCGTCCTGGTCGCTGGCGAAGTAGCCGTCCTTCTTGCCCCGGTCGGCGATGGTGCGGCAGACCCGGTGGATCAGTTGCTTGGCCGAGTGTTCCCGCTGGCCTGTGTCCAGGTCGCCGTAGAAGTACTTGCTGGCCACCACCTTTGTGGCCAGTTGGCTCCATCCGGCAGGGACCTCGATATGGTCCTGCTCGAAGATGACCTGGCCGGCGTCGTTGGTGATCCTGGCCGTACGGGTCTCCCACTCCAACTGGTCGAAGGCGTGGACATCAGGAGTAGAGAAGTAATGCTCCACCTTGAGTCCCTTCTTGCAGGTGGATTCTGCGCCGCCCTTGGGGGTCTTGCGATCTGTCTTGGGGGGACGAAAGGGGTTCACTGGGTCAAACCTACAGGCCATCAGAAAAGCCTCCGTGCGAAAGCCTAAACAACTACAATATCTAGTAGGTACGAACGAAAAAACCAACTAGAGATTGTTGCTCAACCAGTCAATCAGTAAGGGGCAGATTAATGACAACGCCGTTGGAAGTAAAGAGCAAAACAACCAAATTTATCCGGCGGTGTCCGGGCATTTTTCTTAGTCCTTGCAGGGTCTAAATCTACGACTGTTTTTTTTCGGAGGGGACATACAGGCCCTTCACGGACCACGTGACATCACGGTCCGTGCGTGGGTCGGTTGCCGTGGGAATCCTGAGGTCGAGCCAGGCGACATCGCAGGAGATCGTCGATGAGGACCGATGCCGTTGTAGGCCCGATGGAGTTGCCAGGCCGGAGGGATCGTCCGGGTAGGCGGTCTGCGCAAACAAAAAAGGAGACATGGGCGGCGTTCAAGGGAACTGGTTGTAGGCCCGTCTCCTTGTTGCGGAGTGCCCGATGGCACCGAACCGCGGATGGCACCTGAGACCCACTGATCTCTGTCTGCACCCGCAACATATAAACTATACATCTCTCTGTCATCCTAGTCAAGGCGCCAGCCGAATATTCCTTGGGATTCCTGCAGGGCCGGCCCGGAGTCCGAGTGGATTCGCAGCCCTTGAATCCTTCTGGGCAACACGGTACATTGAACCGCGGGCTGGCGATCCCAGACAAGGCCCCGGCTCAAGGGCAATCGGAGACTGTAGATGAAAACGAGACCTCACATGACGTACCGGCCTCTGCGGTTTGTGGTTGTCTTGCTCGCGACGGCCTGCATGTCCGTCCCTGCGTCGGCAAGCCTGGCCAACGAAGGCAGGACCGGGCTGTACGTCAGATCCATCCCTGAGGTCCTCGCCCTGGACGACAGCGAGGTCGACCTGGCCACTGCAGCCCTGATCGTTTCTGAGAAGTGGTCCGATGTGGTGCAGGGTTTTCGCTATCGCGACAGGCTGGATGAGATGGCCCGGGAGATCCAGGGAAGGCTGGAGGCCCAGAACCTCCAGGCAGACTACCACGCCATCCCCGTCATCAATCAATACCTGTTTGGGGAACTGGGATTCGCCGCGGTTTCCCGTGCCAACGACCCTAACGACCTGTTTCTCCATTCGGTCATGGACAACCGCAAGGGCTACTGCCTGAGTCTGTCGATCCTTTATTTGTCCCTGGGCGAGCGACTGGGCCTGCCGTTGTATGGGGTGGTCGTGCCGGGACACTTCTTCGTGCGGTATGAAAGCGGCGATGTGCGGTTCAATATCGAGACTACGGCCATGGGGGCCCACCCCAGCGACGATCACTACCGGCTTGCCAATCGCGTTCCGGAGGAAGACCGGGGTCTGTACATGCGCAACCTCACCAAACACCAGACCCTGGCGTGCATGTTCAACAACTTCGGCGTGGTCTACCTGGATACGAACTACCTCGATCTGGCAGTCGAAGCCCTGGGGCTGGCCGTTCGGATCACCCCCATGCTGGCCGAGGCGAGGGTTAACCTGGGCAACGCCTACCTCCGCCAAGACCGGACGGACCTGGCCCTGCTTCAGTATCGAGAGGCATGTCGCATCAATCAGAACGACGCCAAGATCCGGCAGGCCCTCGGCAATCTCTACTTGCACCAGGACCAACCGGATCTGGCCATCGTGGAGCTCCAACGCTCGGTGGAACTGGACCCGAACTTCGTGGAGGCCTTCATCCAGCTTGCCGTGGCCTACTGCCAGAAGGAGCAGTATGGCCGCGCAGAAGACGCACTGAAGCTGGGCATCGCGCGTCACAGCGGCTCGGCGGGTCTATACGGCCAGTTGGGTGAGGCATACCGGCTTGAAGGCGACACCGATCGGGCCATAGAGGCCTATCAGAAGGCCGTGGCCCTGCGGCCGAGGCTCGTGCAGGCCAATTTTGGACTGGGTATCTGCTATCACAAGCTCGGCAAGGTCGACCAGGAGATTGGGGCATACAAGAGGATCCTGGCCGCCGAACCCTCGTTCCTGCCTGCCTTGATGAACCTGGGTCTGGCCTACATCAACAAAAAGGACTATCCGGCTGCCATCGTCCAATACCAGAAGGCCATCCAGCTCGACCCCAACAATCCGGGGCTTCGCCACAATATGGGCCTCGCCTACGCCGAGACCCAGGACCCCAACAGGGCCGAGGTGGAATTCCTCAAGGCCGTCGAACTGGACGCTGGCCAGGGAGGGGCCCACTACTGGTTGGGGATCACCTACTACCAACGAGGTCGCTATCAGCAGGCCTGGGAGCACCTGACCCGGGCCAAGGAACTGGGCATGGAGGTCAAGCAGGAGATGCTCGATGCGATCGCCACGAAACTGCCGGCCGGGAAGAAGTGACCGCTGCGAGCAGCGAGTTGCCACCGGCGGGGGACGAATTGCGAGCACCTCCTTTCCCCCTATCATCTCGTATGCTAAGATCTTGCCAAAGTCAGGCCGTAAGGTGGGCCTTAGCCCACAATGCCCCTGTAGGGCGGGTCTGTGACCCGCCGGCTCCGTGGGTGGTTGGGCAAAAAGAGCATGAGCGAGCCCAGGATGTGAGAGGACGGCACAGATCACCAACTCCAAGACGGAGCTATCGGGCTCTGGGGGAATTTCCTCAACTGGCAGAGACAGGGAGGATTGATGGCGAGGCACAAGGCTTCGAAGAAGACTGAGGCAGCGAAGAAGAACGGAATCTCGGACCTGCTGAAGGAGTTGTGGCAGGCGGCCGTGAATCTCCGTGGTTCGATTGAACCGGCGGACTACAAGCGATATGTACTGCCGCTGATCTTCCTGAGGTTCTTGTCGATCCGGTTCCAGAAGGTCATCACCAGGAATCTGGAGGTGCTGGGCCGTGGAGAATAGACTGCCCAAGACCCCAGGCTTCCGAGGTCCTCTTGTACCGCAGTCGCTGGTTCAGGACATCCATCAGATGATCCAGGAGGCCCGGACGGCGGTGGCCTTGACCGTGAATGCCACCTTGACCAGGCTTTACTGGCGAATAGGCAGACGTATCCAGGCCGAGATCCTCAGAGGTGGCCGCGCCGAATACGGGGAACAGATTCTTGCGACACTGTCGCAAGAATTGACCCAGGAATACTCGAGTAGATTCGCCCAAGAGAACCTGCACGGGACGATCCAGTTTGTTGAGGCCCTTTCTGAGGGACAGAACGTCGTATCACCGATACGACAATTGAGGTGGACCCATTCTGTTGCTCTGGCTCCCCTGGCCATGCGGAGCGCCAAGCGACTGCTGGAACACCGCGAAGACGAGGGGGTGGGAGATGCACGATGACATCTGGAGCATTCTGGAGGACATCGGGTGACGACCACATACGCATGGAAACGTTTTTGGTGTCCGCGTGGGGGCACAATGAATCTCTCCGACGGGGGGTTCCTGGTTGATCCTGAAGGCGAGTATGCCAAATGGTCTAGGTCTGATGTCGTGCCGTTCGAGAGCATAGCAGCAAAGCCCTGCCTGGCCCTCCTGGGGGAACCCGGAATTGGCAAGTCGCATGCCATGCAGGACCTGAGAAAGGCCCTGGAAGAGAGTATCAAGGACTCGACCGATGAGATCCTCTGGCTCAACCTCAACGAATATGGAGAGGAGTCGAGGCTGATTCGAGACCTCTTTGAGTGCAACGAGTTCCTGGCATGGCGGCAAGGTCATCACGTCCTGCACATACTTCTGGACAGCCTCGACGAATGCTGCATCCGCATACCGCAGGTTGGCACGATCCTTGTCAACACACTCGAACAGCTTAAAGGACACGTCGCGAGGCTTCGTCTGCTCATTGCCTGTCGGACGGCGGACTGGCCAGCCACGCTCGATCAGTCACTGCCCCACTTGTGGGTCGAGGACAGCCTCGAGGCCTACGAACTTGCCCCTCTTCGTCGGAAGGATGTGGAGGATGCCGCCAGTACCGAAGGGATCGATACCGCCAAGTTCCTGGAGGAACTGAATCGCACCGAGACAGTCCCTCTGGCCATCAAGCCCATCACGCTGCTCTTCCTGCTGTCGGCCTTCAAGGCCCACGATCGTCTGCCCAAGACGCGTACGGAGTTGTATGAGGCTGGATGCAGGCTCCTCTGTGAAGAGGCGAGTCTAAACCGCCAGGACCTCAAGGCCATCGGAGGGACTGGGCACCTCTCAACCGATCAAAGGATGGTCATCGCCTCCCGCATCGCAGCGGTGAGTCTCCTTTGCCGCAAGCCAACCATCCACACAGGGACCTCGCTACAGGTCTTGCCTGAGGAGGATGTGCCCATCTCGGAACTGACAGGAGGCAGAGAGATACTCAATGGAGTTCATCTCCCCGTCATGGAAGACCACATCCGTGAGGTCTTGGGCACTGGGCTCTTCTCTTCACGGGGTGCAAGCCGGATGGGCTTTGCCCACCAGACCTACGCCGAATTCCTAGCTGCTCGCTATCTGGATCTGTGCGACCTGCCCTCCAGAAAGCTGTTGGCGGTCCTCAGGCATCAGGGAGACCCGGAAGGCCACGTCGTCCCCCAACTCTCTGAGACAGCGGCATGGCTTGCTGCCTCCAACCGAGAGGTCCTTGCCGCCCTGGTGAGGGACGATCCCCAAGTCCTCTTGGGCGCCGACGCAGCGGCCCTCAGCGAAGATGACCGATCCTTGATCGTCGGCTCTCTTCTGGATGCCCTCCAGAATGGCCGGGCCAACCATAGCGACTGGGATCTGCACCGCCAGCACGCCAAGCTCCAGCACCCAGGCCTGGCCGAGCAACTGAGACCTTGGATCAATGACAAGAACCACGACATAACCGCAAGGGATGCCGCGATCGACATCGCCATAGCCTGTAAGGTCCATAAGCTCCAGGGGGTCCTGGCTGATGTGGCGTTGGATCAGACCGAGACAGAGCGCATCCGTGATGGTGCCACACGTGCAGTGGCCGCGATCGGCGATGCCGAGACACGCAAGCGGCTTCTTCCCCTGGCACTTGGCCAAGCAGGCGAAGACTCCTATGACCAATTGAAGGGCAACGCACTCAGCGGATTGTGGCCGGATCTCATGACCGTCGAAGAACTCTTCCAGAATCTGACACAGCCCAAACGGCAGAGTCTCCACGGGGCATATCGCGACTTCCTTGATGAACTTGCCAGTCATCTCAAACCTGAAGACCTCTCAGTTGCAGTCAGGTGGGTCGGATCGAGCGTTGTGGGCCTTGACTTCCTTCATGCCTTCTCCACGCTGGCGGAGAGGATCTTCGCCTGCGTGTGGGGGTACCTCGACGCCCCCGGTGTCCTGGATGCGCTTGCAGACACCTACGTTCAACTCCTGCAGGGTCACGCCAACTTGCTGTACCACCAACACCCAGAGAGCTGGCAGACCTTCACAGACGCTGGAAAGCGGCATAGGCTCGTTGAGGCGGTCCTGGGCAAGATACATGAGGACGCGATCACGGCCAGCCTCATGTGGGAATGGCCTCGATTGGCTAGGCCGGAAGATCTTGGTTGGTCTGTAGAGAAGCTCCTTGCCTCAGTGGGAGGGCCCACTGAACAGGCCTGGGCTGAGTTGACTTGGTGTCTGGTCAATCCTGAACAGTGCGGTTCCATAGGTTTGGACCTGCTCCTGGATACACGTACCAAGTCCCAAGCATTCAGGCAGGTGTCAGATGCACTCTTCACACCGGTCGATCTGGACTCCGACGAAGCCAACATGTTGAAGGATCGTTACCAGAAGTTCCAGGGTATGCAACACAAGAGGAAATCGGAACTCCTGGAGCCGCCTCCAGAAGAGCATATCCAGTTCTTTCTGAACAAGTCTGAACAAGGTCAACACGACGCGTGGTGCCGTCTCATAGGGGAAATGACTCTGGAGGAAACAAGCACCAAGTACGAGAATCCCTTTGAAACATTGGATGTCAGAGATCTGCCGGGCTGGAGGAACTTGGATGAACCCACCCGCAAAAGAATACTAGTTGCTGGCGAGAAATGCCTGCGTCTGAAGACACCCTATGACCAGGCGCACCTGCTCAACGGCAGCGGTAGTAAGGATGATGCAGCAGTCATCAAGGCCTTCGCGTTGCTCCTGAATCTATGCCCCGACAAGATCACGGACCTACCGGACGACGTCTGGGCACACTGGGTCCCCGTGATCCTCGGTCCCTTTGGCTACGGCGATACCAAGGCCACAATGCAGACTCTGATCGGCATCGCCTACCAGCGAGTGCCTGACAGGGTCATTGAGGCATTCAGAGGAGTCCTTCGACACCGGATGGCCAAGGACGATCGCTTATTCCTGCCGGATGCATTGGAGGCTCTGTGGGATGAGCGGATCGCCGACTGCCTCTTCGGCCTCCTTCCGGAGGCACAGGCCAAGCCTGTTCTCTGGGGTGGACTCCTTGGGGTGCTAGCGAGCCATGGGCATCAGCGGGCCTTCGACCTGGCGGGTAACAGGCTGGCTACCCCCCTCCCGGAGACTGAGGTAGAAAGATCTCTCGCCCGCGAGGCGGCTCTGATCCTGATTCGGAATACCCCGACTGCATCGTGGTCCCTGGTCTGGCCCGCTATTGAGCAGGACCAGCCGCTTGGACGAGACATAGTGTGCGAACTGGCGTATGATCTTCATCACCATTTCGAGGCCCTCACGCCCAAGCTCAATGCCATGCAGTTGGCTGAGCTGTTCCTGTGGCTCGTACAGGAGTATCCATATGCGACTGATCCAGATCATGACGGGGCTGATTTCGTTACCAAAGAGGATGCTGTCCGTGAACTCCGAAATGCACTGGTCAACATCTTGGCCGAGTCGGGCACCTCCAGTTCGTGCCAGGCCCTCCAACATATAGCAGATGTCCGTCCTGACCTCACTTGGTTGAAGTCCGTCCTGGTGGAGGCCAGGCAGAACACCCTTCGCCAGACCTGGCGGCCCTTGAAGCCGGCAGATCTCTTGGCCTTGGTTTCCAGATCCCGGGCATTTCTGGTTCGGGATGCAACAGAACTTCAAGAGGCACTTGTTGAAGTTCTCATGGCCCTTGAGACTATCCTGAAAGGAAAGCCCCCTGCGGCCCACGACCTCTGGGATCAAGTCGATCGTAGGCGGGGCAAGGAAAGGTTCCATCCAAAAAATGAAGGCCATTTTGCCGACTGGGTCAAGAGGCACCTTGAAGCAGAACTCAAGGCGAGGGGAATCGTTGCAGATAGGGAGGTGCAGATCAGCCGGAGGGAACGGACGGACATTCACGTTACAGCGGTAGTCCCTGGGGTGGTTGAGGGGCAGTTTGACCAGGTCTGTGCGATCATAGAGGTCAAGGGTTGCTGGCACCCTGAATTGAAGGAAGCCATGATGACCCAGCTTGTCGAACGGTACCTGAAGGACAACCCTTGCAGGAACGGGATCTACCTGGTCGGCTGGTTTACTTGCGACCAGTGGGACCGTAAGGACTCTCGCAGGAAGAATACCCCTCATTGGTCATTACCTGAAGCGAGGCTGTACTTCGACACGCAGGCGAGGGAGCTATCCATTGGCGATCTGAGCATCCGGGCCGTCGTGATCGACGCTGCGTTATGATAATAGCAGGCAACAAGTTGGAAGGGATGGGTGGCAAGCGTCACCCGCCCCAGGACAGAAGGTGAGCCCGATGGCAGACCTATCACGATGGGCCAAGCAGTGGGCGAAGAGCTCCGGGATCGGCCAACTGATGCAGGACTTGGCTGAGGCTGCTGCCGGTACGGGCGACCTCCTCATGCTCGGGGGAGGAAACCCGGCCCATATCCCTCAGGTCGAGCAGTGCCTGCGAGAGAGCACCATCGCCCTGGCCCGGGACCCGGCGGTGTTTGCCAGGGCGGTCGGGACCTATGATCCTCCCCAGGGCAATGAGGCCTTCATCCAGGCCCTGTGCACCCTGCTGCGTGACCGATACGGATGGCAGGTCGGGCCCGAGAACGTGGTGTTGACCAATGGCAGCCAAGCCGCGTTCTTTGGTCTGTTCAATCTCTTTGCCGGCACGATGGAGGACGGGTCGCACAGGAGGGTCCTGTTTCCCATGGTCCCGGAGTACATCGGGTACAGCGACGTGGGCCTGGAGCCCGGGATGTTCCTCTCGGCCCGGCCGCAGATTGCGCGGATCGGCGATCACCTCTTCAAGTACCACGTGGACTTCGAGCATCTGCCCTTGGACGATTCCACGGGTGCGATCTGCGTGTCGCGGCCCACGAACCCCAGCGGCAATGTCCTGACCGACCCTGAGGTAGAGAGGCTGTCGTCTCTGGCCGCAGCGAACGGGGTCCCCTTGATCCTGGATATGGCGTACGGCCCACCGTTTCCGGATATCACCTTTGTCCAGGCGAGCCCGCTGTGGAATCCCAACACGATCCTGTGTCTGAGCCTCTCCAAGCTGGGCCTGCCCTCGGTCCGTACTGGGATCGTGATTGCAGAGCGGTCCGTGGTTGAGCGACTGACGTGCATCAATGCGGTGATGGGCCTGGCCCCAGGCGGGGTGGGACCTGCGATCGTGACCCCCCTGCTCCGCAATGGCCTGATCGTGGATCTCTGTCAGACCACGATCAGGCCCTTCTATCGCGCAAGGGCCGAATCGGCCATGGCTGCCTTCCAGCGGGAGATGGGCGGCCTGCCCTATCGCGTCCACGTGCCGGAGGGGGCGTTCTTTCTCTGGCTGTGGATGCCGGACGTTCCGATTCCGAGCCTGGAGATCTACAGGCGTCTCAAGGCCAGGGGCGTGATCGTCGTGCCGGGGGAGTACTTCTTTCCTGGCCTGGATGGACCCTGGCCCCACAAGCAGGAGTGCCTTCGGGTCAGCTATGCCACCGATCCTGATACGGTGGCCAGGGGGATCAAGATCATCGCCGAGGAGATTCGGCGGGCGTATAGGTCGCAAAGGGGACTTATTGGGAGTCAATAGCAGATGGCAGCGATACAACCGGTTCTATTGTCAGCGATCACCTGCAACCGAGTCATCTTTGACAAGGTCTCGGGCATGCCGAGCGTCATCGACATCGTACAGACCGTCAACGCCACGAGCTACCCGGCACGATGTCCGCAGATCGTCTTCTTCTGCGAGCTGACGAACGGCCATGGGACAACGGCCGTGCGAATACGGCTTGTCGACGCCGAGCAGGAGGAGCAGGCCGTATTCGAGAAAGACGGTACGGTGGCGTTCGAGGACGTCAGGCAGATCGTCACCTTGGCCATGGACCTGCACGGCATCGTGTTCCCCCACCCTGGCGAGTATTGCTTTCAATTGTTTACCGGGGGAGACCTGCTCGGAGAAAGACGGATCGTCTGCCGCAAGATCGTGCCGCCGTCATCCGGAACCGAACCCCGCGAAGGCTGACGGGCCTTCGGGGTGCGGAAGGAGAGTAGACCATCCGTCACGGAGACGTGTACAGGATACTCTTGAATGGGATCGTGCCGCTGACTACGTCACAGAAGGCCTTGCCCTCTCGAACGCCGACGTGGCCATATCCAGTGGCCGTGCACAGAAAGCCCCTGAAGTCGCCTTTGACCGGCGGTGAGAGGCGGAGGACCTGTTCCACTGCGTCATACCGGGCTCCCGTATAGGCCCCCAGGAGGGCGTAGCTGGACATGGCCCGTGCATACCAGTGACCGCACTCATATTCGTTGAAGGGATTGCGGGATCGCCCGTCGTACCGACCTCTCGCTGCACGGACGATCTCGAGGCCCTCCTCGACCATGCCGCGGAGAATCAGATGCGACGCCACCTGATACTCGATGCCGGTCCAGACCTCGTTACTGTAGACAAAGGGCAGAGAGAGCCTGCCGCCCTTGGGCCAGGTGCAGAGCAGCAGACCGCCCTCGTCACCCAGGGCAAAGCCGGGCCGCTGCGGATTGGCGTGTTCCGAGAGGTCTTTCTTGAGATTGTACCTGTGGACACTCCGCAGGTGGCTGTCCACCTTGCCCTGATCCAATACGGGTCCGATACCCGAGATCGCGGCGAGCCAAGACCCCAACACCCCGTCGGAGAGACAGCCTGTTCCATACTGATACTTGGGGCCCTCGGCCTTCAGGACCTCCAAGGCCTCCGCCGTATAGCTCTTCTGGAAGCTCTCCACTTGAAGGGGACTGCCTGCCTGAAGTCCCTCTGTCTGGATCTGCTGATAGAAGTACTCGCCGTTGAATAGCCTCTCATTCACGAAGGCCTCGCCTTTGGCGAGCAGATCCTCATACAGTGACACATCGTCATGGACCTCCCGGCCCATGGCCACCGCCGCCTTCAAGGCACCCAGGTAGAAGCTGCTGCACATGGGGTCTGGACCCCAGAACTCAATGTCATACGTATTGTGATGGGGCTCACGGAGAACGCCTTCGTGCTTGGGGTCCCATGTCCTGATGCAGTAGGCGAGACTCTCCCGCACCTTGGGCCAGAGCGTCTTCATCCACTGTGTATCACCGCCGATCCTCCAGTCGCGGTACACCTTCATCACGCCTCCCAGTTGTCCGTCGCTGGCGGCATGAAAGTCATGGGTCGGCTCGCGTATCGGAAGCGGGCAGCGGAAGTTCTGGTGCCCCCGGGCATCCTGGCAGACGCAGAACTCCGTCTCCCGCAGGGTCCTTTCGAGGGAGGGGAAGAGGTGAGGCACGGCCTGTGCGTAGTTCCACACGTGCGTGCACGACCCTGGGCAGCAGCCGGCCTCGTCGTGGCATCCCTCGAACCCCCAGAATCGGCCATCGGCCTGCCTGAGCACGGTCGGGGACTTCAGGATCGTCAGGTTCGCCGCGATGGCCTCGACCACCTCGGCCGGGAGGGTCGTATTGTAGAGGCAATCGCTGAACCTCTGGCTCTCGGCCCGCAGCCCGTCGTAGTGCTGGCGCCACTCGGAGAGGACGGCCTCGATGCTCGGGAACTTCCCTGCGTACCAGGGCCGGTATGTCTCCCGGTCACCGGCCTGGGAGGTCTCGTCGCCTCTGCGGATGTCGCTGTTTGGCACGTACCAGCACAGCTTCAATGCAATCGTCCTGGTCTGTCCCGGCGCCAACGCGAAGGGCACAGACAGCGTTGCCCCCGAGCTCGGTCCGCCTTCTCGCGGGAACTCCTTATCGGTGCACTTGCCTGCCTCGATCTCCTTCCAGACGATCGTCAGGGGATCGAACCAGCCGCCCCTGAACCAGGCCGCATTGACCCGGGCATCAGGCTCATCGACAAACGCCGCAAAATAGCCCTCGTCCTCCTTCTTCACATTGGCGCCCGGCGCCTGGGCAAGGATAAAACCACCCTTCACGGTCTTGATCGTCCCCTGGTTCGCTTGCACGGCCATGAAGTTCTCTGCATTGAACGAATAGACGGCGTCCATCTTCCTGCCGGATTTGTTGGTGAACCTGTATTCCAGCCCAATGACCGGCAGTGATGACGCGTCGGGCTCAGGCGGCGTGAAGGGGCTCCAGCCCGTGATCTCCACTCCCAGAGGCACCTTGGGGTCTTCCAGGCTCACCCTCCCGAAGGGGAAACGGGCCTCGAAGCTCGCCCTGCGGAATCGGGGAAGCCCATAGGTGGTCTCGCCAAGGCCGTTGCCCGGCCCGCTGTATGGCCCGGCACCTGGAGGAAGTGCGAGGATCTTCCACCTTGGAACCGGTCCCTCCAGGACGCGGGCCACGTTCCCATCGCCCTTGATGCACACCGCGGAAAACACCTTGTGCTCCCGGAACATATCGGGGCGGTTGTGGAGTGAGAAGTGACTGAGCGTCCCTGTGCCTTCCAGGCAGATCATGCCCGCCCCGAGGCCGCCCATGGGAAAGGCCACGCGATCCAGATTCGCTCCGGTGTACGGGCCGTTGAAGGGGTGGTCTCCATGGGTGATACCCCCCACAACAGTGAAAACGATGCCACACAGGACCAGACGCGAGGTGTTGCCCGAGTTCATTTCCGCACTCCTTGAAATCAACCGTTGTTCCCGTCCGCCACCGGGGCCGGTTTGACCTTGACGGCGATGTCCCCTGTGAAGTCTGGCAGGGTGTACGTCAGGGGCTGCCCTGCCGTGTCCAGGACCCCCTGTGACAGGATCCCTCCCTCATGACTGGTGTCCCAGACCGTGACCTCATAGCGGCCGGAGGCCAGGTTGGGGACCGCGATCGTCTCGCCGCAGATGAGCCCATGATCCGTCTGGCTGTACTGATGGTTGACGTCGTAGATCCATAGATAGGCGCGATCCGGGCCCACGAGTCCCATGGAGTTGACGAAGGCCACCCTGGCAGGCCGGAACTCGTATTCGGATATCTGTATCCAGTCCTGGCCGGTGTTTTGGACCTGAACGGTCTGCTCCCCTGCCTGGAGATCCACCGCCACGTCCAACTGGGACGCCCCGTTGACCAGAGACTGTGTGAGCACCGGTGAGCCGTTGACCCGCACCCGAAGACTGTTATTGCCCCAACTGGAGACGCCTTCCACGTGGATGATCAGTTGCCCCGCCGTAGGCATGGTCAGGTGGAAGACCGGATCAGAGCGATACGCCGCCTTGGAGGAGCCGTGGAGATAGGAACTCAGGTGATCCATGCCCGGAAACCGGATTCCATCAGACCAGAACTCAGTCTGGGTCGAGACGCCCCAGAAGTCAGAGATCAAGGGGCGGGCATGGATGCTTTGAGAGCCGCCCACCACACGCGGGGCCTCCCGCAGAGAGACCAGGGATTCGCCCTCGGCGTATTCTTGCAGAGGGACAAAGACGCGGTACAGATCCAGCGGATGGATGTACGTGTCCCACCACCACAGATGGCCGCTGCTCTTGGCAAAGAACGAGGCCCAGATCCCGTTGTGCAGGACCAGGCCATCCAGGATCTGCGTCCGCTGCGGCTCGGGCAGCGAGTTCGGATCGTTCTCGGGGTTCCCCTGGCCGGCCCCGAACTCCCCCATGATCACCGGCTTGGCGTAGGTCCCTTCCAGCAGGCCCAGGCTGTCGCGATAAGATTCGATCTGCGGGGTGGCGTACTGGTGATGCTGGACCACGTCGATGTTGGGCAGGTCCCAGATCGGCCCGAAGGCCTCCCCTGTGTCCGAACTGGTGGTGATCAGGTGCGCATGGGGATCGATGCGGCGGAGGGTGTCGGCCATCTCCCGGTGCCAGTTGACCACGTCGCCGCGGGTCTTGCTCCAGCCATCCGTGAACTGTACCTCGTTCCACAGCTCCCAGGCGAAGATCGCAGGGGAATATCCCCAGCGGGCCACGATGTAGCGGTACTTGTTCCGCGTCAGTCGCCGGGCCTCTGCGTCGGTGAAGAACTCCTCCGGGGCCTTCAGCATGCCTCCCCTCGTGACGTTGTAGGGATTGTCCGCCCAGTTGGAATTGACGGTCGTGCTGAATTGGCCGTGGTACTGGAGCACCAGTTGAATAGCGATTCCGGCCTCCTCCGCCGCCTCAATGACCGAATCGAGGCGCTGCGCGATCTGGAGGCTGTACCTGCCCAGCCCCTCGAAGTACCCGGAGCCGTTGGGTCTCCACTCCAGGATGCTGCAATTGGAGAAATGGCACATCCAGATGCGGGTCCAGTTCTCCTTGGCCGCCTGCATCTTGCGGAAGTACTGCTGGAAGCCGGCCAGACCCCGGTCCGTCCAGCAGACGTTGTGGCCGATGTTCATCCTGGACGAGCCGTCGTCGTATCGCAGGCAATGTACGTCATTCGGATCAAGGCGGATGAAGCCGTGACGGGGACCCTCCAGGCAGGTGAATGTCCCCACGGAGGGAAGGATCGTGACGGTCGAATCGTTCTCGATGACGCGGAGATCATAGCGATAGGACCCCGTCTGGGAGGGTGAAAAACGGAACTTCCAGAGCCCCGGGCCGGGATTCCTGTAGTTCTCGGGACCTGATCCGATGACCTGGTATGGGCGGTCCCAGAACGCGGGGATGACCTTCCGTGTCTGATCCGGCCCGGTCACCACGGCGTCCACTGCCACGGCATTGGCATCGAACGGGTTCTGGAACGTGGCATCGAGTACAAAGGTGGCTTCGACCTTCTCGTAGCGGCCCACGGTGGCCGCATTCTGGGAGCAGCTCGTCAGTTCCACCGCAGGGGCCGCTGCGGCCAGCGGTTCGAGAAGCAGGAGGGATACCCAGCGGAGAGCGGGCAGGATCTTGACGATACGCATCTTCTTCACCCCCTCGGGGGGCGGGTCTCTAGTGTCTCAGCAACAGATCCAACAGCCCTCGGTCCAGCTTGTGGCCGTGCCAGTCCTGGTACTCGACGTCGGCCCTATCAGAGTCCAGTATACCGAAGTCACCGCGGAAATTCCATAGGGCGTAGCCTATGCCGCTGCCGGTCAGGATGTCCAGGACGTCACCGAACCAGGCCAGAAAGACCTTATGCGGTGTCCTCTTCCAACACCCGCATTCGCCGCAGTGCACCCCCACCCCCTTTCGGGCCAGGTCCATCCAGGGCGAGTAGTAGGCCTCCAGCCTGGCGCGATCCCAGGACTCATCGCCGGTCTTGCCGGGATAGACCGGCACAGGCAGGGTGTCGGGGTCCTTGAATGCCCAGGGCGCCTTGTAGTGCGAGATGATCCCCGGATGGTACCCGCGGCAGCTCTGGGCGATATTAAGATCGATGATCTCCGGTATTACGGAGTTCCCCGTATCGTTGCCGTCTGCAATGATCAGGTGGTTCGGATTCGCCGAGCGGATGGCCTTGGCCGCGGCCTCGGCCACACGTCGATACACCTCGCCCGGCACGGGTCCGCGTTTGGAATGCTGGTCATTCAGGTCCGCGCGAAGGCTCGGCTCGTTGACCAGGTCGAAACTGATCTTGCTGGACGGCGCGTCCTTGTAGCGATTGGCCCATAGGCCCCAGTGGAAACAGAAGGCGTCCAGGGCCTGCTGGTCCTTCCAGAGGTCGAACGGCTCCTGGAACCCCGCATTCACGCAGTATCCGGGCGCTCGATGGAGATTCAGGCTCACGTGCAGGCCGTGTTTGTGGGCCATGGCCACCAGGCCGTCTATCTCGTCGATCGTACTGGCCCTGATCTTGAGCACATCCTCGGGCCGGATCGGCCTTGACCGGTCGAAATCGACCCATCGTGGATAGGCCATGGGGAGCCGGACGAAGTCGAAGCCCCAATCCGACATCCATCGCAGGTCGTCTTCGGTGGTTTTGTTGCGATCGCCCCCGCTGCTTGGATAGGGTGAGAAGTAGTCCAGCAGGTTGAATCCCCTCCAGCGAGGAATCGCCGTCTGTGCGGATTTCGGCGAGTCCGTAGCCATGACGGGCGGTCCTGAGATCCCCCACGCTGCGGCGCTCAGCCCCGCCGCCTTCAGGAACTGCCGGCGATGGATCCTGTGGCTGATCATGCCTGGGTCTCCTGTTCCCACGGTCGGAGTATGGGTCCCTGCATTCAGGGATCTAACCCGCCGTGTTCGGTTCCTGGATGGCAATCTCCAGTTCCCCCTTGATGACCCCGGCCATGGGACCTGTATCCTGGGTGATGGAGACCTTGTAGAGGCCCGCCTTCAGTGAACGGCTCTCGCACGAGAACCTGCAGACTCCGCCTCAGCCATACTCCATGGCCTTGGAGATCACCTCTGCCCCGTTGGGATCCGTGATCCGGATCTGGGGTTGGACGTCCTGGTACCAGGTCTTGTCGCCCTTCTTGGAGAATCGGCCGTATGCCTCGCTGGCCAGGCCCTGGACCTCGCGGGTGATGTAGATCTTTGCGCCTCGGGTGTATGCGGACTGGCACTGGACGTCCTGCTCGTACCGTTTGTCTTCCGGGATGGCCCTGACCGTCAGCCTCGGCCGGCCCAGGCTGACTTTCGCCTCCTGCGAGTCGGCCACGTCAAAACTGGGCCCCCGCGTGAAGTCACACTGCCACGCGGAGTCGCCGATCCCATAGGTGACGCTGCCGTAGGACAATCGGTATGGACCGACCGGCAGTTCTTGCTCGCCCTTCTGCAGGGCCAGGAAGACCGGGGCATTGCGACCCTCGATGGCGGCGGACGCGATCTCCGCACCGGGATCATTGTCACACGCCACGGTCGCCACCAGCTTGCCCCTTGGAGAGACATCCTTGGCCAGAACCACCCGCACGGCCCCGCGGTCAAGACGGCTTCGCACCTGCACCTGATAGAACTGCTCCTGGTGGAGCATCAGGCTGCTGAGGGAATGGGCCGCATCACGGATACGCTCCTGGCCGGAGGCCAGGGCGCAGCGGGATCGACCGAACCCGTCAAAGGTACCTGTCGGTCCGTTGGGGAACAAGACCAGCTTGGTCGCCTGACCGTTGAAGGGGGATTCACCCTGCAGGACGCAGGCCGGAGCCCACATACAGCTCACGTCCGATGCATCAGACCGGACTCGCAGCAAGACGCGAAATGGGACTTGCGGACCCTCGCGGGGGGTCAGGCAGAAATCGGGTGTGAGGAAGTCCACGGAGTCCTTCGTGTCCGTCGGCGCAGGGAGCATCCGCTCATTGGAGGTCACCTTGCCATTGGCATCCAGGTCCAGGTAGAAGGCCACGGGTTTGCCTCGCCCAAGTTCCACGGCCGACCACTCCGCGCCCTTGAGGTAGGGGTTGTATACCAGATGCAGAGGCCCGATGCCCTTGTCCGTCAAGGCCTTGATGAACGGTGGGTCCTCCTGGGGACGGCTGCTCCCGAATCCCCAGAAGCTCGCACTGAAGAGTTCGTCCTTGGCACCGGACAGACCCCGATATGTCAGGTCAAAGGCGGTCTGGTTCGGCTCTGCCGCAGAGAAGGCATTGGGATCGGGCCTGATCCAGGGGATGGCAGGCTGTCCTGTAGGCGGGTCAAGGGCCACAGTCGCAGGCCGCACCCTCAAGGCCACCAGCACAGCCACGCCCACACACACCACCAGGATGAAGGTACCGACCTTCTTCATACCAGCCTCTCAAAGACCATGACCATACCCTAAGGCACGGCCACGGGGTTGTCAAGCCCCACCCGTCCCAAACGACATAAAGATGAAGGCCTCACGGAGAGGCGGACGGGTCTCGGGAAAAGTCATTGACAGAGTTGGCGATCGCACGTCATATACACCCATGGAAATCCATCGGAATTGAAAGGGGACGTCATGTCTGCAGGCAGGCCGTTTGTTGTGGCACTGAACACCCGGAACGAATACCAGAGGCTGGTGGAGCCCGGCCAGCAGAGCTGCGGCATGAAGTCCGGCCGGGTATACCTTGAGCCGGGCCAGGCCTGCGGCCAACACAGCACAGAGGACAGGGAAGAGGTCCTGGTCTTCTTCGCCGGTCGCGGCGAGCTTAAGATCGGTCAAGACCAGTCGTTCCGCGCAGGTCAAGGCGAGATCGCCTACATCCCGCCCAGGACACTGCACAACGTGGTCAACTCCGGGACGGTCCCCCTGGTCTACATCTTCTGCGTCGCACCGGCCGCGGCCCCTGTCATCGAGGCCGAATCGACTTGAGACCGGCGCCAGGCTGTGTTAGAGTAATGGCCCCGTCGGAATCGTTGCGCGCGGGCTCGTTGTTCAGGGGTCAGACATGAACGTACTTCTGGTTGGTGGTGGCGGACGAGAACACGCGATCGCCTGGAAGCTCAGGCAGTCCAGGAACTTGGCCAAGCTCTACATCGCACCCGGCAACGCAGGCACGGCCCTGTGCGGCGCCAATGTCCCCATCCAGGACACGGACGTCCAGGGCCTGGTGGACTTCGCCCGCCGAAGTGACATCGGGCTGGTGGTCGTGGGCCCTGAAGACCCCCTGGCCCTGGGTCTGGTCGACGCCCTCGATCAGGCCGGCATCAAGGCATTCGGGCCGTCGGCCGGGGCCGCCCAGTTGGAGGCCGACAAGGGCTTCTCCAAGCAGATGATGCGATCCTGCTCGATCCCCACTGCAGAGGCCCGCGTGTTCGATCGGTTCAGCGACGCCAAGGCCTACATTGCCAGCCGGGATGAACCGGTGGTCGTCAAGGCCGCGGGCCTGGCCAAAGGCAAAGGGGTCTTCGTGTGCGATGAGCCGTCGGATGCGATCCTCGCTGCGGAGAAAATCATGGTCGGGAAGGTGTTCGGCTCCGCGGGCGACCGGGTCGTGGTGGAAGAGAAGCTCCTGGGCGAGGAGGCCTCCATCCTGGCCTTTGTCGACGGCCGAGCCATCTACGTCATGGAGTCTGCTCAGGACCACAAGCCCGTCGGCGACGGCGACACCGGCCCCAACACCGGCGGCATGGGGGCGTACAGCCCCGCCCCTGTGGTGTCCGACGCAGCGATGGCCAAGATCAGCCGCGAGGTCCTGGTGCCCATCGTAGACGGCATGAACCGCAACGGCACCCCTTACAAGGGTGTCCTCTACGCAGGGCTGATGGTCACACCCGGCGGACCGCGGGTCCTCGAGTTCAACTGCCGCTTCGGCGATCCGGAGACCCAGGCGATTCTGCCCCGTCTGCAGAGCGACCTGCTGGAGGTGTTCCTGGCCGTGTGCGACGGACGACTGGATGAAGTGACCCTGCAATGGGATCCCCGCCCGTCCGTCTGTGTGGTGATGGCCTCCGGGGGATATCCGGGCGACTATGCAAAGGGCAAGACGATCAGCGGACTGGAGGAGGCGGCCCAGATCAAGGACGTGTGGGTGTTCCATGCCGGGACCGCTGTACGCGATGGGGACGTCGTGACCAGCGGTGGCCGCGTCTTGGGCGTGACGGCCCTGGGCCGGGACGTCCGCCAGGCCAAGGCCAATGCCTACCAGGCCGCAGATCTCATTCGGTTCGAGAAGGCCTACTGCCGTCGCGACATTGCGGACAGGGCCCTCAGGGGCTGAGGCATCGGAAGGCGCACGATCATCCGGCAACGAGGGACCATGGCCGCACAAGAGCATACGACCTCGTCTTCACCCTACGGGCGCAGAAGGTGGTTTCGCCCGTGGGTCGGCCTGGCAGTGGCCCTGGTCCTGGCTGCGGTCGGTTATGGGCTGGTCAGGACCTTGCCCCAGGCCGCCCTCTCGGAGGTCGAGCGCCTGACCCATACGAGGTTGGCCTGCAGGTCGTTCCAGGTCCACGCCAACGGCCTGGTGACCATTGAGAATCTGACGATCCGGCCTCGTGACCCGGGAGCCTACAACGACAGCCTCCTTGAGGCCCGCGAGGTGGAGGCCCGATTCAGCCTGTGGAGCCTGTTGCTTCTGCGTCCGCGACTGAAGGAACTGACGATCCGGGATTTCGTGTTGCAGGCCCTGCTGGACCAGGACACCGGACGGTGGAACATCGAGACGATCACCCTGGCCATCCCAAAGGGCCACGGCCGGGGCATGCCCGATATCCACTTGATCGGAGGAACCCTCAAGTACGTCAAGTGCTCCGGGGGCCGGGAAGACGTCGTGGCCGCCATCCCCATCGATGCCAGCTTCGCCCTCAACCGTAGGACCGCCCGCGGCTACGAATTCGAGGTCACCACCGAAGAGGCCCAGCCGGGCGTGGGGTCCGTGGTGTTGACGGGCTTCTGGAAGCCGGGCCAGGTCGTCATCACCGGCGGGATCAAGTCCAAGATCCAGCCCGCCGCTGAAACGGCCTTTGCCGTTCAGGACATGGTTGTGGACCTGACCTACGACCCGAACGAAGACTACCATCTGCAGGTCCAGGTCCGGGACCTGTTCAGTTCGCGCAGCCTCCAGGCGGATGTCTTTGGTCTGATCCAACCCGTCTTCTTCGGGGACTCGAATCCCGTCGTCCGGGTTCGAAGGTTCTTCAGCCGCTTTGAGCCTTCCGGCAAGGCCGACATCCACCTTCACGCCCAGGGCAATCTCAGGCGGATACTCCGCAGCCGCTGTCAGGGCACGATCGACTGCAAGGACGCCGTGATCCGGGATCGTCGGTTCCCCTATGGGCTCGAGCACGTCACCGGCAAGATCGAGTTCACGGAAGACTCCTTCCAGACCCAGAGGCTGGTCGGTCGACACGGAGACGTGGAGGTCCGGATCGACTTCTGGACCAAGGGCCTGGGGCCCGACTGGCAGTATGAGGTCCACGTGGGCAGTACCCACATGCCGCTTGACCGGGACCTCTTTGCCGCCCTCGGTCCTGCGCAGCAGAGGTTGTGGTCGGCCTTTGACCCCAACGGCTCCATTGCCGTGCAATACCAGGCCAGCCGGCGATCTTCGCACGAGGAGCGGGAGTCACTCCTGGTCAAGCCCCTGGCAGTCTCTGCCGCCTATGAGCAGTTCCCGTATCCCCTGCGTAACCTGACGGGAGATCTGCTCTTCGACGAAGACCGCGTGGTCCTCTCCAACCTCGTCTCAGACACCAACACCACGAAGATCCTGCTGGACGGCACGGTCGGGCAAGTGGACTCCAGCAGCCCGGACTTCGACCTGGCCATCCAGGCCCAGGATGTCCCCCTGGATGAAACCCTGGCCCACTCTCTGGGATCGTCGCGGCGAGCCCTGTACGACCCCCTCCAGATGAGCGGCCGCGTGGACGCCGCCATCAAGGTCTTCACCAATCCGGGTGAGCTGACCCACGGCGGGGTTGGCTTCCGTGCGGAGGTGGCCCTGAAGGACGCCTCGCTGCGGGTCTGCAACGGTCAGGTGCAACTGGACCACGCCAACGGCCACGCCGTGCTGACGCCGACCTCCGTGGCCCTCAAGGACCTGGACGGTCTTTATGGTCAGGCCCAGGTCCGGCTCAGCGGGACCGTCTGCCAGGGCATTGGGTCCCCTGTGGTCGGCTATCACTGGTCCGTGCAAGGCCGGCAGATGTCCCTTAGCGACCTGGTGGCAGCCCTGCCCCCAGCCTGCCAGGAGGCCGTTGGCCGTTTCCACCCAACCGGCCCAGTCGATGTGAATGCGACCCTGGAGCGGTCCGATCCCAATGACCCTCTCGGATACCACGTGCAGGTCCACTGCCTCAACGATCGGATGGTGGCTGAATCCTTCCCTTACCCCCTTCAGGACGTCACCGGAACCGTCACCGTGACCAACGGCCGAATCGTCCTGGACGCCCTCACCGCCAGGCCCGATGCCGCGGTTGTTGCGTCCTCACAAGGAGGGACCTTCCGGGCCACCGGCCAGATCGATCTCTCCGGACAGGGATTCGTGGGGGGGAACCTGAACTTCTCGGCCGAGAACATCGAACTGGACGCAGCCCTGGCTGCGGCCATGCCTTCGCCCGTGGCCGTCTGGTTCAGGCAACTGGCCCCTTCGGGTCGCTTCAGCCTGGACTGCAGCCGCCTCCGCATTGCGGAGGATGGCGGCTCTCTACGGACTGACGTCGAGGCCAGGCTCTGCCTGGATGGCTGCGGCCTGAACCTCCTGGGCACGGCCGCCGCCTGCCGAGGGGGCCTCCAGATCAGCGGCGTCCATCATACCGGTCGAGGCCTATCCGAGGGGCAGGTCGTTGCGGACCTGGACCGGATCACCTTCAAGGGCAAGTCCGCCACAGACGTGCACGCGGCCCTTCGTTACGATCCCACTGCCCGCGCCTGGCGCACGGAGGAGATGGCCGGTCGTTTCTATGAGGGCCAGCTTGTCGGGCGATTGGAGATAGGCCAGCGTCCAGGTGACGACGTCCGATGTCAGATCGAACTGGGGTTCGCCAATGCCAACCTCGGGACCTTCCTTGAGGACAGGGCCGTTCCTCAACCGGAGGCCCATTCCACCGGAACCATGGCTGGACAGCTTAGCCTAGTCACATCGCTGAATGGCCCGCCGGATCGAATCGGTCAGTGCCAGCTTCACATCCGGGATATGCAGGTGGGCAGGGCGTCGGTACTGTCCAAGGTACTGGCCGTGCTACGACTCTCGGAGCCCTCGGACTACATCTTCGAGAGCCTGCTGGTGGACTCGTACATCCGACAAGACAGGCTTTTGATCGAGCAATTTGACATGTCCGGCGCGTCCACGGCCTTCCAGGGATCGGGGGTGTTGGACCTGGCCAAGGAGGACCTGAACCTGACCCTGACGGCCCGCAGCCGGCGGCGCCTGGCAACGGCTCAGCCTACAGCATTGCAGTCGCTCACCGAAGGTCTTGGGGGCGCGGTCGTGCGCATAGAAATCACGGGCCCTGTCAGTGACCCCGCGATCAACACCAGACCCCTGCCGGTTCTGGAGGAATCCCTGAAGTTGCTGGGTACCCCTCCCTAGACTCGAACACCGATGATGACGGACTCAAAGGCCATGGTCCCATCCACCACTCCCTGCACGGCACAGGTGTACCTGCGGCTCCTCCTCTCGTAGACATGCCCCAACAGATACATCCGACACCCGGGCGTGACCGTGGACCGGAACTTGGCCGATTCGATGCCGCCAAACCCGAGAAACCCCTTCTCCCCCAGCATTCGTTTGACGAAGAAACTCAGGAGCTGCGCAGCCGCCTCAATCATGACCACCCCGGGCATCAGGGGCCGGCCTGGGACATGGCCGCGGACCCAGAACTCATCGGCGGTCACGTCCTTGTAGCCCAGAATCAGCGATCGCTCCAGGTCATACCAGATGATGCCGTCCAGTTGCTGCATCTCGTAGCGTTGGGGATTGACCTCGCACACGACAGCCTTGTCAAACGCAGGCTTGGCCTGCAGATCCAGTTGAGACAGGTCAAACAGCAACTCCGGCGGCATTGGCAACCTCCGAGATTGGACGTCCTGATCGAAAAGGCGGATAGCCGACCGCGCACGCCCGTTCCCGCCGCGGGGGCGTCGGTGCACCTAATTGTCTCCCCCCCGCCGATCCGTTCCAAAACCATCAAGGAACCGATCGAATCTCCAGAACCCTATTGCGAAGCTGCTGGGACGCGTGCTTGATCTTCTGCATCTGCTTGCGCACGCGGGTCCCTGCGGCCTTGTTCCCACCCTCGGCCTTATTGATATCCATCTCAATTTCAGCCACCAACGTCTTGAGAGTCTCGTACTCTTGCATCCGAACGGTCCTCCAAAGTACCCTCAAAGGTTAGCTTGAAAGGTAATCCCGGCGCACGCGTTTGTCAAAAGAAATCACAGGGCGCCAGCCAAAAAGCCAAGGCCGGCCGGGCCGCGTCCCCCGCAGCGGTCCGCCTGGTGCTATGTGCTCAGATATCGTAGCTTCTCCGGCAACAGGACGTTGTTGCCGTACTCATCTTCACCATACCCGGACTCGGCCAAGAGCTTGATGTCGGCCAGGACCCGAATATCGCCCACAAAGGCCGCCTTCACTTGGCAGTCAACGTCTATTTTGCCTAGTATCAAAAGCCGGCTCAGTTCTGAAATAACCCTTTCTTCCAAGGGCCCCTCTTTTTGTGCCGATTCCTGTGGGAACTGTACAGGTCGCTCATAGAGGATCACCTGACCCCGCTCGGCCAGGGTCGAGACGATGCCACGCACCGTGGCCTCGAAGTCGCCACTGGTGATCTGCTCGGGGATCATCCTTTCGCCCACAACCAGACCCGCCAGGCGCCTCCTCTTCACGGCATTGATCTTCTCATTGGCCCTAAACAGGTCCAGGGGTTTGCTGGCGTCGTAGCACTCGTTGTCCAGGCTCATCTTGACGTCGCTGCCGTAATGCAGGACCAGTTTGGAGACCAGGGTGGAGGGCCTGACGTGGAAGCCGCGGTACTTCGGGATCGGAAGCTCCAGTCGGCCCACTTCCGCGTATCGCTTGAGCATATCCCGGCACAGGTGCTCGGCACAGCGGACATAGAGGTGGATGTAGGCGATCGAGTAGTTCATCAACACCCCCACCAGCATGTCCCGGTCGAGCAGGGGATCGTACTCGGGTGCCCGTTCGCAGGGCTTCTGATTGCTGGCGTGCCGCTCGTAGTAGTGCGCAAACATCGTGGCCGTGGCGAACAGATGGAACACCACGCTGATGTGGCCCCGCAGGACCAACAGGTCCGGGTCCTGGCGCTCGGACAGGGTCCCTGCCACGTAGGTATCGTATTGCGACTGCAGGTTGTGAAACCGGAGCTCCAGGCTCCTCAGTCGCTCCTCCCGCACGACGTCTGCCAGGAAGCTCGCGTATTCCTCACTCCTGGCCCGGCCAGCCGCCCGGATGTCCTTGCTGTCGGACGCCAGGTTCAGAAAGGCGGTCGCCAGGAGTGTCACCATCTCGGACACGGTCTCGGTTCGATGGGCGCGGCAGTCTCGGGCCAGCCTGCCCGGAGGGAGCTGCTCGCAGAACGACTGTTCCCGCTGGTGGCTCTCCGGGACCTGCAGACGGAGCTCCTGCGACTGGGCCAGCATCTGCTTGGACGCGCGGATCAGGACCCCGCCGGTAAACTCCAAGGTCTGGCGAGTGGCCTCCGCGAAGTCCCTCTCGATCGGCAGCAGCCGATAGGCGGGCAGGGCGTGCCGGATGTGCAGCAACTCGTAACTGACGTCGGAGAAGAGCTTCAAGGCCGCGGTCAAGGCCCTGAACCGGCACCAGCGGCAGTTGTTGCGGGCGTCATAGGCATCCAGCAATTCCTCCAGCTCCTTGGCCTGGGAGTGCAGGTCCCCCAGGAGCGGTCGGATGAGGATCTGCTCACACGAACAGTCCGATACAAAGCCCACCAGCCCAAGCAGTCGCTGGGCCCGCTGGCAGACCAGGGTGTGAAACCCGGTCTCGGACAGCGTGCCTGGATCGCCGCGATCCGCCTCTGGAGCGGAGGTCTTGGTCTGTTGAACGTCAGGAGCCATGCGATGGATCGGTCTTCTTGCCGGCCTCCAACGGGATGATCTCAGGTTCGCCGAATTCCTTGGGGATCTTCAGGTCGAAGGCCGCTTCCTCTATCGGTTGGTTGACCTTGGCTTGAACGAATGAGATGTCGTAGAGGTCCCCTTCCGTGGACACGGCCTCCACCTTGGCCGGCAGCCAGGGCGTCTTGTCCACGGCAAAGAGGATGGTTCGGTAGTCCTGTCCGTGCTGTGATCCGGGCCTGGCCTTCAGAGACAGGCGGACTATCCTGTCTGCCGGCTCTTCCGGGCGAGGCGGAACGACCTCCATGTCGAAATCCCGACGCAGGTCGTCCATGCCGGTGAACCCCACGATGGGAAGGTCCTTGCCGGCCAGATCGAAGGCATCGACAGGCTTGTTGGGCTCTGCCATCTGACGCCTCTGGACGGCCTTGACCTGATAGTCCACGTGGGTCAGCCACACGCCGTCAAAGAGGAACTGCTCGACATACGACTGGGGATCCTGGTCGTCCTGCTGGAGTGTCTCGAAGTTGACCCGCAATCGTGAACCCCCGGACGTGCGAGAGTAGTAGACCTTGCCGGTCCGCCGCGTTTGGGACTCCAGCAAGGGCTGACGCAAGACGTAGACGACCTGGCACTGATAGCTCCGCAGCTCCTTGGCTGCCTGCTGCATCTTCTGGAGGATCCCCTCCGCGTCCACATGAACGGACGGGGCCGTCTGTTCCGGGGCAGGCGGCTTGGGGGCCGATTCCTCTGCCCTGCCGTAGGCCGACGCTATCCAAGAGAGAATCACGGCGATGATGGTCATACGCCCCATAAGGTCATCCTGAAAAAGCTATCGGTTGGGGATCCTCGCGACTTTCGATGATTTCAAGCAATTGCCCCAGGTTCTCAATGGTAAGGGCCGCCTGGTCGGCGAATCGATCGGCATGTGGGTGCGAGGTCAACAGCACGGATACGGCCCCTGCGGCATTGGCGCTGAGCAGGTCGAAGAGGTAGTCCCCCACCACGAGCGTTTGGTGCGGCGAAACACCAAATCGTTCGCATATCTGCAGCACCCCAAAGGCATCCGGTTTGACTGGACCGTCCTCTCTGCCCACGATACAATCCAATTGCAGTTTGTGTTTGTCCGCCACGGCCGCTGCATTGTCCCTGCGATTGCGGGTCAGCACTCCGATGAGTATACCACGCCGACGCAGGGCCGCAAGGGTCTGGCGAGCCCCGGGATTGAGGCGGGACTCCTCTACTGCCCGCTGCTCGTGGGTCTCCAAGATGTCCTGTGCCCTCTGTCGCTGGGTCGGGCTCATCTTCTCCATGGCCTCCAGTACCGGGCCTCCGTCCTCAGGCAGTCCCATTTGCCGGCGGATCGCGTCAAAATCGAAGAAGGGTTCTGTCAGTGTGCCATCCAAGTCAAAGATCACGGCCCTTATGGACATATACGGTGCACGGCCTCTTGTGGACCGACCCTGGCGATGAGCTGGTTCGGCCCTGTCACGCCTGGGTCTAAGACGGTTTGCTGCGAAGCAGGTCGATAAAATAGCGGCCAGCCTGTCCCAGCATCTTTCCTTTGCGTATGATGATCCCCGTGGGTCTGAAGAAGTTCTCGTTCGAAAAGCCAATGGCCTTGAGGGTGCCGCCGGCCAATTCCAGGACCAGCGCGACCCTTGGCAGGATGCTCACTCCCGCGTTGATCTCCACGGCCCGCTTGATGGTCTCGATGTTGTCGAACTCCATGACCGGCCGCACGACCACGTTGTAGCGAGCCAGTATCCCATCGATCCACGCCCGCGTCGGGACCCCGTCCTCGAAGGCAATGAACCGCTCGAACTGGAGGCGGTGGATGTCGATCTCGTCGGCCCCAGCCAAATCATGCTTGGGGCTGCACGCCAGGACCAACGACTCCTGCTCAAAATCGTACACCTCCAACCGCTTGTCCCGTCTGGGCACGGCCACCAGGCCGATGTCGAGCTCGCCGCTGATGATCCGTTCGTAGATCCGCTCAGGGTCGTGGTACTCAACGTGCATATTCACGTTGGGGTAGCTGACCATGAATCGCTTGACATACTCGGGCAGGGCGTGCATCCCGATGCTATAGATCGCCCCCACGTTCAGGCGGGACTGGGCCGACGACCTGAGGGCATTCAGCTCACTCCTGAACTGCTCATGCCTATCGAGCATGTCCTTGGCCGCCTCATACAGCAGACGGCCGGACTTGGTCAGCTCGATTGGGCGTTTCTTGCGATCGACCAGTTGGCACTTGTGCGTAACCTCAAGTTGCGCCAACTGTTGCGAGATGGCGGACTGGCTGAGCAGGTGCTTCTCCGCCGTCTTGGAGAAGCTGCCCAGCTCCACAATGTCACAGAATATCGCGAGAGTCTCCAGGTGCATTGCCGACACATCCTGCCACCGCGTATAGGCCCTTCATTAGCAGGCCAGCTCTATCGTATAAATTTCCCTAAACTAGGACAAGGGAATCTCATGCCCCCAAGAGGAATTTGTGGTATATTCAGGCCCGCCGTTTGGAGTATTAGGCCTCTGACTATGGACCCAGACAGGACAATCCGACAGCACCTGGAGATGGATAGCTTTTTTACAGGCTTCTCGGTCAGGCGCAGGACTCAGGCTGCCCAGGACAGCGGGCCAGCAGCGGATTCAGGCGACTCGGTCGAGACGGGGTCTTTGGAGGAGATTGCGGTGCGGATCAGCACCTGTCGAAGGTGCGATCTTGGCTCGACGCGGACCCGGGCCGTACCTGGAGAAGGCCATCCACAGGCCAGAATCATGTTCGTAGGAGAGGCCCCAGGGACCGACGAAGATGCCCAGGGACGGCCCTTTGTGGGGGCAGCCGGCCAGTATCTCGACAAGATCATCGCCGCCTGTGGTCTCCGCCGCCAGGACGTCTTCATTGCGAACGTCCTCAAGTGCCACCCGCCCTACGACCGGGACCCAAGGCCGGAGGAGATCGTCGCGTGCCTGCCCTTTCTCCTGGAGCAGGTGGAGCGGGTCCAGCCTTCCGTCATCGTCGCACTCGGTGCGCACGCCGCACGGACGCTTCTCAACACCAACGCCCCGATCGGCCAGTTGCGAGGGCACTTCCATGAGGTCCCCCTGTCGGGTGGCCATACCGTGAAGGTCATGCCCACGTTTCATCCGGCTTACCTGTTGAGAAACCCCACGAGCGAGAATCGGGGCAAGGTCTGGCAGGATATGAAGGCCGTGCTCACGGAGTTGGGACTTCCCATCCCCAATGGTGCCCGCCCCAGATAGTCACCCCTGAAGCCTGGTGCCGAGCAGCTCCAGCTCACCCGGCTTCATGTGGTAGCTGGAGGAATCGTCGGGAAAGGTCACGGATCGGACGTGGTGGGCGTACGCACTGAACGCGCCAATGGAGGCCTCTGCCAGGTTGGCGAAACTGGCCGCGAACTTGGGCCGTTTGTCCGTCAGGCCCAGGATGTCAGCGGCGATCAATACCTGACCATCGCAACCAGGCCCCGAACCGCAACTGATCACCGGCACCTCGCTGCGCCGGGTGATGATCGACGCCGTCTCCGCCGCTGTCCCTTCAATCAGCAACGCGCTGGCCCCCGCCTCTATGGCTTGGTTCGCCAACTCTGCAAGGCCGACGGCCATCTCGGCTGTAGTCCCTTCGGCTCGGAGCCTTCCCAGTTTACCTATAGTCTGCGGCCGGATGCCAATATGGGCCATGATCGCCATACCCGCGTCACTGGTGGCCTTTACAACGTCCAGATAGGCCCTGGAGATTTCTATCTTGATCATCTGGGCCCCAGCCTCTACCACAAACCGCCCCGCGTTCCTCACCGCCTCATCGCGGCCTGCCTGATAGGAAAGGAACGGCATATCCGCGACCAGATAGGCGTCCGGGGCGCCCCTGCGTACGGCGGCCGTCATCATCACCATGAAATCCATGGATGCAGGCAGCGTCGATTCGAACCCCAGCAGGATCTGAGCGGCCGAGTCGCCCACGATGACCATGTCTACATCGGCCTGCGCAACGAGCCTGGCGGTTGTGTAGTCATAACAACTGACCGCCACGATCTTACGTCCGGCTCGTTTGGCCTCCACGAGGTCTGCGGTTGTCACTCTCTTGCCCATATGCGGCTCCATTCAACGACCCGATCACTTCCTCACTACAATAGGGCAATAGCGCGGCCTTGGCAAGGGCCTATGCGAATGCCGGGCTACGATCGGCCTTTGGTTCGCCGGTAGACCTCCAGGGCCGCTGGGAACGGGCCCAAGGCCCGCTCGAAGATACCGAGGCTGTAGGCGATCGCCAGACCATAGTTGGTGATGGGCACCCCCTGCTGGCGGCACCGCATGATCCGGCTCAGGACCTCCCGGCGATTGGTCATGCACGCCCCGCAATGGACCACCAGCTTGTAGGGCGACAGGTCCTGTGGAAAGTCGTGGCCCTGGACCGTATCGAACCGGAGCTCGCCGCCCACATATTGGGTCAGCCATCGCGGGATCTTGACCCGGCCGATGTCCTCCCCGATCGGGTGATGGCTGCATGACTCAGCCATCAGCACGCGGTCGCCGGTCTTCAATCGGTCCACGGCCAGGGCCCCTTCCACCTGCGTCAACAGGTCCCCTCTGAACCGGGCAAACAGGATCGAAAAACTAGTTAGCAGCACCTCCGGCGGCGTATCGGCTGCCACCTTCAGAAAGGCCTGAGAATCGGTCACTACGAGCCTGGGCTGTACCTTGAGCTGGTCCAGGGCGTGACGCAGCTCCCTCTCCTTGACCACCAGGCACAGGGCATCGCTGTCAAGCAGGTCCCGGATCGCCTGGACCTGCGGAAGGATCAGCCTGCCCTTGGGTGCCTCCTTGTCGATCGGCACCACCAGGACCGCTATCTGTCCCGGTCCCACCAAGTCGCCTACCATCGCAGGCTGATTGATGTACCCGTCGGGGGCCGCCTCCAGGATCGCCTGGCGGAGGTCCAGGACGCCGGAACCCTCTTTGGCGTTGGTCCGGACCGTAGGGACCTTGGACCGGGCCAGTCTCTGGGCCAGGCCAGGGGCCACCCGCCCTTGGTCGATCTTGTTGAAAACCACGACGCAAGGGACCTTCCGGCCACTGAGCTCCTTGAGGATAGCCTCCTCGAAGTCACCCCAGTTGCCTGCCTCTGCCACGAGGATGCCCAGGTCCGTGCGGTCAAACACGGCTCGCGTCTTCTGCACACGGAGCTCACCCAGGGCCCCCACGTCATCAATCCCTGCGGTGTCGATGAAGAGGACCGGCCCCAGGGGCAGGAGCTCCATGGGCTTCTCCACGGGATCGGTCGTCGTACCTGCCACCTCGGACACGATCGAAACCTGCTGGCGCGTGACGGCGTTGAGCAGGCTGGACTTGCCCACGTTCCGCCTTCCGAACAAGGCGATGTGCAACCGGAATCCCTTGGGCGCACCTTGTACCATCTCACACTATCGAGTCTGGACAGATTATTCGAGAGGTTAGAGACCCTATCGGTTGGTCAATATACCGCCAACCTCTTCGCCTAGGAAGGGATCAGTGGCGTAGGGCGACTTGACCTTGCGGCCGAAGGCGACTACCCTGAGGCTCAGTCCGTCGCCCCCGGGGGCGATGCGGGCTGGATTGCTTGTGCGGCTGAGACCACTGTGAGGAATCCTATGAAGACACGCCCCGTACTCCGAACCCTCGTGATTCTGTTGGCAATCGTGACCGCCGCCTGTGCCGGTTGCGGGTCCAAGAAGGCCAGGGAAGGCAGCAGCGCCCGTGTGGCCTTGTTCGATGGCAAGACCCTGGCCGGCTGGACCGTCCTCGACTGCAACGCCACGGTGGATGGCGGGGACATCCTCCTCGTCAGCGGCAACGGCCTGGTCCAGACAGAAAAGAAATATGGCGATTTCGTCCTGGAGTGGGAGTGGAGGCCGCTGAAGGACACCGAGTGGGACAGCGGCGTCTATTTCCGCTACGACTCCGTGGCACCGGACCATGCCTGGCCTGATCGCTACCAGGCCAATCTGAAGCAGGGCATGGAGGGCAACGTGGACGACCTGCCGAATGCCAAGAGCAAGGGGCTGGTCCAGGCAGGCCAGTGGAATCGCTTCAAGCTGACGGTGCAAGGCACCAAGGCGAGCATGGAGATCAACGGCACCCCAGCCTGGCAGGCGGACGGCCTGGCCGGCCCTACCGAGGGGTACATCGCGCTGCAGTCCGAAGTTGAGGGCGGCGGCCAAAACCGCTTCCGAAACATCTACCTGACCACACTGAAGTAGGGGTGAAGAGGGTCTCCTCCTCGCACAGTCGCCCGTTCAAGGCGATCCTCTTACCGTTGGTCCATGTTGTTCGATGATGATGGAAGAGCTTACGCACATACACCCAGATCGTGTCCGCGTCCATGTCTTTGACCTGCTCCCCTGACTTCGTACCTCAGTTGTTCGGGGCAATCTCCGAGCCCGCCTCTGTCGCCTATCAGGGTAACGCCTGTCCGGGAGGCCGTCAAACGCCTTCCGTGAGACGATTGCCTGTACTACTAGCTGGCAACAACTGACAAGGATCTTCAGGTGTTGAACCACGAACCACACGAAACCCACGAACGCTAGTGCCGGGTCGGGGCGTTTGGGGTGTGCGTGGGTACGCCGTCTGATCCACGGCTGCGCCGTGCCTCGGAGGCTGTGCCTCCAAGGGCGTCCTTCATCCGAGCCGGCTCTGCAAGCACGCTTGCGACGCCGTCTCAGACTCGGCCACGATCCGACGGCTAAGGCGAATGCGGTAGGCGAAGTGCGCAAAGCGGCAAGCGATGGAGGACCTGATGGGACTGCACGATGCAGACCAAGTCGTACGTCTGTGAACAAGCAGGGCTCTGTGGAGCAAGCTCGCCTGCAGAACAGAGACCTGCGCAGTTCACCCGGCAGGCGCAAGCCTGACGGATAGACGCGCCAGCGTCCGCGTACGGCGTTGCCCAGATCGCGAGAGGTCTCCCGCTACGGCGGCAGCCCGTTCGTGGGTTTCGTGTGGTTCGTGGTTACCGTCAGACCTCCTACGAACTCAAGAGTGGTGCGGGGACACGCCTGGCATGTCCCGGCCCAGGACGCAGCCCGAAGCCGGGCTGTGGTAGTTGGCTTGCACCGCCGCAGTGGGCGGCTATACTGTCGCTGGATTCACAGGCAAGGACTGAAAGGGGTCTCACACATGCACAGACGAGCACTTGTCCTTCTGGTGGCAATGTCCGGCTTGATGGCGGTTCAGTCCTGCCGCACGGTTCGTCCAACTCCCGTCTCCGGCCCAAAGCCTGATCCACTGCTGCTCAACAAGGAGGGTTACTTCGAGAGGCGGGGCCTCAACGTCATGGCCTTCAGCGACTTTTATCCTGAGGGACACCAAGGGGGTGTGACCGTCATACTCAACGGTGTGCGAGTGGCGGCCAACGGCGACGTGCGTCTGGAGCCTGCGGGGGGGCAGTGGCAGCCTATCCCCAAGTTGGACCGTCGCACGGTCGATCCCAACCACCAGGTCATCACCGCCCAGTTGAGCTTTCCAGACCCCAGCCGCAATCGCAGGGGCTTCAATCCCATCGAGTATCCGGACCTGGCGTTTTCGTACAAGGTCCGCGTTCGGCCGGATGGCGATGCCTTTCGCATCTCCGTGGACCTGAATGAGCCGCTGTCGCCAGACTGGGTGGGAAAGGTCGGGTTCGACCTGGAGCTGTTCCCAGGGGAGTACTTTGGCACCACCTACGCGATGGATGACCAGACTGGCGTCTTTCCCCGCCAGTTCAACGGCCCTATGGCCTTGGATCAGGACCACGTCCCCCAAGGCGTACCCCTGGCTGTGGGCCGGAGGCTGTCTGTGGCGCCGGACGGGCCGGCCCGGCACATGGTGATCGAATCGCAGAAGGCCCCTCTGGAACTGCTCGACGGCCGGGCCCAGCACGACAACGGCTGGTTCATCGTGCGATCGGCGTTGGCCGGCTGCGCCACCACGGGGGCACTGGAATGGAAGGTCACCTGCCACGCCCTGCCCGGCTACCGGTACACACCGGTCATCCACGTCTCACAGGTGGGCTTCCATCCCAGGCAGGACAAGGTGGCGGTCATTGAATTGGACAAGGGCGACACCCACTTCCCCGACGTCACGCTCTTTCGGATCACGGCCGCAGGCGACCGGGAGAGGATCCAACACGGGCCAGCCCAGGATTGGGGCGTGTTCCTGCGCTACCACTACCTGCGATTCGACTTCACTGCTGTCCGTGACTCGGGCCTCTATGTCCTGACCTATGGCGACCAGCAGTCCAATGTCTTTCAGATCCGGCCGGATCTCTATGCCCGCCACGTGTGGCAGCCGACCCTGGAGTACTTCCTGCCCGTGCAGATGTGCCACATGCGGGTCAATGACCGCTACCGCGTCTGGCATGGCCTGTGCCACATGGACGACGCCTTGATGGCGCCGGTCAATCTCAACCACCTTGACGGCTACGTGCAGGGCCCCTCCACCCTGTCGCCTTATGCCCCCCAACAGCCCGTGCCGGGCCTGAACCAGGGCGGATGGCACGACGCGGGTGACGACGATCTCCGCATCGAGTCCCAGATCGAGACGGTCCGTATCCTGTCCATGGCCTACGAGGCCTTTGGCTGTGACTACGATGTCACCACGGTAGACCATGAGCATCATCTGGTGCAGATGCACAGGCCGGACGGCGTGCCCGACATCCTCCAGCAGATCGAGCACGGCGTACTCACGGTCCTGGGCGGCTGTCGCAGCCTGGGGCGACCCTACCGGGGCATGATCTGCCCAACCCTGGCCCAGTACGTCCTGCTCGGTGACGCCGCGAACATCACCGACAACCGGGTGTACGACCCCAACCTGGGTCCTGACGAGGTCCGGGGCGAGCGATCAGGCGTGCACGACGATCGCTGGGTCTTTACCGAGGACAATCCCCGCCGGGAGATCGAGGTGGCCACCGGTCTGGCTGCAGCGGCGCGGGCCTTGAAGACATATCGCCCGGCCCTGGCCAGCGAGTGCACCGACGTGGCAGAGACCCTCTTTCACAGGAGTGCCGGCCAGGACCGCCGCGGCGGCTCTATCCAGGCCTGCGTGGAGCTTCTGCTGACCACGGGCAGGCCGGAGTATCGAGACGCCCTGCTCGCCCAGCGAGCCCAGATCCTCCGCACCATTGATCGCAATGGCTGGGCCTTGGGCAGGGTCATGCCCTTGCTCAACGATGCGGCCTTCGCCTCGGACGTCAGGGCCGCCCTGCTGGACCTGCGGCGAAGGACCGACCAACAGGCCAAGGAAACACCCTTCGGCGTCCCCTACCGTCCCAACATCTGGGGTGCAGGCTGGGACATCGAGAGTTTCGGGGTCGAGCAGGTCCTCCTTCATCGAGGCTGGCCAGACATCTTTGACACTGCCGGCCTGTTCAACGCCCTCCACTTCGTGCTCGGCTGTCATCCAGGCGAGAACACGGCCTCCTTTGTCTCCGGCGTGGGGGTCAACTCGCTGACCGTGGCCTATGGCGCAAATCGCGCAGACTGGAGCTACATCCCCGGCGGCGTCACATCAGGCACGGCCCTGATCCGGCCGGACCTGCCGGAACTCAAGGAGTGGCCCTTCCTGTGGCAGCAATCCGAGTACGTCATGGGCGGCGGGGCATGCAACTACCTACTGCTGGCCTTGGCTGCGGACTCGGTGTTGAACGGTCGCCAATAGTCGCGTGCATACGCCCAGTTGAACCTTCTCCTCCGGGTGACTCAGGGTCAACGAGGTGCGAGCCGTAATGCCGGACCCACACATTCAGGCTGGTCAGTGCCATCGAAAGGCTCCAGGTCCTTGCCGAGGACTGGGCTGGCGCGTATGATACGCGTTGTGTGGATAGCAGGGTGCGGAGACTGCCTTCTGTAGCCTTCTCCTGCATCGACGCGGGTGAAGACCAGTCCCGTATGAACGGAGCTACTTATGGCCGATATGCCGTTGCTTCGTATCACGCAGCGAAGAGAAGACGCGGATACATTCCATGTGGAGGTTGCCTTCGAAGGCCCAGGTGTGGCCCGGCAGACTACTGCGTCAATGGTTCATTTCCAGTTGACCGATCAGCAGCAGGAGGACATACGCTGGTATCTGGAGGACTATCTCCAGTTCCCCCAGGACCCTGCCCCGACCATTGCACATCGCATAGAGACGGACCTGGCCCGGATCGGCAATGACCTGTTCAAGGCCTTATTCCAGGCCAGCGACGATGCCCGTGACCTCTGGGCCAAGCTGCGGGAGCGTCTGAACGACACCCGTGTTGAGATCATCACTTCAGTCGAAGACGCCACGGCCATACCCTGGGAGCTGATCCGCGATCCCAAGACCGACGCCTGCCTGGCCCTGCGTGCACAGTCCTTTGTCCGGGCCCAACCCCAGGCGGCCCAGACACCCAAAGTCCCTGACCGCGTCAGCGGGGATGAGCCCATCCGCATCCTGCTGGTCATCTGCCGGCCCAGGAAGGACGACGACGTCCCGTTTCGGTCCGTAGCCACCCGGCTCCTGAAGGGACTGACCGTAGATGCACGCACGCGGTTCCATCTCGATCTGCTGCGTCCGGCCACCTTTGCCAGGCTCTCCGAGGTCCTGCGTCAGGCAAAGGACAAGGGCAAGCCCTACCACATCGTCCACTTCGACGGCCACGGCATGTATGCCGACGTGATCAAAGACGCGGCTGTGTCCGTGTGGCTCAAGAAACTGATACCCTTCGTCCTCTCAGGCCCGCGTACCGGGTCCCACGGATACCTCCTGTTCGAGAACCCCGCCTCAGAGGAGAACGCCCAGCCGGTAGACGGCCCCTCCCTGGGCAAGCTGCTGGTCGAGACCGATGTCCCAGTCCTCGTCCTCAATGCCTGCCGCTCCGCCCATGCAGATCCCAAACAGACCCCGGACGCCCCTGCTGCGAGTGGACAAGAAGACCCCCACGCCAAGGTCCGTGCCTTGGGCTCCCTGGCCCAGGAGGTCATGGACGCAGGCGTGGCAGGGGTCGTGGCCATGCGCTACAACGTGTACGTGGTCACCGCGGCCCTATTCGTGGCTGACCTCTACACCGGTCTGACCAAGGGCCAGTCCCTGGGCCAGGCCGTGACCCTGGGCCGCAGGCGACTGGCAGCAGATCCACGGCGGGAGATCGCATTTGACCCCATGCCCTTGCAGGACTGGTGCGTACCCGTGGTGTACGAGGCATCGCCCATCCAGCTCTTCAGGCCGACCAAAGGGAAGAAGGGCAAGGCCACACTCCAGGTCAGCCTCGATCAAGACCAGACTGAAAGCAAGGGTCTGGACCCCAACCTGCCTAGGCGTCCGGATGCTGGATTCTTCGGCAGAGACGAGACCCTCCTGGCCCTGGACCGGGCCTTTGACGGCCAAGCCATAGTCCTGTTACACGCCTTTGCAGGAAGCGGCAAGACCGCAGCAGCAGCGGAGTTCGCCCGCTGGTATTCTCTCACCGGCGGCCTGGATGGACCCATGGGACGAGGGCCGGTATTGTTTACCAGCTTTGAGAACTACACTCCCCTACGCACAGTACTCGGCCACTTCGGCAGGGTCTTTGGCCATGTCCTGGAGCAATCAGGCATCAACTGGTCTGCAATCACGGACACGGCTCAGATGCGGGACCTCGCCCTGCAGGTCCTGAAGCAGATCCCGGTCCTGTGGATCTGGGACAATGTAGAGCCTGTGACCGGGTTTCCCAAGGGCACAAAGTCTGCGTGGTCGGATCAGGAGCAGAAGGAGTTGGTCGACTTCCTGCGGGACGCCAGGGACACAAAGGCCAGGTTCCTGCTCACCTCGCGGCGGGATGAGCGGGACTGGCTGGGCGACCTCGCAGCGCGGATCGCGGTCCCACCCATGCCCATGCAGGAACAGGTGCAACTGGCCAGGGCCCTGGCCGAGAAACACGGACATCGGATCACGGACGTGGCAGACTGGCGGCCTTTGCTGAGCTTCACCCAGGGCAATCCCCTGACCATCACTGTTTTGGTGGGTCAGGCCCTACGGGACCATTTGCGAAGCAAGGCACAAATCGAGGCCTTTGTCGAGACCCTCCGCCAGGGAGAGGGGCGATTCCAGGACGAGGTCAGCGAGGGCAGGTCCAGGTCCTTGGGGGCATCGCTGAGCTATGGATTTGAGTCCGCCTTCAGCGAGGATGAACAGAAGGTCCTGGCCCTGCTGCACTTCTTCCAGGGATTCGTGGATGTGGATGCACTCAGCTTCATGGGCAACGACAAGGCTGACTGGTCGCTGCCCGAACTCCACGGCCAGACTCGTGACAAGCTGACGGGCCTCCTGGACCGGGCCGCTGAGATCGGCCTATTGACCCGCCACGGAGGCGGCTACTATGCGATACACCCGGCCCTGCCGTGGTTTTTTGGGGACCTCTTCAGACGCTGCCACGCAGGACAAGAGCAACGGGCCACGCGGGCCTTTGCGAAGGCCATGGGTGGACTAGGGAATTACTACCACGACCAGTACGGGGCCGGCAACCGCGATGTCGTCGCCGTCCTCGGGGCAGAGGAGGCCAATCTCTTGCACGTCAGGCGCCTGGCCCGAACCCACGGTTGGTGGGACGCCGTCATGCTTACCATGCAGGGCCTGCAATCGCTCTACAATCACACTGGCCGGAGGGCAGAGTGGCGTCAACTGGTTCATGAGATCGTGCCTGACCTCGTGGACCCGGCCACGGACGGACCCTTGCCAGGCCGGGAAGACCACTGGTCCGTGGTCACAGGGTATCGCGTACGCCTGGCCCGACAAGACCGCCGCTGGCCTGACGCCCAGCGACTGCAGCAGAAAACAACCGACTGGTACCGCGAGAAGGCCCGCGACCTGCTGGACAAGGATCCAGACTTACTCATCGATCCTGAAAAGCACACGATCCGTACACTGGCCGTTTCATTAGAACAACTTGGTCAGATCCAGCGAGAGCAGGTCCTGGCAGATTGTGTCGGTAACTACAAAGATGCCTTAAGTCTATCAGAACGGATCGGCGACCTACCCGAAGCAGCCGTGTGTGCCTTCAATCTGGGCCATGCATACAAGGACATCGCCCCTATACGCCAACTAGTGGAGGCCGAGCGATGGTACCGCCGCTCCCTGGAACTGAGACACGAACAAGACCGGCTGGGCGGGGGCAGGTGCCTGGGTCAGCTCGGTTTGGTGGCCAGGGAGCGATTCATAGAGGCCCGTGACTCAGACCAGCCGGACCAGGCCCTGAAGCACATCAATGCCGCCCTGGCCTTGTATCAGCAGGCCCTGGACATGCTGCCGGCAAATGCCGTGAATGACTTGGCGGTGATGCACAACTTGCTGGGCGTCATCTACGGCGATGCCGGCGATCCGGACAAGGCCCTGGAGCACTATCGACAGGCAATCCGGTACGAGGAAGTCGAAGGCGACATTCACGGCGCAGGTGGGACACGCTACAACGTCGCCCTAGCCCTCCTACGGGCAAGTCGTCTCAAAGACGCCCTGGAATACGCACAGGCAGCCCAACGCAACTTCGAGACCTTCGGCAACCGGGCCACGGACGATGTTGAGAAGGTCCGGAAACTCGTCGCACACATCCAGCAGGCGATGAAGGGTTGATGGACCGTGGTTTGGATGAAAAAGGAGCTTGCCATGGAATTCGAGGGATTTCAGAGGATCGATCAGGTCTCTGATCCCGCATCGCCCTTCGCAGTACGGTTCACAGGGACGTATGGCATGAGGCGTTTCTTATTCACCCCCGATCGCTTCGTGGCGGTCCATCCGGCATACCCAACCGGTTGACGGCCTCGGGGCTGATCAGGTCCGCGAGGGACTTCTCGTCTAGCACGCCCTGCTCAAGCACGACCTGGCGGAGGGTCTTGCCCTGCTGTCCGGCCTGGTGCAACAGGGTGCAGACCCGCTCGTAGCCCAGTACCGGCACCAAGGCAGTGGCCATGGCTGTGGACCCCTGCACGTGTTGGCGGCAGCGGTCTTCGTTGGCGGTGATGCCTTCCACGCAGTGTCTGCGGAGGATGCCACAGGCGTTCGCAAGCAGGTCGCAGCTCTCTAAGAGACAGACCGCCACCAGGGGCAGGAAGGGATTGAGCTCTAGGCTCCCTGCTGCGCAGGCCTGGGTCAGAGTCACGTCATAACCGGTCACGAGCATGGCCGCCTGGGTAACCGCCTCTGGGATCACGGGATTGACCTTGCCCGGCATGATCGAGGAGCCTGCCTGGCGGGCAGGCAAGGTGATCTCGCCAATGCCGGCCTCCGGACCGCTGGCCAGGAGGCGGAGGTCCGACGAGACCTTGAGCAAAGACACGGCGTGTGCCTTCAAGATGCCGGAGACCTCGACAAAGACGTCTGCATTCTGCGTGGCCTCGACCAGGTTCTCTGCGCGGGCAAGACCGATCCCGGTCAGGTCCCTGAGTCTGTCCACCACCCGGAAGATGAACTGCCTGGGTGCAGCGAGGCCCGTGCCTATGGCCGTTCCGCCCAGGTTCACTACCCGCAGTCGCTCCTGGCACTTGTAGATCCGCCAGCGGTCCCGGCCAAGGGCCTCGGCGTACGCGCCCATCTCCCTGCCCAGGGTGGTCAGGACTGCGTCCTGCATCTCGGTACGCGCGACCTTGACCACGTGGGCAAACTCCTTCTCCTTGGCCTGGAAGGCCTCCTGCAGGGCAACGACCGATTGCTCCAATCGCTGGACCAGCCTGATGGCTGCCAGCCTCAGGGCAGTAGGGAAGGTGTCGTTGGTGGATTGATGCAGGTTGACGTCGTCGAGCGGCGAGACCGCGCCGTAGTCACCCGGCTGCCTGCCCAGGATCTGCAGGGCCCGGTTGGCCAGGACCTCATTGACGTTCATGTTCAGGCTGGTCCCTGCCCCGCCTGCCAGACCGTCGACCGTGACGTGGCTGGTGAGCAGCCCTTCGGCCATCTCCCTGCAGGCCCGGATAATCGCATCTGCCTTCTCAGGATGCGACGCGAAGCAGCCCAGTTCCTGGTTGGTCAGTACGCAGGCCAGTTTCACCTCGCCGTAGGCCCGGACCAGACCCGGGTGCACTGGCCTTCCCGTCAACGGGAAGTTCCCCATGGCCCTAAGGGTGTGAATCCCCCAGAGGCAATCCGAAGGGACCTGGGCAGTCCCCAACAGGTCGTGCTCTGTGCGCGTGTTCATGTCTTCTGTGTTCCGCCTTCTGTCTTCTGTCTTCCGGCTTCCGAGTTCACTCGTGATCGAACACGATCTTCTTGACCTCGATGCCTTCGATGGCCTTGAGCCTCTTCTCCAGTTGGGCGATCTGGGCCTGGTCGCCGACCATCTCCAGGATCAAGAGGCCGTTGGGCGAGCAGTGGTCCTTGCCCGCGTCGTGCAGACCTAGACGGGTCTTGATGTTGCAGCCGTATTCCGTCAGGCACGCCTGGACATCGGGGACGTGCCTGAGCCGTTCGGTGATATGCACCGCCAAGATGATGTGCTTATCCATGACGACCTCCAGACTGCCGGTGGGCTGAAGCCAACCCTACCTGTTCTGATTCTGCATTCTGTGTTCTGTACTACTAGCTGGCAACAACTGAGAGGAGTTTCCAGATGCTGAACCACGAACCACACGAAACCCACGAACGCTGACGCAGAGTCGGCAGTTTTGGGGGCACTCGTGGGTCCGCCGTCTGATCCACGGGCCGTGCCTTGGGCACTCTGGCCCAAGGGTGTCCTTCGCCCGAGCCAGCCCTGCAAGCAAGCTTGCGACGCCGTCTCGGACTCGGCCACGATCCGACGGCTCAGACTGGGGTCGAGAGAGCCTCCGATGCCAAGGAAGCACCTGATGGGACTGCCCCGGTGCAGACCAGAGCCCGGCAAAGGCGCCTGCCCGTTCGTGTGGTTCGTGTGGTTCGTGGTTACCATCAGACCTCCTACGGACCTAAGCCTGGTGCGCAGACACGCCTGGCATGTCCTGGCTGCACGCCGTACCTGCGGTCGAACCAGAGACAACCGTCCATACTCCCTTTGGTTCCGGGACAGGACGCAGCCCGAAGCCTCGCTGTGTTCTTGCCTAGCAATACACATCCCTGTTTCCAGTCCGAACCTTCTCGATCATGGCAGAGGCCTGCTTGCGAGGGCCAGGCTCCATCTGTTCCAGGGTCTGGGCAATCAGTCGCTCGCCCGCCTGGCGGGTCTGCGGCGAGGCGTAGTCCATCAGGTACTCCATGAAGGTCGACAAGGCGTTTGGCTCGCAGTGCCTCTTGATCTCGCCGGGCTTGGCTAGGTCCATAAAGTCCGCACCCGTGCGGCCCAGCCGATAGCAGGCCGTGCAGAACGATGGGATGTACCCGAGCTCAGCCACGTCGCGGATGACCTCATCGAGCGGCCTGTGGTCGCCCAGCGAGAACTGGCTGGCGTCGGCCTGTTCGGACGTCGAATAGCCGCCTGGATTGGTGCGGCTGCCGGCCGATATCTGCGACACGCCCATCGCAAAGGTCTCCCGCCGGATGTTCGGCGTCTCGCGGGTGGACATGATGATCCCGGTGTACGGGACGGCGATCCGAAGGATCGCCACGATCCTGCGAAAGTCGATGTCGGAGACCGGCTTGGGAGGATGGCCGGCCAGGTCCGAACCGGTGGCCGGTTCCAACCTGGGGACACTGATCGTGTGGGGACCGACCCCGAACCGGTCCTCCAGGTGCCGGATGTGCTGCATCATGGCTAGGACCTCGAACCGCCAATCGCACAGGCCGAAGAGCACCCCGATCCCCACGTCGTCGATTCCCGCCTCGACGGCCCGATCCAGGGCGGTGATCCGCCAGTCGTAGTCACGCTTCTTGCCGCCCACGTGGACCGCTGCATAGGTCTGGCGGTGATAGGTCTCCTGGAAGAGCTGGTAGGTGCCGATCCGGGCCTGCTTCAATTCCTTGAACTCGTCGGGTGTCAGCGGGGCCACATTGACGTTGACCCTGCGGATCTCGCCGGAACCATTTCGGGTGGCGTAGATCGTCTCAATGGACCTGAGCACGTACGCAAAACCCTCCGTGGGATAGGACTCGCCCGCCACCAATAGGATTCGCTTGTGCCCCTGGTCGATGAGGGTCCTGACCTCTCGGGCAATCTCGTCCTGGGTCAGGGCCCGACGCTGGACCTGCGTGTTGCGGGCGCGGAAGGCACAGTAGAGGCACTCGTTGCCGCACAGGTTCGAGATATACAGCGGGGCAAAGATCACCAGACGCCTGCCGTAGATCCGGTCCTTGACCTGCCGGGCCGTGTCGAACAGCTCGGATAGAAGCAGCGGATCACTGATCTGCATGAGCACCGCTATTTCGTCAAGGTCAAGGCCCTTCAGCTCCAGACCCTTCTGGAGGACCTGACGGACCCGCCCCGAGTCTCTGTCCCTGCACACGGCCAGGGTCTCAAGCACGGCCTGCTCTTGGATGAAGTCACCTGATGTCTTGTCAGCCACGATCCACCTCGGTGTCGACCCCTGAGGAAAAGGAATACCGGCCCGCGACAACGGGACTATTCTATTGAATGGTTAGACAGTTAAAAGGTTAAATGGACAGATGGGCGTCCTTCCAGCAGGATTGGCGGTTCGGCAGACCACCCATTCAACTATTCAACGATTTAACCATTCAACGATCAATAATGGAAGAGGCTCCCCCTTGCCAACAAGGCCTTCAACCGGCTGCACCTGTTGGCAAAGAAGAGCCTCGATTCGTCCAAGTCATCGCGGATAACCGGTGCCTCGGTCCTTATCACCGCCGAGGTTCCACCTGCCATCCTGTGCCCTAGGGGGCGTCTGTCTATTGCCCCTGGCCGGGACCTCGCTGGCCACCTCCCATGCCGCCACCCATGCCACGACCCATCTGCGGGAGGTTCGCGGGATCCAACCCCATCGCCTTGACGGTCTCTTCAAACTTCTTCTGCTTGGCGGCGATCATCTCCCCGACCTTCTTGGCCGTCTCTGTGGCCTTTTCCTTTGTAGCCAGCTCCTGGAGGGCCTTGAGCTCACTCGTCGATTGCTCGTTCTCCGTGATGACGGCCCTTATCCCCCTCAGTTGGACCATCTCCTTTTCGATGGCCGCCACGGCCTGCTGCTGCTCTTCCCGCCGCTTGGTCATGGCCTCCCTCATCTTGGCCCGATCGTCATCGGACATGTTCTGGAAGTCTCCACCTGCGGGCATGCCCGGCATGGGGGCCTCCATGGAGGTCTTCAGCTTGCCAAGCTGCTCCTGCATGGTGGTAATGGCCTTGAGCTGGGCCTCACGGTTCATGAACCCACGCCCGCCCATTCCCCCCCTGCCGCCGCCACCGGGCCCCTGTCCGGGACCGCCCGGGCCACCTTGGGGCTGGGGCTGCCCAACCGCCACCCACGCCACGGCCAGAACCACCGAGCCAGCAAGACCGGCAATCAAGTATTTCCTCATGACGTATCTCCTTAAAAACAGGTTATTGAATCTGGCCAGTCCACCCTTGCAGACCGGCACTCCAATGTCCCTTCATCTCTGCCAGAGTCTTCTCCTCGACGTTGACCACCCCTTGGTCTTGCCTGATGGCAAGCCCCAAGTGCATGATCGTAGACGGCCGCAGGGCGGCTGTCAATGCTGATCTTCGCAGCCGGGACCGGATGATAGGGTTCTCAACGAAGAATCCCAGTTGGGCATGCTTCGCGCAACGGACTGAAGGATGATGACTTATGTGATTTGTTGGCGTCGGAGCCAGTGCCCGATCACAGACACGACGTAGTCGATTTCGCCCCCTTCGAGCGGCCTGCCCGAGGCGATGCCGTGCCACTTGGCCAGGCACTTGCGGCAGCAGGTGGCCGTAGCGTGTTGGGCCACAAACACAGGGTGGTTTCGCATGGGGGTCTGCCTGCCGTCATTGGCGGGCTGTGCAGGCGCGAGCCTCTCTTCGACAAACCGGCGGGCGTGCTGAAGGACCACGTCGATCCCCTTCTGCTCCAGGTACTCCCTCTCCCTGGCGCACAAGTGGAATCGACTTCGGAACGTCGACCTGGCCAGGGCTACAAGGAGACCGTCATGCGCCGAGGTGTCCCATTGACCTGGGGTCCGGTCCACGAACAGATGGGCCTGTCGCCGGTCCTGCAGATGTCCAATGCGTCCCATGGGCTTGGCTTCCTTCTGGTGCCCGATCCGGGCGAAGGCCCGGCATCACCAGGCGAATCATACTGCACGGCGATAGCCGACTGCAAGCCCAACCGTCTCTCCGTGGCGGTTCGTGCCTGGTGGGGTAACAGCCCTCCTCGATCCGCCGGCCATCTCCGGAAAGGTCCCCTGTCAGAAGGGCCTGCCAGACCAGCCACGGCCCATTGTCTGGAATAATGGATATTCTTGAATAATTGGCTGTTGCGCGGCGACCTATGCAAGGACTATGTATTAAGATGAGTCAGATTGAAAGGGAGGCCCTATGGCAATGGCAAGGGGCAACAGGACTCTTCTGACCTTTCTCGTTCTTATGTCGGTGGATCGCGGCGCCGCTGCCGGCATCGCTCAAGGACGGGTGCTGCACTTTCCAACGGACCGATCGTTGGGGCAGGTGAAGATCCAGGATGTCAACACGCCAAGGATCATCCTGGACTTTCACCACTGGTGCACGGAAGAGGACACGAATTGGGAGCTTCTCGGCGAGGCGACCGGTGATGTCGTCGTTCCCTCCGGCAGTCGTGCCGCCCTGTTCGTCAGCCCAGGCGGGTGGCGGGACCTCTCAGGTCTGTCGAGGCTTCAGCCGGATGACCTCTACAAGCTCAGCATCGAGGGGCCCTATCCCAGTGGTCCCATGCCCGGGGACGATGTCATGCCGCATATCGCCCAGCTCGGCGGTCTGAAGGTACTGATGCTTGAGCGTACGTGCATCACGACCGCTGGGCTGAGACACCTGCACAGCCTGACGGCCCTGGAGCGGCTGACCTTCTCGACGGCACTGACGGATGCAGGCTTGGCCGAGATCGTCCGGCTGCCCTCACTGAAGGGTTTGTACCTGAGAGAACACAGCCTGACCAACGCCGGTCTGGCTCCGCTTGCGCAACTGGATCGCCTTGAGGAGCTTGAGCTGTACGGCGGACAGCTCGGCGACGCCGCATTGGCCCCTATCGTGGCACTGCCGTCCCTTCAGTACCTTCTACTCGCAGGTGATTACTGGACGGATGCCGGCATGGTCCACTTGGAGAAGAGCCCCTCGATACGGATCCTTCACCTGGGTCACCTCCGGCAGTTGACGGATGCAGCCCTGGCTCATCTGTCCCGGATGCCCAGGCTCGAACGCCTGAGCCTGCACTGGAACCAGAACATCGCGGATGCCGGCATCGGCCATCTGACCCAGTGTGAATCACTGAGGATGCTGGACATCGGTAACTCACAGGTGACAGACCAGGGCCTGGCGGATCTGGCGAAGATCCAATCGCTCGAGTATCTCGCTCTGCCTTCGGGGAGGAGGACACCTGCAGGCCTGGAACACCCCATCACGGACAAGGGCCTGGTGCATTTGGCTCAGTTGCATCGACTGCGTCACCTCAGTGTCGGGGTCGTCTCAAACGGCTGCCCTATCACGGATGAAGGCGTCAAGGCGATTGGCGGTCTGCAATCACTCGAAGAGCTCTCCGTTGGCGGAGAAGGCATTTCTGACGCCGGCATGGAGCACGTTGCGAGACTGACCCGCCTGAGGGAACTCATGTTGTTCGGCTGTCCCAAGATCGGTGATGCGGGTCTGGAAAAGCTGACCACGCTGCGGTCATTGAAGAGCCTGTACATCCATAGCACCGATGTCACGGTCGGGGGCCTCAGCCAGCTCGGTGCGTTGCCCAACCTGACGGATCTGAACGCCCATCACATCCGCCGGGGTGACTCTACATTGAATCTGACGAAGCTGGCGAAGATCGAGAAGCTGGCCCTGTTCTTCCGCCCCAGAGGTCCGGACGTATTCACAGACGCAGATCTTGCAGGGCTTGAAGGGCTAAGACATCTTCAATGGCTACAGGTCGGCCCGCGAGACTTCACCGATGCAGGCATTGCCTATCTGGCGAGTCTGACCAACATGGAGAGGCTTGGCATTGGCGGCGAGGCGATGACCGACGATGCCCTGCTGCATCTTGGCCGTATGGCCCGGCTCGATCATCTGACCATCGACGATAGCCGCATCACAGACGAAGGCTTGCGTCGCTTGGAGGGCCTCAAGACCCTGTCGTTTCTGAGGATCACCTCCCGAAATCCCCTCAGCGGAGCGGCCCAGGGGCACTTTCGGCAGGCCATGCCCAACCTGTACACGTTTCAGGTGGATCTGAAAGCAGATAAGGCACAACCCCTGCAACGCCCGCGACCTGCCACCCCAGGGTGCTCGCCGGTGAGCAGGCCGTCTCTGGTACAATCCGGTGTTCCGTGATGACAAAAAAAGTGATTGCAGCCTGTACAAATGTACGATATAGTGATTGTACATTTGTAAAAGGAGATTCGTTATGAGCCAGAAGGAGTTAGTGGCCGTCAGTCGGGCCGAAACGGAGGTCTTGACGATCGTCTGGCACTTGGGCCAGGCCACGGTCCAGCAGGTGGCGGATCAACTGCCTGCGGACCGTGGGATCGCCTACGCCACGGTCCAGACCTTGCTACGCCGGCTGGAGAAGAAGGGGTACATCAAACACCGCATCGAAGGCAAGGCCCACGTCTTTATCCCAGCGGCCCGAAAGGAACAGGTCATCCAACGGAGCGTCAGGGACTTCCTGGACCGGCTCTTTGGTGGAGACCCCCTGCCTCTGGTCCAGCATTTGGCCGCGCACGGCCACATCACGGCAGAGGATATCGAGAGGCTCAAGGACCTGATCAAGGAGAAGTAATCCCCCCCTGCTTTGAGAGGAAACGATCATGGGGAATCTGAGTCGAGGGCTATTGGACTATCTGTGGCAGCAGGGCTGGCAAGTTGGGGGTCTGGTCCTGATTGTGGCTGGGGTGTGCGTGCTGCTTCGACACCGAAGTAGCCACCTGCGATACTTGCTTTGGCTGGTGGTCTTGGCCAAGGCCCTGGTGCCGCCCCTATTCACCTTTGCATTACCCATCCTGCCCGGCCGTGCATCTGACGCCATAGCCGTCATGGAACCGTCAAACCTGGGGGGAAGGCCTTCCGACCAAGCACGTCCGCTCGACCGCATGGTCCAACCCGCAGATCTGACTGAAGGACAAGTACGTGGCATCCAGGCCAAGGACATCCTGGCCTGGATCTGGCTGACTGGGGCTGCGGCATTGGGCTGTACGATCGGGATCAAGGCGGTCAGGCTCCATAGGCTCCTGGTCAGTCACAGATCGCCCCTTCCCGAGGATCTCCTGCAGTCCATTGAGGCCTTCCAGTCTGCCCAAGGATTGAGTCGTCCAGCACGGGTGTGGGTGTGCCCGGCCATCAGCCAGCCTCTGGTCTGGGGCCTGTATCGGGGACAGATCTACCTGCCGATCCACCTGACCGGGGCGGACCATTCCCAGGAACAACGGATGGTCCTGGCCCATGAGGTGTGCCATGTCCTCAGGTTCGATCCCTTGATGAACGGGCTACAGATCCTGGTCCAGATCGTGTACTGGTTCCACCCCTTGGTCTGGTGGGCCAATCGCAGGATCAGGGTAGAGCGGGAGAAGTGCTGTGACGAGATGGCGATCGCCTGGATGCACACCAATGGGCGGGACTACAGCCATGCCCTGCTCAATACCCTGATTGCCGAGAACACCCGGCACATGGCCCTCCCCTCCCTGGCCGTGGCTGGCCCCGTGAAGTGCCTTGAAGAAAGGATAGGTGACCTCATGAGACGTAAGACGTTCCACACCAGACCCAGCCTCAGTGACATGGCAGCGGTGTTGCTGCTGGCCTTGATCGTTGTGCCATCGTCTGTGGTCCTGTCCCATCAGCAGACCCCGGTCAGACCGCCCTCAACCAGACCCCAGGTTCCCCAGATCGGTCCCAACACAGCAAATGTTCTATCGGAACCGAATGAGGAAACGATACTAAAAACAAGGACCCAGCGAGCGAGCCAGGTCCAACGCCTCGGGAATATCATCGTCCAACTCTTCGCTGAAGACAATGGCAAGACCCTTCCAGTCAGCCTGAAGGACGTTCAGCCCTACTGCGATCCCAATCTATACCAGTGGGCCCAAACGAATGTCGAATACATCGGCAGAGGCAGATCACTGGGGCAATCCAAGACACCCATCGCATTTGACCAGGGGCTTCTGCCAGAGGGACAAGGTACTATCGTCCTGTTCGCTGACGCCCACGTGGAGTATAGAAGACGGCCCGATCTCGAATCGCTGGGCATCATCGATCCCAACGCACAATTCGCTGTCGCGTGGTCCATCATACGAGCTGTGGGAGACGACAAGTCCCTGATGGCATTCCTGCGCAAGAATGCCCCGCTGGGCCATGGAACCCTAGAGGAATCGATCTGGACTCTCTCCAATGAGCAGGCCCAGAGGTTCCGACAGATGGCTCTGGCCTCGCCACAATCCAAGTGCCTGGCATCACCTCGCGTGACCGTCAGGGATAGGGGACTGGGCAGAACAGCCATGGTCTACAAGGAAGCATCCTCCAGGAACGGCCAACCCGACCCCAATCGCACGCCAGGCGTCACAACGAGGTTCTGGTGTACAAAGGGCGGGCAGGACCTGGTACGCACGTACATGGATTGGAAGATCGTTGACGAGATGTCACCCGAGTCCGGCACCATCGGCGCCCCGGTGATCGTCTCTGAGGGTACCTGTACCGTGGCCTCACGCCCTGGGGATTGGGTAGTTGTTCCAGGCGCATCTCAGGGCCAGCGATACTTCGTGATGTGCCAGGTCACAACGCCAAGCCGCCCCATAAACAACAAGCCCACCGTGAACAACCCTAGTTCAGAAGCCCGTACTCCTTGAGCGTCTGGCGCAGCGTCACCTTCTTGGGCTCCTCCAGCGGCGTCAGGGGCAGGCGGAGGTCCTCAGAGGCCATGTCCAGCATGGCCATGGCCGCCTTGATCGGGATGGGGTTGGTTGCCAGGGTCAGCAGCCCCTTGCTCAGGGCGAAGAGCTTGTGGTGCCACCTGCGGGCCTGGACGAAGTCACCCTGGAGGATCAGGTCCGTCATGGCCTTGACGTCTGCGGGAACGATATTGGCGACCACGCTGATCACGCCCTTGCCGCCGACTGCGCAGATCGGCAAGGTCAGGGAGTCATCACCCGACAGGATGGTCAGGTCACAGCCCGTGGCGATCTCACTGGCCATGTCCAGACTCCCCGTGGCCTCCTTGATGGCCACGATGTTCTCCAGTTCCGCCAGACGCACGACGGTCTGGCTGGTCAGCCCCGCACCACACCGGCCCGGGATGTTGTACAGGACCATCGGCAGATCCACCTCCTCGGCGATGGTCTTGAAGTGCTGGTAGAAGCCCTCCTGGGTGGGCTTGTTGTAGTAAGGGCAGACCTGCAGGGTGGCGTCCGCTCCGACCTTCTTGGCAAACTGGGTCAGCTCGATCGCCTCTGCGGTCGAATTCGAGCCGGCCCCCGCTATGACCGGGACCTTGCCCGCCACGACCTTGACCACCCGCTCGATCACCTTTTTGTGCTCGGCGTAGCTGAGCGTGGGGGATTCACCGGTCGTGCCTACCGGCACGATGGCGTCGATCCCGTGCTCCACCTGGAACTTCACCAGTTCATGGAGCGTTTCATAATCCACCTCACCGTCCTGGAACGGTGTGACCAGGGCTACCATGGCTCCTGAAAACATCGTCAACTCCTAATCAAGCACGGCCCGAACGAAGTCGAGGGCTGTCCCTCACAAAAAAAACCTCAGTTGGGCACACTTTGAATAGTCAAATCCGGCCGTGTTTATCGATCAAGGCAATCATCTGGGCCGTGGCCTCGCGAAGGCCCACGATCACCGCACGCGAGACGATGCTGTGACCGATGTTGAACTCGCACAGTCCGTCGATCGCCGCCACGGGGCCGATGTTGCGATAGGTCAGGCCGTGCCCGGCGTGCACAATCAGCTTCCGGGCCGCGGCGGCGTCACGACCCTCCTTGAGCCTGGCGACCTGGCGACGCACGGCGCGGTCTCCCCTGGCGTTGGAATACTGGCCCGTGTGCAGCTCCACCGCATCACAGCCGGTCTCGGCACACGCCGCGATCTGATCGGGGTCCGCCACAATGAACGCACTGACCAGGATGCCCCGCTTGTGCATCCGCCGCACGACCTCGGCCAGGCGCCGCCTGGAGCCCGTGCAATCGAGGCCCCCCTCGGTGGTCAGCTCCCGGCGATTCTCCGGCACCAGGGTCACCTGGTCGGGGCGGATGTGCTCGGCGATCCGCACGATCGGCTCGGCCAGACTCATCTCCAGGTTGAACTTACAGGCCGTCGAGTGCCTCAGGAGCAAGACGTCGCGGTCGTTGATGTGACGTCGATCCTGGCGGAGGTGGACCGTAATCCCGTTTGCGCCCGCCAGCTCACACTGGACCGCCGCCCAAACCGGGTCCGGCTCATCCGCGTACCTGGCCTGCCGAATCGTAGCCACGTGGTCTATGTTAACGTTCAAGACAGCCATATGTGCACCTCAAACCAAGGGCCAAATTGTACCAACTAGGAGGTTTACATCAAGAGAATAACGTAGGGCCTTTGGGGTGGCCCGATGGGAGACCTGCCATCCGATCCGGTCCGCGGCCGTCCGGCGACTGGCCCCCCCGGACTGCACGTTCGGCCGACCAAAAACCCACGAAGGGACTGGCAGGTCGGACGTTTGCGCGTATAATGTGCACTGCTCAGTCTTATTCAATGAAGACAAGGGGTCTTGGATGCACCATACGCCCAGTCAGCCGTTTCGCTACAGGAGGCCCGCATGATTTTCAAGTTCTTCCCCAAGGAGTTCAACTTCTTTGACCTATTTGAAAAGCAGGTCAGTCATGCTGTGGAGGCAGCTCAGTTCTTTCGCGTGGTGGCGTCCGCGGGCCATGTCACTGAGGACATGCTGAGCAAGATGGAGGCAATCGAGCATCGGGGAGACGATGTAGCGCACACGATCATCGAGCAATTGAACAAGACGTTCATCACGCCATTCGATCGGGAGGACATCCACGCCCTGACCAAGGAGCTTGATGACATCATTGACATGATCAATACCATTGTGAGCCGGCTCATGATCTACCATATCACCGGGGTGGACAAGAACCTGGTAGAATTTGCCGCGGTGATCGAGCAGTCGGTGTATGCCGTGGCCAGGGCCGTGGGCGGGCTGCGGCACATCAAAAACGTCCAAGTGGTCTTCGACGCCTGTGTGGAGGTCAACCGCCTGGAGAATGTGGGCGACACGATACGCGACCGGGTGCTGGAGGAGCTCTTTGCCAGTGGGAAGGACCCGATCACGGTGATCAAATGGAAGGATATCTATCAGGACGCCGAGACCGTGCTGGACGTGTGTGAAGACGTAGCCCAAGTCGTCGACTCCATTATGGTCAAACAGGCTTAACCCTATGACCCTGAGCATCGTCCTTCTGATCGCCCTGGCCCTGGTCTTTGATTTCCTGAACGGGTTTCACGACTCGGCCAATTCGATTGCCACGATCGTCTCTACCCGGGTCCTTACGCCTCGCCTGGCCGTCATCTGGGCGGCCTTCTTCAATTTCCTCGCCTTCCTGTTCATCGGCCACCAAGTGGCCAACACTATGGGCAGGGGCATCATCGACATCACGATCGTGGACAAGGGGATCATCTTTGGGACGCTCGTCGGCGCCTGCTCGTGGAACCTGATCACCTGGTACCTGGGACTGCCGACCAGTTCCTCCCATGCCCTCATCGGCGGACTGATTGGTGCGGCTCTGGTGAAGACTGGGTCTCAGGCCCTGATCTGGGGTGGGATCATGAAGACGGTTCTCTTCATCTTTGTCTCCCCGATCGTGGGGCTTGTCTTGGGGGTGGTCCTCGGCAATATCGTCTACTGGACCTGCCGAAGAACCGCTCCACGAAAGGTCGATCACCTCTTCCGCAAGGGGCAGCTCTTCTCCGCCGCCCTGTATAGCATGGGGCATGGAGGCAATGACGCCCAGAAGACCATGGGCATCATCGCCAGTCTGTTGTTTAGTGCCGGCCTGTTGGGGGATACCTTCTACATCCCCAGTGTCGTAGCGATCCTATGCTACTGCGCCATAGCCCTGGGGACCATGTTCGGCGGATGGCGAATCGTCAAGACCATGGGACAGAAGGTGGCCAAACTGAAGCCTGTGGACGGCTTCTGTGCGGAATCCGGGGCCGCCTTGACATTGCTGATGTCGACCGCCTTCGGCATCCCGGTTAGCACCACCCACACCATCACCGGCTCGATCATGGGCGTGGGGTCGTTGCGGCGGCTCAGCGCAGTCCGCTGGGGCGTGGCCGGTCGGATCGTCTGGGCCTGGGTCCTGACCATCCCAGCCGCTGCGGTGATGTCCGCCCTGGCTTATACCCTCGCAGGACGATTCATCATGGGCCTGCCGTAGCCCGCATTCCTCACAGGCCCCGAAGGATCTGGATGCCCTGTTCGATCTTGGCCCCGCTGGTGGCAAAGCTGATCCGAAAGTGGGTGTCCCTCTCACTGAACACCCCGCCTGGAATGATCAGCACATTGTGGGCAATGGCCTTTTGGACGAACTCCGTGCCGGTGCCGCTGGGGGCCTTGACGAAGGCGTAGAACGCCCCTTGGGGCCTGGCCAGCTCGAACCGGTCTCTCAGCCCCTCATAGAGCAGATCGCGTTTGGCTCGATAGGCCTCGACATAGCCCCTGATGTCGAAGTCCAGGGCTGCCACGGCCGCCTTCTGGAACGGCGTGGGCGCGCACACGAAGGTATATTGCTGCATCATGGTCATGGCCTCGACCACTGGACGCAGGCACGGATCCGAAGCAACGTAGCCTAACCTCCATCCCGTCATGGCGTACGCCTTGCTGAATCCCTTCAGGACGAGGGTCCGCGGGTGGTATGAACCGATGCTGGGACAGGGCCCGTCGTAACAGAAGCTGTCATAGCTCTCATCGCTCAGGACCACGATCCCCTTCTCCGCCGCGACCTGGGCCAGGGCCTTGAGCTCGTCGGCGCTGTAGACCGCGCCGCTGGGGTTGCAGGGGGAGTTGATCACGATGAGCTTGGTCTTGTCCGTGATGCGGCGACGGATGCCCTCCACCGGCAGCCGGAAGTCCGGATAGCTGTCCACGAACACGCACCTGCCACCCAGCAGGTTGACCACCTGCTTGTAGATGACGAAGTACGGGTCCAGGATGATGACCTCATCGCCCGGGTTGACCAGGGCCATGAAGGCCAGAAACAGGCCGCCGCTGACGCCGCTGGTCACGAGCGTCGCCGGGTCTTTCCAGCCGAACTGGGACTCGATCAGGCCGGCGATCCTCTGTCTGAGGGCTGCGTCGCCAACCGTCTGGGAGTAGCTGTTGAAGCCCTGCTCGATGGCTGCCATGGCCTGTCGCTTCAGGGGATCAGGGACGTCGAAGTCCGGCTGCCCGATCGAGAAATTGACCGGGTCCTTCATGGTGGCGGCCAAGGCAAAGACCTTTCGGATGCCGCTGGCGTCGATACGTCTGGTCCGGTCTGCTAGGATGTCTGTCATGGGATGGGCAAGAGGTTAAATGGTTAGAAGGTTAAATGGTTAAATGGTTAAATGGCTGTGGCTGGCGATGGACGCAGGGTGACTAGTCCAGCACGGCCTCATCTCGATACCCGGGTACGGTCACCGGCCAGCCGGTCTGTTCCTTGACGAAGTCCCCAAAGTGCATGGCGCTCTCGGCCTCGCCGTGCACCACGAAGACCCTTCGGGGAGGTCGTTTGAGGGTCTTCAGCCAGGCCAGAAGCTCGGTCTTGTCCGCGTGGCCCGAGAAGCCGTGGATCTGGACGACCTTGGCCTTGACGGGGTAGACCTGGCCCAGGATGCGGACCTCCTTCTTCCCGTCCACGATCAGCCTGCCGAGGGTCCCTGCCGCCTGGTAACCGACGAACATGATCGTACACTGGCGACGAGTGATGTTGTTGGCCAGGTGGTGCTTGATCCGACCGCCCGTGCACATGCCCGAGCCGGAGATGACCATGACCGTACCCTTGATCTGATTGATGGCCTTGGACTCGTCCGAGCTGGAGGTGACCTTCAGTCCTGAGAACGCAAATGGGGACCCGTGCCGGCGGATGAAGTCCCTGGTCTCCGGGTCGAACAGTTCCTGATGTCGCTGGAAGACCTTCATGATCTCGGCGGCCATGGGGCTGTCGAGGAACACGAACAGGTGCGGGATCGCGTCCTCAATGAGCAGCTCATTGATGGTGTAGAGCACCTCCTGGGATCGCTCGAGGGCAAAGCTGGGAACGATGATATTTCCCCCAGCCCGTTGGGTGGCATTGATCACTTTGGCGATCTGCTGCTTGAGGTCCTGCGATCCTTCGTGGACTCGATCTCCGTACGTGGACTCGATCAGGACGTAGTCCGCCTCCTCGACCACGGCCGGATCGCGGACAAAGGGCCTGTTGGGCCGGCCGATGTCCCCCGAGAAAAGGACGGTCCGTCGCTCGCCATCCTGGCGGGCCGTCACCTTGACGACCGCCGATCCCAGGACATGTCCTGCCTCACAGAGCCAGGCTGCAAGGCCGTGCCCTATCGTGATCGATTGCTGGTAGGGTACCGGGCGAAACAGGGGCATACACGCTTCCACGTCCTCCGCCGTGTACAGAGGCACCAGTGGAAACGGTCCCTGCCGCTTCTCTCTCTTGTGCCGCTTGAGCTTGAACTCGATGTCCTCCTCCTGCACCCTGGCCGAGTCCAACAAGATGATGCGGGCGATCTCAGCCGTGGCGCCCGTGCAATAGACCCTGCCGTGGAAGCCGTCCTTGACCAGCTTGGGTAGCAGCCCGCAGTGATCGAGGTGGGCGTGGGTCAGGAAGATCGCGTCGATCGTCTCGGGTGGAACGGCAAACGGCTCCCAGTTTCGGTCCTGAAACTGGCGTTCCTGGTACAGTCCGCAGTCGACCAAGATCCTGGAACCGTTGACCTCCAAAAGGTGGCGCGAGCCGGTGACGTTTTGGGCGGCCCCCAGGAAACGCAGTCTCATTTGCATGGTTCCTACAGCCCTTTCAATATCCAGTCCATCCTATTCGACAGACGCTCCTCGTGGAGGTCCTGCCGTCAAAATCGTCCGGCCAAGGCCATCCGCTGCGCAGGCCGGAGGCTACTGGGTCCGAATCGCCCCTACCGGGCATTCCTCGGCGGCGTGCTCCACGGCCTTCTCATGTTCCTGCGGGACCTCATCGATGACGACCTCGGCCATCTCCGGTCCCATCTCGAAGACATCGGGACAGGTATCGGAGCATAGTCCGCACGCCGTGCATGTATCCTCAATGGTGACCCTCATAGCACACACCCCTAGACGCTCAGTTGGACGTTCTGTTTCAGGATGTCCAGCTTGCCGCGGATCTCCTCGGACATACGGCTGTTGGGGAATTCCCCGATGATCTGCTGGCCCACGTCCAACGCCTCCCCCCAGTGGTGGTCGGAGACCGCCATCGAGAATCTGACGCCCAGGTTGTGCAGCTTGGTACGGAACACGTCCTTGGCGGCCTCTTGGAGGGCCAGGGCCTCATTAGACGTCAGGTACATGTCCAGCGACTTGAGGATCTCCAGGCTGTGGTCCGTCTCCTGTCGCTTGACGGCCTCATCCCAGGCCGACAGCAGGGCCTTCTTTTTCTCTTCCTTCCCGGCGCAAAGCCGCTGCCGCATGGATCTGGCCCGCTCGGAATCCGGATAGGCCTTGATCAGACCCTCGATCTGAACGGTCGCCTTGGACCACTGGCCGTCCTCCAGGAGCCGCTCGATCTGGGCGATGACCGGTTCGATCTTCTCGTCCCGAACGGCCTGGCGGTGCTTGTCGGCCTGAACCCGCAACTGCTCCGCAAGATCCTGGTCCCCGGAACGACGGGCGATCTCGTCGATCAACTCATAGGCGGCCTCATAGTTCCTGGCGTCGAGCTTCTGGTGCACGGCCTCTTGCAGAGACGCCCTGTCTGCGTCCCGAAACGCAATGGCCTTGGTGGATTCACTCAGACGGGTGCTCCGACAGAGCTCCTCCAGCCGGTCTCCGATTCGCTCCAGGGCCTTGGTGACTTCCTCAAGCTTGACGCTGCTGTCCTTGAGGCTGCGGATGGTCGAGCAGGCATAGGCCACCAGAAAGAAGATGGCCCCGAGCAACAAGAGATAGGCAAAGAGATACAGATTGCTGGCCCTTCCGGAGGTGCCCGGACTGCCTCCAAACGCGATGACCAGGGAGATGGCCAGGGCCACGACGACGGCAATGACGATGTGCCACTTGTAACGCTGCAGGCAGTCCCCGAATTCCAAGCTCATAAGGCACCTCCCTGAGCATAGTTACGAATTCAACGACGAAATCAATTATACCCCCCTGCACCTGCCGGTGTCAACAAAACGCTTGGTTGTCAATGCTTGCTTGTCAAATCAGGGCGAGTCTGCTATCTATACAATGCAGTTCGTTTCCGCGACTGTATGGTCGGCCTGAGGTTTTGGGATATCCCACCAGATGAGCGAAGAGGCCAAGACAGGCAATCAGGGACCTAGCGACGACAGGGAGCCGTTCTTCTCAGGACAGACGGGCGATCCCACGCTCCCTTATGACGGCACGAATCTGGGACCTGGCAGCCAGATCGGTCCGTTCAAGCTCCTCGGCATCCTGGGAGAGGGAGGCTACGGCCTGGTCTACATGGCCGAACAGGATCGCCCCATCCGGCGGCGTGTGGCCCTGAAGGTCATCAAGCCCGGCATGGACTCAAGGCAGATCGTCGCTCGCTTCGAGGCCGAGCGCCAGGCCCTGGCCCTCCTGGACCATCCCAACATCGCCCATGTATACGATGCAGGAGCGACCCAGGTGGGCCGGCCGTACTTCGCCATGGAGTACGTCGAGGGCGTCCCCATCACCCGGTTCTGCGACAAAGAGAGGCTTGGCATCAAGGAGAGGCTGCAGCTCTTTCAGCAGGTCTGTGGTGCCATCCAACACGCCCACCAGAAGGGGATCATCCACAGAGACCTCAAGCCGTCCAATATCCTGGTCACGGCCAAGGACGGCCAGCCCCTCGTCAAGGTCATAGACTTCGGGGTTGCCAAGGCCCTTGCCCAGCCGCTCACCGAGAAGACCCTCTACACTGAGCAGGGCCAGTTCATCGGGACACCGGACTACATGAGCCCGGAACAGGCGGAGATGGACCCGCAGGGTATTGATACGCGATCCGATGTCTACTCCCTGGGCGTTGTGCTGTATGAGCTGCTGACCGGGGTCCTTCCCTTTGATCCGGACGAGCTGCGTTCCGGCGGGGTCGAGCACATCCGTACGGTCATCCGGGGGCACGAGCCCATGACGCCGAGTACACGCCTGATAGGCCTGGGGGAAGAATCGCGATCCATTGCCGACCAGCGTCAGACGGACCCCCGAACCCTGGTCCGATCGCTTCAAAGGGAGTTGGAATGGATACCTCTCAAGGCGATGCGCAAGGAGATCTCTCGCCGTTATCAGTCGGTCTCTGAGCTGGCCAGCGATATCGAGAACTACATGAAGGGAGTCCCCCTGCTGGCAGGCCCAGAGTCGGTTGCGTACCGGCTCAAGAAGTTCCTGCAGAGGCATAGAGGTGCGATTGCAGCGACACTGGCCGTGTTCGTGACGCTGGTTGTGGGCCTGGCCGTGAGCACGACCCTCTATTTACGAGCTGAGGGATCACGGGTCCTTGCGGAAGAGGCACGCCAGAAGGCGGTCACGGCAGGCGTGGCAGAACAGGAGCAGCGCCGCCTCGCAGAGGCCGAGAGTGGACGGGCAAAGGAGGCCGAACAGCAGGCCAAGAGCCACCTCACAGGACTCTATTACGAGCAAGGCCGCAGGTACGTGGAGGCAGGCGACCTGGACCGTGCCCTGGTGCTACTGAGCGCGGCGATGCAGAATGATGGCAACAACCTGCCCACCCATCTGTTGGCGCAGGAGTGTATCCGCCGGCACCAGGACCCGGGTATCAGGTCGCTTGCTGCCCAGCAACTCCAGCCCTGGCAGGGCAAGCAGACGAAGATGGATGCAGGTTTTGCCACCAGCCCGGACCGCGGTGAGGTGGCCTTTGTAGACAGAACGGCGGAGACAATCACCCTCTTCAGCACAGATACAGGTCAACTCAAGGGTGAGCTGACCTGCAGGGATGTCGTGCAGATTGCCTTTGTGCCCGGAAACCGATATCTGCTGGCCAAGGTCAGGGAGACCGACGCATATCACTCGATCCGAGTTTTTGATCTCCAAGGTAACCAGACAGTAACGTCGATCAGACGGTCCAATGTGGACATCGACAGACTGGCTGCATGTCCCCACGGTGTGATGCCGGATCGTAGCCAAATCGAACTGTGTTACGGGGGCATCCTGGTCAGCCGCAAGGGAGACTGGTTTGCCTTCCTTGATGCCACCCATTCAGCGGAGCCAGAGTCGTGGACCACTCTCTGGGATTTCACCGCAAGAGAACTCCATGTGTCGCCTCGGAACGCCTATAACTCCCTTCTAACTGGCTTATTGTTCATGCCACCATGGTTCCAGCAGGGCGCCCCCGTTCTGGTCAGTGTGGATTGCCAGACGGTCTGCATAGTGCAGCAGATTCCTGCCTTTGACATCGCGGCTGAATTCAAATTCGGGGCTATCTCTGGGAGATTCGACCCGCGAGGAACAAGGTTGCTTGTTCAGTTGCCTGACCGTGGCGTCACCTTGTCGGACAGGAATGGAAATCGGGTGCTTCAATCGATCCCGAAGGTCCTGTCTTTAGGCTACGGTTTTGGGCCTGACGGGCGTCGCCTGGTGACGATGAACTCGTCTGCAACTGCCCCTGTGACCCCTGAAACCAGTGAGAGCATCTCTGTGGATCTGTGGGATACCCTTGATGGACGCCATATCGTCAAGCTGGCCGACGGCCGGCTGAGGGACTGGCATTTTTCCCCAGACGGCCGATTCCTGGTCACCGAACGCAACGGTGGAGAAATCTCCGTGTCGCTTGCGGAAGGGGGGGGGCTGGTATTCGAGATTCCTGCCCAGGCAGACCAGGAGGTGGTTGACATCAGCCCGGACAGTCGGTGGCTGGTGACCTGCAACCGGCAAGGATCGGGTTCGATATCGATATGGACTCTTGCCACAGGAGAGAGGTTCCAGCCCTACGAAACACATCTGATGACAGATGATCTGGCATCCAGGTGGTTGATTGAGGGATTGGATAGGATCTGTGAATTCTCACATCTATCACCCACCAAGCTGGTCCGATTCAATGCCAGTGGCTCGGCCTTGATTTGTGGGGCGGGCCTGCTGGGATTCCAGCCGGACTCGATGGCCAGAAAGAGAATGGCAGCCCTCGTTGCCGCCCATATTCCCCTGCGTCTGGAGAATGGGCGAATACGTTCGGCCACAGAACGAGAGACGATGCGTGCCAGACTGGATTACTTCACCTACGCAAAGGACCCGAACGGTCCGGAGGTGGTGGAGACCTTGTTGGCACTTGCATCGTGTGAGTTGCAGGCTGGCGCACTTGATAACGCGGCAGCACATCTCAAACGCTGCCAATCCTATACCCCCGCCGCATCACCTGACCTGGATAGGCGCATACGTGGGACATGTGACCGGCTTTCCAGTATGTACTTTCAACGGGGAGAGGCCGAGGAGAGATGTGGTCGGCATGCCTTCGCGATTGACAACTACAGGTCATCCTTGGAGTTTCGAGAACAAGACCCTAACGCGATGAACCGGCTTGCCTGGGTCCTGGCTACGCATCCGGAACAACGAACGGAGGAGGGCAGAGAGGCCACAAGACTTGCCGCGAGGGCCTGTGAACTCACCGGATGGCAGGACTGGCAATCCCTCAGCACCTATGCAGCAGCCCTTGCCGGGATTGGCAGATTCTCCGAGGCCGTGAGCCTCCAAGAGAAGGCCATTAAGTTGCTCCCCGACAAACGAAAAGACAGGTACATGGCCAACTTCCAGGGACGTCTGAGACTATTTCAGACCAACCAGCCGTATGACTGGAGACCCTTCCTGAACTTGCCCACAGAGTACTTGCTGGGCTGGTGGACCTTCGACGAGCCTGACCCCAACGTGGCATATGACCATTCTGGCGGTGCCCATACCATGAGCTTCGTGAACCAGGTCCACAAAGTCCGCTGTACAAGGGGGAATGCGATCCACTTTGTGAACGATAGCTTCGCGAGATGTTTCCCCGTTACCGAACTTGCCGTGAGGGACGCGCTCGCAGTGGCTGCATGGATCAAATACGACACAGGAGGGAAAGCATACGACCAGGTAGTGGCTGGCAACATGCGCACATGGTGGCTATGTGTATCCAGGGAGGGGCACATGATCTTTGAGTGCCCTGAGCTCGCTGTCCCCAGCACCAGGCCGCTCAGTCGTGTTGTAGCCAAGACAACCATCAATGATGGGAAGTGGCATCATGTTGTTGGAGTCTATGACGGGAGGGTCTTGTGCGTATACTTGGATGGTAGGCTGGATGCATCTGTGGACGCAACGGGGTCATTATCTGCTGCGTCGGACGGGATATTCCTTGGGTGGGGAAAGGACGATGTCTTAACATGGCAGGGTCTCATGGACGATGTCCGCATCTATTGCGAGGCGATTGGGCCAGAGGTCATCGCTGAGCTTTATACGGCTGGATGCGATGGAACATAGTCCTGCCTCTGTCTACGGCTTGGAGGAGAGCGTCTCTCCTCCTTTCTTGAACAGCGTAGTCAACTCAGCCGGTATCCATGCCGCCTGTGCAAAGGAGCCAAAGAACTGAGCCAAGTCATGGTTTGACTGTCGTGTGATCCACTCGTCATGGAATGCCAAGGCGGCGGCAATCGCCGCGAAGTACACCGCAAGGAGTACATCCTTCTCAACCTGAGACGTTGTGTATTCGCCCAGCTTCTTGGCACGCTCCTTGATCTGCCTGAGCACCGCGATGTCGGTCTTGGGGTCTTGGAGCAATTCGCCCAGGGGCGGCCCCAGAACAGATCGAAGTCCCTGACAGGAGCCATCGGTGCCAAGAGCCATCGCTTCGCGAGAGGGCCGATCCACGGGCAGAGGCCGTCGGAGCATATCGCAGAGCAGATCGCCCCGCTCCTCATCTTCATTGGCAGCGGTGACTGGCTTGTCCGGATCGAGGGCCAGACCGAGCAGCCGCGTCTTCTGCCCATCGGTCAGATTCAACCCTTCTGTCTCTTCACCCACGCCTTTTCCCTTTTCACAGGTCGTTCAGACCAGGGTTCTTGTCAGTCCTTCCATCTATATACGATAGTCATCTCAGATTCTCGCCGAACTGCTGGAGAAAATCCTGATGAACTCCCGGATCTCAGCCTCGATCTCTGCATCGGAACCGGCATATCGGCTCAGGTGATCGCGGAGGATAGACCGAAACCGCCTCTTGACATTCTCTATCATGTGGTATGCTGTGGAGGTATCCGCGATGCCGTGTCTTCTACAGAGCTGCTCCATCGTTCTCTCCGCCCCAGGTGTGGGAGCAAGAAGCCAATCGTGAAACACGCCCCAGTGCGCCTGCTTATCACGCCTTGAGCACTCGATCTCCAACTCCTTGAGGACCTCTTGCAGGAGGCCGTCCGCCCAGGCTCGGTTGAATTCAACCTCCGGGTCGCCGCCTGCGTGACGGTCTTCTTCATCCAGATTGAGGGGTTGACATGCCCTTTCACCGCGCCGTGCGCTGATGGCATAGTTGTGGACCGCCCGAAGCAGGAAGCTCCGGAAACGCCCCTTCTCCCGGTCCGCCTTCTGGATGAGCGCCTGGCCTAGCACCTTGTCTGTGAAGAACCCCTGTACCAGGTCCTTGGCCTGCTCATTGCCGAAACCAATGCCTCGGAGGTAGCAGTAGATAGGCTTCCAGTACCTTTGGTAAAGCTCCCCTAGGAAGGCTTGGTGATGAGGTCCGCTCAGGATCTTGGTCCATTCCGTAGGCGGGAATATCCCCCCTGCTCCTCCCAGTGATGTACGGTCTCTTGCCCTTCCCATGGTCGTAGCTCGACGCTCCAGTCCTCTCTGGGCCGTTCCCTCTTCCGGTCAGAGGTACATGCCCAGCTTGTGAGAACACTCTACTCCAGAACGCCGCCACTTTGAAGACGGCGTCAGAGGATTTGGCCTTTTCTTTTTCGCGGACGCGGCGAGATCTCTGCCTCTCTTGCGTAGTACAGGTGACAGACAAAGAGGACCTGAGATCGTTGGAGCTGGCCCGTGGGCCACCGGGTCCTCGCTTAGGGACAACGGTACCTTTTGGAGGATTAGACAATGACTCGCAACTGGCGAAAAGACCTGGTTACTACAGTGCTTGTGGCCACGATAGCAGGCGGCATCACGGCAAAGGGGAGTGGGCATGCTTGCGCAGGCGAGTTGGCCGTTCTGCCCGGCCGTGATGCTGACCCCGTGGTCATGCTGGGCAGCCAACTTCCGGGATTGCAGGGACTGGCCGTCGATAGGATCGTTGGCTTCCGGTTCACCGGAGACTGGCAACAGATCCCCATCCAGATCGACGAGAGAAGATACGTGGACTTCGGAGTGGTCTACCACCAAAGCCCCTGCGGCTTTGGGACCATGGCCTATGCCGATCCGACGACCTTTGTCGGGCCTGATACAGACCCAGCCTTTGACGGCGATGATGAACTAGTGTTCATGGCCAAGGATGCCGGCCAGGAGACCGTATGGTACGTCGGTCCTCCGAAGGGAGTGGTGCCAGAAAGCGCCGTTCAGGTCGAGGTTCGTGATCCACTCACTGGCAACCTGGGATATGTCTACCTGTTTGAGACAGACGGGACCTTGACACCAGGAGCAGGGGTCGACTATGTCGCCTATAGGTTTAACCTCCTTTCCGGTGACTACATTCACACGTACAAGACAGCCCAAGGTCCAAATCCAGAAGACTCCTATGCCTATACTCCGTACTACCGGACTCATTTCTCCGACCGATTCGCCCAGGATGGGATCAATCTATTCGCTGGTGGGGCAAGTGGAGTGGATATCCTGGATCGATACCGGAGTCTCAAGGATACAGGGGACTGTGGGCGTTCCGAGGATACATTTGATGCAGGAGAAGGGGCATTCTTCACCAACAAGGATGGGCCAGTGAGGGCGATTCGATCCTATATGGGCTGCAATAGCGGCCCCTACCTCCAGCGTGAATACCTCTTCTACGAGCAGAGGCAGGATATCACCTGGTATTGGCGATGTCACGCCCTCGACTTTGGCTTCATGCATCTCTGGGACTACAGCCCTGACGCCACGGGTATGCGCTACTACGATGACTTGAATCCAGATGGGGTCGTCGTAGACGGCCAGCCGGACACAGTCAAGACGGGTCCCATTCGTTGGGAAATGCTCACGGGCGATCAAGGCACACTGATCATCGCCTTCTCTATCATCACGGACATAGACGGTTTCTGGTGGACGAGCTACTACTCAGACGACGTAACACCAACACAACGGCCCTGCACAGGAGATCCATACGAGTATGGAGCCAGCGGATTCTATAGGCCCTGGGGCCTGGTCAACACCGATCCAACCCTTGGACCGTACAGGAACCTGACCATAAGCCAGACGGTGTATTGTGAGGCTCCCCATCAGACGGTTGAGAAGGCGGATCTTCGCTCAAGCCAAGCCAGTACACCCCTCCAGGTAGCCGCATCGAGCCGCCCGATGCAGACGGCCGAGGCCGCCCAACCCTATGCCTACTGGAAACTGGACGAAACAGAAGGGATTTTTGTGCACGACAGTAACGGGCCGTACTTTGGCCGCCTTCAGGGCAATCCGACCTGGCAATCAGGTGCCGGCAGGTTCGGTGGCGCCTTGAGCCTGGACGGGGTGGATGACTATGTGCGCGCGGACTTTATCGTTGGGTCGGACCGGCCTTTCAGCGTCTTCTGCTGGATCAAGGGGGGTGGACCCGGGCAGGTCATCCTCTCTCAAAGGGATGACGATCAGAAGAAGCTCGGTGCATCCTGGCTTGCCTGCGACCCTACTACCGGCTGCCTGATGACGGCCCTCGTCAATATGGGAGGGCGATTTCCGCGAACCCCGCTCCTCTCGCAGTCTCTGATCACTGACGGGGTTTGGCATCATGTTGGGCTCGTCTATGATGGAACCCACAGATACCTGTATGTGGACGGGATGGAGGCCGCCCGCGACCTGAAGTCTGTTGGCGTGCTAAATGGAACACAGGGGGGCATGAATCTTGGCGCAGGGAAGAACCTTGAGCCAGGTACCTTCTGGTCCGGCCTGATCGACGATGTCCGCATCTACGACCGGGCTGTGAAGCCATAGCCAAATCAGTTGCGGCCAGGGCCGCATTGAACTGCTCCAGGGTGGGCTCGATTGGTTCGTTTGGGTAGCCCCTGCATATGAGACCTACGCCTCGTTGGTTGGACATCCCTCTGACCAACTGACCAACGAGGCGTAGGGATTTCGATTGCATGTACGCTCGCACGGCATAGAATGCTCTTTGTACAGTCGCCGGGTCTTGGATATGGAGAACCAGTGGATACGCAGGACATCCAGAGACACGCGTTGCTTGCCGACCTGAATCACACAGGCCCCCAGATGGAGGATCATGACATGTCGCAGACACACAGCCAGCAGTCACTCACCGGTGCCCCCGATGCTGTCACCCGCCGGGGCTTCCTGGCCAGCGCCGGGGCAGCCGCCCTCTCGGTGACGGTGCTGCAATCCCAGCTCGCCCGATCCTATGCGGCCAATGCAAAGGTCAACCTGGGCATGATCGGCTGCGGCGGGCGCGGTACGTGGATAGCGGATCTATTCAGGCAACACGGCGGATACAACGTCGTCGCCGCATGCGACTACTTCCAGGACCGGGTCGATGCCTTCGGCGATAAGTTCAGCATTGACCGGGCCAGGCGATTCACAGGCCTGTCCGGCTACCGCAGACTCCTCGATGCAGGGGTCGACGCCGTGGCCATCGAGAGCCCGCCCTACTTCCACCACGAACAGGCGGCTGCATCTGTAGACGCCGGCAAACACGTGTACGTGGCCAAACCCGTCGCCGTGGACGTTCCTGGGTGCCAGAGCATTGCCGAGAGCGGCAGGAAGGCCACGGCCAGGAGGCTCTGTCTCCTCGTCGACTTCCAGACCCGCGCGGATCCGTTCTTCCAGGAGGCCCTCAAGCGAGTTCGTGAAGGCGCGTTGGGCGAATTCGCCTTCGGCGAGGCGACGTACCACGCCGACGATCCCTGGGCTGGCCAACACTCGGCCCTGCAAGAGGACCCCAACAATCCCGAGAACCGTCTGCGTGCCTGGGGTTTGGACAAGATCCTGTCCGGCGACGTCATCACCGAGCAGAACATCCACACCCTGGACGTCGCCAGTTGGATCATGAATGAGCACCCGGTCTGTGCGTATGGCACAGGCGGTCGCACGGTCCGCAGGCTTGGAACCTGCTGGGACCACTTCGCCCTGGTCTTCATCTACCCCAAGAACGTGGCCATCACCTTCAGCTCACGCCAGTTCGGGGCCCACGGCACCCAGCCCGAGGGTATTCGCAACCGGATGTTCGGCGCAGACGGTGTGCTCGAGACCGAGTACGGCGGCCAGGTCCTGATCCGTGGCAAGGCCTTCTACCGGGGTGGCTCCAGCCCGGGCATCTACCAAGACGGCGCTGTCGCCAACATCGCGACGTTCTACAACGACATCACGGGCGCCAACTACGCCAACCCGACGGTGGAGCCCAGCGTCCGGAGCAATCTCGTCACTATCCTGGGCCGCACCGCAGCGTATGAGAACCGCGTGGTAACCTGGGACGAGATCGTCAACAACAAGGTGAAGCTCGACCCCAACCTGGAAGGGGCAAAGGCATAACCCCACTCGGAGAATGGACATGAACCACACAACCCTAACCCGCCGAGAGATGCTCGCTGGGGCCACTGGCCTTGTCGCAGGCCTGGCTCTCAGTTCCTGCAGGCCCACGCTCATACAGCCCGCTCGCGCACGCGGATTCAAGCTCGGTGTCTGCGATTGGACGATCGGTAAGGCCACGGACCCCGCCTCTATGGAGATGGCCAAACGCATTGGCCTCGATGGCGTGCAGGTGGACTTCGGCGGAGGAGGGCAAGATCTGCCGCTCTTTAGCCCTGACCTGCAGAGGCGATTCCTTGAGGCCTCAAGGCAACACGGCGTCGAGATCGCCTCTCTGGCCATGGGCGTTCTGAACAACGTCCCCTACAAGACAGACCCTCGGGCCGAACAATGGGTCGCCAAGGCCATCGACGTGTCCAAGGCCATGGGCACGCGGGTCATACTCCTGGCCTTCTTTGGCAAAGGCGACCTCGTCAAGGATGACAAGGGCATCGAGACCGTAGTCGCCAGACTGCGTATCGTAGCACCCAAGGCCGAGAAGGCGGGTGTCACCCTGGGCATCGAGTCCCAGCTCTCCGCTGCACAACTCCTGGACATCCTCCATCGCGTAGGCTCACCCGCGGTGAGGGTCTACTATGACGTGGCCAACACCCAAGGGATGGGCTATGACGTCGGCAAAGAGATCCGTACCCTTGGCAGCCGGATCTGCGAATTCCACGCCAAGGACAACGACAACCTGTACGGCAAGGGCTCCATCGACTTTGTCAAGGTCCGTGCAGCCATGGATGCCATCGGCTACCGCGGCTGGCTCGTCATGGAAGGCACAAAGATGCCCCTTGGCGTCGAGGAAAGCTGCAGGTACGATGCCCAATACCTGAGAAGCGTGTTCCCGCCGAAGGTATGACCGAACCGGTCCTGTGATGCGGCTCTATCCTCTGTTCTCGGGCGAAGCCTCAAGCCCGTGAGGCCAATTCTTCATTCATGGCATGCCCTGCTGCCCTTGATACGCGCCAGCCAAGAAGCGTCATGGGTGCACGGATGGGCTGCGTCGTCAAGTTGCTGCGTAGTGAAAGAGAGAAAAGGCCTCTGCAAGAATTCTGCAGAGCCGGCGAAAAATCCCTCTTAAGCAGACCTGCCCAGAGCTAGTCATCAGCAGAGACCCGATAAAGTAGGCAGGCGATGGAGGACGTGGTGTGGGCCAAGGGATCATACGTTCACTTACCCATGATGAAGTCTGCTTGCGTAACCGAGAAATCGAAGCGGGACTCCTTGTCAGAACCTGGCTCAAGGGCTAAGATGGCCGTGTCAGCTTGCAGGAGACTTGACCATGATGACCCTGCGACCAGTTCAGCGTCCGCTCGGCGATGATTCCATGCGAATCTCGTTGAACATCTGTCAGCTTTCCCTGGCCTCCGTACTCAGCTTCTGTGTTGCGGTCGGATCAGTACTGTCGGCCGGTACGCCGGGCGTATCGCCGCAGCAGCGCACGCTCGAATTGGGGCCTCCAATCGACCTGTCGGGTCTGGCGGTGAACAAGCAGACAGGTTCGATGACACTCGCCGCTACGAACGTCAGCACCGAGAGCCTGACCTTCCAGATGGACACAGAAAGCTGCGTCATCTACGCCACACCCCAGGGCTATGATTACCTCGCCGTAGGAGAGCTTCTGCCCGAAGCCGAGCCCGGCCAGCCGTTGTTGCCTGCGAAAACGTTCAAGGTGGAACTGGATAGAGAAGCCGAGGTTCTGGGGCTGGAGGTGGTCGCTGGAACATTCCGTGAGATCCAGACGGAACTGAACCTCCTCCCGGCCCTCCAAGCGGACGGACCGAATGACGAGCAGGTCATAGCTGATGAGAAGGTCTATCGCTCCAACGCATTATTCCCAGGTCGGTTGGTGAGCATCGACCGCGGCGCTGACAATCAGCGTCAATACGTCTTCGCACGCCTGTTTCCCGTCCAGTATACACCCATGAAGAAACGTGCCGTGCTCCTGACCCAAGCCACCCTCAGGCTCTACTACAGGCTGAGGGAGCCGGCGAACGCCTCGGAGCCGGGCGCCAGCTACAAGCAGTTTCAGAGTGATCATGCCCAAGGTTGGGCCACCGAGGCGCAGTGTGTTGTGCTCTGCCCCGCCAAGCTGCAGCAGGAGGCAGAGAGGCTCAGCCGCTTTCATGCCGAGCAGGAGGGAATCACATCGGCCGTGGTGACCACAGAGGCGATCAGCCAGGCTTACGCACCGGTTGAGGATCCGCCCTATGAAGGCTACCAGTACGACCAACTCCGTGGCCGAGATCGGATCCGCAACTACAACTACACTCTGGCCAAGAAGATCGTGGCGTATCTGCGGGATCAGCCGGCCCACCCTCGCTTGGTGTATGTAGCGATTCTGGGAGACGGTTTGCTGGTCCCACCCAGTTTCTATTTCCGTTTTGCACTGGATGACACAATCCATGAGCACTGGGCTGAGGAAAGCAGAATCCACGGGCAATGGGTCCCGACCGATCTGTTCTATGGCTCGCCGGACTATGACCTGGTGCCCAATTTCCGGATCGGCCGCCTATCGGTACACGATGCCGCCGAAGCGGCCCTGGTCGTCGACAAAGTCACTCGTTGGCACCAGGCCGCTGACTGGGCCTGGTTTCGGAACGTCCAGATTGGGGGGATGCTGGGCTTTCCCGCCGCCCAGGCCGAGAGGGATGGGTTGTTCGAGGACATGAAGGTGAAGAAGTGCCTTTCGACGGATGACCGAATGGCCCGGGTCTTCATCGAACCCGCCCTCACCACCCGAGACACGGGCATCTTCTGGTGCTGCGTCCATGGATCTGTCCCCTGCCAGTCATGGCTTGAGTCGCCACTCACGGCGGACGATCTCCTTCGCTACCCGCCTCACACTCGCGTGCCCATCTTCCTTGCCCTGACCTGCGACAGCGGTGCCTTCGACGTGGAGCTTCTCGATGGGTCCGGTGCCCCAGCGGCCCACTCCTTCGGTGAAGCAGTCCTCGTTTCACCCGCTGCCGGGATCGCCTATTTTGGCAGCAGTCGACCTGCTCGGGGCGGCTCCTCTATCTGCCTTCGGGAGGGAAAGAAGACCATCATCCGGGGCCGGTACTTGGGGAGGCTCCTGTACGGCATCCTGGAGAGCCGGAGCAGAGGAGCGGATACACTCGGCCAGCTCTACATGGATGCCTTGTTCGCCTTTGTGTCTAACAACGACATGGCAGGTAATCCTCGCAACGTACTCAGCGCCTTCGAGTTTGTCCTGCTGGGGGACCCAGCCCTGCGGATTCCAAGGCAGCCTTAGGTGAGGGCAGACAGAGATGAGTCTGAAGAAGGTCTTGAAGGCATTGGCCTTTGTGATCGCGGCAGTGGTGCTGTTCCTGCTGACTTTTGTGCTGGTCGGCATCGTAATCGTCTCGGTTGTCTATGACGGGGCATGCCGATATTACCCTTCCGGGCATGAGGCACGCATCACATCCGTGGTATTCTCCCCAGATGGGCGGGTAGTAGCCTCGGCGAGTGGAGACGGACGCCTCCGGCTTTGGGACGCGGCCAAGGGGCATTGTCTGCGCTGCCTGGAGGGTCACAAGGGCTGGGTGATGTCGGCCGCTTTTTCCCCGGATGGGACTCTGGTGGCCTCGGGCGGCGAGGACAAGACCGTCCGCCTCTGGGGGGTCGCTGAAGGCCGGTGCGTGAGGGAACTCAGCGGGCACACGGGCGCCGTGGCCACTGTCGCCTTTTCGCCCGATGGAGCGACTCTCGCCACAGGCAGCTTCGACAACAGCATCAGGCTCTGGCGGACCTCGGACGGGATACTGCTGCGGACGCTTGTCGGCCACGGTGACTTCGTCAATTGCGTTGCGTTCTCCCCGGATGGAAGGACGCTGGCCTCGGGGAGTGATGATTGCGCCGTTAGGTTGTGGCGCGTGCCCGACGGCAACGAGCTGAGGACCCTGAGTGGGCATCAGGACTACGTCACTTCGGTGGCGTTTTCGCCCAAGGGAGAGTGGTTGGCCTCAGGCGGTGGGTCGCAGGACAAGACGGTCCGGCTGTGGCGAATGCCAGAGGGCTCTTTGGAGCGAAGCTGGGAGGCCTCTTCCGGTGCCGTAGACTCGGTCGTCTTCTCGCCTGACGGAGTCCTGCTGGCCTCAGGAGGGGGACGGAGTGACCGCTCGATCGGGCTGTGGCGGGTGGCTGATGGTACCCGCGTACGCAGAATTACTGGGCATTCGGCATCGGTGCTGTCCATTGCCGTTTCCCCTGACGGGACGAGACTTGCCAGCGGCAGCGTAGACCGGACACTGAAAGTGTGGCGTTCGGCCGATGGCAGGCTTCTGTGGACAACCAGTCTCTCATCGTGGCTCTTGAGCGAACATGGCGCATTGAAGGTTCAGCCGTTCCTTGTGCTCCTTGCCTTGGACGCTCTTTTCTCGGCGTTGATTGTGATTGTGCTCTTTCGCCTGGGACGCCGACTCCTGAGACGACGGAGGATCGCGCCGACGGTGGCACCGCATCTCTGATTAACTAGTTGTCGCAACGCCCAGCCTCCGGCCTTGGCCTACGACCTGGGCAACTTCTTCAGGCGGCTGGCGTTGCCCAGATCATTGAAGGACTGGTCGCTACAGACGCTCCGAGAGAAGCTGATTAAGATCGGAGCCAAGGTCGTAAGACATGCATGGTGTGTAGTATTTCAGATGGCCGAAGTGGCTGTGCCGCAGAGGCTCTTTCGGGAAATCCTCGATCGTATCGGGCGGTTGAGAGCTGGCCCAGAGCTGGTGGGAGCCGGATGACAGTATGCGGGGTCAAAACAGGGCTCGGCAATGAGAAGACGGTGGTAGAGGTACGCCGAAAAAGCAACGCCATGCCGGATCTTGCGGCAGAATGACGGATACTGACGGAAGAACCCGCTAGGTTGATGACCAGAGCTATTGATATCGGATGCAGTACCTGGGTATCATGCGACGTGTACCGTGCAAGAGCACCGTCTATGAGCTCAAATGGGAGATGCCGGATGAAGTTCTTGAAAGCCATTCTCTGTCTGCTGGTTTCGTCCGTCGCGCTGCTGTATCTATACGCAGCCACGGAGGGGCCTATTGAATCGTGGAATGAAGCCATGGGGGTGCTGCTGATATGTTGCGTGGTAGTCGGGGTGGTCTGGCTTTTGGCGTTCTTGCCGCTGCTCTTCTTCACCCGGCGATTTGAGGTCTGGGGGTGGCCCAAAGCAGGTTTGGTGGGGAGCCTTCTGGGAATGACGCTGGCCTTCGTGTTCTGGCGGTCGGATCCGGAACACATGCGGGTCAGCGGAATTCCCCTCTATGGGCTTTCCACGGGTCTGCTATTTGCCTTGGGAACCGTTATCTCGCGCAAGCGATGGGCACTGAAGAAACCCAGCCGGCGTGCCTTGTGGATCACCGCGATGGCTTGCGGGGTGCTCGCTGCGCCGCTGTTGTGGACCTGGCACCGCGTACCGTCGCCACCGAAGATTCGACTCCTGACAAATCCCCGCCGGGAAGTCGTGGTCGGGGCAGCCATTGCGATTGACAACGTGGGTGTTCCCACCCAGTGGCCGCCAGATGCGAATGCGAAGGCCGGTGACACCACCGAGAGAGTGGTCCTCGAGTTTCATCTGGACTCGACGAATTGTGCCATCGTCCCGATTTCCGGCGACTACGACTACCTGAAGGTGGCCGACCTCGAGCCCTTTAGCGGCTATCATGAACCGATGCTACCGATGCAGACCTATCGGGTCGAACTCAGCGGCGACACCCGATTATTGCGGGCGAAGGTCACCGAAGGGGTCTTTCACGAAGTCGTGGGTGAAGTGAACATTGGCTCGATTCGACCGCATGAACCCAACCAGCTCCGGATCCAAGATCCGGACGTGTTCTTCCCTGGGCGGCTCGTCCAGTGCGAGGACGGGCTGGCCCGAGGTAAACGGATCGTGTACGTGCGATTCTTCCCAGTCCAGTACCTACCCCGCAAGCGTCAGGTGCGCTTGGTGACTTCGGCCGTGATCGTGCTCGAATGCGGGCGAGACGCCACCAGGGCACCCTCTTCCACGCCGGTTGCGACACCAGGTGGTTCAGCGACTCTGCCGTCGGTGATCCTGTGTCCGGCAGCGCTCGCCGAACCGGCGCGGCGTCTGGCGGAGTTTCACGAGCGTGAGGATCGCCTCCCTACTGCCGTGGTGACGACCGAATTCATCAGGGAGCATTATGCCGAGGCGCCTTATCCACCACTGCTCGGGATCGGAAGCCCCACCTACCAAGGAAGCAAGGGTGTCCTGACCCATTACGATGCCTCGCTTGCGCGGAAGATCGTTGCCTACTTGAGGGACGACGCAGCTCATCCGGATCTGGCGTGTGTCACCCTGCTGGGCGACGGCTCGCTCGTCCCGCCGAGCTACTATGCTTACGGGAACGACAAGTCTCTCAATACGTCTTTCGATCGTTGGATTCCGACAGATTACTTCTACGCGTCGCCCGACCACGACTGGGTGGCGGATTTCGCGGTGGGCCGGTTGCCGGTCAAGAACCGGCCGGAAGCCGAATCGCTGGTGGCGAAGATCATCGCTTGGCGCAGCCAGAGCGACTGGAGCTGGTTTGCCAACGCGGCGATTGTGGGGTCCGAGAGTGACCTCAGCTCCCACTCGGGCCTACGGGACCAACGATGCCTGAACTACTTCGCCCGTCAGGGGAGTTTTCGTGCGTTCAAGCAGAAACGCTATTTCGTTGGCGACGGACCGCTCACAGTGGACAAGGTCGCACCATTGTTGACCGAGGGTGGCAGCGGTTTGGTCTGTATAATCTCGCACGGCGCGCCCGACTTCGTGGACTTGGGTCAGGGGGGCAAACTCCGCGCCGGTCAGATCATCGCGGCTAAGCCAACGACGCAAACCCCGATCGTCGTCGCCCATGCGTGCAATTGCGCCGCGTACGACTTGGGCGTCATGCAGGCCCGCGAGGCGGTCAGTGTGGGAGAGGCGGTCTTGCTTTCTCAAGCGGGCGGCATCGCCTTTTTCGGGTTCTCCCGCATCTGCGTTGATGACTCCTTTGAATTGTACGAGCAAGGCAATGAGAAGACCGAACGCTTGTTAGGGTCCAAGCTGTTGGTTGGCCCGCTCTTGCGGCAGCTCAGTTTGGGTGGAGTCACACTCGGCCAAGCCTGGCTGGACACGGTCAACTCCTTCGTCGAAGACACGGCCTGGAGCCGGGACTTGTACGCCAGCGGGATGGGGATGAACCTTTGGATGTTCGAACTACTGGGTGACCCCGCCCTCCGTCTGCCCAGCTTGGCTGCCCCTCTCCAGCCCCAAACGGCCCGGATTAGCTGCCGAGCCCTCGACCCCAAGGCCTTTGACCGTCGCAACATCCCGATCTACGAAGGGCCGCCGATCCGGATCGAAGTGACGTCAGATCCACCGATGAAGGCCTGGAAGCTCTTTGACTCGCACCAAGGGACTCTACTGCAATCAGGGTCTTTTCCTCAGCCAGTTGCCAACTATATCCTCACATTCGAGTGCCGTGCTGCCTGCATCTATCTTCTCCGGACGATCGCAGAGGATGACGTGGAGGGCTGGTTCTATTTCCGCATTGGGGAGGTTCCGAGCTCATAGACTCCAACTGGATTGCGGTGGAAACGGGGACGAGTTCCGAGTTGATAGACCCGCAGGATCAGCGGTCACTCGGGGTCGGTGTTGTCGGTTGCCTTTTCCCCTGACGGGGCGAAGCTCGCCAGGGGCAGCGTGACAATTATCCCGCCAGATTACACAACACCGATGCCAGTCGGTTCACCCGTACCAACGGCCATTCCCCATCCGGTCAGCGGGATTTCCATCTGAGACAGTAAGCGTCTGTTTTTCAAGGCAATAGGCAGGTGACCTGCCTTGCGAGCCACGTCTTCACGGTCGCGACCCGGCGACAGCCCGTTCGTACTACTACTTGCTGGAATCTTGTTTTCTTGCGCAAATTCCGACCCGCGTATCTTGTTAAGCTGTTGTAGGGTCGCGTTTTAATGGCATCCAGATAGGGAACTGTTCAAGAACAGGTCGGGTCCCGGCGGAAGTCCAAGTGCCCCCCAGGTTGCCCCCACTTGGCCTTCCGGCCCAATCTGTCCTCGAACAAGCTGTCTTCATCGGGGCCGAGGCGAGCGGGGGCCTTGGATGAACAAAGGGCAGGGGCCAGACCAGGTGGATGCCAAACCCGCCGGCAGTACGACAGGCGGATAGACAGTTGGACAGGCAAGGACGACTGAGGGCAGGCGGTAAGCGGTAAGCGTAGAGCGGGAGGCGGTAGGCGGTAGGCGGAAAGCGGGAAGCGGCTCGCTTGGCGCACTACGCTTGGCGCTTAGCGCATTACGCTTAGCGGCGGCTTCGCCGCCCTCGCTTTGCGCATCAGAACGACAGCAACACCTGCCAGATGTAGACGTAGCCCAGGGAGTCGATGTCTTCCCAGGTCTTCTTGACCAGGGCCTCATCCCCGCTGATCTGGGGCAGCTCCTTCTTCTTCTCCTCCCAAGGAATGCAGACCCCGGGTTTCCTCTTGGGCGTCTTCTTCTTTTGAGCCATGAGACTACCTCCCTAAGGACCCATCAATACACGCCGTATTCCCGCGTGGCCTCTGTCATCGCCTTCATGTTTTCGACCTTGGCATCGCTCTGGACGATGGAGGAGGCATCGATGATGTAACCGCCGTCCCTGGCTACACCCTGGATCACCTTTCTGCAACAGTCGCGGACCTGGTCGGGTGTGCCTGTGCCAAGCAGGTGGTTGGGGATGCCTCCGCTGATGCAGAACTTGTGGCCAATCTTCCTGTGGACCTCGAAGATGTCCGCCATATCCACGTGGTACACGATGGATCGATCAGGCAGCTCGGCAAAGGAGTCGAGGTGCGGGTTCCAGTTGCCTTCGGCATAGAAGAGGACCTGGTGGCCGCTCTTCCAGGTCTCCTGGATGATGGGCTTCAGGGTGGCCCAATAGATATTCTTGAAGTTGTCCATGGAGACAAAGGGCACACAACCGCGGTGCATCCAGAAACCGATGGGGACGGTCCGCGTCGGGTCTGCACTGGAGATGGCCACATGGGTCAGGTGCGGCATCAGGGCCTCACACGCAGCAAGGACCTTCTTGGGGCGATCGTGGAGATCCGTGACTAGGCCGAGATAGCCGCGGAGCTTGTCGGCGAGGATGTCCATGGGGGCCTTGAGTATGCCCGCGATGGCGGAGACCGTGCCCGACTCCGTCCGGAGCAGGTCCGCTTGGCGGCCAAAGGCATTGAAGTAGCTCAGCATGGCCATGCCCCCCTTGAGGAATGACAGATTGTTGCGATAGGTGGAGGGCTGACCTAAGCCGGTCACGTCTTTGGAGACTCGCGGGAGCCAGACATTGAACAGATAGCCTGTGGGGTCCTCAATGAGGGCGTCGTATTCATCAGCCTTCATGAAGGCCTCTTCTTCGGTGGGTTCCCTGTACTGGAAGGGCGTATCAGAATCCATGTGGATGCCTGGCACGGCATAGTACTTGAGGCCGATGGCCTCGGTCAGACCGGTCCACACGTAGACCATGTTGCCGACCACTGCGTCCCAATCGAAATCCGCCGCGCACCGGCGAGCGGCGGCAAAGGCCTTCTCGTAGTCCTGCGTGACCTCCTGACAGGTGTAGCCCGCGTATTGGGCGGTGAACTCGGCAACGAAGGGACGAATGGGAACCCTGTCTGGCTTCTCGTTTCGCATGGCAGTGACGTAACGCTTGAGCCGCTGGGCATATAACTCTTCCATGTCTCTGGCCATCGGGCATGCTCCTTTTGACGTTAACACCGGAATCAGCATAATCTGATGCCAGACGGACATCAAGGAATGTGCAGAATGAAGTACTACCATTGTTCAAGTGAGGGTACCGTCTTACCCTCAAGAAAAACCCAGACTTGGGTTTGACAAGCCTGGCGCAACCGATTATAAACCCGGCAGGTTACGTCCTTGTTAAGAAAGGAGAGTTGAGACCATGCAGCTAGGGACCATCGACTATGCCATCATGCTCATCTACGTGGGCTTTGTGTTGGGCATCGGATGGACGCTCCATCGGTACATGAAGACCTCGTCGGACTTCCTCACGTCCGGCCGCTCCGTCCCCGCGTGGGTCACTGGGCTGGCGTTCATCTCGGCCAACCTGGGGGCCCTGGAGCTGGTGGGCATGGCCGCTAGTGGTGCCAAGTACGGCATCGCCACCTGTCACTTCTACTGGGTGGGCGCGATCCCGGCCATGGTGTTCCTGGCCGTGTTCATGATGCCTTTCTACTACGGCTCCAAGGCCCGCTCTGTGCCGGAGTACCTCAAGATGCGGTTCGATGAGCGGGTCCGCTGCCTGAACGCCCTGACCTTCGCAGTCATGACCGTGTTCGCATCGGGCATCTCCATGAACGCCCTGGCCAAGCTGCTCCATCAACTCCTGGGCTGGGACTACCACGTCAGCCTCTGGATCTGCTCGGCCGTAGTTCTGGTGTACGTCCTCAAGGGAGGCCTGACCTCGGCCATCTACACCGAGGTGCTCCAGTTCTTCATGATCGTGTTGGGCTTCGCCCCGGTGGTCTACCTGGGGCTCAAGGACGTGGGCGGGTGGCACGCCCTGACCGGCAGGCTCGGCCAGGTCGCCCAGAACCCGGCGGCCCTGGAGCTCAACAGCAAGTCCTTTGCACCGGACGCGTGGACTAGCGCCTGGAAGCCGCTGCTTGGCGGCCCGACCTCGAACCCCATGGGCGTGGACATCTTCGCGATGGTCTTCGGTCTGGGCTTCGTGCTCTCGTTTGGCTACTGGTGCACGAACTTCCTTGTGGTCCAGCGAGCCATGGCCGCCAGGAACATGTCCGCTGCACGGCGTACGCCGCTGATTGCCGCCATCCCCAAGATGGTCTTTCCGGCCCTGGTCATCTTACCGGGCATGCTCGCCGTGGCCCTGGCGTCCATGGGCAAGGACAACTACCGCCTGCCGCCCAAGCCACTGGACAAGGCCGTGTACGAGAAGATACTTCCCGCCATCAAGCAGGCGTCTGCTGCCGGGCTGCAGGGCGAGGCGGCACTCAAGGCGGTCAATGACGTGATCGGCGAGAAGAAGGCCAATGATTTCAAGTTCAGCCAGGTCAAGATTGCTGCCATCGTCTCGAACAACGCCAGCCAACCCCTTCCCGAGCCGCAGCTCAAGGAACGCCTCCAGGATGCCGTGACCCAGAACGACTACGACGGCGTGATCCTCTCATTGGTGAAGAAGTACTGTCCGACCGGCCTATTGGGCCTGGCCCTGACCGCGCTGCTGGCCTCGTTCATGTCCGGCATGGCCGGCAACGTCACGGCCTTCAACACGGTCTGGACCTATGACCTATACCAGGCCTACCTCGCCCGAAACAAGAGCGACGCCCATTACCTGTGGATGGGCCGGGTGGTCACGGTGGTGGGCATTCTGCTCAGCATCGCGTGCGCCTACTTCGCCAGCTTCTACAACAACGCCATGGACGTCATCCAGCTTGTATTCGGGTTTGTCAATGCCCCGCTGTTTGCCACCTTCCTGCTGGGTATGTTCTGGGCCAGGACCACGGGGACTGGGGCCTTCCTCGGCCTGCTGGGCGGCACGGCCACCTCGGGCATCTTCCACGCCCTGACCATCGCCATCGGCAACACGCCTGGTGTCAAGGGCGGGTACCTCGGCGTGGCCCACGTCTTCCCCAGCGAGATGGCCCAAAACTTCTGGCTGGCCAGCTTCGCCTTCATCACCTGTTTCGTCCTGACCGGCGGCATCTCCCTGGCCACGGCGAGGACCAAGACCGACGCGGAGCTCAAGGGCCTGGTCTACTCGTTGACACCCAAGATCAGGGACGACGAGCAGAACTGGCTGCTGCGCCCCGCGGTGCTGGGCGTGATCCTGCTGGCCGGTTGCGTCGTGTTGAACATCCTCTTCTGGTAACGAAAGGAGCAGAACCATGGGTCTCGATATTCGCTGGCCGATTGGCCTGATGTTTTCGATCATCGGTGCCATGCTTGTAGTGTATGGCGCTGTCACCGGGTCGGACGCCGAGCTGTACAAACGGTCCCTGGGCATGAACATCAATCTCGTGTGGGGCGTGCTCTTGTTGATCTTTGGGGTCCTCATGCTCGTCTCGGCCAAGATCGGCGCCGGTGCAGCCAAGTCGCAAGGAAAGTCGCAAGAAAAGTAGGCTGTCCGGATTGACTACTCCCAGGCCCGCGTATGCCAGCCGGGCCTGGGCAACATAGGCAAAGGGCGCTATGCGTAAGGTGACACTGATCCTGGGCGACGGCACGGGGCCGGAATTGGCCGAGGCGGCGCGGCGGTGCATTGACGCCACAGGCGCGACCATCGAGTGGGACATCCGCGAGGCGGGCGTGGACGTGATGGCCAGGACCGGCACCCCCCTGCCGGACGATACCCTCGCGTCGGTCAACGCCAATCGTATCGCCCTCAAGGCCCCGATCACGACCCCCGTTGGCACGGGATACCGAAGCCTCAACGTCCACCTCCGCCAGCACTTCGACCTGTACGCCTGCCTGCGGCCCTGCAAGAGCTACAAGGGCGTGCGGAGCCGGTACGAGGAGATCGATCTGGTCGTGGTGCGGGAGAACACCGAGGACCTGTACGCCGGCGTGGAGTTCCAGAAAGGGACCGATGACGCGGCCGAGCTGATCCGCTGGCTCAATGCCCACGGCAAACGCCCGATCACCGGTGACTCCGGCATCAGCATCAAGCCGATCTCGGTCCGGGCCACCGAGCGAATCGTCCGCTTCGCCTTTGAGTACGCCCGGAAGATGCGCCGCAAGAAGGTCACCAGCGTGCACAAGGCCAACATCATGAAGTACACCGACGGTCTGTGGCTGGAGGTCAGCCGCCAGGTCGCCGGGGGCTATCCGGACATCGCCTTCGAGGACCGCATCGTAGACAACATGTGCATGCAACTGATCCAGAAGCCGCACCTCTACGACGTGATCGTCCTGCCCAATCTGTATGGGGACATCGTCAGCGATCTGTGCGCGGGTCTGATAGGCGGCCTGGGCGTGGCTCCGGGTGCCAACATCGGGGATAGTGCAGCGGTCTTCGAGGCCACCCATGGCAGCGCCCCCAAATACAAGGGACTCAACCGGGTCAATCCGACCGCCCTGATCCTGAGCGGTGTGCTGATGCTTCGGCACCTGGGCTTGGGCCCCGAGGCCGATCGCCTGGAACGGGCCACGGCTGCGGTCATCGCAGAGGGCAGGTCCGTGACCTATGATCTGAAGCCCACGCCCGACGACCCCACCGCCGTAGGCACCAGCCAGATGGCCGACGCCATCATTGAGCAGGTCAGGCGCATGGGGACATAGCTCCCGCGGGCCTGCGGCCGCCCCGAGCCAGACGCCTGACTCGCGGCAGGTGCAGCATTTTTCCCATCTTCTTTCCCGTACTCCGCACTATAATGAACCGATAACAGTCATTGACCTCGGGCCGGTGCTGTCAGTCGCGGCCATCGGGGGAAACGGGGTTTGGAGGACCATGATGAAGGCTTCGTGTTGGGTCTTCTCGTTGCTCGTCGCCGTTGCGATCGGGGTACCCAAGGCTCATTGCGAACAGGTCGTGTTCAGCGAGATCATGTACCATCCGCCCGGCACGCTGCCGGAATACATCGAGGTGTACAACAATACCGCCACGCCCTTCGACGTCGCCCAGTGGCAGTTGTGCGGCGGTGTCGACTACCTCTTTCCAGCGTTTTCCGATGCGGATACAGGCCGGACGTTCCTCAAGCCCTTTGAGCGGATCCTGCTCTCGGGCGTGGATGAGGCAACGCTCCGGACCGCCTATGACGTGGCGTCCACGGTTCGCGTGTACGGACCGTGGAGCGGCAGTCTGGACGATTCCGGAGAGCCCGTCACGCTCAAGGACAAGAACGGCCTGGTGGTGTGCACGGTGAAGTACGGCAACCGAGGGCGATGGTCTCCGGCCGCGGACGGGGCAGGTCACAGTCTGGTGCTCCGCAGTCCGGACAAGAAGATCGACGACTGGCGCAACTGGACCGTCAGCCGTCGCCGGGGCGGCTCTCCGGGCACCGAGGAGCCGGTGGAAGCGGACACGGCAGTCAACCCCGGCACCGGCGTGCCCTGTGTGAACCACGGCCAGCCGTGGAGGGTCAACGAGGTCCACTTCAGTCGGTCGGGTACGGTCGATTGGGTGGAGTTCTACAACAGCAGCAGCGACGCGGCTTCCTTGGATGGACTGTTCCTCTGTGCCCGATGCGATCTCTCGGACAAGGTTTCTCTTCGAGGTTCGGCGCAGGCCAAGGGGTGGGTCAGCCAGGATGTCTCACTGCCGGTCTCGGGCGGCCAGGTCACTCTGCTGCTGGTCAACGCCTGTGACACGGTGCTGTGGGCGCAGGTCTTCACACGGCCCGCGATGGGCGATTCCGTTGGGGCCTTTCCCCAGGGATCGAACGAGTGGTACGTCTCGGCGGCCAGCAGCCGTGACGCGGCCAACGATCCGGCGAGGAACACCGACGTCGTTATCAACGAGATCCTGTATGCCCCTCCGTCGGGCGAGCGGTCCGGCGAATTCATCGAGCTCTACAACCGAGGCCCCTTGGCGACGGACCTGTCGGGTTGGCGGTTCGTTGAGGGGATCGACTTCACGATCCCTCGCGGCACCACGATTCCGCCGGACGGTTACCTGGTCGTGGCAGCGGATGCAGACTGGATGCGGGCCACCTATGGGGCGATTCCCGTGGTGGGCAATTTCCAGGGCCACCTGAGCCACCAGGGCGAATGCGTGCGACTGGTCGATGCCCGGGGCAATCTGGCCAACGAGGTGGATTACCTGGCCGGGGGCAACTGGCCGGTCCTTGCCGACGGAGGCGGCAGCAGCATGGAGCTGCAGAATCCCTGGATGGACAACCGCCTGCCCTCTGCCTGGGCCGACAGCAATGAGACGAACAAGACCTCGTTTCAGCACTACAGCGTCACCGACGTCTATCGGCAACTGAGGTCGGATGGCGCTGCCACCGACTACAAGGAGCTGCACCTCCATCTGGTCGGCGACGGCCACGTGGTCCTGAAGAACGTCCAGGTCCGGCTCAATGGCGCAGGGCCGAACCTGATCGTCAACGGAGACAAGATGTCCACGGACGGCCGAAGCGCAAACGGCTGGCTGGCCCAGGGCACCCACTACGCGAGCCACCTCGACGCAGGCCAGCTTCACATCGTCGCGGACGGCCACGGCGACAATCGGGCCAACCGCGTGGAGATCGACGTCACGGCCATGCAGGCTGGCCGGACGTACGAGATCAGCTTCGACGCCCGCTGGGTCTCCGGCGTATCTCGCCTGATCGTGCAGACCTGGGACCACAGTATTGCCGCGAGCGTCTCGCTGCCCGTGCCCTCGAACCTCGGCACCCCCGGGGCTGAGAATTCCTGTTTCAACCCGTTGCCTGCCCCGCAGGTGGACGCCCTTCTGCACGAGCCGGCAGTGCCGGCCCCTGGCCAGACCGGCCGGGTGATCACCCCCGGCCAGACCGTGCGGGTGACGGCCCACGTCTGCTCCCTGACCCCCTCCCCCAAGGTGGTGTTGTACCACCGCCTGGACAACCGCGACGGCAACGGCAACTGGGCCAGCAAGCCGATGTCCGACGACGGTGCATCAGGTGGGGACGAGGTAGCGGGCGACGGCATCTACACGGCGCAACTGACTGAATACGGCAATGCCGGCCAGGTGGTGCAGTTCTACGTCGTGGCCATGGCCAACGATGAACTCCGCCAACTGCCCAAGGACGGGGCGGATCGACCGGCCATGTACGTGGTGGACACGCCTATGGCAGCCGGCGATCTGCGGCGGATGCGACTGGTGGTCTCCGCCCTGGATCTGCGGGACATGGCGGACGGGGACTCCGCGACGGGGCCGTATGGGTATGCCTTCCCACGCCTGTCCAACCACTACTTCAACATGACCCTGATCGTCAATGAGAAGGACGTCGTGTACAACTGTGAGGTCCGGACCAATGGCAGCCCCTGGCTGCGAAGCGGCACCCTGGACCGGGGCAAGTTCAAACTCCCCAAGGACAACCTGTTTCGCGGCAAAGGAAAGCTGGTGTACGACAATATCCCCGGCGACGCGGTGGGCCTTCACAGTGACCGCCTGACCCGCTACTGGCTGTACCTGCTGGGTCAGCCGGTCAGCGAGAACGAATTCATCCGGATCAAGGCCAACAGCGGCAGCGCCACACTTCGCGAGGAGATCGAGCCGGTCGGGAACGACCTGCTGGACCGGGTGTACGAGAACGGCAGCCAGGGCGAGCTCTATCGCATCGACGACGAGTGGTGGTTCCAGGACAGTTGGGCCAGGACCTACCGCCCTGCCGATTGGAGCTACAAGGGCACGGACAACGCGGGCCGCTACCGAACCGAATGGATGAAACGCACGCGGGAAAACGAGGACGATTACTCCGCCCTGATCGGCTTCTTCAGGAAGGTGTCCGGCACCTACACCCAGGCCGAGATCGAGCGGCTGATCGATCCTGTGGCCACCCTGAAGGTGTGGGCGGTGCGGGGTTACATCGGGGACTGGGACTCCTTTTCGATGAACCGGGGCAAGAACGGCTTCTTCTATCGCCGCCCCACGGACGGGCGATTCATGTTCTTCCATTGGGACAGCGATCTGGCATTCCAGAACGGGTATCTCAACTCCGTGTTCTACAACGGCGACAGGGAGGGCATGCAGGGGGTCCGGCCATACATCGAGCAGCCCTACAACCTTCGGCTCTTCAAACACTACCTGGCCGTGCTGGTGGAGAACTACACCCGCAACTCCGCAAGGGTCAAGGCCTGGCTCCAGGCCGAGGAAGACGCCAGTTCGCAGTACACCGTGAGCAGCGCCTACCAGAACTGGTTCAAGGGCCGCGAGTCGCCGGCATTCAGTTTCCTGAGCACCAGCCGAGGCATTGCCTTCAGCATCACCACCAACGGCGGCCATCCGATCGACACCGCCGACGACACGGTGACCCTGTCGGGCGTTGCGCCCCTACGCGTTTCCAGGGTCGAGGCCGCCGGCCATCCAGAGGCCCGGTTCGCGTGGGTCGATAAGCCCGACGCCAGTCCGGCGAAGACCACCTGGACCTGGACCCTGGCGGGCATTGTCCTGCACACCGGCGTCAACGATCTGACGGTCAATGCGGTGGATGATCTCGGGGCGATCCTCGACCAGGCCGTGATCACGGTAAACAAGACGGGCAATGCCCCGCCGGTCATGGCCCTCAGGTCCGATCGGGCGTCCTGGCGGGTGTCCATGCTCAATGCCCTGAACATGGACGTCCTGGACAGTTGCGACCCGGACGGCGGACTGCTGAACTACACCTGGTCGGTGGCCGGCTCCGACGTGGCATGGGATGCCAACGCCCAGGACGTGGCAACCGCCGTGTTTCCGCGTCCGGGCCTGTACGCCGTCAGTGTCACCGGGCAGGACGCCGAGGGCGCCTCAGCCACGATCCAGCGAGAGGCGGCAGTGTATGCGCCGGAGGATTTCAGCTCGTTCGATGGCCCTCGCCTGGAGCCGTTCTGGACCCTGGAGAACGTGGTGCTTCGCCCGAACTTCACCGCCGGTCCCTCCTACTCCCTGACGGAGGTTCCTGGGCAGTTGGTTCTCCAGGTGTGGGATGCAGGGGCGTTTCCGTTGGGTGCCTCGACTGCGGCGTACCCCTTCGTCTGGCGGTCCCTGCCTTCGCTCACGGACTGGGCCTTCCTCTCCCAGGTCAGCCTGCGGGGGCAGATCTTCGGGGATTACATAACGGGTGTGATGGCGGAGATGAACGAGGCCGGCGGCCCGGTCCGCTATGCCTTCGGGATCGAAGACGGCGGTCTGCTCGCCATGCGGCGGATCACGGCCTCGGGGTCCGTGATCCTGCTCCAAAGCCAGGCCCGGGATTCGTCGCAGGCCGAGCTTCGCATCCGCCGTACCGCGGACAGGTTGTGGTTCGAACAACGTACCCGTGACGTCTGGACGGCCGTCGGCTCCGTGGATGCAGCCGGCAGCGTCGCCGTGAAGGCCGGCCTGTTCGTTGCCACCGACACCCCGCAATCGGTCAAGGCCGCGTTTGACTACGCCGTATTGGTCGATCCCTTGGCCGGTGCCTGCGACCTGCGACGGAATCTCCGCCTCTCGGAGATCATGTACAACCCCCTCGGGGGCAATGACTACGAGTTTGTCGAGCTGGTCAACGTCGGGACTGCACCCCTCGACCTGGCTGGCGTGCGGTTTACCGCGGGGATCGACTACACCTTCGCCCCAGCCCTGCTGGCCCCGAACCAGTGCCTCGTGGTGGCAAGGAGCCGGGCGGCCTTCTTGGAGCGATACGACGTGACCGGGATGAACCTCGCACCGGGGGACTACTCCGGCAAGCTCGACAACGCCGGCGAGACGATCGAACTGTCCGACCCCAACGGTGCGGTGATCCTGTCCGTGACCTACGGCACGTCCGGCGCCTGGCCCAAGGCGGCCAACGGGCAAGGTCGTTCGCTGGAGGTGATCGATCCGGCCGCGAGCCTCAGCGATCCGGCCAATTGGCGCGCCAGTCGACAGGTCAACGGCTCCCCCGGCACCCTCTAGCCCGCATTTCTCACAGGCTTTCGGTCTTGAGCGGTCCTGTTGCCCGGCTGCTGCGTTCTCGGTCCCGTTTGTCCTCGGAGTATTTCAATACACCTCCGGGCAACCGGGACCTGCGGCCTTGCAAGCCAGCCAACATGCCGCGATCAAGACAGACTGTCGTGACACGGTGGCACCCTTCTCTGCCGCAAGTCGCATGGGGTTCGTCTTTTCCACCACAATCTCCAAAACCCTGTGAGAAATGCGGGCTAGGGGCAGGTGACAGCAGAGGATCCGGGGACGTGATACCCGCCTCTCGTGTCGCTTTGAGCGGCGGCACCACATCCCCAAGGTCCTCTGATCCTGATCAGAAGTGATGAACTAGACGCAGCACGTAGCGCTGCCCCTCGGGTCGATACTCGACATTCGACTCGAAGTAGGCATTGAAGAACAGGTGGGTGTTCTGCGAGAAGCTCATCAAGGCCCCAGGGCCGATGGCGAAGACCTGTTCCCTGCCGGCGACCGCAGTGCCGTCGAGCTCCGAGTCAGTCAGTTGCTTGAAGTAGTACCCGTTGACCCCGAGTCGGAACTTCTTGGGCGTTACCTCGTAGGAGGCGGCAAAATTGGCGTGGAACGCCTGGCCCGCCTGGGCATCGCTCGCACCGTAGCCCACGAAGGGATCGTTGTTCTTGCCGTTCCACAGGTAGTGCAGACGCCAGGACGCGGTCAGCTTGGGCGTGATGAAATAGGTGCCCGCCCAGTAGGGGTCGAAGGAGTAGAAGTTGCTGCCCGGGTTGAGGGCCTTGTCGCTGTCGTACTTGCCGGTCGGAAAAATGGTCTGCAATTCGATGCGGTGCATGAACACGGGCCCTTCCTTGCCCATCACCGGGTCCCACTGCAGATAAGGGCCGACCAGGACGTCGCCTATACCCGAGCCGTTGTCGGGGAGAGGGTCGCTGTCAAAGCTGGCGGCCGGCACGATGACGTCGAGCCCCCACTTGCCGCCCAACAACACCGCCTTGTTGGACTGGTAGATGAGCTGACTGAGGCTGGCCCAGACCTTCACGTTGGCGTTGTCAGGCCCATCGACCAGTTTGTCGGCCGTATAGTATTGGACGTACTGGGCGAAGTAGAAGCCGGGTCCTGCCGGTGGGGCACCGTCCAGGAAGCTGGTGAAGCCAAGGTTGACCGAAGGCTGATCGAAGGCCCCAGCCGGCGTGGCCAAGAGCGAGGCCAGCAACAGACATGCAGCCAGTAGGTACCGATGGGAATGCCTCATGGTGTGCCTCCTGAATAGAACCACAATACGGTTAAGCGGTTAGCCCGCAACAGACAACCACGCTGGAATTGTCCCAGCACACAATGCAGGTGTCAACAACGAATTCGGTGCCGCACCGGTGTATCGTCATGGGTTGCCAAACAGCGATCCCAGTGTCCAGAGCAGAGCGAAGAGTCCGAGCAGAATGACTGGAACGAGGAGCAAAGACCGCTCGCGTTTCCAGATGATGGCGACCAACGCCACGATCGATCCGGCAATCGGCGAGATGAGGGCCCCGATGAGGCACGCCGCATTGATGGGATCCGAGAAGAACGTGCTGCGGTCTCGCCCCGGACGGACGGCCTGGTGCCAAAACAGGCGCATGAACACGAAGAAGCAGGCCATGAGCACCACAGACCACCGGCCCAGACTCGTGCGAGGCAATGCAAGAAAACGCCGAGTGCTCTTCCGGGGTCTCTGTTTGCCGTTCATGCCAGCTCCTGTATCCGCGTCATTCGGCCAGGCTGCGTGCGGATGACCTTTCACCTGCTGCCCGCAGGATAGCAGTCTGTCTGTGGCAAGGCAATATGCTGCGGACGGTCTTTGTCTCATAGATCGTATCCTTGGCAAGGAGGATACGATGTTCCTGGCCTATCCCAGTTGGTGGGAAGACTCTATTGACCTTTGCCACGAGACGTCATACCCTGATGCTCAAGGGCGGTCTGACGGGGCGGGCTGTTCAGAAGGCTGAGGGACGTTTATGGCGACAAGGGTTCTGTTCTGTGTGGCGATCCTCTTGGCGATGAGTCTCTGCGTCCCGTTCACCAGGGCCGTTGAGACCCCCGAAGACAAATCCGGCGAGGCCATATTTGACCTGAACGAGATCTCCGTATTCCGGATCGAGGCCCCGCAGGTTCGGGGTCGCTTCGTTCGGGGACAGGCTGCCGTGTGCAGCGAGGACCCCTGTACGGCCGTGAAGGCCTATCCGGTCCTGACCTCAGAGAGGCCGCTGTATGGGTCGGTACGTCTGCCCAAGAGACACGGCCTTGACCCATCAGGTCCTGAGTATTGTCTTGCCCTGGACGAGTCCAAGGGCACGGATACAGGGTACGACCGACTGTACTTTGACGGCAACCGCAACGGAGACCTGACCGACGACACGCCCCTGAGTCCACAGGCCTCTCCGCCTCTGAATTCGATGCTGGAGGGCGACCGGATTGAACAGCAGGTCGTGTTTTCGTGTCTGAACCTATCCCTTGACCGTGGGCCGGACGGGAATCCAGCTCCATTGGAGGTCATGCCTCGTCTGATCATTGGGAAAGGATACCGGAGTCTGTCTTTCGTGACCACCCAGGCACATACGGGCCAGATCGGGCTAGCCGGTTGTAGGTGCCAGGCCTATCTGGGACACCTCAACTTCATCAGCGGCTGGTTTGACCAGCCCACCACTGGCCTGCTGCTCGTGCCCTCCGATCCGCAACAACACTTGGACCTGTGGGTGGGTTCAGATCGACTGATGGCCATGCACAGGATATCGCGACAATACTGGCAGGTCTCTGCCACCCCCGGGGGCGATAGGCTGGCTGTCAGACTCTATGCAGGTGCCTTCGGGACCTTTGAGGTCGGTAGCGGTCATCGCTTGGGCGTCGGGTCGATGACGTTCACCGGCACCCTGTGGTCGGCAGACAAGGCCGTTCCCGTAGAGTCATCGCCGGCCTCTGCCCAGCGATGTCAAGTCCCTGTTGGGGACTATTGGCCCTCGCGTCTGGATGTCCGGTACGGTCCACTTCGAATCGCCCTTGAGAGCGACTACATACGCGAGGGGATGAATGGGGGACCCAGCGACCCTCCGGTCTGCGGTATCCAGATCCGCCAGGACAGGCCCTTTGTCCTGGACTTCGCCAACAAGCCCGAGGTCTGGTTTGCCTCGCCTGGAAGGGACCAGCGGGTCAGACGCGGCGAGACCCTCACCGTACATCCGGTGTTGGTGGATGCCAAGCTGGGTATCATGGTGCGGGACATTCGCGTCCTACCTCGCGAGGGCCTCTCTGCTGTCTATGTCGTAGGGGCTCCGATCCTGTTCCTCATCGGCCTGGCGTGGTTCGTACTGCCGAGGGTACCCAGGCGATGGCGTGTCATTGGGGCCGTCCCGATTGCGGGGGCATTCATGCTGTGGTGCTGGATGGGTGTCAACGCCTACCTGAACGCCAGGACGATGAAGACCGATTCCCAGCCGGAGAGGATCTCACCTACAGTCACGATCACTCGCTCGGACGGCCGGGTCGTGGCCCAAGCCCTCCTGGCCTTCGGCTGAAGTGGTTGGTGTCCGTACTCGTGGCGAGTACCTGAGGATCTGGAGTTGAAGGCAGACCAGGAGGTCTTCTCTGTCAAGGTGACCTTCGACACCCACGAACTCTACGGCAAGGTCACCGGGACCCGACAGGTGACTATCTGCCGGTAGATACGGCCTCTGTCCGCCCACGGCCTTCACGGGTGGATGTTATGCCAGACGTAGACCCCTGCCGAGAGCGGCAGGCGGTACTCGCCAAATCGCCGCAGACCCGTGCTGCACGCGGGTTCCGTCTTGGGTATTCGATCCTCGCAAGGCCATATTCGAGCGTCTTCATGTCCCGCCATTGCCACTGCGGCGTATTACCACAACCAGCGTGTATCGCCGACCGTCATTAAGGCGACCGCCAGCCCGCTGGTGGGGGATTGGGAGCGCTGGGGTTCGAACCCAGGACCTACGGATTAAAAGTCCGTTGCTCTACCGACTGAGCTACACTCCCGTAGAACGCCGAGTCAGAGCCTTATAACAGGCTCCGGGCCGATGGTCAATACCCTCCGCGTTCTATGGAGGCTCTCGCGTCTCGCACCGGCCGAAGTGCTCCCCAGGCAGTAGCCGTCGCTGGCTGCCTGGGGAGGAAGAGGAATCATTGCGGCCACCAAGGCCGGACCGCCAGGGTCTCATTTCGAGGACGACTGTTCAAGCTCGTCGGAGGTCACCTTCATCTCCTCCTGGGCGTCTTTGAGTGCGTCCAGCGGACGTTTCATCTGCTCAGCCGCACCGCCCGCCACCTGCTTTCCCTCGTCGACCACGTACGGCGTGATGAATACGATCATCTCGCTGTTGCTCTTCGCGATCTCGTGGTGGCGGAAGAGCTCGCCCAAGAGGGGGATATCCCCCAGCAGGGCCATCTTGCGGAGGATCTTGCTGTCCGTCTGGAACAGGATGCCGCCGAGCATCACGGTCTGGCCGTTCTGCACGATCATGTTGGTCGTGGTCTGCATCTTGGTCCGCTTGGGCTGGGCGTTCACCAATTCAGTCGTCAGATCCGAGAGCTGGACGTTGACGATCATGTCCACGTCCGCCTCGGGCGTGATGCGGGGCCGGACCCTGAGGGTCATGCCCACGTCCTCGAAGGTGTAGCTCTGCTGGGTCGACGTGTTTGTCAGGGTGGTTCCGCTGGAGAAGGCCACGGTGTCGCCCTTGAAGAAGCTGGCCTCTTCATTGTCTTTGGTCCACAGGGTCTGCTGATTAAGGACCTTGGCGTTGACCTTCTTGATCAGGAAATCCACCAGCAGATTCACGTTGCCTGCGAAGACATTGGCGTTTGCGGCGCCAAAAACCCCTGCATTGGCGGTACCCACTGTCGCAACGGTACCCACGGTTGTCGCGGCTCCCGATGAGGAGGTTCCGGCCGTCGTGAACGGCATGCCCCCTCCCTTATCCAGGTGGATCAACTCGCCCACGGCGGTCATCGCGTTTTCATTGAGAGTCCCAAAGGCCGCGGGATTGGAGGCCAGTTGCACGCCCAGAGACGTGGCGTCCTTGTGGTCGATATTGAGAATCACGGCCTTGACCATCACCTGTTTGCCCGGGACGTCGAGCTGATGGATGGTCTTGGCGATGCTTTCCTGAAACTCGGGAGGGGCCAGGACCAGGAGGGACTTGCTGTGCGGATCGGGGATGAACCGGACCTTGCCGATGACGTTGCTGACCGGCTGCTCCGTGGTCGAGGTCCGGGCCGTGTTCCACCAGGGCGTATAGGTGCTGCCGGACGTGGAAGTGCTCGTGCCGCTGCCCCCACTCATACCGCTGTTCGAGGAACTTCCGCTGCTGCTCGACCCTGAAGAGGAGGTCGTGCTCGTCGCAGTGGTGTTGCTCAGTCCGGTCGCCGTGGTAGTGACTCTGGCCGTCGTCCCCGTTTCATTGAACAGGGCGTTGAGCAGCTCGGCCAGTTTCTGCGGATCGGCATACTTGAGCAGGACCACCTGGGGGACCTCGGCCATCTCCTGTCGATCCAGATCCATGATGAGCTTCTCGACCACGTCGTAGGCCTCCGGGATCTTGCTGATCACGATGATCTTCTTGGTGCCGGTCACGTTCTCAAAGGTCAGTTGCCCATACAGGGGACCCACGATCTTGCTCTTCGACGTGGTTTCCGAACCGCCGAAGATCAGCATCCGCAGCGCCTGCGTTGAAGTGTTGCTGCTCGAGCTGTCAGACGAAAAGAGGGTGGTCATGAGATTGGCCATCTGGACCGGATCGGAGTTCCGCAGCTCGATGATCCGGGGCTTGAGCTTCTCGATGTCCAGGGGGGCATCCCATTGCTCGATCTGCTTCTCGATCTTCCGCATGTTCTCGGCTGAGGCGATCACACTCAACTGCTGCAGGCTCGGGAAGGCGGTCGTCTTGACCGTGTCATTCGAGCTTCGACTCGTGGTCGTGGTGTTGTACCTGAATGAGCTTGTGCTCGTCTGTCCGTACAGGGTGTCGATGTTCGTCTTGACCATATCGGGATCGGCGTGTTTGAGGGTAAAGGTCTTGTTCTCGAAATCTCCCACGGGGATGTCGATCTTGGCGATGATTCCCTTGACCATATCCCGCAGGTCCTGCCGGCCATAGATCACGATCTGTCGGGTCTGGATCATGGCCTTGATCAGGATGTTCGGCTGAACCCCGTTGGACGTCATTCCCTTCATGGTCTCATCGATCCGCGACGCTACCTCCGACGCGTCTGCATAGGTCAGTTGGACCGTCTCATACTCTGACTTGATGGGGTCCTCCCGATCCAGCCGGGTGATCCATTCCTTGACGGTCTTGAGGTCCTGGGCGGAGGCCCTGACGATGATCCACCGCCGTGTGGGCTCCGGGATCATGACGATCGGTGTTCGGTTGGAGGAGATCATGACGTACGAGGCTGAGCCCTGCTGGGAGGTTGACCCTCCCCCCCCCCCCCCCCCCCC